>Ga0207702_10005700_pt1 | contig 10859 bp, 8 predicted proteins | sample KBSCornC62_FD_184302 | JGI IMG/M metagenome (GOLD analysis project Ga0207702, IMG submission 184302) | Corn rhizosphere microbial communities from Kellogg Biological Station, Michigan, USA - KBS Corn C6-2 (SPAdes) (version 2) | ecosystem: Host-associated > Plants > Roots > Rhizosphere > Soil ...
ACATTAATGACGGCCGGCAGTTCTTTGTGAAGGCATCATATCTGTTTAGATTTTGATATTGGCTCACTATGATGAGTCAATTAAGCTCATACAATGGCTAAGCGCTTGCAGGTGATTCTCCAGGATCCTGAATATCGGGATATCCAACGCGCCGCTCGCTCTCGCCACATAACGATTGCGGAATGGGTTCGCAGCACGAATCGCCCACGTCTGACATCGATACGATGCTCGCCGAAATTGAGCGTGGATACTCGGCCGGTCAGTTGTGATTCTCATCGATTCCAACATACCAATGTATCTCGTCGGCACTCCGGGCCCCCACAAAACCGGTGCACAGCGATTACTAGAACAACTGGTCAGCCAACGTCAACGGCTCGTCACCGATACGGAAGTACTGCAGCAGATTCTTCACCGGTACGTTGCCATTAATCGCCGCCATGACATTCAGCCGGCGTTCGACTCACTGCTTGGAGTCATGGATGAAGTCCTGCCGATGGATCGCAACGCGGCCGAGCGCGCGAAGCAGATTGTCCTTGCCTACGATCGCCTATCCGCTCGCGACGCGGTCCATGTTGCAATCATGGAGCAACACGGAATCGGAAAGATCCCAAGTTTTGATCCGGGATTCGATGGACTTCCGGGCATCACCCGCTTATCCTGAATCCAAGGATCAGCCCTTCGCTCCCACAAATTTCTGCTCCAGACGTTCATATACTTCTTCCGCGCGCCGCAGCGCGTCCTGCACGTTCTCGCAGATATTTTCTTCGCCGATCACCTCGGCGAATTCCGCCTGGTGAATCAGTTGCGCAGGTTGCTCGCGCGCGCCACAGAGAATTAGGGTGCGTTTGCTGGCATGCAACTGCTTTGCGACCTCCTCCATGGCAAATAGCCCTGTCGCATCCAGCGCCGTCATGTTACGCAGTCGCAGGATGACCACCGGAGGAAGTTTGTGGATGTTCTCGGCTACGGCAGCGATTTTGTCCGTTGCCCCAAACAGGAACGGGCCGTGAATGCGGAAGATGGTCGCATAGTAGGGAATGTCCTTGTCCTGCAGGATGTGGACGCGCCCGTCTTCCACATAGTCGTCAGTTACCTGAGATACCGTAGTGGTCGAGGCCACACGGCTGATGAAAAGCAGCGCCGCCAGAATCATTCCCGCTTCCACCGCGACTGTGAGGTCGGCAAACACGGTCAGTGCAAACGTGACCAGCCAGATGCTGATGTCGGTTTTCGTAAGCTTCAGCAGTTGCGGAATTTCGCGCCACTCACCCATGTTGTAGGCGACGACCATCAGGATTCCGGCTAGTGCCGCCATGGGAATGTAGCTGACCAGGGGCGCCGCGAATAGCAGGATGCAGAGCAGAGTGAGAGCGTGAATAATGCCAGCAATGGGGGATTGCGCACCGGAGCGAATGTTGGTTGCGGTGCGAGCAATCGCCCCTGTGGCCGGTAAGCCGCCGAACATGGGCGAGAAAATATTCGCGATGCCTTGGCCGAACAGTTCGACGTTAGGATTGTGCCGATCATTGCTCATGCGGTCAGATACTACCGCGGACATCAGCGATTCGATGGCGCCCAGCATGGCCACCGTAAACGCAGGCCCGAGTAGTCCGTGAATCAAGTCCACACGGAACTTCGGTAGCTGCAAGTGGGGCAATCCTGCTGGAATTCCGCCGAACTTGGTCCCGATTGTTTCAACGGGCAGTGTGAAGAAGTAAACCGCGCTGGTGGCCATGACGAGGGCCACAATGGGACCGGGAATACGCGACGAGACGCTCCGGCAAATGATCAGAGTCAGCAGGGTGAAGGCGGCGAGCGCTGTGGCTTCAAAAGAAAATGTGTGGAAGCTTTTCGCTAATGCCTCCATGCGCAACGAGAAGACGCCGGGCACTTTGTCGAGGTGGAGGCCGAAGAAGTCTTTCACTTGCGTGCTGGCAATGAGTACTGCAATGCCGTTGGTGAACCCGATCACGACTGGACGCGGGATGAACTTTACAGCCGTGCCCAGACCGGTGACGCCCATAATCACCAGCAGCACACCAGCCATCACGGTGCACATGAACAGGCCGTCGACGCCGTGGACGGCTACGATCCCTGCCACTACAACAACAAATGCGCCGGTGGGGCCGCCAATCTGGGTCTTCGATCCGCCAAGTGCGGAGATCAGAAAACCAGTGACGATGGCACAGTAAATTCCAGCTTGAGGTGTGAGGCCGGATGCGATGGCAAAGGCCATGGCCAGCGGCAATGCGACCAGACCCACAGTGACGCCGGCGATAAAGTCCAGCAGAAATTTCTGCCGGTCATAGGTTCTGAGACAGAGTACGGACTTCGGAAGCCAATTGTCGCTCAGGAAAGCACGCGCCATTTTCACATTATCGCGCTGAACGGCGGAATAGGGTAGTTACCCGTGTGCAGCCATGTAGCCGCGGACGCCTCGTCCGCGGTGGCACGATGCGCAATGAATGGCGTGCAGCACACAACGATCTCGAGAACACGAATGCAGCGTCCGAGCAGATGATGCCCACAGGCTCTGGATCAGGGCGCGTGCACGCTCGCTTCGCCCGCGAGGCGGACGAGGGCGTCCGCCCCTACACTAAAATCGAGATATGCAGCTTGTTCGCATGGTGGCGTGGCTCGTCTGCGTCGTGTACTCGACCATTCCTTCGTTCTGGCTGATGGTGCATCCTCGGGCACATCGCTGGCGCGCGCGTGTACGGTCGCCGTTCCGCGTGCTGGTTCCGGCGTGGATCGTGATGTGGATCGGACTGGGGAGCCTCACTGGCCCTTGGCGGCACGTGGCGATCTATTCCGCGAACTGGGTCTGGGTTCCGGGCGGGTTCTTGTTCGCGCTGGGGATCTGGATTTATTCGCGGGCAGGAGCGCATTTCAGCTGGGCGAAATTGGGGGGTCTGCCTGAAGTCCTCCCGAGGCATCGCGAGCAGCACCTAGTCACGTCGGGAATTCGTTCGCATGTGCGGCATCCTGTGTACCTGGGCCATCTTTGCGAGATGCTTGCCTGGAGTATTGGAACAGGGCTGCTGGTTTGCTGGCTGCTGACCGCGTTTGCGGTCGCGACGGGCGCAGTGATGATTCGAATGGAAGATGCCGAGTTAGAAAAGAGATTCGGCGAGGCATTTACGCGATATCGTCTACAGGTCGGAGCCGTACTTCCAAAGACATCCGCGAGGCAGCCATCGGTATAATCCGTCTTGGCCGAGGTCTGATGTGCGAGTCCGACGCCTGATCCCAAATGCGCTTCGAACTCTTTATCGCGTCGCGTTACTTGCGCGCCAAGCGTCGCCAGGCTTTTATCGGGATCATCACGGGCATCTCCATTATCGGAGTTGCGGCGGGAGTGGCCTCTCTCGTGGTGGCGCTCGCCATTAATAATGGATTTCGGCAAGATCTTCAGCAGCGCCTGCTCGGCTCTACATCGCACATCAGCCTGCAACGAATCGCGGACGATGGCATTCGGGACTGGCCGCCGCTCATGGACCGCCTCTCGAAGGAGCCGCATGTTGTCGCGGCGGCTCCAGCCATCTTCGAACAGGTTCTAATTTCGAGGGGACCACGGGCTCGGGGAGCTGTGCTCAAAGGAATGATCCCCAAGTACGAACGGCAGGTGGGGGATCTGCTGAATTCTGTGAAGGAGGGATCGGAGGCTGGGCTTGAGGCGGATTCGCATCTCGGAGGGTCGGTAATAGGATCAGAATCTCGACCGCCTTCGGCGAGGGCGGACCCTTCGACTGCGCTCAGGGCAGGCTCGTCCGCCCCTGCACAGGCGTCACCTGATTCGCTTGCGGCAGTTTACCGGCGGGTTGCTGCTATGCCGCCGATTATCCTGGGCAAGGAAATGGCAGACAATCTTGGGGCCAAGGTCGGCTCTGAAGTCATGGTGACCAGTCCACAGGGAGAGCTCACTCCTTTCGGAACGGTGCCGAAGTACACTCGCTTCAAGGTGGTCGGAATCTTCAAATCTGGATTCTTCGACTACGATTCGAGCTGGGCCTTCGCCCGCCTATCCGACGCACAACGGCTGTTTGGCCTTGGCAATCTGATCACCGTCATCGAGTTCAAGGTCGACGACCTTGACCGAGCCGACGGAATCGCTCGCGAAATCGAAAATGCTGCCGGACCTGGCTTCATGGCCGTCAATGCCCTGCAGCAGAACAGTGCCCTCTTTAAGGCGCTCAAAACCGAGCGCCTGGTCACATTCATTACCATTGGACTGATAGTGTTTGTCGCCGCCCTGAACATCTTGATTACCTTGATCATGATGGTCATGGAGAAGACAAAGGACATCGCGGTCCTGATGTCGATGGGCACACGCAAGGGGCAAGTGCGTAACGTTTTCATCGCTCAGGGTGTCCTTATTGGTGTGATTGGCACAGCGATCGGCCTGGTGCTGGGCTATGCGATCGCTTACCTGGGTGGGCAATACCACATCATTTCTCTCTCTCCGGAGGTCTACTCGATCGACTACGTCCCCTTTGCGCCGCGTATAGTGGACGGGGCGTGGGTCGCTCTCTTTACCGTACTGGTCTCGTTCGTGGCAACGCTATATCCCTCGTGGTCGGCAGCCAGAATTCTGCCGGCGGAGGCATTGCGCTACGAATAGAATGGGAACTGTTGTGATTCTAATCACATGAGGGGTCAAGGACCGCATGTAGAGTTTCTGGCAGGCTCGAATTTGTACAAAGGATCGTGCGTACGTTTGCATACTGGAAGGACAGTAACTTCTAATCGCCGATTCCGCAGTGGAGCAGCCCTTTGGAACGAAAGAGATGCAGCATGCATCTAAGCAACGAGGGGTTAATGCTTCGCGTGGATGGCTTGGCGAAGGTCTTCAGATCCGGTGAATCGGATCTAGTGCTCTTTGAGAATCTGTCGTTTGAGGTGAAGCGAGGAGAAATGCTTGCCATCGTGGGCGAATCGGGCGCGGGGAAAAGTACCTTGTTGCACATCCTGAGCGCTCTTGATCACGCTTCCGCAGGTGACGTATACTGCGCCAACTTGCGAGTGAATTCGTTGTCCCACGACGAAGCCGCAGACTTCCGCAATCGCCAGACGGGCTTCGTATGGCAGTTCCACTATTTGCTGCCGGAATTCACGGCTGCGGAGAACGTTGCCATGCCGCTGCTTATCAGGGGGCAAGAGTGGCAACGGGTCGAACCGGAAGCCCTACGCTGGTTGAGCGAGGTCGGACTGGAGCAGCGCGCGCATCACCGCTCTGGGGAACTTTCCGGCGGTGAACAGCAGCGCGTCGCGTTAGCTCGTGCACTGATCGCCGGACCCAAGCTGTTGCTCGCGGATGAGCCTACGGGAGATTTGGACGGTCAGACGGCGGAAGCTGTTTTCGCTTTGATTGCGCGGTTACACCGCGAACATCAACTCACCTCTGTTATTGCTACGCATAATTTGGGTTTCGCCCGTCGCTGCCAGCGCGTACTGAGGCTGCGACAGGGGCGCGTGGAAGAAATTGAGCCGGGGTCGTTACCGGCATAAAACGTCGCTGGGCGGATGAGGAAATGCGCAGAATCGGTGGCAGGAGCAAAGATTATTTCGACAAAGTGCGGCAGATTGGACAAAGTGCTTCAGATTGGTTGTAGGCTGTGCGAAGGGAGCGGGAATTCCTTCGGTAACGTGATCAAAGAGTAGGAAGATCGTTTCTGTTCTTGGGTTCCTGGCCCTTTGATTGCATAATGTAAGCGAATTGGGGCCGAGTAGGCATAGCGGGTCGGTAGATAAAGGTGTCCCGACCAGGAAGGTCAAGGGAAGGGCATTATGTTTGAACGTTATACGGAGAAAGCCAGGCGCGTCATCTTTTTTGCACGCTATGAAGCCAGCCAGTTCGGCTCTCCTTATATTGAGACCGAACACCTCCTGCTCGGTCTGCTACGGGAAGACAAGGCCCTGACCAATCGCTTTCTGCGTTCGCACGCTTCAGTGGAGTCCATCCGAAAGCAGATCGAGGGACACACGACCATTCGCGAGAAGGTCTCAACGTCGGTCGATCTTCCGCTAAGCAATGAATGCAAACGGGTTCTCGCCTACGCCGCGGAGGAAGCTGAGCGTCTTTCGCACCGGCACATCGGGACCGAACATCTGCTTTTAGGGCTGTTAAGGGAAGAGAAGTGCTTTGCGGCTGAAATCCTTCACGAACGCGGCCTGCGCCTTTCGACTATCCGCGAAGAACTTGCTAGAACGACTCAGGAAAAGGCTCAACCACAACGGCAGCGGGAAAGTTCGCTTTTGGCGGAGTTTTCGCGCGATTTGACGCAAGCTGCCATGGACAGCCAGCTTGATCCGCTGGTGGGCCGTGAGGGCGAAGTTGACCGCGTGATTCAGATCCTGTGCCGCCGGACCAAGAACAACCCCGTGCTGATCGGTGAGCCGGGGGTTGGCAAAACGGCTATCGTCGAGGGTCTCGCGCAGCGGATCGCGGATGGCGAAGTACCTTCATTTCTAGCCGATAAACGGATTTTGGCTCTTGATCTGTCCCTCATCGTGGCGGGAACCAAGTATCGTGGCCAGTTCGAAGAGCGCTTAAAGACCATCATGAAAGAGTTGATGGAGTCGCAGAATTCCATCATCTTCATCGACGAGTTGCACACGCTGGTTGGGGCCGGATCGGCCGAAGGCTCGCTGGATGCTGCCAATATCCTGAAGCCTGCTCTCTCGCGCGGTGAGATCCAATGCATCGGTGCGACCACGCCGGGCGAATACCGGAAATCCATCGAGAAGGACCGGTCGCTCGAGCGCCGCTTCCAGGCAGTGAAAGTTCCGCCGCCGAATGAGGTGGACGCAACCAAGATCCTGTTCGGAATCAAGGATCGGTACGAGAAGTTTCACGCCGTCACCTATACCGACGAGGCGATCAATTTCGCGGTCTCGCATTCGAACCGCTACATTCCAGATCGCTTCCTGCCTGACAAGGCGATCGACCTGGTCGATGAAGCTGGAGCTCGGGTGAAGCTGCGTCAGACTTCGTTACCCGAAGAGCTGACCGAAGTTCAAAAACGTATCAAGTTCATCGTGCACCGCATGGAAAACGCCATCGCGAACCACGAGTTCGAGAAGGCGCGCTTTTACTCCGACGAAGAACGCAAGGAGCGCGAGAACCTGCGCGCCCTGCGCGAGAAGTACCATCTCGACGAGTCTTCGACCGGGGTGGTCAACCGCGAGGACATTGAAGATGTCGTCTCGCGGTGGACCGGCGTGCCCATTACCTCGATCAAGGAAGAAGAGACGCAGAAGCTTCTTCGGATCGAAGAAGAGCTGCACAAGCGGATCATCTCCCAAGATAAATCGATCAGCGCATTGGCTCGCGCGATCCGCCGCTCCCGCGCTGGACTGAAGAACCCGAACCGGCCGATTGGCTCGTTCCTGTTCCTTGGACCGACGGGCGTCGGCAAGACCGAAGTCGCGCGCACCTTGGCGCAGTTCATGTTCGGCACCGAAAAAGCCCTGGTTCGCTTCGATATGTCCGAATTCATGGAGAAACACTCGGTCTCGAAGCTGATCGGTTCGCCTCCGGGATACGTCGGCTACGAAGAGGGCGGACAGCTTACCGAACGCGTGAAGCGCGCTCCTTACTCGGTGGTTCTGCTGGATGAAATCGAGAAGGCGCATCCGGATGTGTTCAACATCCTGTTGCAGGTTTTTGAAGACGGCCAGTTGACAGACGGGCTCGGCAACACGGTGGACTTCAAGAACACGATCATCATCATGACGTCGAACATCGGCGCCCGGCATCTTCAGAGGCGCGAAGGGCTCGGGTTTCAGTCGACCAAGGAAGATGCGATCGCCGACAAAGTCGAGGAGTTGGTCAAGAACGAGGTGAAGCGCACTTTCAACCCCGAGTTCCTGAACCGTCTCGACGAAATCATCATCTTCAACGCCCTGAGCGAGACGGACCTGATCCAGATTCTCGAGCTCATGGTCACGCAGCTTAATCAGAACCTCGCGCAGAAATCGATCACGGTCACGGTGGCGGACGAGGCAAAACGCTGGATCCTCAACCAGACTCTGACCGACCGCAGCTACGGCGCGCGCCCGCTGCGCAGAGCGCTGCAAAAGTACATCGAAGACCCGCTGTCCGAGGCGCTGATCCAGGGTACGATCACCACGCGTCCGGCGTTCATTGAGGTCTTCCTGGAAGACAACAAGCTCTTCTACCGCCCCGTAGACTCAGAAAAGGCGGAAGGCGTGCTGTTGTACGAAAAATAGCTCGTGTAGGGGCGGACGCCTCGTCCGCCCCGCTCGCCAGCGAGCGTTTAGAAGCGTAATCTCCAAACGCTGATCTCAATCCAATTGCCCAATTGCGCGCTTCGCGCGCAACCCCGGATGAGGCGTCCGGGGGCTATACAGGCTACAAAACCTTATTGACCCCTACATACAACCTGTGGTTAGATTCGCCAATCACTACTAGAGCGGTCACGTCAGAAGGGCCGCCAATCTGAGGCAAGCGACCGAGGTGAAGTATGAGTTCCCGTTTTCTGCACGCGGCCTTAGCTATCTCTCTGCTAGGTCTAGTTTTCACTCTCAGCCGGGACGCCAGTGCACGTGATGTCGTCCTGCCCGCCGGAACTTTATTGCAATGCACCCTTAACGAACCCAACCTGTCCACCAACACAATGGATGTCGGCGATCCGGTGCTCTGCCATCTTCGCGGCATCACCATGTTCGGACAACAAGCGTTTCCTCGCGGCAGCTATCTGGTAGGTCATCTCGAAGCGGCGAAAGATCCCGGGCATTTCTGGGGAAAGGGATATCTGAAGCTGCAATTCGACCGCATCGGTCTGCCTACAGGTGACCTCCCGCTCGAAGCCAAGGTGATTTCGACGAAAGGATATAAGGTCGATAAGCAGGGCAAGATTGACGGCAAGGGACATCCTCGACGCGACGTGGTCGAGTGGATGCTTCCGCCACTCTGGCCATGGAAATTTGTCATGCTTCCAGCGCGCGGTCCGCGCCCCAAACTCAAGGGAGAGACGGTGCTTAGCATGCGCCTGATGGATGATGTTTCCATCCCTCAGGTGGCGCAGACATACGGGCCTGGGTGGCACTTTTTCAATCGCATGAGCGATGCCTGGCAGGACGCGAAGGCAGCGTTCGACAATACGCGAATGGCGACCCGTCCTATCCAGGATGGTCAGGTGTCTTATGCTAACTACGTCACGCCTGACTCGTCAGCAGCCAACGGAGTCTCGCCTGGTATGCCGGTCTTCGTCCTGAACTCAGGCGCAGTTCTGGCGGTATCGGGTTACGGCTACCAGGACAGTCGGATCACGTACACACTCGCGGGAGGTGGCAGCGGTGTGATCAGCACGGATGATGTCGACTGGTCCACTACCACGCGCGTGAATAATAAACGGGGAGTTCACCTCAGGCTGCACGCCGGCCATCCGTCTAGCGGAACACCAGGTATGTAGGCAATCGTGTAGGGGCGGACGCCTCGTCCGCCCCGAGCGAAGCGAGTGTTAGGAGTGGAAAGGCAGGGTAGTTCTGCCCCGAACGCCGCACAAATTCCCCATTGCGCTCCGCGCAACCCCGGACGAAGGCGTCCGGGGCTACACGTTTTTGTGCGACTTTTCGGCAAGGAGGACAATCGGAAGCAGCATGCACAAGATCAACATCGCCGAAAAATTCTCCAACATTTCCGAATACTGGAAGCCCTACATCGCGGCGGAACTCAACGGCCAGCACGTGAAGCTCGATAAATTGAAGGGCGAATTCGTGTTCCATCACCACGAGCACGAAGACGAACTGTTCCTGGTCGTCAAAGGCCGCTTTCGCATGGAGTTCCGCGACCGCCACGAGTGGATCGAAGAGGGAGAGTTCATCGTGATCCCGCGCGGGGTGGAGCACAAGCCAGTGGCCGAGGAAGAGTGCTGGATCCTGCTGTTCGAGCCAGCTACTACGCTGAACACCGGCAACGTCGTAAACGAGCGGACCCTGCGGGAACTTGAACGAGTATAAGCGGGTGGTAGTTAACGTGGCAGCCTGAATTTGACGGTGATCTGCGTCTGAATCTCGACGGGTTCGCCATTGAGCAAGTATGGCTTGTACTTCCACTGCTTGACCGCGTCTGCTGCGGCTCGGGTCAGCTGGGAGTTTCCACTCAACACTTTGACCTGAGAAATCTCGCCCTGTTTGGAAATCGTAGCCGTCAGCTCCACATCGCCTTCGATCCGCATGCGCAAGGCATTGGTTGGGTAGGACGGCGAAACTTTCTTGATCAGCAGTCCCGTCGAGACTCCTTGCGAAACATTGAGTGTCGATAGGGTCGGCCGCAGCGCCGGTGTGGTGGTTGGCACAAGACCTGCCGGAGGTGCAGTCTCAGGGCTGGCCATTCCAATCATGCTTGGAGCTGGTGCATCTGCGACTGCTTTGGGTCGTGTAGCCAGCTTTCCACCCTTCACCATGAGCGGTTCCGGGTCAGGTTCGTTCTCCACGAAAGCTTCAGCAGACGATGTGGACGCTGTCTCGGGCGAGAGGTGAGACTCTCTGGCAGTTTCGTCCATTCGGTTTTGAAGCTTGTTCGACTCGGGCAAAGTGGGTTGTGAACTCGCGGGCGAGGTCGCTGCCGGAGGTTTCTCGCCCTGCGATGCTGATCTGGAACTGGTGGAAACCGGTTGGGTAACATTAGTCGGAGCGCTTAAGGGAAGGTCATCGGCAACAGTGGGCGAAGGGCCAGCTCCGCGAAAGTGCACAGCCGCGTAGCCCGCAGCCGCAATTACTATGGCTGCGACCAGTCCGATGAGAATCTTCTTGCTGCCACCGCCTGACTCCTCCGCCGCATCGAGATTCATTCCTCCGAAGGTGAAAGAGGGGGCAGTCCCAATTACCGTGGC
>Ga0207702_10005704_pt1 | contig 10857 bp, 8 predicted proteins | sample KBSCornC62_FD_184302 | JGI IMG/M metagenome (GOLD analysis project Ga0207702, IMG submission 184302) | Corn rhizosphere microbial communities from Kellogg Biological Station, Michigan, USA - KBS Corn C6-2 (SPAdes) (version 2) | ecosystem: Host-associated > Plants > Roots > Rhizosphere > Soil ...
CACGGAGGCGATCCCGCGCGCAGGCCGCGATCGCGCGCCGGATCGCCTCCGTGCAGTCGGCCGTGCCGCCCTCCCGCGCGCCGTATTTCGTGATGTTGAATTCTCGATCTGGAAACTCTGGCGGCGCGATGCGCGCGAGGATCCCCGGCAGCAGTTCCCAGCCCCCCGCCTCCGGCGGCAGCAGCCCCGCCCGGCCCGGCGAGCGCCGCGCCCACGCGCCGAGCGGCGACGCGAGCATCGCGCCCGCGCCAAGGGTGCGAACGAAATCACGTCGTTGCATTACGGTGCCTGCGGATGGGTTTGAGACCACGCGTCGAATCGCGCGAGCATCGCCGCCGGCGCGGCCGAGTACCAGCCGTATCCCGAGCGACGATCCGTGAGCTGATTCCAATCGTAGAGCGTCTTGCCGTCGCGGTTCGCCATGATCACGCGATTGGTTCCGATCTCGTAGAGCCGGCCCCACAGCGGCCCAGCCCCCGCCTTGGGCGTGAGCACATAGTGCTCGTAGGTGTAGCCGTTGACGGGAACGCGCTTGAACCAGTTCGCGCCGGCGTACACCGCCGCAACGACGCGCGGGCTCGGAGTCGGCAGCGACATCAGGTAATCGAGGATCTCCGAGCTCTCGAGCCCCGCGAGCGAGGTGAGCTCGTAGCTCCGCGCGCTCGTCGGCGCGAGCGTGAGCGGATCGTGCTGCTGCCCCCACGCGGTGAGCTCGCCGTTCACACGGACCTGCGCGTCGAGAATGCACGCGAGGCCCCGCGCGGACGCGGCGGCCGCGCGTTGCCGCGCGTGATTGGTGACGGCCGGATAGCTCCCCGCCGCGACGGAATCGAGCAGCGTCAGCACGTTCACCGCGACGTTGTCGTTGAACGTGACCGCGTCGTGATAGCTCCCCTCGAGCGGATAGACCTGCGGAAAGCAGCCGTTCGGATACTGCGTGTCGAGCACGTAGTCGATGCCGCGCGCGATCGCGCGCTCGTATCGCGAATCGGCGTGCGCGCGGCTTGCGAGATTCAGAAAGTGAATCTCTTCCGTCGTCTGATCGTTGTCGAACGTGGAGATCCACTGCCACTCGTTCGACTCGCCGTAGTAGCTCTCGCCCGGCTGACGGGGGTGCAGCGTGAAGTCCACATGCTTGGACCAGCCGCCGTTCGGGGCCTGGTAGCTCGCGATCGCGTCGGCGATGCGCCGCGCGGTGTCGGTCGCGAACCACGCCGGCGTCATGTACGGTTTCACGGAGAAATCGTGCGTGTACGGCGCGCGGACCATCTCGCGCATGTGCGCCTGGCGCAGCTCGCGGTGCATCACCGCGGTGTCGTGCGCGTACTCCGCCGTCGACCGTCCGATGTACGCGAACCAGTCGCGCTGCTGCGCCGGCGGAAGCTTCTCCAGGCGCTGGAGCGAGAGCAGCGTCACGGTATCGTGCGCCGGACGATAGTTCGGCAACCGCCGAATCGAGTCCATCGGATTCGGCGTGCCGCCGCCGCTCGGACGCTGCGCGCCCGCGACGCCCGCGAGCAGGAGCGCGATCACACTACTCCGAAGCATCATACCGCCGCCGGAAGCTCGACGCGCCGCATCCGCGGCACGAGGAGATGCATGATCAACAGCGCCGACACGTACGCGAGACCGCACACCACGAAGACCGGAGTGTAGTTGTCCCCGTTGCGCTGGAGCACCCAGCCGGTCGCGCGCTGAAAGAGAAAGCCGCCGACCGAGCCGATGAAGCCGCCGATCCCGACGACCGAACCCACGGCGAAGCGCGGGAACATGTCGCTCGGGAACGTGAAGATGTTGCACGACCACCATTGGTGTGCCGCCGCGGCGACGCCGACGATGAGCACCGCCACCCACATGTTCGACGCGCTCGGCGCGAACATCGTCGGAACGATGAGTACCGCCGCGATCAACATCGTGAGCTTGCGGCCGGCGTTCACCGTCATTCCACGCTTGATGAACGCGCCGCTCAGCCAACCGCCGAACACCGAGCCCGCGTCCGCCATCACGTAGACGACGATCAGCGGCAGCGCGACCTGACTGAGCTTGATCCCGTATCGCGCGTCCAGGAACTTGGGCAGCCAGTAGAGATAGAACCACCAGATTGGATCGGTCATGAACTTTCCGATCGCGAACGCCCACGTCTGACGATAGCGAAGCAGCCGGAACCAGCTCACGCGCGTGCCCGGCTCGGTGGGATCGCTCTGGATGTGCGCGAGCTCCGGCGCGGCGAGCTTCGGATGCTCCGTGGGCTTGCGGTAGATCGCGACCCAGAACGCGAGCCAGATCAGGCCCAGCGAGCCGCTGCAGACGAACGCGTACTGCCAACCCCAGTGCAGCGCGATCCACGGCACCGCGAGCGGCGCCACGATCGCGCCCACGTTCGATCCCGCATTGAACACTCCAGTCGCCAGCGCGCGCTCGCGCGCCGGAAACCACTCGGCGACCGTTTTGATGCCGCCCGGGAAATTGCCTGATTCGCCGAGCCCGAGACCGAAGCGCGCCGCCGCGAATCCGCGAACGGATCGGGCCAGCGCGTGCGACATTGATGAGAGACTCCAAATGAGGATCGCGATCGTGAAGCCGATGCGCGATCCGAGCCGGTCCATGATCCGGCCCGCGAAGATGTAGCCGATCGCGTACGCCGCCGTGAACCAGGAAATGATCACTCCGTACTGCTGCTCGTTCCACCCGATCTGGTGTTGGAGCGTGGGAGCGAGGATGCCGAGGATCTGCCGATCCATGTAGTTGATCGTCGTCGCGAAGAACAGCAACGCGCAGATCACCCAGCGGTACTTCCCGATTCTGGTCTCGTTCACCGTTGCACTCGCCCGCTCGCGTCGCCCGACATGAGCGCCTCGACCTCGACGACACTCACGCGGTTGATGTCGCCGAGAATGGAATGTTTGAGGCACGACGCGGCCACCGCGAACTCGAGCGCTTTCGCGTCGTCGCGATACGCACGCAGCCCGTAGATCAGCGCCGCGGCGAACGAATCGCCGGCGCCCACGCGATCCACGATATCAGTGATCTCGTAATGCCGGCTCGCGAGAAAGTCGCTGCCGTTGTAGAGCACCGCGCTCCAGCCGTTGTGGTCCGCGCTGTGGCTCTCGCGCAGCGTGATCACCTGCGTCGTGAGATTCGGGAACGTCTTCAGCACACGCTCGGCGAGCATGCGGTACTTGTCTTCGCCGAGCGCGCCCGATTTCACGTCGACGTCGGCGTCGATGCCGAGCGCCTTCTGACAATCCTCTTCGTTCGCGATCCCGACGTGCGCCAGCGCGACGAGCTCGCGCATCACCTCCGGCGCCTTCTTGCCGTACTTCCACAGATTCTTGCGATAGTTGTAGTCGCAGGAGACGGTCAGCCCGCGACTGCGCGCCTCGCGCGCCGCCGTGATCGAGAGCTCGGCGGCCGTCGCGCTGATCGCCGGCGTGACGCCGCTGATGTGAAACCAGTCGGCACCATCGAACACCGCGGCCCAGTCGAAGTCGCTCGCCTTCGCCGTCGCGATCGCCGAACCGGCGCGATCGTAGGTCACCCGCGACGGACGCTGGTTCGCGCCGTTCTCGAGGTAGTAGATCCCGAGCCGCTCGCCCTGCCGCTTGATCATCGACGTGTCGAGACCGAACGCGCGCAGCGCCGCGATGCAGGAGTCGCCGACGTTGTTGGCCGGCACCGCCGACACGAATCGCGCGTCGACGCCGTACTGCGCGAGCGACGCCGCGACGTTCGCCTCCGCGCCGCCGAACGTCGCCTCGAGCAGCGCGGACTGGAACAGTCGCTCGAAGCCGGGCGCCTTGAGCCGGAGCATCACTTCGCCGAGCGTGACGACGCGGCTCATACGGCCACCGCCGGCATCTTGCCGCCCGCGAGCTCGGTCGCCCGGCGCGCTTCGTCGCGAATGCGATCGAACTGCTTGCCGGAGATCCAATCGGCCGGCGCCATCCACGATCCACCGCACGCGACGACGCGCTTGAACGCGAGATAGCTCGCGACATTGCTCGCGTTGATGCCGCCGGTCGGCATGAAGCTCACGTCGACGTACGGCGCCGCGATCGCCTTGAGAAAACTCAAACCACCCATCGGTTCGGCGGGGAAAAACTTGAGCATCGTCAGCCCGTGCTCCAGCGCCGTCTCGACGTCGCTCGGCGTCGCGACGCCTGGATAGAACGGAATCCCCTCCGTCGTGCAATAATCCGCGACGCGGGGATTGAGTCCCGGCGCGACGATGAATTGCGCGCCGGCAGCCCGCGCCTGCGCGGCCTGCTCCGGCGTGAGCACGGTCCCCGCGCCCGCGAAGAGATCGGGGACTTCGGTCGTGATCCGGTGCAGTGCTTCGGGGGCGCGCGGCGTGCGGAAGGTGATCTCCGCGCACGAGAGCCCGCCGTCGGAGAGAGCGCGCGCGAGCGGCACCGCGTCGTCCGGATCGTCGATCGTGATGACCGGCACGATGCGCACGGCACGCAGCCGCGCGAGCACAGCGTCGGCGGATGGAAACGCGGTGGACATGTCAGGTGGTGACGGGTTCGGTCAAATGCTGCTCGAGCGCCGCGCGGATCCCGCGCCGCCGGATGCGAACGAGGTGATCGGCGACCGCGTCGGCAAAGCCGGCGGCCGCCGTGAGATCCGTGCCCCACAGCTCGCGGTCCGCGCAGATCTCGCGCGCCAGTCCCGCGATCTCGTCGTTGGAATGCAGATTGATCGCGTGCCACGCATCGCGCACACGCTCCCCCGCGGGATCATCCGGCACCGCGAGTCCCGCCGCGCGTCGCTCGGTCTGCACTTCGCCGCGCATGAACGCGATGTATGCCGCGAATCCGAAGGCGAGCGCCGCGGGCGCGCGGCCGGTGCGCGCGGCGTACGCGACGATCGACGGCACGACGCGCACGCGCATCTTCGTCGTTCCGTAGAGAGTGATGTCGATGAGCGCGTGCCGGATGTACGGATTCGCGAATCGCTCCAGCACTTCGTGCGCGAACGATTCCGCGTCCGGCACATCGAGGCTCGGCACGATCTCGTCGAGCATGGCGCGCCGCATGAACCGGCCGATCCGCTCGTCGCTCACCGCGTCGCGCACCGTCTCCAATCCGGCGAGCAGCGCCGCGGGCACGGAGATCGTGTGCGCGCCATTGAGCACCCGCACCTTCCGCTCGCGGTACGGCTGAATGTCGGACGCGATGATGATTCGCGAATCGGCGTCCGCGAACCGAATGCGCGTCCGCAGCGCGTCGTCGCCCTGAATCGCGAACAGCGCGTACGGCTCGCACGTCGTCATCAGCCCGTCGCGATAGCCAAAGAGCGCCGAGAAGCGCCCGGCCTCCTCCGGCACCGGCGCGCCGGGCACGATGCGATCGACGAGCGTGTTGCAGAAGAGCACCGACTCGTCGAGCCAGCGCGTGAATGCCGGCTCGAGCTTCCATCGCCGTGCGAGCGCCCGAACGATCTCGCGCAGCTTGTCGCCATTGTCGTCGATCAACTCGCACGGGATCACGACCACGCCGCGCGACGTCTCATACTCGAATGCGCGCGCGCGCTCGAGGAGAAAGCGCGTCAGCTTGCCCGGGAACGACGACGGCGGCTGCGCGTCGAGCCGGTCGCGTTCGTCGAGCACGATGCCGACTTCGGTCGTGTTCGAGATGATGATCTCGATGTTCGGATCGCGCGCGACCGCCAGGACGTGGTCCCACTCATCGCGCGCCGAGAGCGCGCGGCTCAGCGAGCCGACGATGCGATACCGCTGTCGGGGCGCGCCCGCTTCCACGCCTTCGATCGCGAGCGTGAACAGTCCGTCCTGCTCGTTGAGCACCGCGTCGCGCGTGCTGCCGGTCGACGACACGGCGACGATCGAGCCGTCGAACGTGCCCTGCCGATTCGCTTCGTCGATGAAGTACTCGACGAAACCGCGCAGAAAGGCGCCGGTGCCGAACTGCACCACGCGCTCCGGCAGGCCGAGCGTCTCTTCTGGTGGAAGCTCGAGCCCACTCGCGCGGTCGAGCGCGAGCGACGCGACGAGATCGCGGGAGAGACGCGGCCGCGCATGCATCAGAGCGTCACTCCCTCTTTCCAGATGGCGATCTCGCGATAGCCGTTCTTTTCGTTGTTGGTGAGCGTCTCGCCCGACGCGACGGAGAGTACGAGCGCGAAGAGCTCGTCCTCGAGCTGCGCCATGGTCTTCGTGCCGTCGAGCAGCGCGCCGGCGTTGAAGTCGATCCAGTGCGGCTTCTTCGCGGCGATCTCGCTGTTCGACGACACCTTGATGGTGGGCACCGGAAAGCCGAGCGGCGTGCCGCGGCCCGTCGTGAAGAGCAGCACCGTCGCGCCGCTCACCGTCATCGCCGTCGATGAGACGCCGTCGTTCCCCGGCGCCTCGAGCAGCGCGAGCCCCTTGCCGGTGAGCGGCTCGCCATAGCGCAGCACGCGCGACACCGGTGCGCGCCCGCCCTTCTGCACCGCGCCGAGCGACTTCTCCTCGAGCGTGGTGAGTCCGCCCGCCTTGTTGCCGGGCGACGGATTCTCGTAGACGGGCTGGTTGTGCCGCAGAAAGTACTCCTTGAAATCGTTGACCATGGCAACGATTTGGTTGAAAATATCAACCGATTGCGCGCGGTTCATGAGCAGCGGCTCGGCGCCGAACATCTCGGGCACCTCGGTGAGGAGCACGCTTCCCCCGTACCCCGTCACGCGATCCGCGATCCTGCCCAGGAGCGCGTTCGCGCTGATCCCGCTGAAGCCGTCCGAGCCGCCGCACTTGTGGCCGAGCACGAGCTCCGTGACCGGCACCTCCTCGCGCCGGTCGCCGGCGATCCGCTCCACGAGCGCCGCGACGGCGCCCGTGCCCTCCTCGAGCTCGTCGATCACGTCCTGCGTATTGAAGAATGCCACGCGGTCGCGATCCACGTCGCCGGCGAGCGCCATCAGCTCGCTGAGCTGATTGTTCTCGCACCCCAGCCCGAGAATGAGCACGCCGCCGGCGTTCGGATGCCGCAACAGTCCGGCGAGCACGTGTTGAGTATTCTTTAAATCGTCGCCGAGCTGATTGTTCTCGCACCCCAGCCCGAGAATGAGCACGCCGCCGGCGTTCGGATGCCGCAACAGTCCGGCGAGCACGTGTTGAGTATTCTTTAAATCGTCGCCGAGCTGGCTGCAGCCGTACGGATGCGCGAAGGCGTGGATGCCGTCGATCCGCCCGGCGAAGCGCTCCGCCGCCTGCTTGGCGATCCGCTCCGCCGCGTGGTTCACGCAGCCCACGGTGTTCAGCACCCACAGCTCGTTGCGCGTGCCGACCTTGCCGTTCTTGCGGCGGTAGCCGCGGAAGGTGGGGAGGCTGGCGGTGGCGGGCTGGACGTTGGCGGAAAGTGGGCGGTAGGTGTAGTCGATCACGCCGGAGAGAGCGGTGTGAAGATTGTGGGAGTGCACCCAGTCGCCGCGCGCGATGGGCGCGCTCGCCAGCCCGATCGGTACGCCGTACTTGATGATTTGCTCATCAACGTCGACGTCGCACAGCGCCAGCTTGTGCCCCGCCGGAATCTCCTGGCGCGCCGTGACCGTGCCGTCGCCCACCGGCACCGGCTCGCCGGCGGCGATCGGCCGGAGCGCGATCGCCACGCTGTCCTCATCGGCAATTCGAATCGCCGCCGGCCGGCTGGCCCGCGCCGCCTCGAGCTCCGCCATCGTGATGCTGCCGCTCATCGCGCTCCCGTCGCGACGCGCTCGCGCGCCGGCGTCGCCGGCGCGAGCGTGTCGAACCGATAAGTCTCCCGCGCGAGCTCGTACGCGAGCGCGCGGCCCATGGCGCGCGCGTCATCCAGATCGATGACGTGACGCGCGACGAGCCCGCCGAGGAAGTTCGCGTCCATGCGCCGCGCGAGGTCGTGGCGCGCCGGAATCGAACAGAACGCGCGCGTGTCGTCGTTGAATCCCGCGGTGTTGTAGATGCCGGCCGTTTCCGTCACCCGTTCGCGGAAGCGCCGCATTCCCTGCATGGAATCGTGAAACCACCACGGCGGCCCGAGTCGAAGCGCCGGATAGTGGCCGGCGAGCGGCGCGAGCTCGCGCGCGTACGTCGACTCATCGAGCGTGAACAATACCATGCGAAAGCGCTCCTCGTTTCCGTACGCGTTGAGCAGCGCCGACAAATTTCGCGTGTATTCGGTGGCCACGGGAATGTCGGCGCCCTTGTCCGGTCCGAACCGCTCGTACACCGCGCGGTTGTGGTCGCGATACGCGCCCGGATGCAGCTGCATGACGAGCCCATCCTCCACCGACATACGCGCCATCTCGATCAGCATGTGCGCCTCGAACGAGCGCTGATCGCGCGCCGTCGCGTCGCCCGCCACCGCGCGCCGGAAGATCGCCTCCGCATCGGCCGGCGCGAGCCGCGCCGTGTACGGCTCGACGACCGCGTGATCGGTGGCGGTCCCGCCGAGCGACTTGAAGTAGCGCCGCCGCTCCTCGAGCGCGGCCACGAAGCCGGCGAACGAGTCGATCGAGTGCCCGTGCGCCGCGGCCAGCGCGTCGAGCTCGCCGCGCCACGTCGGCAGCGCGATGCGAAAGACGGCGTCGGGCCGGAACGTCGGGACGACGCGGCCGCGCCAGTCGGAATCGCGGATCGCGCGATGGTGCTCGAGCCGGTCGCTCGCCTTGTCCGTCGTTGCCAGAACTTCAATATTGAAACGATCATACAACGCCCGCGGCCGAAACGCCGGCGACGCGAGATGCTCGGCGATCCGGTCGTAGATCGCTTGGGCGGAATCGCTGTCGAGCTTGATGCGGATCTCGAACAGCTCGTGCAGCTCGTGGTCGAGCCAGGCACCGGAGGGCGTGCCGCGGAAGAGATAATAATGATCGGCGAAGCGCTGCCAGATCTTCCGCGGATCGCTCTCGACCGGCGTGCCGTCGCGCGTCGGGACGCCGAGGGACTCCATCGAGACGCCCCGCGAGTAGAGCATGCGGAAGATGTAATGGTCCGGAACGATCAGGAGCGCCGTGGGCTCCGGGAACGCCGCGTTCTCGGCCAGCAGACTGGGCTCGACGTGTCCGTGCGGGCAGATCAGCGGGAGGTCGCGCGTGTCGTCGTAGATGGCGCGAGCGGCGCGCCGGATGTTCGCATCGGGATCGAAGAATCGATCCTCGTGCAAGACGAGGGGTTGATGAGTCCCGCGTTTCATATACGAAAGATGGCCTTGCGACTCTTGTGGGGAAACCGGATTTGTTCAAATTACGAACAAAATCGGTGTTGCGTCACCCCTGACGCGCCGCACCTCCGCGGCAGGCTACAAGAAGCCGTTTCAAGGCAATAGGTTACGTGATAGGGACGTCTGCGGACTGAGCCGTTGGCCCACCGAGGGAGCCGCACCGAATGAGGAAGATCAACACGCGCAGCTTCGTCCGCGCGACCCGTTCGACCCCACGCGAGATCAATCGGCAGATCCTCCTGAATCTGGTCCGGGAGCACCAGCCGATCTCACGCGCGGACCTCGCTCGGCGGATGCGCGTCGGACGCGGCATGGTCACCTCGCTTGTGAGCGAGTTGATCGCCGACGGCTCCGTCTACGAGGGCACCACGGTCGATGCGCCGCGCGGACGCCGGCCGATGATGCTCCACGTGCGAACGCACGACCGCCTCGTGATCGGGATCGACGTGCGATTCAGCCGAACGTATCTCATGCTGAGCGACTTCAGCGGAACCCCGATCGCGATGGAGACCTTCGACACGATCGTCGATCCGGCGGGGCTCGTCGCGGAGCTGAGGCGACGCATTCCACGTTTGCTCAAGACGTACAAGGCCGTGGGCAAGTGCAACGGGATCGGGCTCGTGGTACCGGGCATGGTCGACCGGCGCACCGGACGCGTGCTCAACGCGCCACAGCTCGGCTGGCGCGACGTGGACGTGCGCGATCAGCTCGCCGCGGCGACTGGGTTCGACGTGCAGATCGAGAACGCGCCGATCGCCTGCGCGCTGGCGCAAATGTGGCTCGGCCAGCGGGGCGGCGACGCGCCGCGCGATTTCGTGTACGTCACCGTGTCGGACGGTGTGGGCGCGGGCCTCGTGGTGAACGGCGAGGTGGTGCGCGGCCACAACAGCACCGCCGGCGAGTTCGGCCACGTGCCGATCGACCCACACGGACCGACGTGCTTATGCGGATCGCGCGGCTGCCTCGAAGCGTACACGTCCAACCTCGCGACGCTCTCTCGTTACCTCGGCCACGAGTTCTCGCCCGCGGAGACGCGGGAGCTGCTCAACGAATCTCGCATATCGATCACGGACGTGATCGCGCGTGCTCGATCGGGCGAAGCGCGAGCGTCGGCCGCACTTCACGAGACGGCGCGCCACCTGGGCGTGGGTCTCGCCGTGATCATCAATACGCTCAACCCCGCGCAGATCTTCGTCGGCGGCGAGATCACGGAGGCGTGGGACCAGCTCTCACCGGCGATTCACGATATCATCAATGCCCGCGCGCTGACGAGCACGGCGGCCGCAACGCCGCTCATTCCGGACCCGGCGAGCAGCTATCCCCGGCTGCGCGGGGCGACGGCGCTCATCGCCGCACGAGAGTTCGCGGCTCCGCAGGTCGCGTAGCGCTTCAGCCTCCTCTGTGTGGCGGTGCGCGCTTCGCGCGCACTCGCGGTGGGATCACGCTGTCACTCGGCGAGCCGGGCCGCAGCGTCCCGGAGAAGGTCACGAGGGAGTCGAGCTCGGCGACGAACTTTGGGCCGGCGCCCGGGACGCGGCGCAATCCGTCCAGCGAGAGGAATGGCCCCCGACGCATGCGATCGGCGACGATGCGCCGAGCCATCGTCGGCGTCACGCCGGAGAGCGAGTCGAGCTGTGCGGCGGTCGCGACGTCGAGATCGAGC
>Ga0207702_10005705_pt1 | contig 10856 bp, 9 predicted proteins | sample KBSCornC62_FD_184302 | JGI IMG/M metagenome (GOLD analysis project Ga0207702, IMG submission 184302) | Corn rhizosphere microbial communities from Kellogg Biological Station, Michigan, USA - KBS Corn C6-2 (SPAdes) (version 2) | ecosystem: Host-associated > Plants > Roots > Rhizosphere > Soil ...
CCGACAGGCTGACGAAGCGCCCGATTGCGGATTGGTTGGTGGAATCGAACGGTATGTCGGTCGGGTTGGACTGGTAGATCCGCTGCGGCATGCGGCCGAGCAGATTGAGCGCCGACAGCCGGAACTCGATATTCCGGCCGAGGCCGTGGCCCTCGCCGGTCCGCAGCGCGGCGCTCAGATCGACCGTCGCGAACGCCGAAATCCGGCCGGGCGAGGCAAGCCGGTTGTCGCGGACCACGCCTATATAGTTGACATAGGCGCTGGCTTGGAACCGCCCCCGATCCCAATCCGCCCCGGCCCGCCCGCGCCAATGCGGCGCGGTGAAGATCACGCCGCTATTGTCGATGAAACCCTGCCCACGGATCAGCTGGCGATCGTCGTCGAGATAGGAGGCGGTCGCGGTCAGCCCGAGCTTGCTGCGGTCCGGGAAGGTGAGCTGGTAGTCGGCGGTCAGGTCGACGCCCTGGACGCGATCGCGCGCGCCATTCTGCAGGCTCCCGTTGATGATCGCGCCCACTTTCGCAGGATCGAACGGACCATCGGTCGCATTGCTGATCCCCTGCGGCAGCGTGGCGACGATCGCCAGTACCTCGGCCGTGGTCGGTGCGATCTTGACGAAGCTGGCCACGGTCGGGTCGGCAAGTGCGCCCAATGGGTCGTTGAGCGGACTCGCGATCCGGTTGCGGTAGTTGATATGGAAGAAGCTTCCGCTCAGCGTCAGGCCGCGGACGAATGCCGGCCTAAGTTCGAGCGTGCCGGTCCACGTCGTGGCGCGTTCGGCACGCAGGTTCGGGTTGCCGCCCCCCAACAGCAAGACGGTTTGGTCACTCGCCAGCGGTGGGTTGGGCTGCGGATCGAAATAATAAGACGGCAGCAAGCCCGCGGCCGGGATCTGGTTGGATTGATACAGCGTCGGAATCTTGAACGAGCGGCCCCAGCTGACCTTCATCGTCACGTCGCGATGGGGCGCGTAGATCAGGCCGAGCTTGGGCGTCGCGACGCGCTCGATGCCATGATAGCTCTCGTACCGGATCGCCCCGCTCAGATCGAGCTTCTCGACCAGCGGCATTGCGTTCGCCGCGCTCACCAGCGCCGCGTTCAGCTCGCCATAGCCGAACCAGCTGCCACGGCTCTCATGGGCGTCTTTGGTGACTTTGAGCACGCCGCCCGCGGTCGAAATGTTGTAGATGCCGAGCTGGAAGTCGCGATAGCCACCGCCGAACGCCAGGCGAACAGGACCGCCAGGCAGATCGAACAAGGTGCCGTTCGCGCCCGCTTCGACATTGTCGAGCCTGTCGTCGTAGCGCAGCCGCTGCGGATTGACCTTGCCGGCATGGATATTCTGCGCGCGGATAATGGTCAGGCTCTGCGAGTGCGTCCCCGACAAGGTCGCCTCCCAATCGGCGAAGAGCTTCAGCCGGAAACTCGGCGTCACCGCGAAGGAGCGGACCGTGGGGTGGTTGATCAGCCCGTTCACCGTCACCGGCGTGTTGGTCGTGAACGCGTTGGTCTTGTGGAGCGACCGGTCCATGAACTCGGCGTCGAGATCGAAGCTGAGCGGTGCTGTGATCTGCTGGTGACCGGCCAAAATCACGCTGACCTGCGATTGCTCTTCGATCAACGTCTGCGCGCCGTTGAGCGACTTGGTGATGGCGCGGTCGGCTGCGGTCAGTGGGGAATTATGATCATATTGGGCGGCGAGCATGAAGCCGCCGCCCGACCAGCGCGCGCCAGTGACCGCGTCATATTGCTGCGTGACGTCACCACCCTGGGTCGCGGTCCCGACTTTCGCGCTGGTCTCGAGGCCAACGAAGTCGCGGCGCAACATGAAATTGGCGACGCCGCCGATCGCGTCGGACCCATAGAGCGCCGATGCCCCGTCGGTGATGATCTCGACCCGATCGATCGCGGGCAGCGGGATCGCGGAAATGTCGACGCCCTGGAACACGGCGTCATAAGCGAGGCGATGACCGTTGAGCAGGGTCAGGGTGGCGTCGGCGCCCAGCCCGCGCAGGTTGAGCTCGGTCGAATTGTTGATGTTGCTATAGCCGCCCTGGTCGCCGCCGCCCGCTACCCCGGGATTTTGCCCGCCGCCCCAATTTTGCGGCAGCATCCGCGAGAAGGTTGCCATGTCGGTGATGCCGGCATTTTCGAGCGACTGCCGGGTCGCGACCGTCAGCGGCGAGGCGGTGGCAGCGCCCCGAATGTGCGTGCCCGTGATCGTCACTTCGTCCGCCGGGCTTGCCGATGCCGTCTCGGGGCTGGGCCGAAGGCGCACCAGGATTGCACCGTCGCGCAGCTCTGCGGTCAGGCCGCTACCCGCCAGCGCTGCGGTCACCGCCTGGTCCGGGGTGAGCTCACCGCGGATGACAGGGGTCCGTCGACCGCGCACCGTCTCGTCCGCGAAGATGATCTCGATCCGGGATTGCTGCGCGATCGTGCGCAAGGACGTGCCGAGGTCCTGCGCCGGCACGTCATAGCGCATCGTGGCCCGCAGCTGTGCCGCGGCAGCCGCCTGCGCTCGGGCCGGCGTCGCGGTGTTGGTGAGCGCCATCGCGGCCAAGGCAAGCCAGGCTGCGGTCATTGTCGTGCTGCGCTTCGTCATGCTCATCCCCCTTCACGAAGCCGGCACGCAAGCCGGCGATGGGAGGCGTGACGCAGCGCGCGGGCCGACTACGGGGTCGCCCGGCAAAATATTTCTTTCAGGGCTTGAGCACGATCACGTTGGGGTCGCTGGTATCGACCGACCAGCCGAACAGGCCGGACAGGCGCCGCGCGAGCTTTTCGGTGTCGTCCACCCGGAGGCGACCCGAGACACGCTCATCGCCAAGCGCGCCGTCTGCCAGGCGAATGGGCCGTGTCGCCGATCGATTGGCTTCAGCCACCAATGTTGCGACAGGGACCGAGGCGAAGTTGCGCGCGTCGGTATCGGCATCGATAGGACCGGCCACCTCCTGCGTGGCTGCCATTTGCGGCGTGAGCGGGGATAGGCTTTGCTGGACGACGAAAGCGATGTTCTCGCCGGCGACCAGCCGCCGCACCGGTGCGGGCCGATCGGGCCGCGCATGGGGCAATTGAACGTCGATCACGCCGCGGATCAGCCGGACCTCGACCTGACCGTTCCTGGTCAGGTCGATATCGAACATCGTCCCGCGCGCGGTCACGGTGCCTCCGCCGGCCATGACGATGAACGGGCGCGTCTCGTGATGCACGTCGAACCGCGCCGAGCCCTTTTCGAGGACGAGCAGGCGCTGCGTCTTGCCGAACGCGATCGCGAGCCGGCTGTCGCTCGCCAGGCGCGCGGTCGACCCATCCTCGAGCCGCGCCAGCCGCTCTTCGCCCGCTTCGGTCGCCAGTAGCTGGCGAGCCGGGGCAGGGGTCACGGAGGCAGCCTGCTGCGGCGCGGGTTGGTGGCGCGTCCCGATCCAAATCCCGCATGCGAGCAGGCAAGCCGTCGCCGCCGCGAGCGGGGCACGCCGCCAGGTGCGCCGTGGCTTCGGTGCGGCCACCGGCTCATCGGCCAACAGCTTGCCCAGCGCGAACACCTCGCTCGCGCGATTATAGGCGGCGAGATGCTCGGGCGCGCGCGCCAGCCACGCTTCGAACTCGTCCTGCCGGGCTTCGGCGTCAGGGCCGCGCATGCGCGCGAACCAGGTCGCAGCCTCGCGTGCCAGTTCGTCCGGCGCCAGATCGTCGGGCATGCTCATCCGCGCAGATCCCGCCCGATCCGAACGATCGCTTCGGCGACATGCCATTCGACCGTGCGGATGCTGATGCCGAGCTGTTCGGCAATCTCCTTGTAGGCCAAGCCCTGCAGCCGATGGAGCAGGAACACTTCGCGCGTCCGCTTGGGCAGCGCTTCGACCGATGCTCGATATTGCGCACGCGTCTGCTCGAGTTCGATCGCGTCGCTTTGCGTCGGTTCGATCCGGGGCTCATTCTCATCGTTGAGCGGGAGTTCGGAGCCGCGTGCGGACTGGCGGCGTGCGCGGTCGATCACGAGGTTGCGCACGATCCGGTTGAGGAAAGCGGCGGGCTCGCGCGGCAGCGAGCGTGTGCCCAGCAGGCGCGCGAACGCGTCCTGCACGAGGTCGCGTGCATCTTCCGCCGAGCGCAATGTCGCACGCAGCCGGCGCTGCAGCCGCGGCGCCTCTTCGCGGTACAGGCTCTCGAACCACGCCTCGGCGGTGGGCGCCGGCGGCGGGGCTGGTGTGCCGTCCTGGTCCTTGTCGGATCGGGCCACGGCGTCACGCGGACGCCGGGCGCGGACCGCAGGGAGCGGGCGCAGCAAGGATCGTTCGCACGAGAGGAAATCCCGTGCCGGGCTGTGCCTTGGGAATGTCGCCCGACCGTCAGGGACGGGCGCGTATGATGCCTGGCGGTGTTACTCCGCAGCGTGTCGCCGGCGATTGCCTCGCTGCCCCTGCAGTCTGCGCGCAATTGGGAGCGGTTGCAAATCCGGCCCTAATTTCGGCGGGAGTTTGCTCGGAAGCACGATTGTCGCCGGGTGGCCGAACCGGCGGTCATCGGGAAGGGTCTTCGGGTCGGCGTTCGGCCGCTCGCGACACGCGTCGCCGAATGCGAAGCCGGCTTCGCGCCCCTGGTGAAAATCATCAGCGAAGGCGGATCTATTGGTGGCAGGAAACCAATTCTTCCTCTTCCCTGACGGGGTCACCACGCTGGCTCCCGTCCACCAGCTCCTGGATCGGCGCTCCGACAGGATAATCCCGCCGGGTCGGACCGGTGTAGAGCTGGCGCGGGCGGCCGATCTTCTGCTCGGGGTCCGAGATCATCTCGTTCCACTGCGCGACCCAGCCGACGGTGCGGGCGAGCGCGAACAGCACGGTGAACATCGTGGTCGGGAAGCCGATCGCCGACAGGATCACGCCCGAATAGAAGTCCACGTTCGGGTAAAGCTTCTTCGAGATGAAATATTCGTCCTTGAGCGCGATCTGCTCGAGTTCGCGCGCGACGTCGAAGATCGGATCCTTGACGCCGAGCTTTTCGAGCACGTCGGCGGCGGTCTTCTGCATGACCTTAGCGCGCGGATCGAAATTCTTGTAGACGCGGTGGCCGAAGCCCATCAGGCGGAACGGATCGTCCTTGTTCTTGGCGCGGGCGATATATTCCGGGATGCGATCGACGGTGCCGATCTCGCGCAGCATGTTGAGCGCGGCTTCGTTGGCGCCGCCATGCGCGGGGCCCCACAGGCAGGCGATGCCGGCCGCGATGCACGCGAACGGATTGGCGCCCGACGAACCCGACAGACGCACGGTCGAGGTCGAGGCGTTCTGCTCATGGTCGGCGTGGAGGATGAAGATCTTGTCCATCGCGTCGACGATGACCGGATCGGGCTCATATTCCTCGGCCGGGACCGAGAAGGTCATGCGCAGGAAGTTCGCGGTGTAGCTCAGGTCGTTGCGCGGATAGACGAAGGGCTGGCCGACCGAATATTTGAAGGCCATCGCCGCGATCGTCGGCATCTTCGCGATCAGGCGGTGCATGGAGATCATGCGCTGCTTGGGATCGGTGATGTTGGTCGAATCCGGGTAGAAGGCCGACAGCGCGCCGACCACGCCGACCATGATCGCCATCGGGTGGGCGTCGCGGCGGAAGCCGGAGAAGAAGCTCGCCAGCTGCTCGTGCACCATCGTGTGGCGCGTGATCGTGGTGGTGAAGGTGCCGAGTTCGCTCTTGCTCGGCAGTTCGCCGTGGATCAGCAGATAGGCGACTTCGAGAAAGCTTGATTGCTCGGCGAGCTGGTCGATCGGATAGCCGCGATGGAGCAAGATGCCCGCGTCGCCGTCGATATAGGTGAGCCCGCTCTTGCAACTCGCGGTCGAGGTGAAGCCGGGATCATAGGTGAAGGCGCCCGTCTCCGCATGGAGCGTGCGGATGTCGATGACGTCCGGCCCGGTGCTGCCCTTGCGCACCGGATAGTTGATATATTTGCCGCCGATGCTGATCGTGCTTTCCGCCATGCTCGCGCGCCATGTTGTAACGGCCCCCGCTGCCGAAAAGATCGCCTCTGCCCGAAGGCAGAGACGATCCAGGGATGGATCAGACATGAGCGACATGAGTTCCGCGGCGGTAGGAAGGGCGCCGGTGTTAGCGAACTCGGTTCTTGCCTGACCGATACTCTCCTGTCGCAATGTGCCCGCTGAGGCAAATTACATGATTGGCGCATCTGATTAGATCTTGCTAACAGCCATTCGTGCGACCGCTTCGCCTCAATCTTCGTCACCTCGAAGGGGCGCTCGAGCTTCGCCGGACCCACCATTTTGGCGCTGCGGCGCGCGCGATCAGCCTCAGCCAGTCGGCACTCACACAGGGAATAGCCGCGGTCGAACGCCATTTGGGGTGCGCGCTGTTCGAACGCAGGCCCGACGGCACCTTTCCGACCCAGGCAGGCGCGATCTTCACCGACGCCGTGGCACGCGCGCTGGATGGGCTGAACAGCGTCACGCTCGACCAGACGAATGAGGCGCGGGGCGTTCCGCTTTCGCGCCGCGTGACGCTCACGCAATTGCGCGCGTTGCTGGCGGTCGATGCGGCGAGGAGCATCAGGGGCGCCGCGCGCGCGTCGGGTCTGAGCGAGGCCTCCATCCACCGTGCGCTCGGCGACCTCCAGTCGAGCGTCCGAACCGTGCTCGCAATTCCCGAACGCTCAGGCGTGACCTTGACCGCAGCAGGGCTGACCTTGGCCCAGGCGGCGCGGGTGACGATTGGCGAGCTCGAGGCCGGGCTGGCCACCGCGCGAGCGGGACAACCGCAGCCGATCCGCGTGGGCGCGATGCCGTTGATCCGCGTCGGGCTCCTGCCGAGCGCGATCGCGCAGCTATGCGCGGCACGGCCGGACGTCCATGTCGAGGTGATCGAGGGCGCTTATCCCCAATTGCTCGATGCGCTCCTTGTCGGAAAGCTCGACCTCCTGCTCGGCGCGTTACGCGAGACCGCCCCGGACGGAACGACCCAAAAACATCTCTTCGACGACGAGTTGGTCATGGTCGCCCGCAGCGACCATCCGCTCGCCACCGCGACGCAATGGGACCCGGCCTCCATCGCAACCTATCCATGGGCGGCGAGCCCGCGAGGAACACCCCGGCGCGCGCTATGGGAGGCGATGCTGCGCCAGCGCGGAATTATCCCGCCGGTACCTCGGCTCGAATGCAGTTCGGCGGGCGCGGTACGCAGCCTGCTGCTGCATGGTCACTGGCTTGCGATGCTCTCGCCCGACCAGTTCCGCATCGAGCGCGAATTGGGCCTCCTCACCCCGATTGGGGGGCCGTTCGCCACAACGACGCGCCCGATCGGCGTCACCATGCGCGCCACCTGGCGGCCCGACGCGGACCAGCGCGCGCTCCTCGAAATATTGGATCGCTGCGTGAGGTCTTCGCTCAGCATGCCAGGCGCGGCGGAATGGATCGCCGAAAAACACGGCACCCCCGGCGTTTGCGCGAGGTGAGGCTTAGGCCAGGTTGCGGCCGCTCGCTCAAATTGCCATGGGGCGCTGAACGTCGCCCTGGCCTTCCGATGCGGCGTTCTGACCGGCGGGGGTGCACCGCGTAAGCCAGACCATCTTCAGCACCGCCGTGCATCCTCCACGGTCCGCAGTCCGGGCCGACTCGCCCGGATCGGCGGGTCGCTCCTCTCTGGTCCCGCCGCGGCCGGCCGCAAGCCGCGCGGAGCGCGGCTCCTCCACTTCGTTGCGGCCCTCCGGGTGCGCCCGGTCCCCTGACGCGGGACCATTCGGTCGCGCCTGCCGCCACCCGGATCGGCCGGGACCTCGGGCGGCTTCGACGGTGATGCGCGATGGTGAGCGATGGCGGAGCAGCACAGGCCAGGATCGACGCCCTGGTCCGCGCGATGGAAATGGTCGTGGCAGGCATGGACCCTGTCACGCGCGATGTGTTCGTGCTGCATCGGCTCGACGGCTGGCCTTATGCGCGGATCGCGCGCGAGCGCGGTCTCGGCATCGACGAGGTCGAACGCCGCCTCGCCAGCGCGGTCGCCACGCTCGATCTCGGCCTCAGGCGCCTTGGCTTGTGAACCGGGCAGGACCGGCCGTGGACCGGATTGCGCTTGCCATTCGGTCCGCGCCTGCTCCATCTCGAAAGCACGATCATGCGCACCGATCTTGATCATCTTCCCGCCGCCAAGCAGCGCGAGCTCGAACGCGTCGTCCAGATCCTGTTCGAGGAATTCGGCGAGGCGACGGGAATCGCGACCGCCGACTGGAAGAAGCGTGCGCGCATTCTCAAGGTCATTCTCTATGGCAGCTATGCGCGCGGCGGCTGGGTCGACGAGCCGCATACCGCCAAGGGCTACAAGTCCGACTTCGACCTGCTGATCATCGTCAATCATCCCAAGCTCACCGAACGGGTGGAATTCTGGTCGTCGGCCGAGGAGCGGCTCAATCGCGAACTGTCGGTGACGGGCAATCTCAAGACGCCGGTGAATTTCATCGTCCACACGCTACAAGAGGTGAATGATGGGCTCGCGCATGGGCGCTATTTCTTCATCGACGTCGCCCGCGATGGCATCGCGCTTTACCAGAGCGACGATACCGAGCTGCCGGAGCCGAAGCCGAAGACGCCCAAGCAGGCGCTCGCGATGGCGCGGGAATATTTTGAGGAATTTTTCCCAGCCGCTGCTGACTTCAAAGAGAGCGCCAATCACCTCGGCGAAAATGGGCGCTACAAGCGGGCTGCGTTTCTCCTTCACCAAGCGACCGAGCAACTTTACCACTGCGTCCTGCTGGTCTGCACTTTCTATACGCCGCACGTCCACAATCTTGGATTTCTGCGGACACAGGCGGAGCGGATCGATGCACGCCTGATTGATGCCTGGCCGCGCGAAACGAAGGCGGATCGATCGGGTTTTGAGAAGCTGAAGGAAGCCTACGTGAAGGCCCGCTACTCTCGCCACTACCGGATATCGGCCGAGGAATTGGCTTGGTTGAGCGAACGCATCGACGATCTGAATAAGGCTGTCGAGGTGATCTGTGCGGATCGGATTGAGGCCCTCGAGCGGGCATCGCGCGCCGCCTGATTGGCCGGCTTGCAGCGCTCAGGCGCTGGCCGCGGCAAAGCCGACGATCTCGCCGTGGATCGGCTGGGCGTAAACGATGCTTGGCCGCGCTCCGACCTCGATCGTCATTCCGCTTAGTCAATTCAGAGCCGCTGCAGCTTGATTAACTTGCGCGGCCGAGCGAGCGCCAACGACCGCGATCACGTTCGCGCCTTGCTTGAGCACCCACCTAAGTGTGCTCCGAAGTCCATCCCGTCCGCCGATATCTATGCAGTTGAGTGCGGCGCGCTGTCGGATTTTGGCCTGCCCTTCGATGCTCAGCGCGGGCATCACGCCTCGGTAATCGCCGGCGGCGAACGGCAGTGGTCGGGCGCTCGCAAGAACGCCCCGCGCGAGAGGAGAATGGGCCATATAGACGCAGCCCGCCTCGGCGAACACCTGGGGCATGGCGGCGTCAGGAACCTCGATCCCTGCCGAAAGCTCGTTCTGAATGACTGAAATCTTCGCTACCCTGCATGGCTCGTGCGCGCGCGATCGGCGCGGCCGATAGCCCAACATGCAGCGCCTTTCCCTCGTCCACCAGTCGGGCAAGCAAGTCAGCCACATCCTCGTCAGGAACGTTGGGGTCGGGCCGGTGCTGCAGCAGCACATCGATCCGCTCGCGGCGGAGCCGCCTCAGCGACGCCTCAACCGATGCGCGCACGGTCTTCGGCCTGCTGTCCCGCACCAGCGAGCCGTCGGCCACCGTCGACAGACCGAACTTGGTGACGACGGCGACCGGCTCACGGGCAAGCAGCTCGCCAAGGAGCGTCTCCGCCAGCCCGTCGCCGTAGAGCGGCGCCGCGTCGAAGAGACGCACGCCCTCACTTAATGCCGCTCGCAGCGTGGCCCGCGCTACGTCATCCGCCACCGGGCCATACACGCCCGCGAGCCCCATGCATCCGAGCGCCAGACGCGACGGACCCGCCAATTCCGCGGCGAGCGAGGCTGCCCGGTCAGCCCGCCACATGCGAGGCCAGGCGCTCCACGCAGAGGTCGATCGCGCGGTCCGTCCCGCCGAACGGGAGCACGATCGGGTTCGGCACCATCTCGCGGACGATCTCCGTGACCGCCGCCGCGGTGCGCTCGCGGAAGATCTGATCGGCAGGGCGGCCTGGACCGATCGGGACGCTGGCGTCCAGCTCGGTGACGAACACCATGTCGTATTCGCCGACCCAAGCGCGACAGATTGCCTCGAGCCGCTCGTAGCAACCCGGCTCCAACGTTCGCTCTTGATGGCGAAGCGCCGCCAGCAAGTAGCCTAGCGCATCCGGCACCGGCCGGTCCACGATGATCACCTCGGCTGTGAGCGACGCCTGGGTCTCAAGGCGGATCGCCTGCGCGATCATCCACGCCGTACTCTCGAAGGTATGGTCGGCAAGTATCTTGAAGCCGAGATCCCGCGCGTCGACGGCACTGTCGTGGACATCGACCACGACACGATCATCCTGCTGAAGCCGCGCCTTCAGCGCCTGCACGAAGGTCGACTTCCCGGTCGAGTGCGTGCCAGCGACCGCGATCTTTAATGGACGCATCAGAGCAGCTGCGCCTGCTGGGGCCGGACGACGTCGCACAGCGCGAGCAGCCGCGACCGTTCCTCGGACGCGAGCGGCTCGAGCAACGTGCGCAGCAGCATGGCCGAGAGGGTCGCGTCGTAGAGAGCCGAGTGGGCCAGCGATCCCGTTACCGCCTCCGCCTTAAGGTCCAGCTGGAGCAACTTGCCCAAGGCTTCGAGACCGTGCTTCTCCGTCTGCGGCAGCAGCAGGCGCGCGAGCTTGAGGGTGTCG
>Ga0207702_10005709_pt1 | contig 10851 bp, 9 predicted proteins | sample KBSCornC62_FD_184302 | JGI IMG/M metagenome (GOLD analysis project Ga0207702, IMG submission 184302) | Corn rhizosphere microbial communities from Kellogg Biological Station, Michigan, USA - KBS Corn C6-2 (SPAdes) (version 2) | ecosystem: Host-associated > Plants > Roots > Rhizosphere > Soil ...
GGGAACTGTTCGCGGAACAGGACCAGTCGTACCGCGACTCCGTGCTGCCACCGAACGTGCACGCACGCTTCGCCGTGGAAGCCGGTTGCCGCGAAGGCTGGGAACGCTGGGTCGGCGAGCACGGCTCGGGCCTCGGCGTGAACCGCTACGGCGCTTCCGCACCCGGCGAACTGGTGCTGGAAAAGTACGGCTTCACCGTCGACAACGTGATCGCGAAGGCCAAGGCGTTGCTGGGCAACGGCTAAGCCGTTTCGCCGGCCGAATCAACCTGGAACCCAAGCGACGCTTTGGTAGGTTGGGCTGAACATCGTGAAGCCCAACACGGGCAGTGAGACACGAATGTTGGGCTTCGCTGTGCTCACCCAACCTACCTCGCTTTTGTAGGTTGGGCTGAACAACGTGAAGCCCAACGCGGGCGTGAGAAAGGAATAATGGGCTTCGCTACGCGCAGCCAACGTACAGTTGCTGGCGCTGAGCGAATCCATCCAACTCTCCACCGACGTGATCGCCTGGCATTTCGCAAACAAACGATCGGACGGCGGCGCCTCAACCTGTTTGCGGCGGCGCTGGCGGCGTGAACTGGGCGAGATCGGCCAGCCCCAATTGCTGCTCGATACGCGTGATGGTGGCGACGGCATCCTCGAAGCCATCCTTGCCGAACTGCCGGTGTTCGATGTCCTCGAACTTGTCGGCCAGCGCTTCCAGCCGCTTTTCCGGCAGCGACTGCTTCCAGCCGGGAAACACCACCGTGTCCTCGCGCGCCGTGTGGTTCTGATACATCACGACGAACCCGTCCAGCACCTTGCCGAGTCGTGCCCCGTGCGCCGCGCCGATGCGGCCGGTTCGGGTGGCGGCGAGAATGTAATCGGTCAGCTCGCGGCCGCGGCGATGCTGTGCCAGGAGTGTATCCACGTAACCCGCGGCCGGGCCGCCCGCCTTGCGCACCGCCGGAAAGATGTACTGCTCTTCCAGCATGCGTTCGTGATAGTCCTCGCCGAAATCGCGGAACAAACGCGCCGTCTTCTGCAGCGCATCGGCCAGCTCCGTATCGGCATCGTGCAGACGTGGAACCGATTCGCGGTACACCAGGAGCGCCCGGCGCAGCACGCCGTGCTCACGCATCAGGTCCTCGGTGGCGGTGACCTTCTTTTCCTGCTCCGCGGCGGTGGCCATCGGCGCGGCAATGGCGAACGCACCCGCGCCCATCGCCACGCATGCATTCCGTACGAACCGCCGTCGCGACGAGACGCATTCGGCTCCAGGGACCCCGGTTTCATGGTTCATGACGACACTCCTGTTGTCGGTTCATGGCAGCGCCCGCCACGCAGGCGCGCGTGCGTCGCGGATCACTTGCGCCAAGCTTCCTCGGCGCGGCGCTCGAAATGTTCGAAAGCCATGTCCAGACCCTGCAAAACCTCGGCGCTGGTTTCAAACAGGCATGCGGCACTCGGATCGTCGATCTTGCGGGTGTCCTCGCGCAGATGTCTTACGGCCTCGCCCAGCATCTGCCTGATGCGGGCGGTGTGATAGCGCGGGTCGTTTTCGGCGTAGCTTTGCGGGTTCATCCGAGCCTCCATGCTCAACCGTTCTGCGCAGCATCCACAGCGTACTCCGATTGCGCGTTGCCAGTGATGAAGCCGACTTTGTGCCTGCCTTCGCGCTGGAAAAACTCCGGCGCCCGGGATTGCCCGTTTGCAGACACGCTTGAGACGTGTAGCCGCGCAGGTGCGGTCTTTTACTGCTCCTTCACCTTCACGTCCTTCAACAGCAGATCGAGTTTCTGCTTCATCTCCGCCTGCGCCTGCGTGCCGGGCTGGTAGACGTAGGCGCTGTAGAGCACCAAGGGTTTCGCGTCACCCTTCGAAGGCGGCACCACCGCGTCGATCTTGGTCATGCCGTCGTCGCTGAAGGCGGTGGCATCGTAGGGGTGACGGCGATCCACGACCTTTTTCCAATAGCTCGCATAGACATCGCCGAGGTCGGCGGGCGGCGCCTGATGGCGCACCACGCCCAGCATGTACTGGCTGTAGTTGTCGGCGGCCAGGCCGGCCCGGCAGACATCCCACACGACCTTGTGGTTGCGGCCGGGCGGGAAGAAACAGAATCCCAACTCGAGCATGCTGTTCGCGTCGATGTCCTGGATGGCGGACGTGGACGAAAATTCCATCCGCGGCGAGTCGTAATGAAAACTTTTGCCGTAGTCGAAGCCGATGTGGATGTCCTTGAACACGTCCGGCAACAGTGTAGGCTCGGCAAGAAACGCCTTCCACTGCGCAAGCGTTCCCTCGTAGGACAGGCTCACGAAATCGGTAAGCGCCTGCATGTTGATGGCGGTGTCGTGTTGTGACTCTGCGGGCGCGATGCGCATCAGCAGGGCGAAGCCGGTTGGAATCGGCAGCGCGAAGATGCTGAGGTAGCCATTCGCGTAAGGCACCGGCCACGTCCAGACTTGCCAATGCCGCCCCCAGCGATCCGTCCAGGTGTCCTTGCTGCCGGGTTCGCCGAGCGACGTCACGAGAATCCGCTCCGGGCCGACCGTGCGTTTCAGGAAGCCGGTCTTCAGCAGCAGGTCCATCACGCCCTTGGCGTCGTGATGGAACGACCCCGCGGGAAGGTTGTCGGGCTTGCGCAGGTGGAACAGCACGTTGCCGGCGACGGTGCCGCCCAGGATGTAGCCGTTGGCGGGCAAGGTGATCTTGATGCCCGGCTTGCCCTGCGGCGCCCAGATGCCGTCACTGTTGCGAACGAGAATCTGCGGGAAGTCGCTGGACCCCGCGCCGCCGTTCAAAACCTGCTGCGAGCCATCGCCGTTCGGAAACAGGTTGGCCGATTGCTGAGTCAGTAGCGCCTTGAGCTGCGAATCGAGATATGGATGGAACGCCTTGGCGTAGGCCGCAAAAAAATCGGACACCGAAAGCGGCAACTTGAAGTCGCCCTTGAAGGTGCCGCTCAAGGTGGAATCGAACGCATCGAACTGGTACGCCATGCGTTTGTCGAAACGCGCGAGATCCTTCGGTGCGTCCAGCACGTCGCGCATGGGCAGTGCATAGTTGAGGTTCTCGTTCGGCGATTTCATCAGCACCACGCCGATCACCTTGCCGTTCTGGTCCAGCAAGGGGCCGCCGCTGTTGCCGGGCGATGCCGCCGCCGAGAAACGAATCCACTTCCACTGGCCGTCCTGCGATTCGGGCGTGTCGGACGTGTACAGGCCGTTGCGGATCACCACCCCGGTGCCGAGCGCGTTGCCCACCGAATAGACAACCTGGTTCAAGCCGGGCTTGGTGTCGAGCGCGAGCGGCGTGATCTTCGGCGGGTCCTTCAGCGAGAACACCACGAAGTCGCGGCGCAGCGCGAACTTCTCGATCTTGTCGATCGCGTACACCTTGCCCGACGCATCGCGCAACTCCGGCGCGCCCCACAGGCTCTGGTAGCCGATCATCAACACGTGCGCGGCGGTGACGTAGGTATTGGGGCCGATCGCGAACGCCGTGCCGATGGAGTAGTACTTGTCGGTGCGTTCCTGGTACGGCAGCAGGTCCAGCGGCAGCGGTTTTTCGTAGGTGAGCGTGTCCTTCGGCTTGGCCGCGACCACTTCGAACGTCGCCGACTGGATGCCCGGCAGCAGCGATGGATCCAGCGTCGCATCGGCGCGTGCGGTGCCGGCCATCAGCCATGCGGCGCACGCGATCAGCAGCGCAGCCAAGATCCGAAGCGGGCGCGAGAAGTGTCCGTTCCACATCCGAGTGGAATCCATCGATGAGGTCATGGGAGCTCCGTCAGGAAAATCGGTGCCGCAAACGTCGCGGATGGTTGCACAACCGCGCGGCTCGTGCACACCCCGCCAACGATGCTTTGCTTTTTGCTCGTCATCCCGGCGAAAGCCGGGACCCAGTGACTTTCGCGGTATGCGCTGAAAAACAAAGTCGCTGGGTTCCGGGTTCTGCCCGCATAGCGCGGGCAGCCCCGGAATGACGACGTTTGTTGATGCCTCGAATCACGAAACAACGCGCACGAAGCGTCCGCATGACACGGCGGGACGCTACATCCCGTTCCGATGCAGGATCATCTCCAGCACGAACTTCGAGCCGAAGAACGCCAGCAGCAGGATCACCATGCCGGCCAGGGTAAGGTTCACCGCGCGGCTTCCGCGCCAGCCCCAGCGCCAGCGGCCGACCAGCAGCACGCCGAAAATGATCCACGCCACCAGCGACAGGATCGCCGTGTGCGCCTGGTGCTGCGCGTGCAGGTTGTGGACGAACAGCACGCCCGAAAGCAGCGTCAGCGTCAGCAGCGCAAAACCCGCGCCGATCAGCTTGAACATCAGCGATTCGGTCTGCGTCAGCGGCGGCAGCGCGCCCGCCCAGGTGCCGAGGCGGCGCGTGCGCAGCGCGCGTTCCTGGGTCGCCAGCAGCAACGCCAGCACCGCCGCGATCGCGAGCAGGCTGTACGCCAGCAGCGCGATGATCACGTGCAGCCCGATCTGCCAGTCGATCGGAAATGGCGCCGTGGCCGGCGCGAGGAATTCGTCGATCGCCAGGAACAATCCCGCGAGCGGAAACAGGATGATGCCCAGCGCCGCCACCGGGCGCGCAACATTCACGATCAGCGTCAGCGCCGCTATCACCGCCGACACCAACGACAGCGCGGCGTAGAAGTGCAGGTCTACCGCGCCGCGGTGGATGCCGAACAGTACCCCGAAGTGCATCAGCACCGCGATCGCGCCGAGCACCAGCGCCGCCCGCGGTATCGCGCCCTGGCTCAGCAGCGGGCGCGCCAGCGCGGCCGCCGACGCGAAGTACAAGGCAATCGCGAGGACCGCCAGCAATTCCATAGTGGGAGAGTGGATCGGCATGCCCAAGTGTCGCATGGCGCCGGTCGAAGGTTCCAGCACCGGCCGCGTAGACCCCTCTAAGTTTCAAGCGCAGGAATTCGTCTGACGTCGCGCAGCGAGCGGGTCCGCGCGAAGCTTGCAGCGGTTTTCGTGGAGTGGGAATATCGCCGCGGGGTGCCGGGCGCTTGGGGAAAGACGGCTGGGTCAGGTGGCGGGATCAGGCGGCACGAGCGGCGCAAGTCAAGGCTTGGTGCGGTAATGTTCCGACGAAGCAAAGCTCGCGTCCCGGATTAGAGGACGGAGTTATGCTCTACTTTGAAACCGATGTGTAGTTAGCCTCAATTAGGAGAGTTGTGACAAATTACGACAGGATGTGGAAGGACTTCAAGCAGTTCGTTGATGAATTTAAATCCGAATCAGATCGGGCTGCTGTTATCCTGGCAGCAGCAAAACTTGACTTGCTGTTGTACCAAATTCTTCAAAAAGTGCTAAAGCCAGCCGTCGGGAGGGCGGATGAATTACTAGAGGGAGATTTGCCATTAGGTATATTTCATTCACGCATACTTATGTGTTACCGGCTTGGATTGATCGATGATCACTTTGCGAAAGCGCTAAATTTAATAAGAAAGATCAGGAACTCGTTTGCTCACGAACCATCCGGAGCTTCGTTGGATAGTGGATCTCATCGCGATCGTGTAAGGGAGTTAACATCACTGTTCAAGAATCATCCTGCGTTGGAATGGACGCTTGAGAGGTATTTCAAAGATACACAAACCTCTGTAGAGTTCAGGGCGGCCGTGGCACTGCTAAGCGCGAGATTGGACGGTCTTTTTGATAAAGCAACAACTGTTGTATACCCGGTTCCATATGCCATTGTTCCGCCCAATTGGCCTTCGGGGAATTCAGGTGAAAGTAGCCTTGCCGCACCATCGGGACCTGCTCCTTCCGGGGCAATGTCGTAACTAAGTTTGGGCTAGCATCTCATTCCAGTGGACGCGCTGCGCGCCGCTGAATTCGTGCGTTAACGTTCAGCGTTCAGTGCGCCAAAAACAACTCGCCGATAGTTAGCGCGAGCGGATAGGGCTTGAAGTGGTTGCGGTTGCTCAGGATCACCACGGTGACGTGTTGTTTCGGCCAGCGGATGATCACGTTGCGGAAGCCCTGGCTTTCGCCCGAATGCCACACCGTGTCGCCGCTGAGGCGCCAACCGAAGCCGTAGTCGGTGTCGGGATCGGCGAGCGGGTCTTTCGGGGTGAAAGCGAGCTTGCGTGAGTCGGCGTCGAGCAGTTTGTCGGTGTACAGCGCCGCGTCCCACCTCGCGAAATCCTGGATGTTCGAGTAGATGCCGCCGTCGCCGCGCGTGGCGCTGGTGACGCTCTGGTCGGTGCGCGTCCATTTGCCATCGATCAGACTGTAACCGTACGCGCGATGCGTCGGCTTCGGGCCGCGGTGGTGTTCGTACATCAGAGTGTGATCCATGCCCAGCGGCTGGAAAATGCGCTGCTTCATGAAGTCGGCCAAGTCCATGCCCGACACGCGCTGGACGATCAGGCCCAGCAGCACGTAGCCGCCGTTGCTGTAGCGGTGCGCGCTGCCGGGCTGGAAGTACAGGCGATCCTGCGACGCGATCAGGCGCAGCACGTCGTTGTCGTCGATCTGGGCGGTCTGGGTGGACGGAATCAGGTCTTCGTAATCGACCAGGCCGCTGGTGTGGGCCAGCAGGTTTTCGATCGTGATCTTGGCGTCGCTGGCGGGAAGTTCCGGCAGGTACTTGCGGATCGGGTCGCTGAGTTTCAGTTTGCCGCCCTGCTTCAGCAGCAGGATGCTCGCCGCGGTGAACTGCTTGGTGACCGAGGCAAGACGATAGTTGGTTTCGGGGCCGGCCTTGGTGTGTTCTTCGAGGTTGGCGTAGCCGTAGCCGCGCTCGATCACGGGCTTGCCGTCCTTCACGACCAGCAGGGACGCACCGGGCACGTCGCCCGTGTATCGGCTCATCAGCGCATCGACTTGGGCTTGAAGCGGTGCTGGTGCTTGCGCGGCGGCCATCAGGGGCAGCCATGCAAGTACGAGCAGAACGAAAAGTTTGCGCGTCATGGTCGAGTCTCCGAGTGGCCAGAACCCTTCTGGAATCAGACGTCATCCCCGCGAAAGCGGGGATCCATTTTCATCAATTGCAAAAGACAATGGATTCCGGGTTCCGCCGCGAAGAAGCCGCGGCGGCCCCGGAATGACGACAAAAATAATCGGATCTTCCCCCTAATGTACGGGGACGTCATAAAGCGTGGTCGGCTGCGGGTGCACGGTGAAGGTGTAGTGCCACCATTCCGCCGCGTAGTTTTCGAAACCCTGCGCGGCCATCGCGTGCAGCAGGCGCTCGCGGTTCGCGTGCTGCGCGGCGGTGGCATCGGGCGAATCGGTGTGGGCGAGCGGGTCGAACATGTCGAAGTGGGTGCCCATGTCCAGCGGCTTGCAGTGCCGGTCGTGCGCGTCGCACTGCATCATCGTCAGGTCGACGGTCGCACCGCGGCTGTGGCCCGACACGGGCGCGATGTATTCGCCAAGCAGCTTGCTCTTGTCGACGTTCGGATAGTGCACGGCCTTGGTGCTTGTGTCGGAAAGATCATGCGCCCAGCGCACGAACGCGGCGACCGCGCGGGCAGGGCGGTAGCAGTCCCAGATTTTCAGGCGAGCATGTTGCTTGCGCAGCGCGTGTTCGACGCGCGCCAATGCTTCGGCGGCGGGCTTCAACAGGAAACACTTGGCGGCCTTGTAGCCCGGCACCGGCGCGCCGGTGAAGTTGTCGCTGCCGGCGTAATGGATGTTCTCGGCGATGTCGGGAACCAGCGAGCGGATGTCGACCATGCCCGCTTCGGCCATGGTTTTTGCGGACGAGATTTGGGGTGGGGTGTCGGCGTGAGCGGCGGCGGCAGCAGTCAGAGCCAGCAGGCAAGCCACAAGAATCGTCATCCTTTTACCAACCAATGTTTTTTCGTCATTCCGGACGCTGCGCAGCGGCGATCCGGAACCCAGCGACCTGGTTCTCACCGCGCCTAAGACACTGGAGAAACTCGCGCCATCCATGGCGCTCGCGCTACGCGCCACCTGCGGCGTTCGCGTTTGCAATCCTGCAAACGCAGTCCGCTTACGCGGGAATGACGTCGATAAATGCTGATGCTGCTCGGCCTTGGAAGGATTTCTATTCACAGGCATGCTCTCGCGTGAAGTCGAGGTCTTCGTAGTCGTAGCTGAAATCCGCATCCGGATCGACCTTGGCCATGTGCAGCGTGCCGCCGGCCTTGGTGGGGAAGTCCAGCCACGCTTCGGCGTCGCCGTGGAACCAGTGCACGAGGTACTTGTCGCCGACGCGCATCACTTCGCCGGTGAGTTCGGGGGATTTCTGGGAGGCGAATTGCACCTTGTCGCCGTGTGCGCAGATGCGTGCCTCGCCGAACCATGGATCGCGCCACACGCCGAGTTCGTTTTTCAGGTCGGCAGGCGTCGCGGGTTTGCGCGAGGAAGTGTCGGGCACGCGCGAGATGCGGCGTTGTTCGTCGGCACGCTTCAGTTCGTCGGCGTAGCTCGCGACGCTGCGCGCCTTGTCCGGCGCGGTGAAGTGCTTGGTCAGCACCTCGTTGAGCACGCTGCGCGCGTTGTCGGCTTCGGCGTTGATCATGAAAACATAGCCGCTCTGCATGAACGGCAACAGCGTCACGGCCGAATACATGCCCGACAGCGTGCCGGTGTGCGACACCGTCATCTCGCCGTCGACATCGCCGATCCGCCAGCCGAAGCCATAGCCCCAGAACAGCGTACCGTCCCATTCGTGCTTGCGCTTCGAGATGGGCATCGGGGTGTACGGCGTCCATTCGGCGCGGCGTTGTTCAGGCGTCAGCCACGCGAGTTGCTGCGGCGTCGGCGCCAGCCAGTTCATGGCCCAGGTCAGCATGTCGTGGAGGCTGCAGCGCACGCCGCCGGCCGAATCCATGGTGGTTTCGTGCACGATCGCGCCGCGAGCGGGCATCGCGACGTAGCGGCCGTTTTCGATGATGTGCGGGTCCGCGACATTGCCGACTTCATCGCGATTCCACGTGCCGACCTGGCAACGCGTCATGCCGAGCGGCTGGAAGATTTCGCGGCGCATCAGCACCGGGTAGGGGGCGCCGCCCGCCGCGGCCGCGACCTGTCCGGCCACGATGTACAACGTGTTGTCGTAGGCATAACCCGCGCGAAAACTGTAGGCGGGTTTCAGGTACTGCAGACCCGCAACCACATCCGCAGGCGTGAAGTGGTTCGGCGTCGGCCACAGCATCAGGTCACCTGCGCCTTCGGGCAGGCCGCTGTGATGCACCAGTAGATCGCCGACCTGCATGTTCTTCGTGACCCACGGGTCGTACATGCGGAACGAAGGCAGGTACTTCGTGACGGGATCGTCCCAGCGCAGCTTGCCTTGCTGCACCAGTCGCGCCAGCAGGGTGGAGGTCATCGCCTTGGTGTTGGAGGCGATTTCGAACAATGTGTCATTGTCGATCGGCTTGCCGGATGCGAGCGTGCCGACCTCGCGCGTGTAAACCACCTTGCCGTGATCGATCACGCCGACGGCGAGGCCGGGGAGGTGGTAATACGCCACCACCGCATCGACCAGGCGGTCGAGGTCGGTGTTTTGTCGTGGCGATGGCGCGGCAGCTTGTGCAATCGACATGGTCGACCCAAGCGCAACTGCTAGTATGAATCGCGAAAAGTGCTTCATGATATTTTCTGTCGCCAAAGCCGATTTTTCCTTCTCCCTTCGGGAGAAGGTGGCGCGCAGCGCCGGATGAGGGTTCGGTTGTGCCCAGTTGTATCTACTCGCTTGCATGGTCAACGCAATCGCGTACCCTCACCCGCCCCTGACGGGGCACCCTCTCCCGGAGGGAGAGGGGTTTTCAGCGGCTTCGTGTCGGCCATCACGTCTCCCATTGGTTGGCGACTTGCTCGCCTGCAATCATTTCATCGAAGGTTTGCCGTTTGCGCACCACCGCGTAGCGCCCCCGGTCGAGCAGCACCTCGGCCGCCAGCGGCCGCGAGTTGTAGGTCGATGCCATCGACGCACCATAGGCGCCCGTGGCCTTGATCATCACCAGGTCGCCGGCCCTGCATTCCCGCATCGTGCGATCGCGCGCGAAGGTGTCGCCGGTTTCGCAGACGGGGCCGACGGCGTCGTAGGTCTGCAGCGGGCGCGAGTCATCCACCAGCGGCACGATGTCGTGCCACGCGTCGTACAGCGAAGGCCGGATCAGTTCGGTCATCGCGGCATCCAGGATCAGGAACTTGCGCTGCCGGCCTTCCTTGACGCGGACCACGCGTGTCAGCAGCACGCCGGCTTCGGCCACCAGCCAGCGGCCGGGTTCCAGCAGGATGCGGCCGTCGTAACCTGCCAACGCTTGGCGGATCGCGTCGGCGTAGTCATCGATCGAAACGGGATGATCGTGGCCGGCGCGATAGCACACACCGAGGCCGCCGCCGACGTCGATGCTGCGGATCGTGTGTCCCGCGGCGCTCAGTTCGCGCCAGAATTCCGCCACGCGTCGCAGCGCCGCGCGGATCGGATCCAGGCTCAGCATCTGCGAGCCGATGTGGACGTGCAGGCCGTCCAGTCGCACGTGCGTCAACGCGGCGCGGTTCGCGAACCACTGGCGTGCTTCGTCGATGCTGACACCGAACTTGTTTTCCGACTTGCCGGTGGAAATCTTGGCATGGGTGAGGGCGTCGACGTCGGGATTGATGCGCGCGGAAGCAACGGCGACGACGTTGCGCTCCGCGGCGACGCGTTGCAGCAGTTGCAGTTCGTCCGCCGATTCAACGTTGAAGCGCGCGACACCTGCGTCCAGCGCGTCCGCGATTTCCTCCGCGGTCTTGCCGACGCCGGAAAACACGATCCGGTCGGCTGGAATGCCGGCACGCAGGCAGCACCACAACTCGCCGCCCGACACGATGTCGGCGCCCAGCCCGGCTTCGTCCATCAGTTGCAGGATCGCAATGTT
>Ga0207702_10005711_pt1 | contig 10846 bp, 8 predicted proteins | sample KBSCornC62_FD_184302 | JGI IMG/M metagenome (GOLD analysis project Ga0207702, IMG submission 184302) | Corn rhizosphere microbial communities from Kellogg Biological Station, Michigan, USA - KBS Corn C6-2 (SPAdes) (version 2) | ecosystem: Host-associated > Plants > Roots > Rhizosphere > Soil ...
GCATTGTGCGACAGACCGGCACGCAGGTGATCTTGGATCTGAACACCATGTCATCCACTCCACGGCTCGCAGCGCGCTGGGCGAAGATGGCAATTGCGGGTCTGCCGCGAGGAAGCGTCCGCGCGTTTGAGGTTGGCAACGAGCCTGACATCTACAACCAGAGCAAGTGGCAGCACATGACGGCGGGCCGCGGTGCACCGCCCGCACCCAGCCACATAACTGCCGAGAGCTACGCGCGCTCCTTCTCTGCCTATGCCAACGCCGTCGCGCACGTCGCTCATGGCGTGCCGCTGCTCGCCCCCGCGTTGGCCGAGCCGCAGAAGAACTCGAGCTGGATCACCAAGCTGTTGGCACTCCCACACCCGAAGCTGGCCGGGATCACTGCACACCGCTACCCGTATTCCGCATGCGCGAGGGCGAGCGCTCCGACGTTCCCGTCGATCCCGCGCGTGCTCAGCGAGGACGCAACGGCCGGTATGGGGCGCACTGCCCACAAGCTCGAGCACATCACCGACCCCGCGACGTTGCCGCTGTGGCTGACCGAGATCAACTCCGTTACATGCGGAGGCACCAAGGGCGTCAGCAACACGTTCGCAACCGCGCTATGGGCGCCGGACGCGTTGTTCGAGCTGATCCGCGCCGGCACCGAGGCTGCATTCGTCCATGTCCGGCCACCACTGGTGAACATGGCGTTCTCGCTCACGCGCACCGGGCTGACCGCCCGTCCGCTGCTTTACGGGTTGGCCCTGTTCGCGAGAACGCTCGGGCCCGGGGCGAAGCTGATCCCCCTCCATCTGGCGGCCCCCACGTCGCTTCACCTCAAGGCGTGGGCGGTCCGTACAAGCGACCGGCTCATGCACGTGCTGCTCATCAACAAGGGTGATCGGCCGGTCCGAGTCGGTCTCCGGTTGCCGCTCACAGGAGTCGCCACATATCAACGTCTGCGAGCGCCGAAGGTCAGCTCGACCGCAGCCGTGACACTCGACGGCCAGCACCTCAACCAAGCTGCCATGTGGGCCGGCAAGCCGGTCGCCCAACACCTGCTGGGACAGGCAAGCCGCCTGTCAATCGCTGTTCCGGCGCACAGTGCCGCCCTGGTAATCGCTCGCCAGCGCTGACGATCGGAAGCGGTCAGCCACCAGCGCTGACCTGCTCCCACGAAGGGGCTCGAAGAGCCTAAGGGCGCTCTGAACCGCCCCTTACCGCCTTCTCACCGGCGGGGCGGATGCTTGTCCCATGAAAGTCACATCGCCATTGGTGAGGAGGTGAGCGGAGATGGCAAAGAAGCACGACAGCGAGAAGTCGACGGACAAGAAGGTCGACAAGAAGGGCAGGGAGCGCTAATGCGCGAGGCCGGGAAGCCGGTGCTGCAGCCAACAGCGCCGGCTTGCGGCCGCCGGAGTCGCGCCTGAAAGAAAGGCGTGCGCCACACGCTGTGTGTGGCACACGCCAGAACCTCAGGACTGCTTGGACAGGGTGACCTTGACCGCGCCGTCGTCGCTGTCGCCGTCGTGGTCGGGTACTCCCGCCTTCTCTGCGGCCTCGGGCTTGACGGTGGGCTGCAGCGACTGGGTCGCCAGAGCCGGATCGGTCCCGCCGATCGATTGAACGCTCATACCTGCTCCTTTGAATGGAACGTCATCTGGTTAATCGGCCTGCGTACGCACATCCAGCATCCGGATAAGGCAACTCTCACCGTCGCACGACATGTGTGGTGCGGGCGGCTCGATGCGCCCGGCGTTCAGCCTGGCCGCCGGGCGCATGCGATCCCTCCCTCGTGCTCCAGCGCCTCGACCCGCACGCTGGAAAAGCCACTCTCGTTCAGCGCCCGCTCCCACCACTCGACACTTGCCGGGTGTTCCGATGGCGCAAACAGGGTTTTGGCGACGTTGATGAGCACCCGCAGAACCCCAGCCGGATGACGGCGCAGCATCGATATCGCGAGGTGGGCGACGACTCGACGGTCGCGCGCGGTCCGGAACCCGATGTTGAACATCATGTCCCCGAGCACAAGCCTGCCTCCGGGACGAAGCACGCGTGCGAGTTCCCGCAAAGCGACGAGCTTGTCCTCATCGGTGACGTGATGCAGACAATAGTTGGACACCGCAAGGTCGATCGAGGAGCTCTCCAGTGGCAGATTCCTGGCGTCGGCGACGATCATGGTGACGTTCGTGATCGCGAGCTGGCGGGCCTTTGCCTCGAGCAGCCGGGACACCGCCGGCGAATTGTCGATGGCCGTCACGTGAGCGACCATCGGCGCCACGGCGAGCGCGAGTAGCCCCGTGCCGGCGCCGAGATCGAGTACCCGGTCCTCGGCGGTGGGTTGTGCCCGGGAGAGCAACTCGTCCCGCAGCCGTCCGAAGCCGGCAGAGTCCGCCAGTTGATCAATGTGGGCCGCGTGACGCTGATCACTGCGAGCGGTCCATCTCATTGAGGTGCCACCCGTCGCGAGAAGCCGTGCACGACCCAAGATCCCGTTCATGCCCGGGAACCTAACCGTGCCAACCTCGACCCAGCATGAAGCGACCGTGAGACAGCTCTCATCTGTCGTGCGTTTCCAGCTGAAACACTTCAGCCCGAGAGTCTCGATGCCGCGCTCACACCACACTGCGACTGCGACTGCGACGCGACGCGACGAAGCTTTGTCCCGGCGGCGGAGGGTTCTGCGCCGGCAACGCGCGCTGGCCGGGGCGGCACTCGGTGCCGCGGTCGCCGTCATCGCACTGCTGGCGACCGATCTGATCTCGTCCACGCCGCCAAGGCGCCATGGAGTTCAAGTCCAGCCCGCCCGGGATGACGCTCACCCCGCCGGCGGGCGGACACCGAGAACGCCATCGGCCGGAACCTATGGCGTAGGAGCGATCACGCTCCATCTCGTCGACCGCACTCGGACGATCACTCTGCCCGGGGGCCAGGTGGTGCCTCGTCCGCTCAGGACGGTCGTGTTCTTCCCCACCGTCAAGACCAGCCGCATGAGCCGGGCCTCCGACATCACCCACCGGCCGCCGGCCTCCGGCCGGTTTCCGCTCATCGTCTTCGGCCACGGATTCGACATCATGCCCGGCATCTACGCGCGCCTGCTGCGGTACTGGACAAGCGCCGGCTTCGTTGTCGCGTGTCCGATCTTCCCCCTCGAGAACCCAAGGGCGCCCGGGGGCCCGAACGAGAATGACCTTCCGAACCAGCCGGCGGACATGCGGTTTGTCATCGCGAGCCTGCTGCACCTCGCGGCACAGCCCAAGGGTCCGCTGCATGGTCACATCAATTCAGGCGAGGTGGCCGTGGCTGGTCACTCAGATGGTGGCGATACAGCGCTCGGCCTGGCTTACGATCCATCGCTGCGTGACCGAGATCTGCAGGCCGCGGTGATCCTGTCAGGCGCGGAGATTCCAATGCTCCCGGCGTTCAAGATCGCCCCCGGGGGTCCGCCTCTGCTGGCCACGCAGGGCACAGCTGACGTCGTCAACCTGCCGTCGGCCACGGCCACGTTCTTCAACCCCGCGCCACCACCGAAGTTTCTGCTGCAGCTGTTGGGTGGAAGCCACATCGGGCCTTACACCAGCGACAGACGCCAGCTTGCGTCAGTTGAACAGGTCACCACCGCCTTCCTGCAGTACTACCTCGAGCGCGATCACGCGGCAATGCGACACATGCTGCGGGCTGGAAACGTGACCGGGGTGGCTCATCTGCGGGCCTCCAGTTAGCCGCCGGCAACCCTCGGGAGGCTGCGCCGGGAGCTCGCGCGCGGCTCCCAATGCTCAGCACGCCTCATGCCGATGGAGCGAAGCGGATTCCGCTGCTCGCCGTCTCGCTTCCGTCCGGGCTGATCACGTAGGCGTCGTAACCGGCGAGAGCGGTGACAAACCCGATCTCACTCGCACCCGCGACCACGAGCGCTGTGGCGAGGGCGTCGGCGATCGCCAGGCTCGGCCCGGTTACCGTTGCCGAGACTGCCCTCGTGATCGCCGTTCCGTTGTGCGGGTCGATCAGGTGCTCGCCCCGTTCGTAGGCTCCCGAGGTCGCGACGGCCGCGTCCGCCTCGATGATGCAGGCGAGCGCGTCTACCCGCCACGGGTGGCGGATCCCGACGCGCCATGGCTCTTCCGGTGACGGCCGCCCGTGCACCGCAAGGTCGCCGCCCGCGTTGACCATCGCGGCGGGTATCCCGACACGCACAAGTTCGGCGAGCGCCCGCTCGGCGGCCCAGCCCTTGACGAGGCCGGTCGGGTCAACGCCCCCTGGCATAGCCCATGGATCGAACCATCCCCCCGATGCCTCCCTCACGCACTCGCAGAGGCCGAGGACCGACGCCACCTCGGGCGGCAGCTCCGCGATCGCTGCTTCGCCACGTCTGAGGCGACTCATTGGGCTCTGCGGTTTCCAGGTGCTGAACGTCTCATCTGACTCACGGAGCGTCTCGCAGGCTCGTGTGATCGCCGAATGAACGGCGGCGTCGCTCAGCTGCCCGGCATGCACGATGAAGGACACGACCGTCCCCATTACCTCGTAGGTTTGGCCGATCGCCGGGCTCTGCGAGACGCCTGCGCTCATGCATGCAGCTTGTCGAGTGCGGACTGGACCGAGAGCGCGTATGCCTGGCTTGTGTAGGTGGCGCCTGAGATGCCGTTGATCCTGGCGCTCTGCGCCGAGAGCACCTCCGAATGCAGCATCGGGATGACCTGCGCGGCGAGTTGCTGCGAGTACTGCTCGGCAGTTTGCAGGCCGTTGACCGTGACGTCCTCGATCTGGCTTCCGCGGACCGTCACCCTCACAGAGAGGGCACCGTAGCCGTACTGCTCGGTGGCCCCGACCGCCGAGCGGGTGAGCAGGACAAGCGACTGGTTGGAACCGCTCGGGGTTGCGGCTGGGGTGTTCAGCTGCTTGCGTTCCGGCACCCGGGCCGCCGTCGGGAGGGCCAGTTGCGGCGCGTTTGCATGGAGGCTGAGCACGGTGACGAGCCCGATCGTGGCGGCGGCGAGCACAAGCACAACGCGTCCGATTGGTTTCATCATGTTCTGCCGCCGCCTGATCGCCGGCCTAAAGGCTGTACGCCTCGTAATGAATTGCGTCGGCGGGAACGCCGAGGCGCTTGACGAGGGCGACCATATCCCGCACGAAGTGATCGTGTCCGCATACGTACACGTCGTGCTCAGCGATCATGGGCACCATCTCACGTAGCCGCTTTGCGTTCAGACGGGCCTTGTCACGGGGACCGACGATCACATGCAGTTTGCCGCCGGCTTTGCGCGTGAGTTCGGCGAGCTCTTCCTCAAGGACCGCGTCCTCGTCGCGTGACACGCGCAGTATGACCAGAGGCCGCGTGGTGCGAGGCAGGTCCTCAAGCAGTGCGCGCATCGCCGTCACGCCAATACCGCCGGCGATCAGCACCGCGTGCTCGCGGCGCTGAGCGTGGGAGGTGAAGGAACCATACGGCCCTTCAATGGCGACGCGTGTGCCCGGCTTGAGCGCCGCGAGCCCCCCGGAGTGGTCACCGCGGTTCTTGACCGTCAGTCTCAGGTGGGTAGGCGTCGGTCGGGCCGACAGTGAGTACGGATGCGCCTGCCACCAGATGCCCTTCTGGAGGAACCGCCAACACAGGAACTGGCCGCCGGAGACCGGCAGGAGATCCAGTCGGCGGCCCTCGCAGATCACCGACACGACGCCGTCGGCTTCCGTGCGAACCTCGACGACGCGCAGCCGATGACGCAAGCTCCGGAACGCCGGTAGCCCAAAGCGGAACGCGAGCACCGTGCCGGCCGTTGCCAGCCACACCAGCGACCACACCAACTGTGTCAGCGGGTGCCCGACGAACGACGGGCCGAGCGCGATCACGTGCGAGAAGGAGAGGGCGAGTGCGAGGTACATGACGAGGTGCAGCGTCCACCACGACTCCCGCCGTAGCCTTGTCCGGATCGCACGGATCGAGGCGATGCCGGCAGCCATCATCAGACCCAGCGCCACCGTCGCGGTCACCATGCCTGGATAACCGTTCAGCAGCGATCCGATCTCATGTCCGACACCGGTCTTCGCGGCCTCGGCGTATCCGATCGTGGTGAAGATGGCGTGCAGTGCGATCAGCGAGAGTGGCCACGGCGACAGCCACCGGTGCCAGCGCAGCAGGCCGCCCAGGCCGAGCACACGCTCGACAGGCGGGATCCGGCTGACGAGCAAGACCATCAGCAGGGCGAGGTACATACCGACCAACCCGGTGATGCTGCCGATGAAGGTGGCGGTTCCACCCGGCGCCACCAACTCGGAATGAGTCTCGGCAGTCACCGCCAGTCCGACGATGACGCCGAAGCCCAACCCCGCGATTCCCAGCGCAGCGTCCGCCACCCAAGGTCGTGGAGGCGCCGAGCGCAGAGCGGGCGAAGGCGGGCGCCTCGATCCACTGAGCGACGATGCAGGACGGGTGGTCACCGCCATGACGAACCCAGCGTCATCGCGCGCCGCGGTCGAGTGAGATGATCGGCGCGACCGGGGTGTCGGAACTGGCCTGATCCTCCATGCTCGTAATTTGGAGCAGAACAGTTAGATACCTGTAAGAACAGCATGAGAATTCACCCATCGATTGCGACAGTTCCAGGGGGAACGGGCGCCGCGAGCGACCTCGCGCTCTTCTCGTCGCAAGGTGGGCCGCCAACCCGGCTCTGACGGCTCGAGACGGTTGCCGGTGCTTCGCACGAACAGAGGTTCGCGTGGGTGGTCGGACGCAACTCCGAAGTCCAGACCGAAACAGGGGAGACAGGACTCGAACCTGCAACAACCGGTTTTGGAGACCGGGACTCTACCAATTGAGCTACTCCCCTTTGGTCGGCCCATTGTAGAGCCGGAGCCGTGAGGGGTCCCCGCCATCGATCGGCAGCAGGTTCTAAGCTCTGGATCACACCGCGGGCGAAGTGTTGTGGTTGCACAGAAGCCTTCCAAGCTTCGAGGGCGGGTTCGATTCCCGTCGCCCGCTTTGATCGTGACGGCTCCGACGGGGCTGATGACGCTCGCTGGACTCGGTAGTGTCGGGACATGACCGAGGCACGCGATCTTCTGAAGCTCACCGCGTCGCTGGCCGCCGAGTACCTCGAGTCGGTCCCGACTCGCTCGGTCTTTCCGGCCGTCGAACACGATGAACTGCTCGCGGCACTGGGTGGGCCGTTGCAGGACGAGCCGATCGATCCCGTGCAGGTGATCACGGAACTGGCCAACACGGCCGACCGCGGCATCGTCGCCTCGGGCAGCGGCGGCTACTTCGGCTTCGTGATCGGGGGCACGCTGCCGGCGGCGATGGCGGCCGATTGGCTCACCTCCACCTGGGACCAGAACGCCGGTCTGTATGTGTGCAGCCCCGCGGCGTCGGTCGTGGAGGAGATCACCGAGCGCTGGTTGCTCGATCTCTTCGGACTCCCGCCGCAGGCATCGGCCGGATTCGTGACCGGGACGCAGATGGCGCACGTCACGGCCCTGGCCGCGGCGCGGCTGCACGTGCTCGAGCGCGTCGACTGGGACGTCGGCCGCGACGGCCTCACCGGGGCGCCGCGCGTGACCGTGCTGATGGGCGAGCGCGGACACGTCACGATCAACCGCGCCCTCAGGCTGCTCGGCTTGGGAGCGCCCACGCCGGTGGCCTCCGACGGCGAGGGACGCATGATCCCTGACGCGCTCGCGCGGGCGCTGGCGGCGGCGAGCGGTCCCACGATCGTCTGTGCGCAGCTCGGCGAGGTCAACACCGGCGCCATGGACCCGCTTGCGGCGATCGCCGACCTCTGCGAGGGCGCCGGCGCCTGGCTGCACGTGGACGGCGCATTCGGCCTGTGGGCTGCTGCCACGCCCGCGCTGCGCCATCTCACAACCGGCTGCGAGCGCGCGGACTCGTGGACAACCGATGCGCACAAGTGGCTCAACGCTCCCTATGACTCGGGCATCGTGTTCTGCGCCCACCCCGAATCGCATCGCCGGGCGATGACGGTGCAGGCCGCGTACCTGGAGCAGGCCGACGACGCCCAGCCCGTCCGCGACGGGTTCGACTGGACCCCCGAGTTCTCACGGCGCGCGCGTGTCTTTCCGATCTACGCCGCGCTGCGGACGCTGGGGCGCTCCGGGGTCGCGCAGCTCATCGACCGCAGCTGCCGGCTTGCTCGCCTCGCCGCTGATGGGCTGTGCGCGATTCCCGGCATCGAGCTGCTCAACGAGGTCGTGCTCAACCAGGTGCTGTTCCGCTTCGCCGATGACGCGCAGACCGACGCAACGCTGGCCGACGTGCAGCGGGCCGGAGGCGTCTGGCTCAGCGGAACAAAGGTCGACGGACGCGCGGCGATCCGCCTTTCGGTCAGCAACTGGCAGACCACCGAGGACGACATCGGTCGCCTCGTCGCCGCCTTCACGCCGTGACGCGCCAACCCCCGGGGGCGTCGCCGCGCCCTGAAGCCGGCCTCGCCGTCAGTGGTGGGCCGGGATCAACTCGAGCGTGGCGCCACCGGTCGCGGGAGCGTCCAGCTGCGCCAGCAGTTCGGCCGCGCGCTCGCGCATGCGCTCGACATTGCCGAGCTTGATCTCCTCGTAGCCGCGAACCATGTCCGGCAGCTGCACGATCTGCAGCACGACTGCTGCCGTCGCCGGCGCCAGGCGCTCGAGTGCCCGCGCCACGAGCGCGCGGTACTCGCCGATCAGCGCGCGCTCGAGCCGGCGCATCTCGGTGCGACCGAAGGGGTCAAGCGCCGTGCCCCGCAGCCGCCGTGACCCGCGCAGCACACGGAAGAGTGGCACCGCCGAGCGCCCGAGGCGCAGCTTGCGCTTCATGCCCATCGCCCGCAGCAAGGGCGGGTGCAGCAGCACCTTGACGCGCGCATCCGCGCCGAACTCGCTCTCCAGGCGCGCCCGCTCGACGGTATCGAGATGCAGGCGCGCGACCTCATACTCGTCCTTGTAGGCCATCAGCTTGAAGAGCCCGTCCGCGTATGCGTTGGCGATCTCCATCCCGCCTGCGCCGAGCCGATCCTGGACGATCGCGGCAACCGACTGGACATCCGCTCCGTAGCGCGAGGCGTAGGAGGCGTCCTGATAGGCCGTCAGCTCAGCCTCGTAGCGCTCGAGGCGATCGGCCAGCGAGCGCTCACGCGCCGCCCCCGGCTGCGGCTCCGCAGTCCGCGCGCCCTGCTGCTCCAGCAGCTCCGGCCGCGCCACAACCGCGCGTCCCCAGCGGAAGGCGGCAATGTTCGCCTCGGCGGATGTACCGTTCAGCTCGATCGCGCGCTCGATCGCGTCGGCGCGCAGCGGTAGGCAGCCCTGCTGGTAGGCGGCCCCGATCAGCAGCAGGTTGGCCTGCAGGTGGCTGCCGAACAGCTGCTCCGCGAGCGTCTCCGCGGGGATTGCGAGCGCGTCGGCCTCACGGGTCATGCGCCGCACGCGCGTCACCAGCCGCTCGGGCTCGGGCGCGAGCACGCTCGTGTCCATGACCATCGACGCGGTGGGGGAGATGTCGGTGTTGAGGACCGCCACCGTACGCTCGGTCCGCAGCACGGCGACCGTCTGCGGCGCGACGGCGCCGAGCAGATCGAAGCCCAGCAGCACGTCGACGCCGCCATGGCTGGCACGGACCTGGCCGCTGATCGGACTCGAGGCCAGGCGCAGATCCGAGATCACCGGGCCGCCCTTCTGGGCCAGCCCGGTCTGGTCGAGCGCCGCGGCGAAGCGTCCCTGCAGGTGCGCCGCGGTGCGCAGGATCGCGGCCGCGGTGACGACGCCGGTGCCACCGACGCCCGGCATCCGGATCAGGGCGTCCACGGGAACGCGCAGGGTCGGCTCGGGCAGGTCCTCCGGCGGCGTCGCAAACTCGACGCGAGCCCGCGGAGTGACCCGCTCGACCATGAGGAACGAAGGGCAGTCGCCCTTGATGCAGCTCATATCGAAGTTGCAGGAGCTCTGGTGGATGCGCGTCTTGCGCCCGAACTCGGTCTGCACCGGCTGCACCGAAAGGCACGACGACTTCTCACCGCAGTCCCCGCAGCCCTCGCATACGCGCTCGTTGATGAAGACGCGCTCGCTCGGGGTCTCGAGCAGCCCACGCTTGCGCATGCGCCGCTTCTCGGTCGCGCAGCGATCGTCGTGAATCAGGACGGTCACGCCCGCGACCTGTGCGAGCTCGGCCTGCACCTCAGCGATCTGGTCACGGTGGCGCACCGACGCGAGCCCCGGCAGCCTGACGCCGTGGTAGCGCTCGGGCTCGGGCGTGGTGATCACGATCCGCTTGACGCCCTCGGCAGCGAGCTCGGTCACGATCTCAGTGACCGCCATCTTGCCCTGCGGCATCTGGCCGCCGGTCATAGCAACCGTGTCGTTGTAGAGCAGGCGATAGGTGATGTTGACCCCGGCCGCGATCGCCGCGCGGATCGCCAGCGATCCCGAGTGATGGAAGGTGCCGTCGCCGAGGTTCTGGGTGAAGTGCTGCTCGCTCGCGAACGGGGCGAGTCCGAACCACTGGGCGCCCTCGCCACCCATCTGCGCCATGCCGAGCACGTGACCACGACGGTCGTGAGGCTCGAGCGCGACCATCGTGTGGCAGCCGATGCCGACGCCGATCAGCTGCTCGCCACCCATGCGCGTGGAGGTGTTGTGCGGGCAGCCCGAGCAGAAGTACGGGGTGCGCTTGGTCTCGAGCGCCAGCCGGTCCAGCGGGTTGGAGCGGTCGGCCACGGCCGCACGCATGCGCTCGACGAGCTCCTCGGGAGCCCCGTGGGAGGGCAGGATCTGCGCCAGCGCGCGGGCGACATCGTCGGCGGACACGGCGCTCGAGACGGGCAGCAGCTCATGGCCCTCCGCGTCCTGCTTGCCGAGCACCCAGGGCGCGCGCGGCTCG
>Ga0207702_10005715_pt1 | contig 10843 bp, 12 predicted proteins | sample KBSCornC62_FD_184302 | JGI IMG/M metagenome (GOLD analysis project Ga0207702, IMG submission 184302) | Corn rhizosphere microbial communities from Kellogg Biological Station, Michigan, USA - KBS Corn C6-2 (SPAdes) (version 2) | ecosystem: Host-associated > Plants > Roots > Rhizosphere > Soil ...
TCCATCCGAACCCGGAACGAGCGGAAGGCCGAGCTTCGCCGCCGTCCGCTTCGCCTCGATCTTGTCGCCCATCGTCCGGATGTGCTCGGGCTTCGGGCCGATCCAGATGATGTCGTGGAGCTCGACGATCTCCGCGAACTGCGCGTTCTCGGAGAGGAAGCCGTACCCGGGATGGATGGCGTCGGCGTGAACGACCTCGGCCGCCGAGATGATGTTCGGGATGTTGAGATAGGATTCGCTTGCCGGCGGCGGACCGATGCACACGGTTTCGTCGGCCAACCGCACTTGCATCGCATCGGCGTCGGCAGTCGAATGGACCGCGACGGTGCGGATTCCCATTTCGTGACACGCGCGGTGAATTCTGAGCGCGATTTCGCCGCGGTTCGCGATCAGCAGCTTCTGAATGGCCATCAGGCGATGAGAACCAAGGGCTGGTCGAATTCGACGGGCTGCCCGTTCTCCACCAACAACTGCTTGATCACACCGCCATGAGGGGCAGTGATCGGGTTCATCACCTTCATCGCCTCGACAATCAGCAAAGTGTCGCCGGCCTTGACCGTATCCCCAACGGCGACGAACGGCGCACCGCCCGGTTCGGCCGATAGATATGCGGTTCCAACCATCGGCGATTTGACGGATTCGCCCACCACGTCACCGATCGCCGGTTCCGCATGCATCGGCGGCGCCATCATCGGCTGGGGTGCGGCGGCAACTGGAGCGGTGGCAACGGGTGCGGCCGCAACCGGAGCTGGCTCGCGGCGAACGCGGATCTTGCGTTCGCCATCCGTGACTTCGATCTCCGTAAGGTTGTTCTCACTCAGGAGGTCGGCAAGCTCACGTACCTGCGACGGATCGATCCGCATCGAGCCCTCGACAGAGCCGCTTCCCTTGGTTGGTCCGGCCATAAACTCCCCTTTAAACTCGGCCATCGGCCTCGGCGGCGCCTTTGCAGAGTGCAGCCGCCGCGTCCAGCGCCTCGACATAGCCTTGGACGCCCTTGCCCTTGATCACTTGGGTCGCCGCCAACGCTACGAAATCGACGTGCCGAAACGATTCGCGCGTGTCCGGGTCGCTCAAGTGAACCTCGAATACCGGAGTGTGGATCGCCTTGACCGCATCGTGGAGCGCGACCGAGGTGTGACTGAAGCCGCCGGGGTTGATGATCACTGCCGCGGCGCCGCTGTCCTCCGCATCGTGCAGCCAGTCGATCAGGTGACCTTCGTGGTTGGACTGGCGAACGTCGACCTTCACTCCAAGCTGGTCCGCCCGATTGGTCAGCATCAGAGCGATGTCGTCCAAGGTCTGCATGCCGTAGATTTCCGGCTCACGCTTGCCGAGCCGATTGAGGTTCGGACCGTTGAGGACGTAGATCACAGGTGGCGCCGGCATGGCGGGCTCTATATGAGCGACTCTGTGAAAGCACAAAGCGCGTCCGTTTAATGGCTGAAATTCTTGGGGAAACTGTCGCCGTTCGAGTTAACGGGGAGTCGAAATTGGTTCCGCCCGGACTGACGATTGCGGGTTTGTTGCTCGAGATCGGGATCAATCCGCAAAAGGTTGCGGTCGAACGGAACCTGGAGATCGTCGCCCGTTCGACACTGGATTCGGTGCACGTCGAGAACGGCGACTCGTTCGAGATCGTTCATTTCGTCGGAGGAGGTTGAGTCGACTGTTCTCCTGGAGGGTGCCCATCAAAGTAGTACTTTGATGGGACCCCGGTGTAAGCAGGAGACCAGATTTCTTTTGCAGGGACTGGGTCCCTGCCTTCGCAGGGACACTATACAGTGAATGCTCCACAATCCGTGCAATCCGACACTTGGACCGTCGCCGGGCGCACCTTCACTTCACGGCTGATCGTCGGCACCGGGAAGTACAAGAATTTCGAAGAGAATGCCGCGGCGGTTGAAGCGTCAGGCGCGGAGATCGTCACCGTCGCGGTTCGGCGGGTGAATATCGCCGACCCCAACCAGCCGATGCTGACCGACTTCATCGACCCGAAGAAGATCACCTATCTGCCGAACACCGCCGGCTGTTTCACGGCAGAGGAGGCGATCCGAACGCTCCGGCTGGCGCGTGAGGCGGGCGGCTGGAATCTGGTAAAGCTGGAAGTGCTCGGAGAAGCGAAGACGCTTTATCCGGACATGCGCGAGACGCTTCGCGCCACTGAGCAGCTGGTGAAGGAAGGCTTCGAGCCGATGGTCTATTGCGTCGACGATCCGATCGCCGCGAAACAGCTGGAGGAAGCGGGCGCTGTCGCGATCATGCCGCTGGGGGCACCGATCGGCTCGGGCCTCGGTATCCAGAACCGGGTGACTATTCGCCTGATCGTCGAAGGCGCCAAGGTGCCGGTGCTGGTCGATGCGGGCGTCGGGACCGCTAGCGACGCGGCGGTAGCGATGGAACTCGGTTGCGACGGGGTGTTGATGAACACCGCGATCGCCGAGGCCAAGGACCCCGTGCTGATGGCCCGCGCGATGAAATCGGCAGTCGAGGCGGGACGCCTGTCTTATCTCGCCGGCCGAATGGGCCAGCGCCGTTATGCCGATCCCAGCAGCCCGTTGGCCGGATTGATTTGATGATGACGAGCGATTTTACAGCCGAGCGTGAAGCGATGGTCGAGCGGCAGATCGAAAGCCGCGGGATCGACGATCCGAACATCATCGGCGCCTTCCGCACTGTACCGCGCGAAATGTTCGTCTCTCCGGAATATGCCGAGCTCGCCTACGGGGACCATCCGCTCCCGATCGAGGCGGGGCAGACGATCTCGCAGCCCTACATCGTCGCGCTGATGATCCAGGCTGCCGAGATCGAGCCCGGCGACAAGGTGCTCGAGGTCGGCGGCGGCTCGGGCTATGCGGCCGCCGTGATCGGCCAGATCGCGGGGACGGTGATCTCCGTGGAACGCCAGCATGACCTCGTCGAGCTCGCTCGCGGGCGGCTTGCCAGTCTCGGCTACGACAATGTCCGGGTGATAGAGGGTGACGGAACGCGCGGTTGTCCGCAAGAGGCGCCGTTCGATGCGATCCTTGCAGCGGCGAGCGGAAGCCACGTTCCCCAGTCCTTGGTCGACCAGCTCGCCGACGGTGGCCGTCTGGTAATGCCCGTCGGCGACCCCGGCTGGGTTCAGAAGCTCGTCAAGGTGACCAAGGGACCGGACGGAAAGCTTATCACCGAGGACCTTGGCGGCGTCCGGTTCGTTCCTCTAATCGGGGACGAAGGATGGGAAAATGCTGGAGGTCAGGGCTGAAGCCTTAGGCGATCTGATCCGCCAATCGGCGGAGCCGTTGCCCGCGGATTTCGACGATCCGCGGTTCGGAGCGATGTTCGATCGCTTCGGTGATGCCCGCGTGGTGCTGCTCGGCGAGGCGAGCCACGGGACGAGCGAATTCTATCGCGCCCGAGCGGCGATCTCGAAACGACTGATCGAGCGGCACGGCTTCAACATCGTCGCGGCTGAATCCGATTGGCCGGACGCAGCGACGATCGACCGCTACGTGCGTCACCGCGAGCCGCGCAAAGGTGAGCAAAACGCGTTCGAACGGTTCCCCACCTGGATGTGGCGCAACCACGAATTCGATTGGTTCATCCGCTGGATGCGGCGTCACAACGAGAGGCGCGACTATGAGTCGATGGTCGGCTTCTATGGCCTCGACCTGTACAATCTGAACGGCTCGATGCGGGCAGTGATCGATTTCCTGGAGAGGGAGGATCCCGAAGCCGCGAAGGTGGCGAGGAAGCGGTATGTCTGGAGCCCTGGGCCGAAGACCCGCAGCGTTACGGAGCGCTATCCTTGTACGAAGGCTATGCCCGCTGCGAGCAGCCCGTGATGGAGATGTTGCGCGATTTGATGCAGCGCAATTTCGAGGGCCTCAGCGAGGACTGCGACGAGTGGCTGGATGCGGCGGCTAACGCCCGGCTCGTCCGCGATGCCGAGCGCTACTATCGGGTGATGTATCGCGGCGCGGTCGAGAGCTGGAATTTGCGCGACACCCATATGTTCGAGACTTTGGAGCAATTGCTCGAAGCGAAGGGCCCGAACTCCAAGGCGATCGTCTGGGCGCACAACAGCCATATCGGCAACGCCGCGTTCACGGAAATGGGCCAGCATCGGGGCGAGCTCAACATCGGCCAACTGGTGAAAGAGCGGTTCGGCGCGCAGGCGCGGCTAATCGGCTTCGGTACCCATACCGGCACCGTTGCCGCGGCCGACGACTGGGACGAGCCGATGCAGATCAAGGCGGTCCGTCCATCGCTGCCGGACAGCTACGAACGCGCTTCGCATGACAGCCGCTTGCCGCGCTTTCTTCTCGATCTGCGCGAGGGCGAGATCGGCCGCGACATCAAGGAAGCGGTGATGGAGCCGAAGCTGGAGCGGTTTATCGGGGTCATCTACCGGCCCGAGACCGAGCGCTGGAGCCATTATTCCGAATGTATCCTGCCGAAACAGTTCGATGCTTATGTTTGGTTCGACGAGACGAAGGCAGTGAATCCGCTTCCCGGCGAACAGCGCCCGGGCGACGAAGAGACCTATCCTTTCGGGCTCTGACCGAGCAACTTTCCACCCAATTGGATGTTGTTCTTTGGAACGACGGCATGCTCGGGCCGTAGACTCAGACGAGTCTGGAGGAGAGCATGCCGCACCGGCGGGGCAGCTTTCGGGAAGACTGGAACGATCTACTCAAGCGCTTCGCGCACAGGGGCACACCGGCCGCGATGGACGATCAAATTCGCGAGGCGAAGCAGAGGAAGCCCCGCCGCACGCCCGACGTCCACCAGGAATTGTTCAAACGCTCGCAGGCCGGGCACGACCACGAGCGCAATGGCGCGGATGAGCACGCCGACTAGCGGCGCAACTTTTCCCTGATTGCCGAAATCGTTGTCGCGTTGCTGATCTGCTCGACGTCGGTCTTGCAATGGATCAGGCGGATGCCGCGGCGCTTCAAGGCCTCATCGAGCGCGGGGGTGAAAGCCTCGGTGGTTTCCACCGTTTCCGCCCAGCCGCCATAGGCGCGGGCGAGGGCGGCGAAATCGGGGTTCTTGAGCTCGGTCGCGCTGATCCGCTCGGGATATTCGCGCTCCTGGTGCATCCGGATCGTGCCGAAGGAAGAGTTATCGACGAGCACGACCAGTAGATCCGCGCCATATTGGGCCGCAGTTGCCAGCTCCTGCCCATTCATCAGGAAATCGCCGTCGCCCGCGACGCAGACCACCGGCCGGTTGCGAAAACGGATCGCCGCGGCGACCGAGGCGGGAAGGCCGTAGCCCATGGTCCCGCTGGTCGGCGCCAGCTGGGTCGGCATGCAGCCGTACCGCCAGTAGCGATGCCACCAGCCGGAAAAATTGCCTGCGCCATTGCAGATGATCGTGTTCTCCGGGAGCCGCTCGCGCATCGTGGCGACGCAGGGGCCGAGATCGAGCTTCACGCCTTCGCGGGGCTTGGGGTCGGACCACTCCACCCATTCCTTGTGCGCCTCTTCGCCGGCGTGGAACCGCACCAGGTCGGGGTCGATCCATTCGTCGAGCATCCCGGCGAACTCGCCCATGTCGGCGCAGATCGGCAGGTCGGCGTGATAGACCCGGCCGAGCTCGTTCGGATCCGGATGGACGTGAACCAACGTCTGGCCCGGGTGGTCGGGCGTGACGAGCGTGTACCCGTCCGTGGTGGCCTCTCCGAGCCGCGCACCGACGGCGAGGATCAGGTCGGCCTCGCGGATTCGCTGCTGCAGCTTGGGGTTTGGGCCGTAGCCGAGCTGGCCTGCGTAAACTCCACAGCTGTTGGCGATTGCATCCTGCCTGCGGAAGGCGGCGGCGACCGGAATTCCGTGGCGGAAAGCGAAATTGGCGAAATGGTGAGCGGCGCGCGGGCTCCAGTCGGCGCCGCCGACGATCGCCACCGGCGCGCTCGCCTCCTTCAGAAGCTCGAACATTGCCTGGACCGCGCCGGGATCGGGCGCTTCGGCCACCGGCGGGACGGAGGGGCGATCCGGCACGTCCACCTGATCGCGCAGCATATCCTCGGGCAGCGCAAGCACGACCGGCCCCGGCCGGCCGGCCGTGGCGACGCGGTAGGCGCGGGCGACATATTCCGGGATTCGCCGTGCGTCCTCGATCCGCGCCGCCCATTTGGCGATCGGCGCGAAGAAGGCCGGGAGATCGATCTCCTGGAAGCCTTCGCGGTCGCGATCGCCGCGCGCAACGTCACCAATGAACAGGATCATCGGGGTCGAATCCTGGAATGCGACGTGAACTCCGCCGCTGGCATTCGTCGCCCCCGGGCCGCGCGTTACGAAGGCGACACCGGGACGGCCGGTCATCTTTCCGTCGGCGTCGGCCATGTAAGCGACTCCGCCCTCCTGCCGACAGACGATTGCGTCGATCTCGGGCGTGTCGTGCAGCGCGTCGAGCACGGCGAGGAAGCTTTCGCCCGGCACGGTGAAGATCCGGTCGCAGCCGTTGATCTTCAGCTGATCCACCAGGATTCGGCCGCCGGTGCGTTTTGGCATGGGCAGGGCGCTAGCGGTTTAAGCTGGGAGTTCCCAGCGCTGTTTGGATTGTCGAAGCGGGTATTCTGAAGAGTTCCGATCGGGATGGAATCAGATAATACCCCGGACTGTCTATCCGCAGACATAAATCGCGCACTTCTCGACGCAAATCGTAAGCAGACGAGAACTGCTCGGCAGGTTCGGAAGGCGCGAGGTACGCCGTATAGACGTAGCCTCCGGTTGCATTTCGGGTTGGGTGCCGATTTTTAGAGTCGACTGACATCGTAATTCGCCCGTCCGGAGCCTTATGATACGAAGTAATTCGTCGATAGAGTAGGCGCGGTCGGTCGTTGTAATATGGCCCGAATATCCCAAGCTGATATTCATTTTTAAATGGGCAGAAATCGCCGTGAATGTACAAGGCATGGCCCCCGCTGGCCGTTTCAAGATCCGTCGTCGAGACGAACTCAATCCGAAGCAGCTGGGGTTTGGAGTCGCAGCTCGAGCACCCATCTGGATCGACGGTCTTCAGAGTGCTGCCAGGGACAAGTGTTACTCGCCGCACATCGTACTTGCCTAATGGATTACCGCATCCGCTGAGCAGCCCCATGACGATGAGCGTGGCTATACGAAGTTTCATCGTGCCAAGATAGCGACGGTAGACTTCTGGTAAACGGTTGTACGTGAGTCTCGCTGGCGTGGCGCTAGGAGCTAGACGACTTCTTCCTCGACAACCCGGCTCATCTTCAGCTTTCCGTTCTCGATCGCGAAGGCGAGGCGGCCTTCAACGAGATCGAGCGCATCGCGGCCGAATTCCTCGAACCGCCAGCCGCTGAGGATCGGCAGCTCATCCCGCACTCCGGCGGCGAGCGCTTCCAGATCGTCGCTGCGCGCGATCAGCCGCGGCGCCACGCCGGATTCCTTGGCGCGGATCTTGAGCAAGAGCTTCAGGAGGTCCGCCACCAATACACCGTCCTTGGTGAGTCCTGGGCGCCTTGGCTCGCGCGCGGGCATTTCGTCGGGATCGAGCGGCTTTGCGCTTTCGAGCGCCTGCATCAGGCGAGCGCCGATGTCGTTGTTCTTCCAGCCGGCCGACAGCCCCCGAATCCGGCCGAGATCGTCCTGGTTCTTCGGCGGATGCGCCGCGAGCTCGCCCAAGGTGTCGTCCTTGACGATCCGGCCGCGCGGGATGTTCTTGTTGCGCGCTTCAGTCTCCCGCCAGGCAGCAAGCGCTTTCAGCCGTCCGAGCACCGCCGGGTTGCGGCCCTGGATGCGTAGGCGTTTCCATGCCTGCTCCGGCTCGACCGCGAAGTTCGAGGGGTCCGATAGCCGCTCCATCTCTTCATCGAGCCAGGCGCCGCGTCCGGTCTTTCGCAGCTTCTCAACCAGTCGCGGAAAAATCTTCGCGAGGTGTGTGACGTCGGCGATCGCATAGTCGATCTGCCTTTTGTCGAGAGGGCGGCGCCCCCAGTCGGTAAAGCGCGCGCCCTTGTCGAGGCTGTGGCCGAGCATCGATTCGATGAGGTTGGAATAACCGACCTGCTCGCCGTGCCCGAGCGCCATCGCCGCGATCTGGGTGTCGAACAGCGCCTTGGGCAGCTTGCCCGTCATGTTGTAGATGATTTCGAGGTCCTGGCTTCCGGCGTGGAAGACCTTCAGCACCTCCTGATTGTGAACCAGCAGGTCGAGCAGCGGCTTGAGATCGATTCCGTCCGCTTTGGGATCGATCGCTGCGGCTTCCTCCGGACTCGCCACCTGGATCAGGCAGAGGTCCGGCCAATAGGTATTCTCGCGCATGAACTCGGTGTCCACGGCGACGAATGGGTGCTGCGCCAGGCGCTCGACGAGGGCGGAAAGCTCTTCGGTTTGGGTGATTAACGGGTGAATCTTCATGACTGCTGGCGGCCCATAGCGCGGCGGTGCGCCTTGACAAACGCTTTCCCGAAAGGGAAGCGCCGCGGCGACTTCCATTCATCGTCACCCCAGCGAAAGCTGGGGTCTCAGGACAAGGAGGGTGCGCCCTTCTCGCTGGGATCCCGGCTTTCGCCGGGATGACGTGCAGAGACGAGATCATGCACGCCTACCGAACCCACACCTGCGCCGAGCTGACCGCCGCCGACGTCGGCAAGACCGTCCGCCTTTCCGGCTGGATCCACCGCCGCCGCGACCACGGTGGAGTCCTCTTCATCGACCTCCGCGATCATTACGGAATCACGCAGATCGTCGCCGACGAGGACAATCCGGTGCAGGGGCTGCTGGATTCGCTGCGGCTGGAATCGGTGATCACGGTGACGGGCGAGGTCGTCGCTCGCGCTCCCGAAGCGATCAACCCGAAGCTGGCGACAGGCGAGATCGAGGTGGTCGCCCGTGAGGTCGAGGTGCAGAGCCAGGCTGACGAGCTTCCGCTTCCGGTCGCGACCGAGGCCGATTATCCCGAAGAGATCCGGCTGAAGTACCGCTATCTCGACCTTCGCCGCGAGCAGATGCATCGCAACATGCTGCTTCGCTCGTCGGTGATCGCCTCGATCCGGCGTAGGATGATGGAGCAGGGCTTCGTCGAGTTCCAGACGCCGATTCTAACGGCAAGCTCGCCAGAGGGCGCGCGCGATTATCTCGTGCCGAGCCGGGTGCATCCGGGGAAGTTCTACGCGCTTCCGCAAGCCCCGCAGATGTTCAAGCAGCTGCTGATGGTCGCCGGCTTCGATCGCTATTTCCAGATCGCGCCCTGCTTCCGCGACGAGGATGCGCGTGCCGACCGAAGCCCGGGCGAATTCTACCAGCTCGATTTCGAGATGAGCTTCGTCACGCAGGACGACGTGTTCAATGCGATCGAGCCGGTGCTTTCGGGTGTCTTCGAGGAATTCGGCGAAGGGAAGACGGTGACCAAGCCGCCATTCCCGCGCATTCCGTACAAGGAAGCGCTCCTCAAATATGGCACCGACAAGCCGGACTTGCGCAATCCGATCCTGATCCACGACGTCGGCGCTGAATTCCAGGGCTCGGGTTTCGGGCTATTCGCGAAGATCGTGGAGAGCGGCGGCGTGGTTCGCGCCGTACCCGCGCCGAAGACGGCCGAACTCAGCCGGAAATTCTTCGACGACATGAACGAGTGGGCGCGAAGCGAAGGCTTTGCCGGTCTCGGTTATGCGACGCGCAAGGGCGGGGAGTGGGGCGGCCCAATCGCCAAGAACCACGGGCCGGAAAAGATGGATGCTCTCGCGAATGAGCTTGGCCTCGGCCCTGACGATGGGCTGTTCTTCGCCGCCGGCAAGGAAGCCGAAGCCGTGAAGCTTGCCGGTCTCGCCCGCACTCAGGTCGGCGAGCAGCTCGGCCTCATTGAGCAGGGCTCGTTCCGCTTCTGCTGGATCGTCGACTTCCCGATGTACGAATATAACGAAGAGCAGAAGAAGATCGACTTCAGCCACAACCCCTTCTCGATGCCGCAAGGCGGGCTGGAGGCCCTCGAGAGCAAGGACCCGCTCGAGATCCTCGCGTGGCAATACGACATTGTCTGCAACGGCGTGGAGCTGAGCTCCGGCGCGATCCGCAACCACCGCCCCGACATCATGTACAAGGCCTTCGAAATTGCAGGCTACAGTCGCGAGGAAGTGGACACCAACTTCGCGGGCATGATCAACGCCTTCAAGTTCGGGGCACCTCCCCACGGCGGCTCCGCGCCGGGCATCGACCGGATCGTCATGCTTCTCGCCGACGAGCCGAACATCCGCGAGGTGATCCTCTTCCCGATGACCCAGAAGGCCGAGGACCTGATGATGAACGCCCCGGCGCCGGTGACGCAGAAGCAGCTGCGCGAGTTGTCGATCCGGATTGTTGCCCCGCAGTAACGCTGTTTCAAAACGAAGCAGCATCCAAGGTTAGCAATTGCCGAGATTCACCGGATCGCGTAAATTTCCGTTTGGTGGATCATCTTTCAAGCGAAGTTGAACGGGAAGCGCCGTTCGCCGGCGATTACGCTGCGGAGCGCGACGCTTTGCAGAAGAAGCTTGCGCAGCTCCAGTTCGCGCAGATCGTTCACAAAAAGCGGGCGATTGTCCTTTTCGAAGGCTGGGAGGGGGCAGGGAAGCTGGCTGCGCTCCGCCGGGTCACCGCTCGCTGGGACCCGTGCCATTTTCGCACCTGGTGCGTGCGTCAAGACGAATTCCGCGAAACCGGCCAGCATTGGCTGACGCCTTACTGGGTGCGGTTGCCGGAAGGCGGCGACACGGCTCTATACTTCCGAAGTTGGTACAACGGAATCGTCAGGGCGCGTGCGCTCGGTGAGATGACCGACAAGAAGTTTTTTCGCGCCCTCGACGAGATCAACGAATTCGAGGCTCAGCAGGCTGAGCACGGAACGTTGC
>Ga0207702_10005722_pt1 | contig 10837 bp, 9 predicted proteins | sample KBSCornC62_FD_184302 | JGI IMG/M metagenome (GOLD analysis project Ga0207702, IMG submission 184302) | Corn rhizosphere microbial communities from Kellogg Biological Station, Michigan, USA - KBS Corn C6-2 (SPAdes) (version 2) | ecosystem: Host-associated > Plants > Roots > Rhizosphere > Soil ...
CAATTCCGGGCAACTTCCGCTGTACTACAACCATAACCTCACCCAGGCTCCCGAAGACGCACCTGATTTCAAGTCGAGATATTGGGACGCCAAGAGCACGCCGCTGTATCCCTTCGGCTACGGACTGAGCTACACCACGTTCTCGTTCGCCAACCTGAAACTGAGTCACTCGGAAGCGAGGGTGGGCTCCACTCTGGAGGTTTCAGTGGATGTATCCAACAAGGGTAATCGCTCCGGCGACGCCGTAGCCCAACTATACATTCACCAGCGGGCTGGCAGTGCGTCCCGGCCGGTGCGCCAATTAAAGGGGTTCCAGCGGATCGCGCTGGCTCCGGGCACTACACAGACGGTTCATTTCAACCTTGGCTCAGACGAACTGCAATTCTGGAGTCCAACCAAGAGAGAATGGGTGGTTGAGCCGGAGCAATTCGACGTGTGGGCAGGAGAAGACTCTACCGCCAAGCTACACGGCGAGTTCCGACTGACGCAGTGATTTTCGAGAATCGGCTACGGAGGACTCGAACAGATTCGGGTCCGGTAGAATGAACTGCGTACCTGATGATCCATCCCTGGCACGACGTGACTCCCGGTGGCAAGCTGCCGCAGGAATTCGACTGCGTAATTGAGATTCCCTTCGGCTCGAGCGTCAAATATGAACTCGATAAGTCCAGCGGGCTGATTCGCCTGGATCGTGTTCTCTACTCTGCGGTTTACTATCCGGCAAATTACGGCTTCATTCCGCAGACGCTCGCGGAGGATGACGATCCGCTGGATGTGCTCGTGCTGTGTCAGGAGACAGTCGTGCCGCTTACAATTATTCACGCGCGCTGTATCGGTTTGATGACGATGATCGACTCTGGGAAGAAAGATCACAAGATCATCGCAATCGCGACTGAAGACCCAGAATTTAACTCCTACCGCGAGGCCTCAGAGATGCCTCCACACCGGCTGATCATGCTGCGCCGGTTTTTTCAGGATTACAAGCAATTGGAAGGCAAGGCGGTTGAAGTGGACGAATTCCGCCCCTCTGCCGAAGCGCACCCGATCATCCTCGATGCGCTGCACCGCTACAGCGAGCAGCGCCGCAAGGGATTCATTTCGAAATAGAGTTCTTACATGCTCTTGAATACGAAGCTGATCTCCTTCGTTTCATTCGCCCGAATGGTGACCGTCTGCACCGACGTGCCCAGTTTTTCGTGCCAGGCTTTGAGCGTGTAGGTTCCCGGAGGCAAATTGCTGAGATCGAAGCTTCCATCCTTGCCAGTCACTGCGAAGTACGGGTGTTTGAACACCGCGATGTAACTTTTCATCCAGGGGTGCACGTTGCACTTCACGGGAATGGCGATTTCTTCGCGGGCAAATGCCTCTTCCATCTTAGTTCCGGGCGGCTCCGCCTTGTTCCACTCGCGATTGTTGCTGGGTTGCGGATGGATGTTGTGGGCAGTGGAGTCGTCGTTCACAAGCTCCAGCTTCTGATTCGCACGGATAGCCTTCACGTGAGGCTCATAAATGCAGCCCTTCTGCTCAATCACCGCCGGTTGCGCCGGGGGCTCGAAGGTGCGGTCCCCTAACCCCTCCGAAACGAACACCACCACATTCTGCAACGCTCCCTGAGCGTCAACCATGACGTCTTGCGACATCACCGGGGTGGGATGCAGTTTCGCGCAGCTGGGGTCGGCGGCCATGTTGATCGGCTTCGGGGCGGGCGCCTTGCCTTGAAGGCGTACCATGCCGCGCACAGTCGCACCCGTTGTATTGGGCGCCGGTCCCCCGGCCCGAGCTCCCTGCGGAGCCGACAAACATAGGCTGGCAGTTAACGCAAAAACAGACAACAACCTTTTCGCCTTCATGTTTGGCTACCTCATCTTTTTGGGTTATTCACCCGCGATCCCAGAGCAATTGTTGGCGCCCCGCGCGATCATTGATTCGAGCTCTTGCCCGAAAAACCTTGACGATAGCCCCGCATGAAAGAAGCACGATCTTCCGCCGTGGACCAACGGCCAACAGGAGGAAGCATCTGCTGCTTGGCGTCGTGGTTCAACTTGCCCAGAAATAGACCGTCCCGAAAAGCCCCGTCATTCGCCATCTGGACCTCAACTCCCTGACTCTCGCGCATTGTCTTTGCGCTCTCAAAGAACAAACTGCTTGTCCCTGCAAATCCCACTGCCAGCACGCACGCAAGTAGTTTCATCGCTCTCCTCCTTCAGGCACACAAATCGCATTCGGGCTGGGTGTGCGGTTCTTTCCGGCGCACGTCTTCCCGGCCTCGAAAGCTCTCTTTCTTTCGAGTCGCTAAACGGCTCTGGCCTCTATCCCTGGGGTCCGGTGCGACGATCGCACTATAAAGCGTCGCGGAATTGCCTTACTTCTTCGCCGGCCAACATATCAACCTGCAAAACGTGCTCTTTGTGGCGAAACAAAGGAGTTGTAAAAACCTTGCAAAAGAATCCGATTAGTGAATTTCTTGAAGCGTGAGTTGAATGGGATCGTCCCGCAGATTCTCAATTGGCAACGAGCAAGGCAGCCGGCTCAGAAATTTTGCCTTGACATATTGTACTAATACTGTAGTACAATAATACGCATGGTAAGGAATGGCACCTCCGCCTTCCGGTTCGCGATCGACTTCCACAGCGGAGTCCCCGTTTACCGCCAGTTGATCGATCAGGTACGAGGCGGAATCGCGTCCGGCTCGCTTACCGCGGGCGACCAGTTGCCCACAATCCGCCAATTGGCCGTCGACCTCGAAATCAATCCCAACACCGTGATGCGGGCCTACAGAGAACTCGAGTTGGGGGGCCTGATCGAAACTCACCAGGGCACCGGGACCTTTGTTGCGAACAAGAAGATTGAAAAGAAATCTGCTGAACGAGACCGCCAACTCACGCAGATGGCCGGAGAGTTTGCGTCCCGGGCCGGGGCTGCCGGATTCAGTCTCGAAGACTTAATTGAACGTTTGCGCGACCTGCTGCCGAGCGCGCCAAGGAGATAGTCATGTCGAAAATTCAAGTTCAGGGGATGAATGGAGTAGCGTTGCTGCTCTTCGTGGTATGCGTGCTCGCCGGAATCGCGGCAGCGCAAGCCACACGTCAACAATGGCCGCTGTTTTCCGGGCTACTGGTCGGCTTCTATTTTCTTTTCGCGATCAAAATTGTGCGCCAGTGGGAGAAAGTTGCCGTCCTGCGCCTGGGTCGTTACGTCGGCCTGCGCGGCCCCGGCCTTTGCCACATCGTGCCCATCTTCGAAACGCTAAGCCCGTACGTGGACCAACGAATCCGGGTGGCCAGCGTCTCGGCGGAATCGACGCTCACCCGGGACACCGTGCCAGTCAACGTCGATGCCATCGTGTTCTGGATGGTATGGAATGCCGAGAAATGCATTCTCGAAGTTGAGGACTTCGTACAGGCGATCACTCTGAGCGCGCAAACCGGCTTGCGCGAATCGATTGGCCGCCATGAACTCGCACAGATGATCACCGAGCGCGAAACGCTGGGCCGCGAACTGCAACGAATTCTCGATGAGAAGACGAATCCTTGGGGGATCACGGTTCAGTCCGTGGAAATTCGCGATGTGAAAATCCCGCAGGCTCTCGAGGACGCCATGTCGCGCCAGGCGCAAGCCGAACGCGAGCGCCAGGCCCGCAACATTCTTGGCCAGGCCGAGACGGAGATTGCGGATAAGTTTGCGCAAGCCGCAGTGACCTACAGGAACGATCCAACCGCACTGCATCTGCGCGCCATGAACATGCTGTACGAAGCCATCAAGGAACGTGGCTCGATGGTCATTGTGCCCTCGTCGGTTGTAGAAACCATGGGTCTGGGGGGGAGCTTAGCAACGGCTGCTTTAGCAAAGAGCCAAGGCTAGATCAATCTTCAGAAGCAAACAGGAACCGTTAGCAAGCAAGGATTCAAAGCTGGATCAGAAGGAGTGAACGTATATGAAGCACTTAATATCCGTCTGCCTACTCGCAGTGAGCGTCGGCGGGACCAGTGCGCCACACGCCTCGTCACAAACCACGCCTCTGCAAAGAGGAGTGAGCGTTCAGATGGCGGTAACTAACAATGCCAGTCCTATGCCCGAGGCGGACAAGCAGGATGCCTGGGTCATAGCGGTTACGGCCACGGGGGAACTGTACTTCGGCACACAGCCAGTAACTCCCGAGCAACTCGTGGAAGAAATGAAAATGCACCCTCGCAATCGGAATGCGAAAATTTACATCAAGGCGGATTCACGCGCGCCTTATGCAAATGTGAAGAAAGCGCTGGAAGCCGCCAAGTCGGTCTTGTTCTCCGGTGCCGTCCTTCTCACGAAGCAGCCAGAGTCCCCGGCCATGGGAACGATGATTCCGCCCAAAGGTCTGGAAGTCTTGCTCACTGCACCGTCCTCGCAAGCAGTGCCCGTGCGAGTACTGGCTTCCGGGCAAAAACTGCCAGAACTGGAGGTCAACGACCGGGCAGTATCCGTTGCTGGCCTGCAGAGCGCACTGAACCAGGCTCTGCAGAACCGAAGCGAGAAAGCTGTGCAGGTCAGCGCGGACTCGCAACTCTCTTTCGCCCAGGTTGTGGCGGTCATCGATGCCATCCGCTCCGTGGGGGCAAAAACTGTTCTACCCGCGTCCGAGATGTAGTGGTATGGCCTTCATTCGGCTGCAGGATGTATCACCCGGCGCGGTCTCGTAGTTTCACGAGATTGCGCCGGGGCTACGGTTGGGCCCAACGCCACTCGTCAGGCAGTTCCGGCTAGCTTCTGACCGTCACTTAGCTTCGTGATTGGTGTCACAGACACTTTGCGGCATACCGGATTTCATGGAAGAAGCCATCCAAGTAAGTGATGGCTTATTTCAGGAGGTACCGCGTATGCCGACCAGAAGAACCTTCCTGCAATCGAGTGCAGCTGTCGCGGCTGCGCTCTCGGGCGCCTCCGCTCTCGACGCGCACGCTTCGTCCGTCCTGGGCGATCGCTCCGGAACTGAGACGTCCAGTCCGAAACCCGCCGCTACGGTGCAGGTACCGAAGATGAAGTTCTTCGACACCGAGATCAGCCGGATGGTATTAGGCGTGAACCCGTTTTGCGGCTACGCGCACTACAACAACAACTTTTCTGGGGCGATGAAAGACTGGTACACCCCGGAACGCGTTTGCGCCGTAATGCGCGATTGCACCCGGTATGGCATCAACGCCTTTAACTACGTCGCCCTCGAACGCCTTCCGCAGGACTGGCTTCGCTTCGTGGCGGAAGGGGGCAAAATGCACCTGATCATGCAGGTGCTCAGCGATGACGAAGACACCGCCAGACTGGCAAAGACTTTGAAGCCCCTGGCCATGTTCCGGCAAGGCGAAGTCACCGATATTGCCTATCGCAACGGCACGATGAACTCGGTCCGCGAGTGGTGCAAGAAGGTCCGCGACATGGGCGTCATCGTGGGAGTCGGCACGCACAAATCAGAGGTGATCGCGCAGGTGGAAGAAGAAGGATGGGACGTGGACTTCTATGCCGGATGTGTCTACAACCGCACACGGACGCGCGAGGAATGGAAGAAGGCGCTCAACGGCGAGATCATGGAGATGGAGAATGAGATCTACGTTCAGAGTGATCCGCCACGCATGTACAGCGTCATGCGGCAGACCACGAAGCCATGCTTCGCATTCAAGGTGCTGGCCGCGGGAAGAATTGCCGATGGCGGCATCGAGCAGGCATTCCGCACGGCGTTCAGCAGCATCAAGCCCAATGATGGCATTTTCGTAGGCATGTTTCCGCGTGCCAAAGATGAAGTACGGGAGAACGCCGAAATCGTGTCTCGCATTTTGCAGGGGTAAGGCTCAGTTCTGGTTTTCAGTCACAATTCTCAGTCCAAGAAGTAGTTTCGAAATAAATGGATCCTGGGCGGCAAGACCTTAGGCCCTAAAGTCCACGTCCCCGTTGAGCTTCGGCGCCACGACTGAACATGCTGCGGAGACTCCATTCGTCCGTTTTGAACTTTCCCCAGCTCCTAAAGCGGCAATGATCTTATGGATATTGCGGGACCACTTCACAGGCTGCGGAAAAATTCTGGTTGGTACGATTGTGGGAAGGGCACGATTTCGATACTTGCCGCTGGCGTTGTTTGCGGTCCCTCTTCACTTTGCTGCGAGCATGCCTCGCAGTTCCAGAGCATTCTTAGCCGCGTAGCCGGACTGGTCGTTGTCGAAATACACGAAAATGTGTTTCAGCTTTTTGCGCCACTCGTTAATCCGTTCAGCCCATCCGGCAAGAGTTTCGGCGCTGTAGTCGCCCTGATATTTATTGCCCGGCCCGTGGAGCCGCACATAGGTGAAATCGGCGGTGATTTCGAGGGGCGACTGGAATCCAGCGAGTTCATAGATGCAGAACGCGGCGTTGTGGCGCCGCAAGACTTCGTAAACTTCAGGTACATTCCAGGTTTCATTGCGAAACTCGAAAACGTAACGATGAGCCGGAGGCAGCCCGGCGAGGAACTGCTCAAGCCTTTCCACATTCAGCTTCCAACTCGGCGGCAGTTGGAACAGAATCGGCCCTAGCCGCCGCTCGAGCTTGTCGATTACCACCAGGAAGTTCTCGACCGCGTTTTGTGGATCGTTGAGCTTGCGATTGTGCGTGATATAGCGGCTGGCTTTGACGGCGAAACAGAAGTTTGGAGGCGTCTGGCGGCACCATAACTCCAGCGAGGATAACTGCGGCAGCCTGTAGAAGCTGTTGTTGATCTCCACCGTGTCGAAACGTTCGACGTACCATTGCAGCATCTTCGAAGCAGGATGCTTTTCGGGATAGAAGGGCCCCTTCCAGTGCTTGTAATGCCAGCCCGAAGTACCAATGTGGACTGCACCCTGCGAGCAATGCTGTGCCGTCATAGCTGCAATTGGATGCAGATGCTCGGAACTATGGCTTGCGGCAAAGTCCGCTGCGTCGGGCGGAGATTACCTTCTCGGTGAGCCTGGCTAATAGCAGACGGCCGACAACGGATGTCCCTACATGTCTGCGCTCTTACTCACTTCTCAGCGCTGTCATGGGATCGACACGCGTGGCACGCCTGGCTGGAATCCAACTGGCACCGAGGGTAGCAGCAAGCAGCGCGGATGCAATGGCAAGAAAGATTGCGGGATCGCGTGGGTTCACGTCGAGCAGCATTCCATTCATCAGAGGAGTGGCTAGGACTGCGGCAACTACGCCGATCAGAAGTCCCACCAGCGCCAGCGATATTCCATTCGCCAGAACCATCCTCAGAATCGAACCTTGCTGAGCCCCCAGCGCAATGCGGATTCCAATTTCCTGGGTCCTGCGTCCGACCATGAAAGACACGACGCCGTACAGACCAACCACTGCCAGAGACAACGCCAGCACCCCGAAGGCGCCGCCAAGCAGGGCGGCAAAGCGCGTGGAAAAAAGACCCTGGCTGGATACGACGGTCCTCATAGTCACAACCGACAGGGGCGCCACCTCTGGATCAAGCTTCCTGAGCTGTTCGCGAATCAGCGACGTCATCGCGCCGGGGTCTCCTTCGGTGCGAACGAACAAGGTCACGTTGGCGCCTCCCATCTGCGCATAGGGAGTATAGAAAATTGGGCGCGCAGGCGAACCGATGCCGCCCGTCAGCGAATCTTTGACTACCCCCACGACGGAGACGTGGGGCTGGTCGCGCAACTGGAGATTGTGTCCGATAGCGAGTTCCAGATCTCCATCCCCGACGATGTACCTTCGGGCCAGAGTTTCATTCACAATGGCCACCAGCGGAGATTTCTTGTCGTCATGGGGGGAGAACTCGCGGCCACGGAGAAGCGGAATCTGCATGGTCCTGAAATAGCCGGGAGCAACCTGGTTGGTCGCGGTATCCACGAATTTTTCTCCACCGGGTGCGGTATAGCCATCGATCGCGAGATCCCATGAGTATCCGTTGATAAACGGCACGGATGCGGACAGGCTTGCGGAGCTTACTCCCGGCAAATCTGCCGTCTGCTGCAGGAGTTGCTGTTGGAATTGGACCGATTTGTCCTGGGAATATCCGCGAAGGCTGGGATCCACGAGGACCAGCAGCAAGTGATCGGGATTGAACCCCACATCAGCATGTTGCGCTCTTGTGAAAGCTTTCAAAAACAGACCCCCGGCGACAAGCAATACCGTGGACAGCGCAATCTGACCGACAATGAGAGCACGCCGCGTCAATCCGCCATAGGATAAGTTTTCGGCCGCGGTGCCGCGAACGTTGCTGCTGATCCTGACCATGGCCTCGTTTACCGTTGAGAATGCGGGCACCAGCCCGCACAGAAAGATGCAGGAGGTTGATGCCAGCAGAGCAAATGCAAGAACACGTAGATCCAGATGAAACTCAGGTCCGGTCGGGACCGGCGAGTAGGGCAGCATCGCCGAAAAAAATCGGATACAGGCAAGACCCAGGAGAATCCCACATCCTCCTCCGAGTAGGGCGAGCACGGCGCTCTCAGCCAGGAACTGCCGTACCAGGGTCGCGCGCGAAGCCCCGACCGCGATTTGAGTGGAGACTTCGCGCATCCGTGAGGTCGATCGTGCCATCAGCAGGCCGGCTACGTTGGCGCATGCGATCAGCAATACCAGCACTGTCAATCCCATCAGCACTGCCGGGAATTGAATTCCTTGCGCCAGGCGACGCTCGAATTCAGTTCGAACATAGGCAATGGTGTCTTTGTTGGTGTCGGGATAGGTTCGCTCCAGATCGCGCATGATGCCGTTGATTTCGGCCTGAGCTTGCGCGACCGTAACTCCGGGCTGCAGGCGGCCAATCATGTCGAAGCCCCGATAACCGCGGTGCGCGAGCATGTCGTTGCCATCGGACGAGAGTCCCTGGGCCATCATGGTGGGTACATAAATATCGGGACGGAAAAACAGACTGATGCCCGTGAACGACTGCGGGGTGACGCCAATGATGGTGAAGGTCTGGCTATTCAGCTTCACCGGTCGGCCAACGTCGCTTTTGTCGTATGCGAAGGCTCGTCCCCAGAGGGCATGACTAATGATCACGACGGGATATTTTCCTGGCGCCTGATCTTCGTCCGGACGAAAATCCCGGCCTAGCGACGGTTGCACCTGGAGAGTCGAGAGAAAACTCCCCGAAACCAGCAGTCCGTAGACGATTTGCGGCTCGCCCAATCCAGTGGTCATTCCGGCGGACGCATTTTGCGAAATAGCCAGCTTCGCAAAAGCACGGCTCCGGCTGCGAAAGTCGGTGAAATCCAGATATGAGGATGAGCCGAACTGCGTCAGGTGCGAGGCCGCGATATCGACGGTGACGAGTTCGCGCGGGTTGGGAACCGGCAACGGACGTAACAGGGTGGCGTCCACTCCACTGAAGATGGCTGTATTCGCGCCGATACCGAGCGCCAGCGAAATCACTACTGCCACGGTGAACCCGGGCCGGTGACGCAGGGTTCGGAACGTAAACCGCAGATCACGGCCCAGCGCTTCAATCAGGGAAGTGATTCGCGATTGGGAGCTTTGCGAAACCGCCGGTGAAAGCGTCATATTCCCTCGCCCGTTCCAAGAAGCAGGGGGAAAATCTCGCCTGAAGTTCAGACGAGATCCTCTATCGGCTCACTGCATTCTCTGACAACATAACAATGAGGGTGAGAAGCAATTACATCACCAGAGCCTGGCGATGGGGAATGTGGATAACAAAAAGGGATTTGCGTTGAGACGAGACTCTGAGGTGGAATGGCTGTCCATTCGCGGCATAGCGTGTTCGGAAGCGGACAGATCCTACACGAGTAGGGTAAGGAACGTCCGAGGTTCGCTGGGACGGACCGCCGGGGGCGGCTGGCCCCAACATTAGGCTGGCTACTTCAGAGTGATGAGTTTCTCCACCAACTCGGAATAGTCTTTTTTCTCGATGCCGTGGACTTGCTTGTTGTATTCGTCCACTTTGGAGGAGTAATTCATCGAGCAGAATTTGGGACCGCACATGGAGCAGAATGCCGCTTCCTTGTAATAGTCGTCGGGAAGGGTTTCATCGTGCATGGAGCGCGCCGTCTCCGGATCGAGCGAAAGGGCGAACTGCTTTTCCCAATCGAACTTGTAACGGGCGTAGCTCAGGGCATCGTCGCGATCTCGGGCGCCGGGACGCTGGCGGGCGATGTCGGCGGCGTGGGCGGAAATCTTGTACGCGATGATGCCGTCCTTTACATCTTTTTCATTCGGCAGCCCCAGGTGCTCCTTCGGGGTCACGTAGCAGAGCATGGCCGCGCCGTACCATCCGATCATTGCGGCGCCGATTGCCGAGGTGATGTGGTCGTAGCCAGGAGCAATGTCGGTGACGAGCGGGCCCAGTGTATAGAACGGGGCTTCGTAGCAGTATTCGATTTCCTTCTCGACCTGCTCTTTGATCTTGTCCATAGAAACGTGGCCGGGCCCTTCGATCATGACCTGGACGTCTTCTTCCCAGGCTTTCTTAGTCAGTTCGCCGAGAGTTTTGAGTTCCGCGAATTGGGCCTCGTCGCTGGCGTCGGCCACGCAACCGGGGCGCAGGCCATCGCCTAAAGAGAAGCTGACGTCGTACTTCTTGAAGATTTTGACGATGTCGTCGAAGCGATCGTAAAGAAAGTTTTGTTTGTGGTTGTACGCCATCCACTGCGCCAGGATCGCTCCGCCGCGGCTCACGATTCCGGTGATGCGCTTGGAAATAAGCGGAAGGTATTGGATGAGCACCCCGGCGTGAATGGTCATGTAGTCCACACCTTGCGCGGCCTGCTCTTCAATGACTTCCAGCATGACGTCGGCGTTAAGGTCCTCGACTCGCTTTACGCGGGCGATGGCTTCGTAGATGGGCACTGTTCCAATGGGAACTGGCGAATGCCGCAGG
>Ga0207702_10005723_pt1 | contig 10836 bp, 8 predicted proteins | sample KBSCornC62_FD_184302 | JGI IMG/M metagenome (GOLD analysis project Ga0207702, IMG submission 184302) | Corn rhizosphere microbial communities from Kellogg Biological Station, Michigan, USA - KBS Corn C6-2 (SPAdes) (version 2) | ecosystem: Host-associated > Plants > Roots > Rhizosphere > Soil ...
TGATGCTCTTGCGGAGCTCGGCTATTCGGCCCTGTGGCACGGGCAGCAGCGCTGGAACGGAGTCGCCTTGCTGAGCCGCGTGGGCGAGTTGATCGAGACCCGCCGCTGTTTGCCCGATGATCCGGATCCGGGCCAGAGCCGGTACATTGAGGCGGCGGTGTGCGGAATCCTTATCGGCAACCTGTACGCACCGAACGGCAATCCTCGGCCCGGTCCAAAGTTCGATTACAAGCTCGCCTGGGTCGATCGCCTAAGCGATCATGCGCAGTCGCTGCTCGACAGCGGCGTACCCGCGATCCTGATGGGCGACTACAACGTAATCCCGACAGACGAGGACGTGTACAAACCGGAGCGTTGGCTGACCGATGCACTGTTCGCGCCCGAGGCTCGCGAGAAGTATGCCGAACTCGTGCATCGGGGATGGACCGACGCAATCCGCGATCTCCACCCGGACGAGCGGATTTACACCTTCTGGCATTATTGGCGGAATTCGTTCGAACGCGATGCTGGCATCCGCATCGACCATATACTGGTCAGCCCGTCGCTCGCTCCGAAACTGAAGAGCGCAGGCGTGGATCGTGCTCCGCGCGATTGGGAGAAGACGAGCGATCACGCGCCGGTTTGGGTTGAGCTGGAAATTTGATTAGCTGGAGCTTTCGGCTTCGGAGACCACTTTCCGAACCACGTTCGAGGGAATTGCGAATCCGATTCCGACATTTCCCTGGCCCGATGGGCTGAGCAGTGCGGAGTTGATGCCGACAACTTCGCCTTTCGTATCGATCAGCGCGCCGCCGGAGTTACCGGGGTTGATCGGCGCGTCGGTCTGGATGAAGCGGCGATCATCGTTCTGCCCCAAGCTCCTGTTGAGCGCGCTCACGATCCCGGACGTGACCGTTTGGCCGAGTCCGAACGGGTTTCCGATTGCGAGAACATAGTCGCCGACCGAGAGCTTCGACGAATCGCCCAGCGGGAGCGACGGCAGATCGTGCTCACCGACCTTCAGCACCGCGAGATCGAGCTTTGGCGCCACTCCAAGCACTTGCGCCCCAATCGAATGGCCGTTGTAGAGTCCCACCTCGACCGCCGATGCGTTTTCGACGACGTGAAAATTGGTGACGACCAAACCGTGCTTCGAGTCGACGATGACTCCGGAACCCGCAGCGATGGTCGGCTGGAGCGCCGAATCGGGAATCCCGACATACTGCCGGAAGAAAGGGTCGCGAAGCAGCGGATTTTGCAGCGCTGGGGATGGCTGAAGAACCGCGATATTCACGACCGCCGGCGCGACCTTCCTCACTAGCGGAGCAACAGTCAGGTCTGCCGACCCAAGAGGCGGAAGGCTGGTCTGCGGCTCCGGCACTTCGCCCATGCCGAGTGGCAAGAACCGGGCGACGATTCCACCCGCGATCGCCGCCATGAAGACCAGCAGCGCGATTACCACAGCATTTGGAGTGCCACGGACACGTTGTTTTGATTGTGACATGCTCGTGAAAGCCATGAAGGCGGGGGGCGTTCCACGAAATCAAAGCCGGTGCGCATATTGAGTACATCGGAGAATGCGGCGAGGCGGCGCCGGCAGATAATGCCGCTGGCATGAACTACACATTCGACTGTGGAGGTGGACGAAGCGCTTCAGTTTTCGGAAGCGCTGGAAATCTGACTGGCCGGAATCGATGGAAAACGTGGGCTATCCACTTGAGTAGCTTTCAGCCATTCACGCTGAGGCAAATCAGGTCCTCGAGACAGGCCTTTCGGTGTTTGCGAGGCGCGATGTTCTTGGTCCGCATTTGAGTAGTTGGTCGCACCCAAGAAGCTGAGAATCGCGTCACAGGCGTTTTCGGCAGGGCGGCCCTTCGAAAGGAAAAAGGTTTCTCGAAAGGCCCGCCGCTGTTTGGCTTGATACCGATCTGGCTCACGTACAGCGCGCGCCAACGCATGCGGCAAACTTTCGAGATCTTCAATTACGTCACCAAGCCGCCAATGGGCGTAATTCACATCGCGCTGCCAATCCGTGCGATTGGCATTGATGAAGATGGCCGGCCGAGGACGGTGGCACCATTCGTAGATCTGGCTGGAAACGTCTCCAAGGTAAATGTCGGCCGCGCGCGTATAGGTCATATCGGTCGAAAAGCGGCTGCCGAGGTCAATTAGAAGGCCCGCCATATTCCGATATTTCGGACGAACAGGCGGCCGGACGCGGGTCGACCGATACAGCAGCGATGTATGAATAGAACGCTTCATCAGCATCACGTGTGGCGCGAAAATCAAATTGAAATCCCGCTGGCAAGAAAACCAGTCGAGAACTGCATTCCCGTGATCGTACCAGGATGAGAGCACCGGATTGTAGTGAGGGTTGTAAAGAACGGTCGGCCGATCGTTGTCGAAAAGCTTCGGCCTGTGCTCAAGGTTGATACTATCGAATTTGGGATATCCAATCACTGCTGAATTTTCGAGATTGACGAGCCCCTCGCCGATCATTCTGCGACGAACCTTCTTGCCGGAGAGAAGCACCAGATCGAAGTGCCGAGTCGGCGCCTGGAAACCGGCAGCTCCATCCCCGGCCCCATGCGGAACATAAATCAACTTGGGTGAAGTGATGCCGTATCGGGTTCTAAGGAGCGTCGTGGTGGTTTCGGGCACGACGAGTGCGTCGAATTGCTCGAAAAGTTCGCGATTCGCTTTCAGAACTGCAACGCGCCGATAGGGAGCGACGAATTTGAGCAAATGGTCGGCGGCTTCAGCAAATCGACCAGGCCCGATGTCGATGAATTGAACTGTGCTGTTGACAGGCAGAAGTGCTCCGGCAGCCTCGCGCTGCGATGCGCTTGAAGTTAGCACGTGCACTTCTACGCCACGCCGCGCGAGTGCGACGGCAATTGGCATCGTGTGCGCGATTTGATGTGTGCCGTCATGATTGAAAAGAAATCCGATCTTCATCTGCGCATGAACTCCACTATGGCGTTAGCGGCGCGGCGCGCTGCGCCCGGCGAGCAATCACCAAGTGAAGCTGCAGCCATCGCCAGCTGACGGTCACGATAGAGGTGGTGCCGGGATGCAGCCGATCTGATCGCGGGCATGAGTTCGGACGGCCGAGATATCACGTCGCCGAGATGCCAATGTGCAAAGCTTGGATCGGACCGCCAATCGACGTTGTAAGCGTTGATGAATACGCAAGGTTTGGGCTGAGTGAGATATTCATAAACCTGGCTGCTGATGTCGCCGACGTAGATGCTTGCAGCCTGTGTGTAGCTCATGTCCATCGATGCATCTGAACCGGTATCGATGCGGATGTTCGCGGAGCTGCGGGCTTCCCAACGACGGCGATAGGCTGCGCTTCGCCGCCGGAAAAGCTTTACATGCGGTGCGACGATCAGGTTGAAGTCTTGCGAGGGGCGGAATTCGGAAATTAGGGGCTCGATAAAGCGTTTCCAGGACGCGAGGCCGCGCGTTTTATGCGAATTGTAGAGGACGATCGGGCGATCATTGTCGAACAAGGGCGGCCGCGATTTATTCAGTCGAGCTACCGTCTCAAGCTTGACCAGCCCTGGTATCGCATAATTGCCAGGCCGGATGTAGCCTAGCTGGAGCATCCGATTGGCAGTCTTCTCGCCCGGAGGCAGCACGAAATCGAACTTTTTTGTGCGGGGAGAAAATCCCACTATGCCGTCGCCTGCCCCATGTGGCAGGTAGATCTTTCGAGGCCGCTCGTCGTCCTTCACTCCGTCAAACAAGCGATAGACCGTGTCTTCGACAGTGAACACGGCATCATATTTCCATAACGCCGCAGTATTCGCCTTGAGCACCTGCGGCTTCAAATAACCAAACCATTTCAAAGATTGCACGAAACGAGTGAACGGTCCCCGCTCGAGCCGCACGTAGGGAAGCTTGTCCGCACCATAGGCGCGACGTATGCGTTCGACCTGATCCGGAGTGGCTGGGTCGTTGTAGTAGATGGTGACTTCGACGCCAGGGGTGGCCGCCAGTTCGATCCCTACGGCTGCGCCATGGTAACACTGATACGGTTCCGCGATGAAAACGACTGCAATCTTCACTGGCCCCATCCTGTAACGGCTTTGTAATGTCTAACCTAAGTGAAAAGAAGTTCATGATGTGGGTTAGGCAGCTACGTCCGAGACCGAAGTCCGCCGTGGAGACACCGCTAAAGAGAGTGTTTCGCAACACCGGATGGCTGATTGCCGCCAAAGTATTGGGGGGACTCCTGAGTCTCGCCTACCTGGCGATAGCGGCTCGTAGCTTGGGACCTGAGGGTTTTGGCGAGTTCACGCTCATTCTCACCGTCGCGCAAGCGCTCGCGGGCTTGGTGAGCTTCCAGATGTGGCGGCTGGTGCTTCGCTTCGGCACCCGACCGTTTCAAGCCGGCGATTTACGCGGCCTAAGAGAATTGATCTGGCGCTGCGCTCGCCTCGACCTTTCAGGCGCCGTTGCTGGTTGCGCGCTCGCGCTGCCTTTCACTGCTTGGTTGGGCTCGCGCTTTCATTGGTCGACCCACATTCAGCGTGATGCGCTGCTTTTCGCGGCTATAATGCTCCTTAGCGCTCGTTCAACGGCCGTTGGGGTGCTCCGACTGCAGGACCGTTTTCGCGCGGGCGCAATCGCATCGACCTGCACGCCGGTTGTCCGTTTCATGGGCGCCGTGATCGTGGTCGCTCTCAAACCCGGCGTAGAAGCCTTTCTCATCTCGTGGGCCGCGGCCGAAATCGCGACCTGTGTTGCCTATTGGGTCTTCGTTTGGAAGTCGGAGGTAATGGCGCGCGCTAGCGCGGAGCAATCCGAAACCCCGCCGCAATATCCGATTCAGCGCGGATTTTGGCGGTTCGCCCTTTTCACGAATGCAAATTCCACCATGGCGACGGGAGCGCAGCAGATCGCGCTGTTTAGCGTGGGATTGACCGCAGGGACGGCGGCGGCGGGTTACTTCCGTTTGGGATATCAACTCGCGCAAGCCCTGTTGCTCATCGCCGAAATGGTAAGCCGTTCTTTGTATGCCGAGGTGGAGAGCCTAGTGGCCAAACGAAACAAGCCCGCTCTTGATTATTTATTTGGCCGTGCAACGGCACTTGCCAGCGTCGGGGGAGCGACAGCTGTTATTCTTATTCTTCTGCTTGGCCGCCCAGCGCTTGAGCTGATTGGAGGGCCCCTTTACTTACCCGCTTTTCCGCAACTTCTGGTGCTCGGCGCTGCCGCGGCGGTTCAGCTGGTCGGGATCAGCTTCGAGCCCGCGCTATTGGCGCTCGACCAGAGTGGCCTGGTTCTGGCAGTTCGCGCCATTTCGACCGTCGCCCTGTTTGCGCTGCTCGGGTTCTTACTGCCTAATTATGGCGCCCTCGGTGGAGGCTTGGCTCTGCTAGGGCAATCCGTCCTTTTGGTCGCCCTCCTTGGAGCTGCGGCTCGAGCTAAAGGTCAACATGGATTAGCGGTGGCTTCTCTCTCTTAAATGGCGGCTCACCACCCCGCGAATGCGGACGGCGTTGGCGCGCCAGCTGTTGTCGGTCCTTTTGACGTCGATCAGGGACAGCGGACCGGCCGCGGACAATGTGTGCAGACCTTCGACATAGGGATTTGCGCGCGAAGGTGCGTGTAGCCACGGAGAGTCTGTCGCTTCGAAGTACTTTTTGTCGAGCGCACTGACCCTCAGCCGCCGGATCGCTCCGCCATATGTTACCCGGCAATCTTGCACCGGAAGCTCAATTTTCCCATCACGCACAAATGGGGTTCCGCCGGGCCGGCCGCTCGCCGAGTCCACGCGAACCGGGTTTAGCGGATGCAGATGCCACGGCCCGACCAGCTGGTCGGCCCAGGCTAGATGAAGGTGGCTGCGCCTTCGTTGCTGGTTTCCGTAGGGGGAGTAGAACATCCACCAGCGATCTTCGAAACGAATGACGCTGGCGTCGATGGCGGGACCGTCCAACGGCATAGAGCACACAGCTTCCCATTGATCCGGAAAGCGCAGAGCCCGGTAAAGCGTCAATGTGCCTGAGCGGTAGGCCTCGGGCAGCATCCAGGTCTCACCCTCTGCTTCGAACACAAACGGATAGGATAGGTGCCACGGCTCGGCGAGGACCGTCTTCGCGGAGCAAAGCTGAAGCGATGAGTCGTATTCAAGCACCTCGATGTGGCCGATGCGCACTCGGTAATCCATGGATTCTACGAAAACGCAAAGATGGCCGTTGCGCCAAAGTCCAAAGGGATCAGCACGGAAGGCGTAGGAGGCCGGACTGGGAAGCCACACCAGGTTGCAGACATCGAGCTCCTCCTGGTTCAGTAGCTCTATCGGCCGGTCGACCACGGCGCACTGCCACAAATCCATATCCCTGCGCACCGTACCCCTCGATCAGCTGGAAACATCGATCCACTGATTGTTGCCGTCCAAGACTCCACGCCGGCGGTCAAGGGCGCCTTGCTCTAGAAAGCTATTGTGGCCGCAACGGGATCCAAAAACCCGCGCCTAACGGTCACGTGGAATTTAAAGCTTCCACGGTACGCCCCGCGACCGATCTCAAATTAGACAGAAGGAGCGGTGCGCGACACGGTTGAGGCATGACCCGTCTCTTCCTTGATAACAGGGAATTTCATGCAAATCGGGCTCCAAAACAGGCCAATCTCGGCGCCTGAGCAAGCATCGGCATCTGCAAGCTCTTAGATTTGCAGCATTTTTTGAGGCGAAATTGCAATTCCCTGTTCTTCGCCAGAGCAGGGACCTAAATCACAATAACAGGGAGTTTAGCGCCTGTTTCAGGCGGCTTAATCGCCAGAACAGGTGGACCGGTTCACGTCGCCGCGCAGCGGCCTATCCACAAAAATTGTTCAGAAAATAAATTCTAACTCTTTCTGCCGGCGGAATGTTTCTGTTGTGTTCCTTCAGGCATGGAACAGACCTCTGCGAGGGCATTCCCCTCCGCGCACCAGCTGGCTGTACTCTATCGGCCCGTCAGTGCGCTCAAACCCGACGCGCGCAACGCGCGCACTCATCCCAAGCGGCAGATCGAACAGCTGGTGCGGTCGATCCAGGAATTCGGGTTCACGAACCCGGTCTTGATCGATGAGGGAGGCGTGCTGATCGCCGGCCACGGTCGTCTACGAGCGGCCAAGGAACTCGGTCTTGCCGAAGTTCCGACAATCACGCTCGAGGGGCTGAGTTCATCCCAGAAGAAGGCGCTTCGACTGGCGGACAACAGATCGCGCTCAATGCCGGATGGGATTTTGAGATCCTCAAGCTTGGCCTTGAGGAGATCGGCTCGATCAACGTTGAGCATGACCTCTCGCTGACGGGCTTCTCGTCGGGCGAAATCGATGTGGTTCTCAAGGCTGCCAACGATCCCGATGATGAAGTCATCCCGGCCGTTCCAAGTAAGCCGCGGACGAACCCCGGCGACATCTGGGTTCTTGGCGATCATCGGCTTGGCTGCGGCGACAGCCGCGACGTTGAGTTCTTGCGCCGGTTGATTGGCGAAGGTGCTTCAATTGACGCTGCGTTCCTGGACCCACCGTACAATGTGAAGATCAACGGGCATGCGAATGCTGCCGGACGACATAGCGAGTTCGCAATGGCTTCGGGCGAGATGAGCACCAGCGAGTTTCGGATATTCCTTGAGGAGACGCTCGGCGCTGCCGCTCGCGTCTCCCGCGATGGGGCGATCCACTTCGTGTGCATGGACTGGCGCCATCTTGATGACCTATCTGCGGCAGGAGGCGCGGTCTACGGCGACCTTCTGAACATCTGCGTGTGGAACAAGAGCAACGCCGGAATGGGCTCGCTGTATCGGTCAAAGCACGAGCTCGTTTTAGTCTACAAGGTTGGATCTGCTCCGCACTTCAACGCTGTCGAGCTTGGCAAGCACGGTCGCAACCGGACGAACGTTTGGGATTATGCGTCGATCACTCCCCCGGAATAATTCGCCGTTACAACACTCGATTGTTGCCTATATGCAACATGGAAGCTGCTGAGGATTTCATTCGAGATCGCGGCAGGTCAGGCCGTGAAAACCATTACATCTGATGACCTTACGACAGCGCGCCCGTACTTGGAATTGGGACCCGGAGTGCCGTCTGTGACTAAGGAGCGGGGTTGAACGCGTATTGTTGCACGATCTTGACAATACGATCAAAATGTCGATGATCGTTGCAGATACGCGCCACATGCCAACGATAGGGCGACGTCGGCCAAATCGGCGCAAGATTGGATTACAGAGGGGAGCATTGGTTGTTATGGTGATGTCGTCGCGCGCCGGCGTTCTTAGCTGTGCTCTTATCGGGAGCATTCTTACACCCATGTCGATTGCCCGGGCGCAATCGGCACCCGAAAGTGGCTCGACGAAGGTCGAAAAGAGCGGCGAAAAAGCCGGCAGTACGACCGCGAGTTCCTCTTCCACGTCGACGCAACCTGCGAATCAAGGTGTCGAGGAGATCGTCGTGACAGCGCAGAAGCGTGATGAGACGCTGCAGAACGTTCCGATGAGCATCACGGCGATCACCGGCGCCCAACTTGAGAAACGCGGTGTCGTCAACCTGCAGGACGCTATCAGCGGTGTTCCATCAGTTGCATTCCGCTCTGCTGGTCCGGGGCGGCAAGAACTCACCATCCGCGGCATTTCGTCGAGTGCCGGAATTTCATCGACTGTGGGTTATTACCTCGACGAGCTCGCAATTTCCGGAATGTCTTCGGACTCGGAAACGTCGTACCAGCAGAGCAACCTCGATCCCGACATGTTTGACATCCAGCGCATCGAGATCCTGCGTGGTCCGCAGGGCACGCTGTACGGGTCAGGAGCCATGGGCGGCGCGGTACGCATCCTGACGAATCAGCCCAAACTTGATCGTGTTCAGGGCGCCTTTAAGGGAGACGCTTCCTACACCAAGCACGGCGGCTTTAATGGGCAGGTGGATGGTATGGTGAACCTGCCCATCGGTCGTTCCGTTGCTCTTCGGGTCGTCGGGACCTATCGCGATTTCGACGGTTACATCAATCGCTTGATCGGTAACTTCGACGACGGTGGCGCTATCACCGGTCCTGCTGCCGATCCGTCCGCGCCAGGTGCTTCTCCGCTCACCGGTGTCACCTTGCCTAACAGACTGGGCACGGGCCCCATCCGCACGATTAAGAATGTGAACACCGAAAAGGTGCTCGGGCTTCGTTCGTCGCTGCGGCTTCAACTCGCTGACAACTTCTATCTTCAGCCCTCACTTTTTTATCAGGAAACGAAACAGGGCGGGAAGAACGAATATGACAGCGTTCCAGGCTCTTTAGACCATCGTCAGCCGTTCGACATCGCTGAACCCTATAAGGATCGGTTCACAATCTACAGTTTGACGGCGAAATATGATCTTCCCGGCGTCTCCTTTGTATCGGCTACCGGATATACAAACCGTCACTTGAACAACGTGGAGGACTGGAGCGATCCAATGTCCTACTACTTTGGCTATTACAACCTAAATGACGCCAGCTTCCTGCCGGACCAGCGCGTCCTTTCGTCAGGTCAGCTGGCGACGCTGGACGATCTCTTCAACAACACCGCTTTTCCGGCAACCGTCCAGCCATTTCCCGCGGTAATCAAGGAAGATAACCGACTGCACAATTTCTCGGAAGAGCTGCGGGTGGCGTCGAATGGCAGTGGCCCGTTGAGCTGGGTCTTCGGCGGATTCTACAAGAGCACTTCGGGCACGGCGCAGCATACGTTCGATCTCCCTGGCTATTCGGCCACCTTTCCGATGTACAACGACCTCGGCATTGTGAGCTTCGGCCCCGGGGGATGGCCTTGGGGCGATCTGCTCGCATTCAATAAACTGGAAACGCACACCAAGGAGTCCGCGCTTTTTGGACAGGCCGATTATAAGATACTGCACAACCTGACCTTGACCCTCGGCGGACGCTACTTCCGTTATTCGAATAGCTTCGTGCGGAACAATGCAGGCCTGTTTTATGGCGGAGGCACCGCACTCACGGGTGAACCGCTAACCGGGAAATCGTCTGGTTCGGGTTTCACACCGAAAGGACTGCTTTCCTACAAGCCAAGCTCGAATTCCGAGATATATGTCAGCGCGAGCAAGGGCTTCCGGATCGGTGCTGCCACGCCGGCCATTCCGATCGACCGCTGCGGCTCAGACTTGGCAGCGATTGGCGTTACCACTCCTCCAACCTCTTATGGTCCGGATAGCCTTTGGAATTACGAAGTGGGGACCAAGAACCGACTTTTCGGAAACCGACTCACGTTGAATGCTGACGTATTCGACATCGAATGGAACCGCATCCAGCAGCGGATCGACCTTCCCACCTGCGGATTCAACTTCACGACGAACGCAGGGAATGCGCGCTCCCGCGGAGTGGAAGTTGAATCGGTCACTCGCTTGACAAGCTGGCTCGAGCTTTCGGGTGGATTTGGCTACACGGATGCCAAGTTCACATCAGCTGCGCCCGGGACAGGGCTTCACCCTGGAGATCCCCTTCTCGATGTGCCCAAATTCACCGCCAACTTTGCCAGCGATCTCGATTTCAATCTTGGCTCCACTAGCGAATCGCTGCACGTTCAGTGGAGTCATGTCTCGAGCCGCCTTGACGCCTATTCCGAGCCGGTGAAGCCCGCGTACAGCCTAGTCGGAGCGCGGTTGACGATCCGCAATCAATCTCCTTGGGAAGCCACCCTCTTTGTCGACAATCTATTCAACGCGCGTCCGGTATTCACCCGGATCGACACACTCGGGCAGATTTGGGGTACTTATCGCCGCGTGGTAACATCCCGTCCGCGAACCATCGGGATCAGCATCAGTCGTAAGTTCGGAAGCTGATCCGTTCCTCCCCTGCGACGGGCAACGATGAGCTCC
>Ga0207702_10005724_pt1 | contig 10832 bp, 10 predicted proteins | sample KBSCornC62_FD_184302 | JGI IMG/M metagenome (GOLD analysis project Ga0207702, IMG submission 184302) | Corn rhizosphere microbial communities from Kellogg Biological Station, Michigan, USA - KBS Corn C6-2 (SPAdes) (version 2) | ecosystem: Host-associated > Plants > Roots > Rhizosphere > Soil ...
GCATGGACCAGATCAACGACGCTTACGAGCGCATGCTCAAGGGCGACGTGAAGTACCGCTTCGTGATCGACATGGCGACGCTGCAGGCGGCATAGCCGCTAACCTGGATGCCGGAATTTCCCTCCCCCGCGTGGGGAGCTGGGTGGGGGGAGCCGGTGGCAAGAACCGCGAGTCCCCCCGCCCCGACTTGCTAACGCTCGCTGACGCTCGCGAAACGCGCCGCCCTGCCCACACGGGGGAGGGAAAGCAGAGTTCAATGCCCTAATACGTCGCTCTGCCGCCGCTCAGGTCGAACACGCCGCCGGTGGTGAAGGAGTTTTCCTCGCTGGCGAGGAAGGTGATCATCGACGCCGCTTCGCTGAGCTCGAGCATGCGGCCGCGCGGGATCTTGCTGACGATCATGTCGAGGAATTTCGGGTCCTGGCTCATCGCCATGGTGGTCTTGGCGACCGCGGGCGTCACGCAGTTGACGCCGATATTGTACTTGGCGAGCTCCTTGCCCAGCGACTTGGTGAGCGCGATGACGCCGGCCTTCATCGAGGAATAAGCGGGTGCGCCGGGATTGCCTTCCTTGCCGGCCACCGAGGCGAGGTTGACGATGCGGCCGTAGTTCTGCGCGATCAGGTGCGGCACCACGGTCCGGCAGACATAAAACGTGCCGATGAGGCCGATATGCACGACATCCTCGAACGCCTTGGCCGGATACTCCCAGGTGTTGGCGTTGGGACCCACGATCGCCGCGTTGTTGATCAGAATGTCGACCTTCTTGAAGCGGTCGAGCGTCGCCTGCACGGCCTTTTCGACCGAATCGAGCTGGCCGATATTGGCGTTGAGCACCTGCAGCTTGCCGGACTTGCCATGCTTTTGCTCGAGCGCGTCGAGGAGCTTCTGGTCGATGTCCCACACCGACACCGAAGCACCGCTGTCGAGCATGCGCTCGGCGACGGTAAGGCCGATGCCCTGGCCGGCGCCGGTGACGATGGCGATGCGGTTGTTGAGATCGTAGCGGTTCATGGCAGGGGTCCGTTGCAGAAAGAAAGAGGGCGCAGGCGGGAGATACCTGCGCCCAGGTGATGCGGGAGTCCAGACTTAGAAGTTGAACTTGTCGATATTGGAGGCGTCGAAGGTGGTGAGCTCCGCCTGGGTGTTCATCACGTTCTTGTCGCCGATGGTGATCGAGCCCAGGTTCGGCACGTCGAACTTGGTACCGACCTCATTCTTGATCGTGCCGTTGAGCACGCCGTCGGCAAAGTACGCGGCGAGCCAGCCTTCATTGTACGGCGACCAGAGCTGGAAGGCCTTGACCGTGCCGTCCTTGATGAAGTCGCGCATTTCGCTCGGCAGGCCGAGACCGGTGACGTGCACCTTGTCGGCAATGCCGCGCTGCTGCACGACCTGCGCTGCCGCCGCCACGCCCACCGTCGTCGGCGCGATCACGCCCACGAGGTCGGGGTAGTTGGAAAGCAGCGCTTCCATCTCCGTGGTCGACTTCTCCGGCTGGTCGTCGCCATAGACGGTCGCCACCAGCTTCATGTCCTTGTACTTGGGATCCTCGGCCAGGGTCTTCTTCATCGCCGCGATCCAGGTGTTCTGGTCGGGCGCCTCGGTCGTGGCCGACAGGATCGCGATGTCGCCCTTGTAGCCGATCAGCGAGCCCATCAGCTCGACCTGGTTCGGGCCGGTCTTGGTGAAGTCGACCGGCAGGATGTTGGCATCGCGATGGCTCTCATTGCCAACCAGATCGCCGTTCACCGCGAGCACGAGGATGCCCTTGGCGCGGGCTTCGTCGAGCACCTGGTTCATGGCGTCGGGGCTGTTGGGTGCGATGGCGATCACGTTCACGCCGCGCTGGATCTGCGCTTCGATGATCGGGATCTGCGACGTGGCCTCGGCGGTGGCCGGGGCGACGAACTCGTACTGGCAGCCGATCTGCTTGCAGGCATCGACGAAGCCGCCATTGATCGAGTCGAAGTACGGGTTTCCGGTGTTCTTACCGATATAGACGATCTTGAAATCGTGCGCGGCGAGCGCACCGGTCGCGAAGGTCGCGACGAGGCCGAGAGCGGCCATGCCGGCGAGTAGGTGACGTTTGAGCACTGCTTCCTCCTGTTGATGCCGGTTGAGCCGGCGGATACGCCCGCTACCTCTGGGTGCGGGAATAGATGAGATTGGTGGCGACGATCGAAATGATGAGCAGCAGGCCGAGCACGCATAGCTGCGTTGCCGGCAACCACTGTGCCGTCAGCATGCCGGTGGAAATGACCGACAGCAGCCAGGCAGCGAGGAAGGTACCCAGGATGGTGCCGCGGCCGCCGAAGATGTAGGTGCCGCCCAGCATCGCCATCAGCACCATCTGCAACTCGCCACCGAGTCCCAGGTCGTAGCGCACCGAGCCGAGCCGCGATGCCGTCATCATGCCGGCCACGGCGCTGGCAAACCCCATGGCGAGGAACAGCATGAACTTGATGCGCCGGGCGCGGATGCCCGCATGCTGCGCCGCAACTTCATTGGTGCCGATCTGGTAGATCTGCCGGCCCCAGATGGTGGCGCCGAGAAAGAAGGCGAGCGCGATGGTGACCACCAGGAACAGGATCACCGGAACCGGCACGCCGAGCCATAGATCGTTGTTGATGCCGATGAAATAGTCGGGCAGCCGGATCGACTGATCGCCGGCGATGATCTGCGCCAGCCCGCGATAGAGTGTCAGCGTGCCGATGGTGACGATGATCGAGGGGAGCTGCAATCCGATCACCAGCACCGCGTTGAAGGCGCCCATTGCGAGGCCGGCGCCGAGCCCGACGGCGATCGCCAGCGGCATCGACTGCGTCGCCTGGTAGGTCCAGGCGAACAGGCATGCCGACAGCGCCATGTTGGCGGCCGGCGACAGGTCGATCTCGCCAGCGATGATCACCATCGTCAGCACCAGCGCGACGATCGAGAACTCGGCGTAGAGCGTGAAGCTCGACAAGATGTAGTTGATGTCGAGGAAGTAGGGGCTGATGCTGCTCGACACCACGAAGGCGAGGACGAGCAGCACGAAGGTCATCGTTTCCGGGCGGATCAGGATGACCTGCCAGCGCGGCCGCGGCGTTGCCGCATCGAGAGCGGAGACGGCGGTGGGGGTAGAGGTCTGGTCGGTCATGCTCACGCCCGCGCCCGTTGTGCCGCGAGGGCAGCGATGCCGCGCTGCCGCACCGAGCGGTCGATGAGAAGGGCGATGATGATCACCGCGCCATAAATGGCGCTCTGCGCCGTGCCGGGAATGCCGAGCAGCGGCAGCGCCGCCGAGACGCAGCCGAGCAACAGCACGCCGAGCACCACGCCCAGCACCGAGCCGACGCCGCCATTGATCGACACGCCGCCGATGACCACCGCCGCGATCACCTGGAACTCGAAACCGGCGCCGGTATTGGAGGGATTCACGAAGCCCCAGCGGCTCGCATACATGATGCCCGACAGGCCCGCGAGCGCCCCCGAGATCGAGAACACCATCAGCGTCACGGCATTGACGCGGATGCCGCGCAGCGGTGCCGCCACCGGGTTGGAGCCCAGCGCGAAGACCTGCCGGCCCACCCGTGTGTGGCTGGCGAACCAGTAGGTGAGCACGGCAACCCCGAGCGCCATGAAGATGATCCACGGAATGCCCAGGATCGGCGAGGTGGTCGACATCGCCTTCAGCGCCGACGGGATGTACTGCCGGTCCACCTGCCGCGCGTCGGAAATGATGAAGGTGAGGCCGCGATAGAGGTTGAGCGTACCCAGTGTCACGATGATCGAGGGCAGGCGGAACAGCGTGGTCAGGGCGCCGTTGACGAGCCCGAGCCCGAGCCCGACGCCAATCGACACGAGAAAACCGAGGTACCACGGAATCTCGGGATGGAACTTGAACATCATCGCCGTGACCATGGCGGCGAAGGCCTGCGTCGAGCCGATCGACAGGTCGACGTGGCGGGCCACCAGCACCAGCATCTGCCCCATTGCGCCGATCATGATCAGCGGCGTCAGCAACAGGATGATGCGCAGATATTCGAGCGACAGGAAGCGCGGCTTGGCAATGCCGACGGCGATGACGAACAGCACGATCATCACCGCGATGCCGGTTTCGCGGCGAAGCAGGATGGAGCGCAGCGCGTTCATGCCGCCACCGCCTGCATGCTGCGCGGCACCGCGGCGCTCATGATCGCCTCCTGGGTCGCGTCGGCGCGCGCAATGTTGGCGGTCAGCCGTCCTTCCGACATCACGAGCACCCGGTCGCAGAGCGCCAGCAGCTCGGGCAGCTCCGACGAGATCAGCAGGATGGCGCGGCCGCCGGCGGCAAGCTCGCCGATCATTTCGTAGAACTCGGCTTTGACGCCGATGTCGATGCCGCGCGTCGGCTCGTCGAGAATGAGCACGCTCGGATCGGTCAGCAGCCAGCGCGCCAGGATTGCCTTCTGCTGGTTGCCGCCGGACAGCTCGCCGATCGGCTGGCGCAGCGAGGCAAGTCGGATCCGGAGTTTGCGCACCGACTCCGAGGCCAGCGCTTTTTCCAATATACCCTTGATGATGCCGCCCGGCGCGATCTTGCGCGGGATGGCGGCGGTGATGTTTTCCTCGACCGAGAGCGTGCGGAAGATGCCCGACACGGCCCGGTCTTCCGAGACGTAGGCGAGGCCGAGGGCGATAGCCTGCGACGGTTCGCGGATACTGACCGCCCGCCCATTGATCGACACCATGCCCGAGGCGGCCGGCGCCACCCCGAAGATGGCGCGCGCCACGTCGGTGCGCCCGGCGCCGACGAGGCCGCCGAGTCCGACGATCTCGCCCTTTCGCACCTCGAAGCTGATGTCGCGGAAGGTGCCGGGTAGCGTCAGGCCGTCGACCTTGAGCGCTACCTCGCCAATCTCGGCCCCGGACTTGTGCATGTATTCGCGCAAGGGGCGGCCGATCATCAGCCGGATGATATCGGCATCGGTGAGCTTGCCGATCTCTTCGGTCGCGATCTTGTTGCCGTCGCGGAACACGGTGACGCGGTCACAAAGCACCCGCACCTCTTCCAGCCGGTGCGAGATGAACACGATGGTGCGGCCCTCGTCGCGCAGCCGGCGAGCGATGCCAAACAGCGTGTCGACTTCCTTCGGCGTCAGCGGCGCCGTCGGCTCGTCCATGATGATCAGCCGGCTGTCGGAGGCGAGCGCGCGCGCGATCTCGACCATCTGCTGGTCCGCGATGGAGAGGCCACGCATCGGCTTGGTCACGTCCATGCGCACGCCCAGCAAATCCACCAGCTCGCGCGCCTCGCGCGTCATCTGCGCCCACGGCACGCGGCCGAGCGGCGAGCCGCGGGTACGGCCCAGAACGAGATTCTCGGCCACCGAAAGATCCGGGAAGGAGATCGGCTCCTGGTGGATCAGCGTGATGCCGAGCCGCTGCGCCGCGATCGGATTGGGGATCTCCACCGGGTCGCCGTTGAGCCTCAGCGTGCCGCGCGTCGGCCGGTGCACGCCGGCGAGGATCTTGGCGAAGGTCGACTTGCCGGCCCCGTTCTCCCCCAGCAGGGCATGGATTTCGCCGCGCCTCAAATCGAGGTCGACGTCGCGCAACACCTCGATGGCAGCAAAGGACTTGCTGATGCCGCGCGCGGAGATGAGCGGCGTATCGGCAGGCGATGCAGGCGTCTCGCCCATGCTCAATGCCCCGCCGGAACCGGAGAATCGGGGTCGATCAGCTTCTGCGCCTTGAGGTCGGACCAGAAGCTCGCGGGGATCGGCGCGTTCACATGCGCGACGTTCTCGGTGACTTCGCTGGGCCTTGCCGCGCCGGGAATCACCGACACCACGATCGGATGCGCCAGCACGAACTGCAGCGCCGCAGCGGGCAGGGCGACGTTGTGCGCCCTGCACACCGCTTCAATGCCGCGCACCTTGGCCTGCACCTCGGCCGGCGCCTTGCCGTAGGCGTAGTGGGCCGGGCCGGCCGAGCCGGTCACTAGGATGCCCGAGGCGAACGGCGCGCCGATGATCACCGAGACGCCGCGCTTCTGCAGGCTCGCCATGCCGCGATGCAGGCTCCGCTGGTCGAGCAGCGTGTACGGCATGGCGACGAGGCAGAAATCGAGCTCGACCTGCTGGGCGATGGTGTCGAGCGCCTCGTCGGTGTTGATGCCCATGCCGTAGGCCTTGATATCGCCCGACCGCTTGAGCTCCTGCAGCGCGGCGATGCCCGAGTCCTTGAGCTGCTTCTCGTAATGGTCCTGCTTGTCGCCGTGAAAGCCGCGATCGAGGTCATGGATCACCAGCGCATCGACCGTATCGAGGGCAAGCCGCTGCAACGCCTGTTCGTACGAGCGCAGGATGCCGTCACGGGTGTAATCGAATTCCACCTCGAAATTGAGCCCGCCGGTCCATGGCGAGCGGTCGAAATTCGCGGGGTCCCTGGGCCGGTGCAGCACCTTGCCGACCTTGGTCGTGACCTTGAACTCGGCCCGCGGTTTGGTCCGCAGGAACCCGCCCAGCCGGTGCTCGCTGAGGCCGCGGCCATACCAGGGCGCGGTGTCGTAGTAGCGAACGCCGGCGGCCCAGGCGGCGTCCATCGTCGCCCGCGAGTCGGCCTCGTCCACGCGGCCGTAGAGCTCACCCAGATGCGCGCTGCCGAAGCCGAAGCCGGGCAGGCTGAGATTGGTTGATCCCACCTTCTTCAAGGTGGTGGACGCGTTGGACACCCGCTGCTCTCCCTGGCCACAACGGCGGGCTTTCTGGCGCCCGCTCTCTTGCTTGACGTGTAAGTTGTCAGACAAAAATTAGTTTGACAAGTTCAAATCTCCTCCGCCATTTTGGGGATCGTGGTGAACCGTCGCGACAAGACGACGGCACCGGCGAGGGAGCACAGGCAAGCATGGACATCAGCGGGACCTACCCGATGCTCTATGCGTTTTTCGATGACGCGGGACGGTTGCGTCGCGATGCAGTGAGCCGCCAGATCGAGGCGGCGATCGCCTGCGGTGCGTCCGGCATGGCGGTGCTCGGACTCGGCACCGAGGTCAACAAGCTGGGCCGCGACGAACGCCGTTCTCTCGTCGAGTGGACCGTCGCCGACGTGGCCGGCCGGGTGCCGGTGGCTGTCACCGTCGCCGACGGCAACGTTCCCGACATGATCGACAGCGCCCGCTTCGCCCGCGACGCCGGAGCGGCCTGGCTGATCCTGCAGCCGCCGCGGCCGCCGGCGTCTGGTGCGCATCTGATCGAATTCTTCGGCGCCATCGCCGACGCCGTCGATTGCCCGGTGGGCATCCAGAATGCGCCGGAGTTCCTGGGGATCGGACTCAGTACCGCGGACCTGCTGGCGCTCAACCGGGTACACCCTAACGTCCAGGTGGTGAAGGCGGAGAGCACCGCGCTGACCGTAGCCGGGGTCGTCGCCGAAATCGCCGGCCGCATGCAGGTGTTCAACGGCCGCGGCGGGCTGGAGCTTCTCGACAATTACCGCGCTGGCGTCAATGGCATGATTCCGGGCACCGAGACGGTCGACATCCAGGTCGGCATCGAGCGCGCCTACCGCGCCGGCAACGAGGCCCTCGCCGAAGAGCTGTATCGCAAGCTGCTGCCGGCGATCGCCTTCGCCATGCAGGGCCTCAGCACATTCCTGCTCTACGGCAAGCTGATCGCCGCCGAGCGGCTGGGCATCGTGCCCAGCGGGAACCGCATTCCATCCGAGACCGCAACCCCGACGGGTCTGGCCTGGGCGAAGCGCTTTGCCGCCGAGCTCGGGCCGCTGCCCGCCTGACTGGAGCCATCATGCCTCGCATCAAGGACGTCCGCACCACCATCTACGAATGGGTCGGACCCGTCGCACCCATGCCGCCGCACTTCTGCACGACGGCGAGTGACCTCGTGGCCGACGTCACCGGCTCGATCGCCGGCTTCCGGTTCCTCGGCTGGCTGGTGGTTGAGCTCGAGCTCGACGACGGCACCATCGGCATCGGCAATTCGGCGCTGGCGCCACACGCGGTCAAGACGACGATCGATACCTATCTCAAGCCGCTGCTGATTGGCACCGATCCGCTCGACAGCGAGTACATCTGGCAGTCGATGTATCGGCGCACGCTGCCGTTCGGGCGCAAGGGTGTCGGCATGACTGCGATCAGCGCCATCGACCTGGCGGTGTGGGACGCCAAGGGGAAGCTGCTGAAGCAACCGGTGTTCAAGCTGCTGGGCGGCCGCACCAAGTCGAAGATTCCAGTCTATGCCAGCCGCCTCTATTCGCAGCCGCTGGACTCGCTCTACAGCGAGGCGAAGGCCTATGCGGAACAGGGCTTCAAATCGGTGAAGCTGCGCTTCGGTTGGGGCCCGAAGGACGGCATCGAGGGCATGCGCAAGAACGTCGAGCTGGTGCGGACGACCCGCGAGGCCGTCGGGCCGGACGTCGATATCATGGCCGATGCCTACATGGGCTGGAACGTCGAATACGCCAGGCGCATGCTCAGGATGTTGACGCCGTTCGACATGCGCTGGGTGGAGGAGCCGGTCGTCGCCGACGACCTGCATGGCTACGCCGAGTTGCGGGCGCTGAACCTGGTCAACATCTCGGGCGGCGAGCATGAGTACACGCTGGCGGGCTTCCGCGACGCGCTGGCCCTCAAGGCATTCGACATCGCGCAGTTCGACGTCAACCGCGTCGGCGGCATCACCGCCGCCAAGAAGATCGCCGACCTGTGCGAGGCGAACGATGTTCTCGTCATTCCGCATGCCGGCCAGATGCACAACTACCACATCACCATGTCGAGCTATGCCGGCCCGATCTCGGAATACTTCCCCAAAGTCCCAGTGGAAGTAGGCAACGAGCTCTTCTGGTACATCTTCGACGGCGAGCCCGAGGCCAAGGACGGCTTCATCGATCTCGACGACACCAAACCGGGCTTCGGCCTGACGCTGAAGCCGGTCGACAAAAACTTCAAGCTGACGAAATGACGTGGATGGCTCTCTTCTGCACCCCCACCCACAAGGTCATTCCCGCGAAGGCGGGAACCGCGGTTTCCACGCGCGTTGTGCGCCTTGCAACAGAGGTCCCCGCTTGCGCGGGAATGACTTCTTGGCGCCGGCAGGCCGAGGGGGGCAACTGAGCATGCCCGGCTTCCCCGTCATCGACACGCACCTGCATATCTGGGATCAGTCCCGGATCAAGCTCAGCGCCTTCGAGGGCAGCCCGCTGTTCGGCCATCCGTACCATGTCGAGGACTATCAGCGCGATTGCGGTCCGGTCGAGGTCGAGGCGATGGTGTTCCTCGAATGCTACGCCGACTTCTGGGATGGCGGCGGCCAGTACATCGAAGAGGTCGAGTTCGTCGAGGACGAGGCCAAGCGCGATCCGCGCCTCAAGCGCATCATCGCCATGGCGCCAGTCGAATGGGGCAATCGCGTCGAGCCGATGCTGAAAGAGATGCGGGACCGGCATCCGCTGGTCGGCGGCATCCGCCGCATCATGGAGTTCGATCGAGACCCGCGCGGCTTGACACTCAGCCCGGGGTTCATCGAGGGCGTCAACCTGCTCGAAAGGTTCGGCTGGACCTTCGACATCAACCCCAACTACACGCAGATGGATTTCATCCGCGAGTGGGTGCCGAAGATCAGCTCCGGCGTGCCGATGATCCTCGACCATTGCGGCAAGCCGGGCATCGCGCAGGGCGCGATTGCGCAGTTCCGCGAGGACGTGCACGACCTCGCGCGCTACCCAAACATGTGGATCAAGCTCTCGGACCTGCCGCCTTATGCCGGCCCGAACTGGACGCCCGCGGACTTGCGGCCCTATATCGAGGCGACGCTGGATGCCTTCGGCCCCGAGCGCACCATCTATGCGGGTGACTATCCGATCTTGCTGCAATCGACGAACCTGCCCCAGTGGGTCGAGATTTTAGACGAGGCCTTTGCCGATCTCGGACTGACCGAAGCGGAGACGCGCAAAATCTACCGGGACAACGCCATCACCTTCTATCGGCTGGACCTCTGAGGCGGCGATGGCGGGCAAGGCGAAGGAAGCACTGGCGATGGCGGGCGGCGACGCCCCCGACGCCTTTGCCGAACTGATCGACGCCTCCCGCCGCAAGCACCCCAAGCCGCAGTTCGGCGGCGGCGCGCTCGACCGCCGCTCGATCTCCGAGCAGGTCGCCAACCGCATCATGGCGATGATCAAGTCGGGCAACCTGAAGTCCGGCGACCGCCTGCCGACCGAGGCGCAGATGGGCATCGCCTTCGGCATCTCGCGCCCGCCGCTGCGCGAAGCGCTGAAGGCCCTGACGCTGATGGGCGTGCTCGAAAGCCGGCAGGGCGGCCGCTACACCGTGACCGATCTTTCGCCGAGCCGGCTGGTGGCGCCGTTCAACGTCATGCTGTCGGTCGGTGACTATGACGTCCACGAGCATTTCGAAGCCCGCGCCGTGGTCGACCTGGAACTGGTGCGGCTCGGGACCATCCGCGCCACCTCCGAGCAGCGTCAGCGCATCATGCAGCACGCCATCGACGGCAAGGCCTTCTACCACGATCCAGTCGCGTTCCGCCTGCTCGACATCGAGTTCCACCAATCGCTCAACGACGCTGCCGACAACCGGCTGCTGAGCGCCCTCGCGCAAGGACTTTACGATATCGGCCTCGACGTGCGCCGCGTGGCGAGCGCCATGCCGGGCAATATCGAAAAGAGCGTGCGCCAGCATATCGTCGTTGCCGAGGCGGTGCTCGCCGCAGACGCCGATGCCGCCGTCGAAGGCTATCGCCACCATCTCGAGCACGTCCGCGATACGACCATCGAAGCGATGGCGAATGCGCGCGCCCTTTCCTGAGGTTTGAGAATGCCCGAACAGATCG
>Ga0207702_10005725_pt1 | contig 10831 bp, 8 predicted proteins | sample KBSCornC62_FD_184302 | JGI IMG/M metagenome (GOLD analysis project Ga0207702, IMG submission 184302) | Corn rhizosphere microbial communities from Kellogg Biological Station, Michigan, USA - KBS Corn C6-2 (SPAdes) (version 2) | ecosystem: Host-associated > Plants > Roots > Rhizosphere > Soil ...
CGATCCGCCCGACCGGGATCCCGGCGAGCAGCACCGTGTAGCTGTCGTCACCCAGCGCTTGAATGTTGTAGGTCTTACCAGCGAAGGTCACGGTTTTGCTGGCGGTGTCGGCCACGGCTGCTTCGGTCGTCATGGGCGGCGCACTTAACATGCCGCCCGCGGAGTGGCACGGCCAAAGATGGGCCGGCCAAATCTCGCGTCCGCGCGCGGCTCGCTGGACGAGAGGGCTCGTGTGCGCGACGCGCGCTCCGGCCAGCAAACCGCGACGCCGAAGGCTGGGCCGCCGCGCGCCGCTCTGCGTGACCATCACAAATACAAACCTAATGGACGCGGCGCGGGCCGCCGAACGCGCTCAATAGCCGACGTCGGGCTCGTCGCTATCGCCGGTTCGGCGATGGGGCGCGCTGCCCGCGCTCTTGACGGGAGGAGCGGGCGCGCGGCGCGCCGTCGCGGTGGAGTGCGCGCCGGGTTGCACAGGCGCGTTGTTGTTCGCGCTCACGCCCGTGCTCGGCGCGCTTGGCCGTACGGGTTGGCTCGGCGGTTCGGCGGCGGGCGGGGGAGTTGCGGCGAGCGGCGCGGCGGCCGCGGCCGAGAGCGTGGTTGCGAGCGTCGGAGCCGCGGCTGATTTCGCGGTCGACGCGGCGTGGGCCTGCAGAAAAAAGTACGCGCCCGCGGCCGCCAAAATGCCGAGCCCGGCCAGCGCGGCGCGCTTGTAGGCGAAGCCGGGGCGAAGTTCGGCGAGCTCTCGGTCAGTGACGGTGCCAGGCGCGGCGCCGGGTGTCGGCATGCGCAGCGCGGGCATGGCCGCCGAGCTCGATTTTTGGTTGGAGAGCGCGACCACGCCGCTCACCGGCTGGGTGGACGTGAACACCGGCGCATCGCCGAGGCTCGGCGGATACACGCTGACGATCTCGAAATCCGGGCAGTCGATGCCGGCGTTTTTCAGCGCGTGATAACAGCGCTCCGCGCTGATGCGCGAGCGACGCGGCGCGAACGGGTAGAGCGCAATCGCGAGCTCGGCGACGTTGCTGTAACGCTTCGAGACGTCTTTTTCGAGGCAACGCAGGATGACCGCTTCGAGCTCCACCGGCGCGTCGGGGATCATCTCGCGGAGCGGCACCGCGTCGTGCTCGAGGATGGCGGCGCTGAGCTGCATCAGGGACGGCTCGTCGAACGCGACCACGCCCGTGAGCAGCTCGAACAGCACGCAGCCGAGCGACCAGATGTCGGTGCGCGCGTCGACCTGTTCCGACGAGCGAATTTGCTCGGGCGACATGTACACCGGCGAACCGAGCGGCATTTGCGTGCGCACGTTGGCGCGCTTACCCTGCGCGAGCGCGACTTTGGAGATCCCGAAATCCAGGATCTTGATGAAATCCAGACCCTGGGCGTGGCGGGTCAAAAATAGGTTTTCGGGCTTGATGTCGCGATGCACGACGCCGGCCGCGTGCGCCGCGGCGAGGGCCTCGCAGGCTTGCATCACGTACTCGACCGCGACCTTGATCGGCATCGGGCCCTGCTGATGGAGCACGTCGCACAGGTCTTGCCCGTCCAGGTGCTCCATGACGATGAAGGGCACGCCGTCCGGCAGCGCGCCCACGTCGAACACGCGCGCGACGTGTTCGCTGCGGATCTTGGCCGCGGCGCGCGCCTCACGCGCGAAGCGCTCGACCAATTCCGGGATCGCCAGCGCCTCGGGCCGCAGAAACTTGAGCGCGACCTTCTCGCCGAGCTCCACGTGCAGCGCGGCCACGACGTAACCCATGCCGCCCGAGCCGAGCAGCTTCTGCGCCTCGTATTTGCCGGCGATGATCTCGCCCGGCAAAAACGGCATCTCGGTGATGTCTTCTTGACCGAGCGCGACGAGTCCGCTCGAAGGGGGTCGGGGCTGCGTTGGTTTGGCCGGGATGCGCTTGGCGGGTGTTACCATCGTCGTTTTCGCCTCGCTCCGGTACGGTACGAAGCGGCAACTTCTTTAGCGCTTTTGCTCACGGGCACTGAACGTACGCGCCACTTTGCTGCTGTGACTTGATATCGAAGATCAGCCCAGAGCTTTGATAGGCTGGTTTCGTGGTTGGTCCACCCACACACCACATCTCGAGTGTGCCGCCTTTTACCGCGCCGTTCGCGTCCCAATCCAACATGCCGAAGGTGCCTACCTCGGTCACCTCCTGGCCCGCCGCCAGCTTCTGGAACGCGGCCAGCACGTTCGTGCCGGTCGCCTCGAGCAGCGTGGTTCCACCCGCGAGCTTGCGTAGGCCGGCCGCGACGCTCTTACCCGACACTGGTTGATCGGTGGTCGCCGCGAGCGCAAGGCCGATGGCGTAGGCCGCGTCGTGTGCGGGGCCCATGCCGGAGATGGTGGCCGACGCGTTGAAGCGCACCTGGTAGTCGACCTGAAAGCCGTTGTACGTCTCACCGGGGCTGTTCTTGGTGGCGGGCCCGGGCGTGATGCCGGTGCCGCGAATGCGCGAGCGCAGATCGTCGTTGTTGGTCACGGCCGTGAGCAGCTCCGGCACTTTGGTCGAATCGATCAGCACGTAGCTCGGTCGATCAGGCGCCGTCCACTGCGCTTCGAGCGGCACCATGATTTTGGTGATCGCTTCCGCGGTGCCGGCCAGCACGATGATGTCGGGCGCAAAGCTGACGTACTTGGTGACGAGCGTTTGCTGCGTCGTGTCCGGGCCGTTGTACGGATCGATCTGCACATTTTGACCGAGATTGACCGGATCGGCGAGCGGCTTGCCGTTCAGCTCGAGGTCGTTCAGCGAGGTGCGAGTGCCGATGCCGAGCGCGTCGTTTCGGAACAGCACCCCGAGCTTGACCGTGCTCTTCGAGCGCGCGGCTTTCAATGTCTCTTCGAGGGCGTTGATCTGGCTGATCATCAGCGGGGCGCGCTGCACGTCCGAGGGCACCATCAGCCACGTCAAATCGTTGTCGGTGAGCGCGGCGATGCTCGACGCGACGCCGGTGGGGCTCATCACCACCGTGCCGCCGGGCACGCTGACCTTGGTCGACACGTCCAGCGTATCTTGACTGGTGTTCGGTCCGACGATCGCCGGCACGTGCAAATCGTTCACCAAGTGACCGGCGGCGCGCACGAGATTGGTCGATTCATCGCACGAGACCATCACCAGTGGTCGCGGATTTGCCGACGTGCTGCCCGAGGGCACGCCGCCTGCGGCGTTGATCTGCTCGATGGCAAGCTCCGCGGATTGTTGGCGCGGCAAGTTGGTGGCGGCGGTCGTGCCCTTCGTCGAAAACAGCGAGCCCACGATGATGGCTCGGTTGTTCAGATAATCACCCGTGATGTGATCGCAGTCTTCGCTGAGCAGGTTGACGCAGTGACTCACGCCTTGTTTCACGCACACCGCCGCGACCGTGGTCGGGCCCGCGCCGGCCGCGCCCATCGCGTCCGTCGCGCCCATCGAGGCGCGCTCGGTGCACTCTTGATTGGTCGTGCAATCACCGACCGGCTCGCCCGCGCCGGCTTCGCCGGCCGCGCCGTTGGCGATGCCGGCTGAACCGCCGCTCGCTGCACCCGCATTGCCGGCTTTTCCAGAACCGCCCGCGAGCGCGTTGCCGTCACCGCCGGCCGGCGCGCCCGAGGCCCCGGCGGAATCCGCCGGGTGCGCATCGATCGTGATTTTGTCGAGGCCGACGATGCTGTTGCAGCCGGCTCCAAATAAGAACAACGCGGCGATCGTGCCGCTCCTCGGATTAAGCATTCGAGTTGATTGCATCGCGTCTGGGGCAAACGGCTTAAGCGTTGGGTTGATAAGCCGTTGGTGACCCGCACACGCATGAGCCGTCTTCTCGTGTCCGCGCGGTTTCCGAGCCGCTGTTCGTCGCTCGTGCGGCGCTTATCGACTGCGTTACAAGTTTCGGCTCCGAAAGGATTACGATGACAATTGCTGGAAATCGTCGTTCGTGGTCAATGCTCTTTACGTTTGCGATCAGCGGGGTGGCCGAATTCGCCATGCCGCAAGTGCTGCACGCCGAAGAGGACTCGGCCACGGAGATCGCCGCCGCGCGCTCGCTCGCGGTCGACGGACTGAAGCTCGCCCAAGCCGGCAAGTGTGAAGAAGCGGTGCCCAAGCTCGAGCGCTCCGAGAAGCTGCACCACTCCGCGATCGTGCTCAGCCACTTGGGTGAATGCAACGTGAGTTTGGGCAAGCTGGTCGAAGGCACGGAAGAGCTGCGCAAAGTGTTGCGCGAGCCACTGCCTCAAAATCCGACGCCCGCGCTCAGCAAAGCGTATGAGCGCGCGCAGACCGTGCTCGATTCGGCCAAACCGAAAATCGCCGCGCTGACCATCTCGCTGACCAAAGCGGCGCCGCCAGATTTGCATTTGACGGTCGATGGCCAAGCCGCTCCCGCCACTTTGATCGACACCGAACTGCCCGCCGATCCCGGTGAGCACACGATTGAAGCGAGCGCGCCCGGCTATCTGAAAGCGACCGCGCGCGTCAACCTGAGCGCGGCCGACAAAAAGACGGTCTCACTCAAGCTCGAGCCCGATCCGAACGCAGTCGTGGCCGCGCCGCGCGCGAGCGAAGCACCGAGCGCGGCCAGCGTCGCGCCCGCGTCCAGCGCGAGCCCCGAGCCGGCGAGTCCACCCGGCAGCGCGCCCGTCGGCGAATCGCCCGCGCCGAACCACGCTGCCGCGTACGTGGCGTGGGGCATCGGCGCGGTCGGTGTCGGCGTGGGCTCGACGTTCGGGCTCATCGCCATGAAAGACAAGCACGATCTCGTGGCGCGCTGCGGCTCGACGTCGTGTACTCCCGAGAGCAGCGGCTCGCTCGACAGCGCGAAGCGCTCGGGCAACATCTCGACCGTCGCCTTCGCGGTCGGCGGAGCCGGCCTGATCCTCGGCACGGTGCTGTACTTCACGGCGGGGGGGAGCTCGTCACAGGCCGGCTCGCTCGCGAACGGGCGCCACTTTGCGGGCCTGAGCAACGGCCGAGCTCTGGTCGGTCCGGCTAGCGTGCAGCTCGCCGCAGATTTTTGAGCGCGCGTAAATCGTGCCTTCTCCGCGTTTCCATCGGCCGGCTCCGCGCGTGCTGAGCGGGGTCGCCGGCTTGCTCGCAGCGGCGGCCGCGCTCGCTTCGGCGCCCGCGCAAGCGGCTGGAAAACAGGGTGACGTGATTCAAACCGACACCGTCGGCGTGAGTCTCGTCAGCTATGATCTCGACAAACGTACGACCAAGACGGTCCGGGATTTCGTCAATCTTTCGGAGTTCGTCGGCCTGCATGCGTACGTGGTCGATCGCGTGCGCGTGGGGGTCAATTTCCAATTCAGCGAGAGGCTGTGGCCGACCTTGCCTCCGCCGCAGAGCCGTCTGCAACGCTTTGCGCTGCTGCCGCAAGTCGGTTGGAACTTCTACGATCCGTTCTTCAGCGCCCTGGTCTTCGGCGTGGCGCCGCGCACTGACGGCCGACAGCATGTGAATCTGACGGTGCAGGGGGTGCTCGGGGTCGGCTTTCCCATCTCCGAGCGCGTTCGTTGGAGCTTTGCCGGGGAAGTGCCTTTCACTTACTACGACAAACACGCGCTCGGCTTCACCGCGCTCACCGGTATCTCGATTCGGCTCTAGGCGGCCGCGAATGAAGCTGGGGCTTGCGATCCGCTGGGTTCTCGGGCGCCGCGTCGGGGTTTGGTTTCGAAAATCGGGATTTGAATTCAAACCTCGGCCTCAGAAAATTCAATGCTCAGGGCGCGAAGCAGCAATGGCAACGCGCTGAGACTCGCCGTTCGCGGGACCGAGCTCCGGCTAGAAACGCGCGGTGACAACTACTCGCGGTCGCGCCGTCGTTGCACGACGAGCTGCGTGCCCGAGATCGTTCGCCGCTCCTCGGTTGCGCGGCTGACGGCGCTGTCCGTGCTCTCCAGCGCGGGAGGCAGCACTTGAGCGCTCTTCAGCTGCGTCATCGACACGGGCTCTCCGGAGGGCCGAGGCACGACCGAGTCCGGCTGAGGCAGCACGCTCTCGAAGTTCGGCAAACGCGCGGGCCCGAGGCAGCTCGCGACGCTGCGCGCGGCCTCGCGCGCGCGGTCTTCGCGCCACGCGCCGTAGGCCAAAAACCCCGTGATCAACGTGGGCAACGCCACGCTCAACGAACCACAGGTTCGCGTCAGCAGACCGCCCAGCACGGCGCAAATTAGAAACGCGATCAGCGCCAGCGCCACCGGTCCCAAGCGCGAGCGCGGGCGGCGATCGCGCGGGTTCGGTCGCATCAGCTTGCAAAATACGCGATCGGCCAGGTCGATGATGACCAGCGTCAAATTGCCGGTCATCACGGTGGTCGGGCAGGACGTGATCAGCGATTCGCGCATCAGCGCGTTTTGGAAGCCCATCGCCGCCACCGCGCAGCCACCGCTCGCCAGCATCGTGAAGCGCGCGGATTCGTGGAACGCGCGCGCGAGTGGCTCGCTCAGGCTGAACAGCGCGAGCGCGATCGTGATCAGCGCGAGCAAGCCCGCGAGCGGGCGCTGCCCGCTGCGCCGGAGCACGCGCGCGGCAAATGCGGCGACGATGACCGAGCCCACGAACACCGGCAACATCCAGAAGTGCGTCGCGTGCTCGCCAGGGTGGGCCGAAGAAAACGCGATCGCGTCGCCAACGAGCTCGCCGGTGATGTGCGCTGGAAAGAGTCCGAACAGCGAGGCAAAACCGGCTGCATCTACATAACCCGCGACTCCACTCAACAGCACCGAGTGCAGATGAACGCTCGCACTCGGCAAGAGACTCGCGCCCGGCATCAAGCTCGCGCCGGGGTGAGCGCTCGGTGAGATGCTGGGCCGCGAGCCGCGCGGCTCGGCGGCGTCGAGGCTCGGCGCGCGCGAGGAGTCGGTGTTGCGAAGCGGTACCAAGACCCTTATGAACGACCCGTTCGGGCCGGACTTGCGTCTTTTTGCAGCGCTTGCTCGCTTCGCACCCTGGCGAATTCCGCCGGATTCGGCCGATCTGCTGGCGCGAAGACGAGAGGCAGCCTACGTTCCTGCCCCAAATCGAGATAACGAATGCACCTGTCCTCGCTTTACGTGCCCAAACGCACTTGGCTTTTGCTGCTCCTTTCCGCGCTCAGCGCCGCCTGTCACTCGAGCGTCTCAGATGTCTCGGATGCGGGCACCGATCCTCCGCCGCCCTTCGACGGCGGCGCCTATGTAAACTTTTGTGATCTCCCCGGATCCGTCCAGTTCACCGCCGCGGGCGTGACGACGGTCCCGGAGAGCACGAAGCCCAGCACCGCCAACCGGCTCCAGTTCCTGCACTTGCCGAACGGCTTCTGCGCGCACTACTTCGGAAACATCGGCAACACCCGTCAGCTGCGCTTTGCGCCCGGCGGCGAGCTGTTCGTCGCGTCGCCGACCACGGGCACGACCGGCGGCGGTGGCGGCGGCCGTCACGCGATCGTGATCGTCCCCGACGACAACGGTGATGGCTTCGCCGACGCGCCGCTCACGTTTCTCGATAACCTGCCCTCGACGCAGGGCCTTTTGTTCACGAAAAATTTCTTTTACTACCAGGACGGCAAAAAGATTCTGCGCATGCCCTATCACGCGGGCGATCGCGCGCCCGCGGGCGCGAGCGAGACGATGATCGAAGTGACCGTGTACGACTCGGCGCTGCACTGGCCGAAGCCGATCGACGAAGCGGACGACGGCACGATTTACGTCGGTAACGGCGGAGATCAGGGCGAAAGCTGCGTCACGCCGCACCCGTTTCACGGCGGCATCCTCAAGATTGACGGCACGCCGGGCGGCGCGCAGGTCTCGCAAGGCTTTCGCAATCCGATCGCGATCCGCTGCGAGCGCGGTAAAAACTTGTGCTTCGCGGCGGAGCTCGCGCGCGACTACTCCGCGACCCAAGAAGGCCGCGAGAAGCTCGTCCCAATTCGCCCCGGCGACGACTGGGGCTTTCCGTGTTGCGCGACCAAGGACAAAGCCTTCCCCGATATCACGCCCACGCCCGATTGCTCGGCAATCGCCTCGGAGGATGCCTCGTTCTTGATCGGCGATACGCCGTTCAGCTTCGACTTCGAGCCCGGCACTTGGCCCGCGCCGTACGCGCACAGCGCCTTCGTGCCGCTCCACGGCGCCGCCGGAAGCTGGGTCGGCGCGCGCCTGGTGATGATCGAAATGGATCCGGACACCGGCATGCCGATGCCCGCGACGGATATCAACGGGGTCACGAGCGGCGCGATGAGCGACTTTGCGACCGGCTGGGACGACGGACACCAAGATCACGGTCGGCCCGCGGTCGCGACCTTCGCGCCCGACGGCCGCCTGTTCGTCGGTAGCGACAACAACGGCGAAATCTTCTGGGTTGCTCCGCTCGATCTGCCGCGCAAATAGTTTTTTGATGGTCACGCGGCGCGCCGCGCGACGGCTCAGCCTTCGGCGTCGCGCACGGCTCTGCGCCGCGTGTCCGCGCGCTACACGGCGCGCGCCTCGAAGCGCGGCTTGATCACCGTGTTCACGTATTCACCGATCGACGGCGCGCGCAAAAGCAAGCGATAAGCCGCAATCGGCACGTCCAGATAACGATAGACGCGCCCGTTGTGAAACTCGATTTCGAGCTCGAACGAGCGGTCGTCGTAGCCCACCGAGACGACGCTGCTGGAAGCGACGGGGATACGGTCCATGACTCCCCTCGGATATCACGAGCGCGGCCCGATTTTTAGTTGGGATTCGAGCGCTCGCGCGCACGCGGCGGGTTGGGTGCAGACCGCGCGGGCGCGCCCGGCGACGTGCACGGTTACGGCGTGGAAACCAGGAACGCCGCGTCCGGCCGCGTGTTTGTGGCGAGACTCGACACCTGCGCGGGCTCTTGTTAAGCCCGGGCCCATGAGCACCCAGGCCAAGCTATTCGTCGAAGACATTCAGACCGAAGGTAAGCGCGTCATCATGCGCGTCGATTTCAACGTGCCGCTCAAGGACGGCAAGGTCGAGAGCGACAAGCGCTTGAAAGAGTCTTTGCCGACCATCAAGTACCTCAAGGAAAAAGGCGCCAAGGTGATCTTGATGAGTCACCTGGGTCGCCCGGACGGCAAGCGCAACCCCGAATTCAGTCTGCGCCCGGTGGCGGATGCGCTGGCCGCGCTCTTGTCCTCGCCGGTTGCATTCGCGGACGACTGCGTCGGAGCTCCGGCGGAGCAAGCCGTCGCGGCGCTCAAGGGTGGGGATGTGCTGCTGCTCGAGAACCTTCGCTTCCACGCCGAAGAAGAGAAGAACGATCCGGGCTTCGCCAAGCAACTCGCCGCGCTCGCCGACGTGTACGTAAACGACGCATTCGGCAGCGCGCACCGCGCGCACGCCTCGACCGAGGGCATCACCAAGTTCGTGCCGCAGGCTGCGTCCGGCTACCTGATGAAGAAGGAGCTCGACTACCTGGGTGGCGCGCTCGCCCAGCCCAAGCGCCCGTTCGTCGCGATCATCGGCGGCTCCAAAGTGTCGGGCAAGATCGACGTCATCAAACACCTCTTGCCGCAGGTCGACAAGCTCTTGATCGGTGGCGGCATGACCTACACCTTCTTGAAGGCCCAGGGCCTCGAGGTCGGCAAATCGATCGTCGAAAATGACAAGCTCGATCTGGCAAAGAGCCTGCTCGCCGAAGCCGGCGACAAGCTCGTGCTCGGCACGGACGTGGTCGTCACCGACAAGCTCGATTTCAAGGCCCGCACCGTGGGTGCGACGAAGGTGGTCTCGACCAAAGCCATCCCGAGCGATTGGGAGGGCGTCGATGCCGGCCCCGAGACGATCGCCGCCTTCCGCAAGATCTTGCTCGGCGCGAAGACCATCATCTGGAACGGCCCGGTGGGCGTGTTCGAGATCGACGCCTCCGCCAAAGGCACGATCGCGGTGGCCGAGGCGCTGGCCGAAGCAACCGCGGCGGGTGCGACCAGCATCATCGGCGGTGGCGATTCGGCTTCCGCGGTGAAGAAGGCCGGCGTGGCCTCCAAGGTGTCGCACGTGTCCACGGGTGGCGGCGCTTCGCTGGAATTCCTCGAAGGCAAAGTGCTGCCCGGCGTTGCCGCGCTGACCAACAAGTAATCGTCACGCTTCGCACGCAGCACGGGCGGTCGCCCGTGCTGCGCCGCGCCGCCCAAGTAACCGCGGCTCGGCGTTGCCCCTTCGCGCGCCGGGCGAGACAGAACGACCCGCGTCCGCGCGGCGCGCGCGTCGCCGCCCGCCGCGTCGGATGCGAGCCGAGCCCGCGCTGTGTCCGCCGCGCCGGCTGCGAGCCGAACCTGCGTGGCCCGTCTGAATCCGTGCTCGAAAGCGTTGTTCATGCCTGCCCGCGGGGTGACGGTTCCCGCCGGGCTCGGCGTGTGCTCACCGGTTCGCAGGCGATCAGAGCGGGTGTTGGCGCGCTCGAAACGCGAAGTGTCAGAGCGCACATTTCTGAGTCGCGCCGCTCCATCTCCGCGCTGTGCGCAAGCTGAGCGCGACTGGTCCTAACGGCCGCCCGGCGACCTCGGTACCGATGATCTGGATCGCGCTCGCGCGCCTAGGTCATTGCTGTCGCGGCTCCTGCCCTGGCTGCGAATTGCTGCAAGGAGTGCGCCTCGGCGTCCCTTGAGCTCGCAGCGCGGAGTCGGCGAATGTTTGCTGCGCGCTTTGGCAACTGCCTCACGCCAAAGCGCGCACGGCGTGGAACCTGCTGAGGAGTGTGCTGTTCCGTATACGGATCCGAGTGCCGCCGGCAGAGGCCGGCTCGCGCCAGGAAAACCCGGAAACCACCGCCGTTTTGCGCTCGAGGTTCCTTGTCGTTCACCCGGCCGTGGTGCGCGAGGTGCTCTCATCACCCATGGGTGTTGCGGTGTA
>Ga0207702_10005728_pt1 | contig 10827 bp, 9 predicted proteins | sample KBSCornC62_FD_184302 | JGI IMG/M metagenome (GOLD analysis project Ga0207702, IMG submission 184302) | Corn rhizosphere microbial communities from Kellogg Biological Station, Michigan, USA - KBS Corn C6-2 (SPAdes) (version 2) | ecosystem: Host-associated > Plants > Roots > Rhizosphere > Soil ...
AGAACGACGAGCACCGCTATCGTCCCCCAGACCAGCCTTCGGTCGAGCCGAGGGGCCAACGTCAGCGCGCCGAGGTAGACAGCGAAGCCGGCCCACATCAAGGCGTAGGCAACCCCCGGCGCGAGGCTCAGTTATTTGCTCCCGGCTTCTTCCGCCGCGCCCCCGCCACCGACGTTTGCGGCCGACGGGGGCGGGGGGACCGGGGTCGGCTTCTGTCCCGCCCCGGGTGCGTAGGCGTCGGGGTTGTAGCCACCCGTCACTTCTTCGCCAATTTCGCGGGCTCGTTCGGCTTCGGCTTCCGCAGCACCACCTGGCCCCTGTTTGCCGCCCTTGCCGGGCGGGGCCGAGGAGGTGAAGTGGCCGAAGTACGGAGCCCAGCTGATCGGGTGCTTGGGCTTGTCGAATTCCTCGCAGGGAATTTCAGCCCCTGAGTAGAGCGCGTGCCAGATTTCAGCGGGGAAGGTGCCGCCGAAGACGGTGATGCCGTGCACGCTGGTCATTTCGATCGCGTTGGACTGCGGGTAGCCGACCCAGACCACGGTGGTCAGGTTGGGCTGGTAGCCGGCGAACCAGGCGTCGGTCTCGCGATCAGTGGTGCCGGTCTTGCCGGCCTGACCGGGGCAGCCGGTGTAGGCGGCGGTGCCGGTGCCTTCGGTGATGTTGTCGTGCAGCAGGCGGGTCACCTCGTAGGCGACCGCTTCGGAGATGACGCGTCGCGGCGGGGTCCGGTTGGGACGCTCGGTCCTGCCGCCGGGGAAGACGACGCGCTTGATCGCGATCGGGTCGTGATGGATGCCGCCGTCGGCCAGCGTCGCGTAGGCATCCGCCAGTTCGAGCGGCGAGACGCCGACGCGAAGCCCGCCGATGCCCTCGGCCGGGATGCCGTCGAGCGGGCTGGTTATGCCCATCGACTTCGCCGTTTCGGCCACTCTTTCGGGACCGACGTCGAGGTCGAGTTGGGCGAAGACCGTGTTGTCGGAGGCAACCGTCGCCTGCTGCAGGTTGACTTTGCCGAGGTAGCCCTCGTCGGCGGTGTGCACTTCCCAGTGGCCCCACTTGGGCAGGTCGAGGTCGAGCGGTTTCGAGGTGTAGTAGGTCGTGTAGGGGTCGATTCCCTGCTTGATCGCCGTGGTCAGGACGAAGGCCTTGAAGGTCGAGCCGGGCTGGCGGTGTCCCTGGGCGGCGAGGTTGAACTGGCTGGAGTCATAGCTCGAGCTGGAGACCATCGACTCGATCTCGCCGTTGTCGGGATCGATCGAGACCAGGGCCGAGGAGGGGTCGGTCGAGTAGGGCAGTGCCGAGCGCATCGCTCCCAGGTCGACTTCCTGCAGCCGCGGCTGGATCGTCGTATAGGCCTTGATGCCGCCGTTGCGCACCGTCTCGGCGCCGTAGCGCTCGATCAATTCGTGTTCGACGTAGTCGAAGAAGAACGGTTCGCGGTGGGCGAAGTAGGAGCCGGAGGCGTTCAGCCCGAGACCGCTTTCTTCGGCCTTTCGGGCGCGGGCCGGGGAGACGTAGCCGAGATGCGCCATCTTGGCCAGCACCGAATTGCGCCGCTGCAGTGCTTCGTGGGAATGGAGGATCGGGTTGTACTCGGAGGGCGCCTGCGGCAGGCCGGCGAGCAGCGCCGACTGTTCGAGCGAGAGCTTCCAGACCGGTTTCGAGAAGTAGATCTGCGCTGCCGCGCCGACGCCGACGGTGGTCGACCCTTCGACGGTGCCGTAAGTGGCGGTGTTGAGGTACTGGTCGAGAATTTCCCGGCGCGAGTGTTTTTCGGCGTACTCGATTGCCAGCTTCGCCTCGATGATCTTGCGTTCGAGGTCGCGCTTGGGGTCGCGCAGGCAGAGGTGGCGGACGAGCTGCTGGGTGATCGTCGAGCCTCCCTCGACGGTCTTGCCCGCTTCCAGGTTCTTCAGCGCGGCGCGCAGGATTCCCTCGGGGTCGACGCCGCCGTGCTCGTAGAAGCGCTGATCCTCGATCGCGACCGTGGCCAGCTGCAGATGCTTGGGGATGCGCTCGATCGAGACCGGATCGCGCGCTTCGTCGGAATCGATCAGCCCCAGCTTGCTGCCGTCGCCGGCGTAGATCACCGAGTTGCCGGTGCGGTCGACCTGCTTGCAGACGGCCAGCGAGGGAGCCTTCGCGGCGACGTCGAGCACCCAGGAGGCGACCGCGAAGACGCCAAAGGCGAGGACGACGAAGAGAGTCCCGCCAAACAGGGCCAGCTTGCCCCCGATCCCCCCGCGCCGTCGCTGACGTCGCCGATTGCGCTGCGCCATAAGGGGAGGGTACTTCGGCCCGGGCGCCGCTCAGGCCTGCGTGTCTTCGGTCGAGAGGTTGTGGATGATGCCGTCGACCAGCAACTGGTTGGGGATCGCCACGGTGGTGCCGTCACCGGGGCTGACGTAGGTGTAGGAGAGCGTCATGTCGATGACTCGGCCGTCGACTTCTTCGAAGGAGATGCGATCGCCGATCTTGATCGGCTGCGAGACCGCGAGCTGAACGCCGGCGATCATGTTGGCGATCGTGTGCTGCGCGGCGAAGCCGATGATCGCCGCCAGCACGGCGGTGGAGGCGAGGATGCCGGTGGCGAGGCGCTTGAGCTCGGTGAACTGGCTGAGCGCGATCGCGACCAGGACGAGGAAGACGATCAGGATCACGAGGCGGCGCAGGAAGCGCAGCCGCGTCTTGGTCGAGCGGGAGACCTGTGAGACTGCCGGCGTCATGGACGCCACGGTATCCGCAAAGCCCGCCGGCTTCCCGTACGCGAACTGGGGCCCATGGGCCGCGGTGCTCGGCGTCCTCCTCGCCCTCGGCACTGGGGTCGTGCTCTCGGTGCCCGCGTTGGTTGTCGATCATCCGCCTTCGGGGGGCGAACTGAGCGATGCCGCCAACGCGTTCGTGCAGCTGGCTACGGCGCTGGGCTTCTTGCTGGTGCCGATCGCGATTGCCGCGGGCCGGGGGGCGACCGTGCGCCAGGCTCTCTCCCAACTCGGCCTGCGCCGCTTTCGACCCGCAGCGATCAAGTGGATGTTCGCCGCGATCGGCGCCTATCTGCTCTTCGCGATCGCCTACACGGCGCTCTTCGGCGAACCGCACCAGAAGGACATCGCCGAAACCTTCGGCACGGTGCCGGTCCAGATCCTGCTGATCGTGATCGCCGCCCCGGTCAGCGAGGAGGTCTGCTTCCGCGGCTTCCTCTTCGGCGGCCTGCGCGAGCGCCTGCCGCGCCTCGCCGCGGCGCTGATCAGCGGCCTGATCTTCGGCGGCCTGCACGCGACGACCGGCGTCAGCGCCGTGCCGCCGCTGATCGTCTTCGGCTTCGTCCTCGCCCTGCTCTACGAGAAGACCGGCTCGATCTGGCCCGGGATCCTGCTCCACATGCTGAACAACTCGGTTGCGCTGCTTGGGCAGTAGCGGACAGAGAAACCGCCGGCCAAGACCGAGCCGTTTCAGCCTGGCGATGGACGCCCGGGCCTTCGCGCGTCATTGATGCCTTCGTCACCCCGACCGGGTGATCGGTAAGAATCCAGCCCGTGAGTCGCCGTCTCGGTCCCGCCCCAATCGTCCTTGTCCTGCTTGCGCTGGTAGCGGTACCGGCCGCCGCCGCGCCCGCCCCGGCGAAACCCTCCGGTCCACCTGACGCGACGGTCTCGATCAAGGTCGGGCACCTGCATAGCGGCAAGGCCGGGATCTACGACACCGTGCCGGTCAACGGGACGATCCGGCCGTTCGCTCCCGGCCAGCACGTCGAAGTGACCTTCTACCTGAACGGTCACAAGCTGCTCTCACGGCAGGCCGCGGTGCAGCCGGGCAAGGGCGGCAGCGGCAGCTTCAGCGCCTCGATCATCGTCCGCCAGGACGGCAAGTACGCGGCGGCGGCCAAGCACGTCGCCACCGCCGCGCTCGGCGGCGACAGCACCGTGCGCAAGAGCTGGCGGGTCAGCTTTCCCGCCCTGCACGCCGGCCAGTGCGACAAGGTCGTCAAGGGCTTCAAGCAGTCGATGGCAAAGCTTGGCTACAACGCCGGACGCGGCAAGTGCTTCGACGGGCGCACCGGTCGCGAGGTGCTCGCCTACCGCAAGGTCAACGGCATGGCGCGGACCGAGCGGGCGGGGAAGGGCCTGGTCAAGAACGTCTTCGGCGGCCGCGGCGGTTACCACGTCAAGTACCCGGACGCCGGCGAACACGCCGAGGTGCCGCTCGACAAGCAGGTCCTCGTCCTCAGCAAAGGCGACAAGCCGTTCGCGATCTATCCGGTCTCGACCGGCAAGCCCTCGACCCCGACGGTCACCGGCCACTACAGCTTCTATCGCCAGGAACCGGGCTACAACTCCGAGGGCATGTACTACTCCTTCTACTGGCACAACGGCTATGCCGTGCACGGCTACCACGAAGTGCCGACCTACGCCGCCAGTCATGGCTGCGTGCGCACCTTCATCGCCGACCAACCGCGGATCTACGAACAGCTTCACTTTGGCGAGTCCATCTTCGTCTTCTGAGACGGTGCCTGGCGCGGCGCATATCGGCGTCCTCGGTCGCTTGCGTGCAGAGCACGCTTCGCTCACTGCGTCCTTGATCTGCTTGGCCCCACATCGCCTCAATGACTGAGAAGGCGCTGAAAGCGGTTTTGGCTGTTATCGCGGTCTGGCACATCGTCACCGGGGGCATGGCGTTGATCACGCCCGACACGTTCTTTGATCAGATCGGCCATTACGGGATCGAGAACTCGCATTACGTCGGTGACGTGGGGGCGTTCATGCTGGCCTTCGGAGTGGCGGTGGGGATCTCGATCTGGCGGACTTCTTGGCGGGCGCCGATCCTCTGGCTTGGGGCGCTCTGGTACGGCTTCCACGCGATCAACCACGCCTTCGACACGGGGGAAGCGAAGAGCGAGGCGCGCGGCTGGAGCGACACGCTGCTGATCGCTTTCGGAGGCGTGGCGGCCGCCTGGCTGGCGCGGGTCTCGGAACGGCTGAACGGAACTGGCGACGAGCAGGAGGTGCGGAGATGAGGGTCTTCGTCGCAGGGGCCAGCGGTGCGATCGGCCGTCCGCTGGTTCGCCAGCTGCTCGCGGCGGGTCACGAGGTGACCGGGATGACGCGGCGCGAGCAAAAGGCGGAGGAGATCCGCGCCGCGGGCGCCAAAGCGGTGGTCTGCGACGTCTTCGACGCAGCGGCACTGGAGAAAGTGCTTGGCGAAGCGGCTCCCGAGGTCGTGATTCACGAGCTGACCTCGCTGCCGCCGCGACTCGACCCCAAAGCCAAGGACGACCCGCTGGAGCCGACCAACCGCCTGCGCAGCGAGGGCACGCGCAACCTGATCGCGGCGGCAAAGGCGGCGGGAGCGCGGCGCTTGATCGCCGAGAGCGTCGCCTTCTTCTACGTCCCCGAGGGCGACTGGGTGAAGACCGAGGATGCCCCCGCCTTTGCCGAGGCGCCCGGCCCCTTCGGCAAAGCAGGGCGGGCGCTTGCCGACCTGGAGCGGCAGGTCACAGAGACCGAGGCGCTCGAGGGCGTCGTACTTCGCTACGGCTGGCTCTACGGGCCTGGCACCTACTACGACCGCGACGGCTCGCAGACCGAGGACTTCCACAAGCGACGGATGCCGATCGTTGGCAAGGGCGCCGGGACCTTCTCCTTCATCCATGTCGAGGACGCGGCGAGCGCAACCGTTGCCGCGGTGGAGCGCGGTGAGCCCGGTGTGTACAACGTGGTCGACGACGAGCCGGCGCCGATGAGCGAATGGGCGCCGGTCTTCGCTGATGCCGTGGGGGCAAAGAAGCCACGCCGAGTCCCTGCCTGGCTTGCCCGCCTCATAGCCGGCTCCGCTGCGGTGGGAATGGCGACGAACCAGCGCGGGGCTTCCAACGCGAAGGCCAAGCGGGAGCTGGGCTGGCAGCCGCGATACGCGAGTTGGCGCCAGGGGTTCGCGGACCCCGGCGCGCGCGGATAGCGATCTCGCAGGCTCCTCTCGTCGAGATTCATAGGATGGGCCCCGCATGCCCGATCTCGACGCCGCCAAGGGGACCCTGCTCGCCGAGCTGCGCGAGCACTCGCTGATCCTCGGCGAGGTGACGCTCTCCAGCGGTGCGACCGCGCAGTACTACGTAGATGCGCGGCGAGCGCTGCTGCGGCCGGCCGGCTTCCTCGCGGCCGGCGAGCTGATCGCGGCGATGGCCGTCGAGCTGGACGCAACGGCAGTCGGCGGTCCGGCGACGGCGGCGATTCCCCCGTCCTGCGCTGCACTTGCAGTTCCGGCCGGCAGGGATCTGACCGGTTTCTTCGTGCGCGGCGAGCGCAAGCAGCACGGCCTGCAACGCTGGGTCGAGGGTCCGGTGGGGGAGGGCGATCGCTGCCTAGTCGTCGAGGACACGGTGACCACCGGCGGCTCGACTGCCAAGGCGATAGAGCGGATCGCCGAACAGGGGCTCGAGATCCTCGGCGTGGTGGGTGTGGTCGACCGCCTCGCCGGCGGGGCGGCGAAGATCGAAGCTGCGGCAGGAGCTCCGTACCGTGCCCTGATCACGATCGACGAGATCTACCCCGACCGTCCGGACCGCGACTGAGTTGGAGCCCGACGCCGTAGAGATCCGCGTGCTCGGCTGCTTGATCGAGAAGCAGCGCACAACGCCGGACGCCTACCCGCTCTCGCTCAACGCCCTGCGCCTCGCCTGCAACCAGGCAACCAATCGCGAGCCGGTCGTCGACTACGACGAGCAGGTCGTGGTCGAGGCCCTGCGCCGCCTTGCCCTGCGGGGATGGACCCGCCTCGCCAGCGGCGCCGGCAGCCGGGCACGCAAGTACCGGCACTTGCTCGATGACGCATTTGGGCTCGACGATGCCGAGGTATCGGTGCTGGGCGTCCTCATGTTGCGGGGCGCGCAGACGCCCGGTGAGCTGAAGCAGCGGGGCCAGAGGCTTCACGATTTCGCCAGTCTCCTCACGGTGCAGGAGACGCTCGAGCGACTAGTAGCCCGTGGGTTGGTTGCCCGCCACGAACGTCGGCCGGGCCAGAAGGAGGATCGCTACGAGCAGCTGCTCGGTGGAGGGACGGATGAGGCTGCCTCCCCACCAGTCGGATCCAACTGGAAGGAGGGGGAGGAGATCCCAGCGCCGGCCGAGGACCGACTCACCCGGCTGGAGCGCGAGGTCGTCGAGCTCCGAGCCGAGCTAGCTGTCCTTCGGGAGGAGCTCGGCGGCTGACGGCCTCCATAAAGCCTTAACGGGGCGGCCTTGAACACCGGGCGCCATTCGCTACCTTGTCTCGCGAGGGTAAACGGCCTGGTTCGCAAGCAGGGGAGGTAGGGTCGATGTCCAGAAGGTCGCTCTCGCGGGGCCGCGCTTGTGCAGGCTTCGTGGTTCTCGTGCTGGCGTTCGGTGCGTCCAGCAGCGCAATGGCAGGGCCGGGTTACCAGCTCGACAGCTCTAAGCCGTCGATCTCGCTGAGCGCGGAAGTGCCATTGGGCATCGCCATCGACCAGACCAGCCAGAACATTTATGTGGCGGAGGGCACCACGAACCTCTTCGGCGAGGCCCCGGGTCAGGTCGAGCAGCTGAATTCCAGTGGGACGCCGACCGCCGACTCGCCCTTCGCTACCGGTGGCCAGGATCTCTTCACCGCGGTCGCGGTCAATCCGGCCAATCAGGGGCTCTACGCCTACCAGCTGCAAGCCGAAAGCCCGGCGGGGCCCCTGGGGACATCGAAGATGAGCTTCTTCTCCTTGACCGGCGTGCTCGGCTCGTCGTTCTCGCCCCCAAACTCGGCGACCACCTCACTGGCGGTCAACGCCGCAGGGCGCATCATCTTTCCGAGCAGCCGCGGCAACGCTGTGCTGGTCCTCAGCTCCAGCGGCGCGGTCGAAGCCACCGTCACCTGCAGCGGCTGTGCAGGCGGCGCCTTCAGCGAACCCACCGAAGTCGCCCTCGATTCCGTTGGCAACCTCTATGTCGTCGACAAGGCCAGCGGCGGCCGCGTCGTCAAGCTGGCTCCGAGTGGCGCCAGCTACGTCTACCAGTCGACGCTTCAAAGCGGCGCGGAAGCGGTGGCCGTCGGCGTCGATCCCTCGAGCAACGACGTTTTCGTCGGCGCCAAGGCCGGCGGCACCTATCACATCACGGCCTACAACTCGTCAGGCGTCGCCTTCGACGATTTCGGCGTGGGTCTGGCCAGCGAACCTCCATTCGCTTTTGGCACAGGCCGTCTCGCCGCGAACGCGACGACGCACAAGCTGTACATGAGCGACTCGGGCGGCAACAAGCTCTGGGTGTTCGAACGGATCGCCTCGATTCCCGCCCCCACCGCCGGCGTCGTCGCGCCATCCGCAGTGGGCCAGGTGGGGGCGACACTGCAGGCATCGGTCAATCCCAAAGGGCACGTCCTGAGCAGTTGCCACTTCGAATACACCGACCACGCCGACTTCCTCGCAAATGGCTATGCGAACGCCCAGATCGTCAATTGCCTGGGCCTCGTCGGCAGCTCCGGGAGCACGACGGTCTCCGTCAAAGCCAGCGGCTTGACTCCCAACACGACCTACGACTACCGGGTCCAGGTTGGCAGCTACGGTGGCAGCGCCGAAGCGGGGCCCCAGGCCTTCCAAACGCTGCCACCGTTGCCGCCTGAAGCGACGACCGGATCAGTGTCGGCATTGACCACGACCAGCGCGACCCTCAACGGAACAGTAAATCCGAAGGGTGGGCCTATCTCGAACTGTCACTTCGAGTGGGTAACCGAAGCTGCCTTCCAGGTCGGCGGCTTCAACGGAGCGAGCACCAAAGCCTGTTCGCCAACGCCGAACGGCAATGTCGCCGGCGTCGTCTCGGCCAAAATTGGTGGCCTCACCACCGCGACCGCCTACCGTTTCCGTGTCGTCGCCACCAACAACTCCGGGGTCGGAACGGCGACCGACCAGACCTTCGCCACGCTTGCCGAAACTTGCAGCGAAAACGCCGCGCTTTGTCCGCCATCGGACACTCCGCCGGTCTCTTCGCCTCCTCCGCCCGCCCCGGTGGTGACGCCGCCGACAGCTCCTCATCCGAAGCCGCTCAAATGCCGCAAGGGCTTCAAGAAGAAGAAGGTTCGGGGCAAGCTGAAGTGCGTGAAGGTCCAGAAGCACCGCCCCACGCGCTAGCTCCAGCTCTTCCCCGCTTGCTCTAAGTCCGGCCACGCGCGGGGCAGCCGCTTCCGGCGGGACGTCAAAATGCCTATTTGCAGGCGAAACTGCTCTCCCCTTGACAACCAGACACCCGTGTGTCTTAATTTCCCCGACGATCCAGAGACGCAGATGTCTGCGTTTTCGGAACCTACAGGGACAACGGAGCCCAACGGGGGCCGCAAAGGGAAGCGGCCTGTAGAGGGGCTCACGGGACAAGGAGAGAGCTACGTGAGAAGCCACGTGAAGGCATCGTCCAGGGGACAGGCCCGGCGGCGGCCATATGAAGTCGGTCGCCTCGCCATGATCCTTACCGCTTTCCTTGGCCTCGTGGCGTTCCTGGGGAGCAGTGCGCCCGCCGCCAGCGCCGACGAATGCCCCAACGAAGCCCTCAGGGTCGGCTTCTCCGCCCAGCTGCCGGAATGCCGCGCCTACGAGCGCGTTTCGCCGGCTGATAAGGGTGGGGTGGACATCACCCCAAACAGCATCCTTGGCATCTTCGTGGACAACATAATCGGCGCCGACCAAGCTGGAGCCGTCTCCTTTCCCAGTTGGCTGGCGTTTGGAGATGCCGTCTCCTCTCCGGCGCTCAGCACATATATCGCCAAGCGGACGGCTGCGGGTTGGCAGACTCACAGCGCCAACCCTCCTATCAAGGCGGGACTTTTCGCCACCGGCCTTCTGGCAAGGGGTCTTACCAGCGATCTGAGCAAGGGGATTCTCGACGGACCCAGTGCGTCCGCCGAAAACCCGAATCCGCTCAACCTGGTCGACCTCGCCTCGCGCCAGATGACGCCGATCGCCGAACCGACCGAAGGCGAAACCTCCGTCCCCGGTTTTGCGAATGACATGAGTCATGTGGTGGTGCGTTCTACCGCCCCACTGACTCCTGATTCACCCGCGGGCAACTCCAGCTACCTCTATGACTGGACACAAGCCGGGGGGCTCCTGAATCTCGGACGTCTCCCCGATAACTCGCTTGTATCCGGAAACGTGGAACCGGCCGATGGCTCTTACTCTCCGATGAACCATCAGGTGTCCGACGACGGCTCTCGCGTCTTCTTCCTGGTCGCCGGAGAACCCGAAACGGGTGGCCAGCTCTACGTTCGGGAAAACGGAAACACCACCAAGTACGTTTCAGCACCGGCACCGGGAGCACCGGCAGAAGCCGAACGGCCTGCGAAGTTCTTGTTCGCCAGCGCCGACGGCTCGAGTGTCTTCTTCTGCAGTTCGCAGCGCCTGACGGCGGACTCGACAGCGATTCCGGGCGCCTCTCCAGACCTCTACCGCTACCAGGTCGACAGCAGCGTGCTGACCGATATCACGGTGACAGATGACCCCGAAGGCGCCCGCGTCTGTCGTCCATACCGAACCATCGTCGGCGGCGCCACTGATGGTTCGCGCATCTATTTCACGGCCAGCGGAAAGCTGACGAGCGCTGCGCCGGCCGACAACGAGCCCAAGATCTACGTCTGGCATGACGATGGGACTACCAAGGGTGAGCTGACATATGTCACAAGCATCCCAGTGGAAAACCTGTATCTCGCCTCCGGACAGCAGCGCAACGGAGCGCGCGTTTCACCCAACGGTCGCTGGCTTGCCTTCGTATTCGATCCGGAGAACGACGAATCCTTCAACGTCTACCGTTACGACGCGATCGCAGATGAACTCGTATG
>Ga0207702_10005736_pt1 | contig 10813 bp, 10 predicted proteins | sample KBSCornC62_FD_184302 | JGI IMG/M metagenome (GOLD analysis project Ga0207702, IMG submission 184302) | Corn rhizosphere microbial communities from Kellogg Biological Station, Michigan, USA - KBS Corn C6-2 (SPAdes) (version 2) | ecosystem: Host-associated > Plants > Roots > Rhizosphere > Soil ...
CGGAATCCAGACCAAATCGAATTAATGGCCGTCACCAAGACTGTCCCACTCGAACGTATACGCGAAGCCTACCAATCCGGAATCCGCCTGTTTGGCGAAAATCGCGTCCAGGAGTTTGAGGGCAAGCGATCCGCTTTGACCAAACTCACGGAAACCTGCTGGAATATGATCGGTCATCTTCAAACCAACAAAGCGGCGCGTGCCGCAGAACTTTTTTACTCCGTCGAATCTGTTGATTCGCTTCGGCTGGCGCACAAGCTGAATTCCGCTGCATTGGAACTCGGGAAGACCCTACCCATTCTGATCGAGGTCAACATCGGAGCCGAACCCGCCAAGAGCGGCGTCACTCCCGGATCAGATGAATTGGAATCATTGCTTCGCGCAGCCCCTGATCTTCCACACCTGCACCTTGAAGGATTGATGACGGTGCCGCCCTACAGCGACGACCCAGAACGCTCGCGGCTGTTCTTTCGTACAATCCGGGAACTGGCAAGCAGCATACAGCGCCGCGGCCTGCCCGAAGTCGACATGAGTGTTCTTTCCATGGGCATGTCCCACGATTTTGAAATCGCAATTGAAGAGGGCGCCACCCGGGTTCGGATTGGTACTGCCCTTTTCGGCGAAAGAATCAACCCGCGGAGCAAGGCTTGAGGGGCGCGCTGACGGGAGCTGTGCTTATCGTGATCTGTTTTCCGCACGCGCTGGCCCAGACTCAAGCGGCGGTAGCAGAACTGCTGATCTCCCCTTCCAGGATTGACTTCGGCTCACAGGCAATCAATTCGCAAAGTACCCCAGTCACGATCACAATCAGCAATCAATTGAGTTTCCCGGTGATACTCGAAGAAATACTCTCTTCCGGAATTGATTTCGCTGCACAAAATAATTGCGGAAAAGAGCTTGCGCCGGGGGCTGAATGCTCCATAAAAATATCGTTCAAACCTGTAATTCCAGGCGATAGAACGGGGATACTTCAGATCACCGCATCAGATTCAGCGAGTTCGCATTTCATTCCGCTGACTGGGAGAGGGATTGATCAGTAGGCCCAGAAGGGCCCGCCTCCGGCAGGGGTTTGTCGTTGCTCGAAGGCCACATAGATTTTGCGCCCGAAGAAGAACGGAAGGCCCCAATCGAAGGTCGCTGGGTCGGGACCGCCTAGCGTCGGAAACGCAAAACCTGAGTTCATCGCGAACAGATCGGCGGCATTTGCTACCGTGAAATTTACGGTATTGCTGGAGAGACCGCTGATGTTAGTGGCTGACAAATTGACTGGGGAGGCAGGACAGTAAAATCCCTTCTGTGAGCTTGGACAATTTGGCAGTCCCGTGCTGGAACTATCAACAAAAAAGTAGCCGTTTGATCCGCTGTCGAGGAACCCCGCATAGCTCTGGCCCTTGAAGGTGGTCTTAAGATTTCCGAAACTATCGGGACGGAAAATCAGCTGGGAGTTGATTGCATTGTTATTTTGTGTTCCGATCCCGAATGTAAGCGAACCGGTCACGGTTGCACCGGATGTTACAGCCGGCAAGTGCAAGACCACACCGTTGTTATCGGTTGCGAAAAATCCCACCGGGTTTTGCACTTGTAGTGAATTGCTCTCGGCGGCGATCTGGCACGAACTTCCAGAGCAACTGTAATAGAAGCCAGGATTCGATGAGCCGGGCACGGAGCAGGCGCTTCCGCAATCCTGTAAAAAGAATCCGATCCCGAGAATGCCGTTCGCGCCCAGGCTCGATACGTCTTCTTCGGCCGGTCCTATGGCTTTGCAATTCGATGGAATCGGCGTTGTATTCGAGTCGATCACCTCGATCGGGATTGAGTTGGCAATCTCAGTCCCCATTTTCACGTCAGCAGTCTTGACCGGACCCCAGACAACGCTATCAACAAACTGCGCGCACTCAAAAACAGAATTCCCGGCAGCATCGGTTTGTTGAGAAAGCGAAGGACCCACCGGACCAAGAGCAGAAGACAGCAGCCTTAAACCAAACGAACCGGTGTCAACCAGCACGCCGGAAATATTCTGGCAATTCGAGCTTCCTGGCACGCAGACTGTGACGCTGGTGAACAGTCCATTGGCGTAATTCCCACTCGGGCCGCCATTCACGGCAATTGACTGGACATTGCTCGCCGAAACTAACTTCGACTGATGGCTTGACCCTCCACACGCTAGATCCAACGCCCACACAAGGGTCGCACACGCCAGCGCGGCAACCCTGCGACTAACGGATGTCATCGCTGGTCACCTGCGCCGGCAATTTGCTTCGAAGGAACGCGCGACCTGTAACGAAGCGCATATGGCCACCCGTGTCCACAACCAGATCGCCATCATCGACGTGCATCCCGCGTCCCCGGCGAGAGGGATCAGAAGTTGCCGCTGATTCAAGTTCGTCGAAGTACGTGCCCAGCAACTGCTGGAGATCCGGCGCAGAACCTTGCCATGAGACCGCAAAAACCATTCCTGCCGGAGAAATAAACTGGCGCACCGTGGTCCCGGATGGAGTCCGCATCTCCTGCACCGAATAAAACTGGTGCGGAACCATGCGGACGGATGCTTTAAGACGCGCCTGATCGGCGGTGACGGACGATACGTTTTCACCCAGGACGGCAAAGGCAGGAATGACCGCGCAAAAGATCATTAGGGCAATGCCCACAAGAACATCCAGCCGCCCGGAACGAAAAGTCCTCCGCATATAGACAACTACGCGGTGAGTTGGATTTCCTTTTCACCAGGCTGGTTGCTTGCGGCTAAGGTGCCCAACTCCTTTATTAGCCTATCGGGCTTACTAAACTAACGAGTTTCTCTCATAGCTGAGTTGGCGAACCGGACTGAAGCTGGAAAGAACCTAGGTACCGCAGCATGAGCATCCCAGTCGGCGGGGACAGGCGCGAGACACCAGAGATTTTTAGGTGCATCCCAGCCAATACCAACTACCCAATACTTGTTTCCCAGGCTGGGCGGTAGGTTGCTGGCCACATAAGCACTGATACTTCCACCGCCGGGAAGATCATCAATGCGCAAACGCATACCTGGCTTCAGTGAGCGCGGAAAACGAACACCGCAACCGAGTGGATTCACCAGCAAAGTGTGACATCGCTCGGTGAACGAAGCCATGGGATCGAGACTGGTGATGCGCACCGGAATCTGTGCGCGCACGCGCGTGCCTTTTCGACGCTGAACGAGAGTCTTCACGAGCCTGTGGACATTGTATGCCCCATGTAAGAGTCTGGTTGACTCCATGCCGTGGCTCTCCACACCAAAGTAACTGCAAATCAATAAAAGGAAAGAGTTCCAAATTGGCGTGCCCGGCGCAGCGTCCATGAGAAGAACCCGATGCTGGCAGGGACCAGCACCACAGAAAATGCCACCAGCACCTCTACCTCTTTCATCAATCCAGAGCCGTCTGACATGACAGCGAGGCGCATACCGGCCAGCGAGTGGGTCATAGGCAGAAGCTGGGCAATGATTTCTATGGGGCGCGGCAACACCGCAATCGGAAATAGCGTTCCCGATACGACCCATGCCATTGACCCTAATAGCCATAATGCGGCCGAGCCTTTATGGATCGCGATCTGCAGGCCGGCAGCGAACAACCCCACCGAGACCGCGATTACGAGAGACAACATGAAGACCGCGATGCAGCCCACTATGCTGATGTGAAGCGGAGGACGAAATAAAAGTAGCCCTCCTCCCACATAAAGAAACATCTGGATGAAACCACTGGCGAAAACCGAGATCACACTCAAAGAAAGTAGCACCGGTGCCGGGGTGGCGGTCGTCATCAGTACCTCCAGCGTCCCCGCTTGTTGCGATTCCTGTATGCTCCGGAAAAAACTATGCATGCCAGTCAGCAGAAAAGTGTAAAAACCGGTTCCCACAAGAAGAAACAGAAAATAAGGCATACCTTCAGGCCGGAATTGCGGACCGACGGCGCGTGCCAGGTAGTAAAACATGACTAGCTGCGCGACGGGCGCGAAGGCATTCAACAGCAAACCATTGCGATAGCGGAGCGACGTCAAGAAGTCCTTCTTAATGACGGCTGCGGCTTTATCCAAGGTCACGCCGGAACCTCCGCGGGCCAAGGCATAAGGTTTTCCTCGCCAGTAGCGTGCAAGTATTGTGTTCGTAACTGCTCGGCGGTCAGGCCGATAGTCTGGCGCAGTGCCAGCAATTGACCTTTTTGCAGTATCGCGACACGATCAGCGGCAAGAACGGCTTCCTCAAAATTGTGGGTTGCTAGAACTATCGTGGTTCCGGTCTGCGCGAGACGCCGCACCAAAATCCACAATTGGCTCGCCGCAGCAGGATCCAGGCTTCGCGTCGGTTCGTCAAGCAGGAGGACCCGGGGGCGTTTGATAAGAGCACGCGCGATTCCCAGCCGCTGCTGCAAGCCGGAGGAGAGTTTCATTACTTGCTTGTCGGAATGATGGCCCAGATTTATGTCTCTAATGATCTTTGACACTTCCGCAGCTCGCTCGCTCCGGGGAACATTCTCGAGCGCAGCAAAAAAGTCGAGATTCTCCCGCACAGTGAGTCGCGGGAAAAACGAGCGCTCCGACGCGACAGCAAACCCGACCTGCTGCCGGACACGCCGTCCGTGCTCGCGAGTGTCCGCACCATTTATCAGAATCGTTCCGCGATCGGGGAGCAATACCGTCGAAATCAATTTCAGCGTCGTGCTCTTGCCGCTGCCATTCGGCCCCAACAATGCCAGCACCTCTCCGCGCGAGATGCTGAGCGAAACGCCTTTAATCGCATAGGTTTCTGTTTTGTTGCGCCGAGGAAACAGAAAGCCGGCAGGGCGAAAGATCTTGTGGACCGAGTCCAGAATAATGCTGTGCATATCTGTTCGCGAGGTTCAATGCCAGGTACTTTGCCGGGGCCATCGCCTGTAAGAAGATTCTATGGACGAACGACCACCCCAGCGTGACTGAATTAGCGCGCGCACATACTTAGTTCACAGGCAAAGCTTGGCAACCGCTTCACAACTCGATTTCGGACTGCCCCGACCTTCCACTTCTGTGGACATTTCGGAGTTCGATTTTCTGCGCGCGTGCTGCGGGAAAGCGCGGCGAGATTCCGTTCTCGCTGAAGCCCTGCGGGGAAAACTCGATTGGGACCGGATACTCAAATTAGCCACCCATCATCGTGTCTTGCCGGCACTTCATAGGGCGCTTCGGGGCCGGAATGACGCGCCCGCAAGCATTCGCGCTGCCGCAGATGCGCGTTTTTCCATTCACAGCCGTCGTGTCTTGCGCTTGTCCGCTGTATTAGCTGGCATTCTGTGGCAATTCGAACATCACGGCATTGAGGTCCTCGCACACAAGGGGCCGGTTCTGGCTCAACAACTTTACGGTGATCCGGCAATGCGCGATTTCGGCGACCTCGATTTCCTGGTTAGAACAGCAGATGTTGCGCCAGCCCAGAGCGCTTTGCGCGAGCTCGGGTACACGCCCCGGCTCACACTCCCTTCGCAGCATCGGGAATACCTGCGCATTGGATACGAATACGTGTTCGGTTCTGCGGCAGAGCCGAACCTAATTGAGCTGCAATGGCAAATCGTTCCGCGCTTTTATTCGATTGCTACCAGCATGGAATCGCTTTTCAAACGCTCGGCTGAATCCGACTTCGAAGGAATGCGCGTGCGCACGCTATGTAATGAGGATCTCATGGTGGTCTTGTGTGTCCACGCCGCAAAGCATCAATGGTCTCAACTCGGAATGGTCCGCGACGTCGCAACCCTGGCGCAACTGGGGCTTGATTGGCAATGGATAATGGCGGAAGCTCGCCGGCTTGGGATCGAGCGGATCGTCGCAGTGTCGCTTGAGCTCGCCCGAACACTACTGGGGCTCGAGTTGCCGCAAGCCTTAGGCTTTCACCCCGCCATACTCGACGCAGAGGTATTGGCAGGCAATATTGCAAAGCGCATGAGCCAAGGAGAAGAACCGGATACTCAGTCAATGCGTTATTTCGGTTTAATGATGAACTTGCGAGAACGATCGCGGGACCGAGCGCGCTTCGCGTGGAGATTGGCACTCACTCCGGGCGTCAGCGACTGGCAGGCAATATCGCTTCCTGAGTGGGCATCTTCTTTTTATCGCGCCGTGCGTGTAATGCGGCTGGCGCAAAGGGGCTGGCGCGGAGCGATTTCCGCGCTACGAGCTTTCGCGCGGCCGAGCAGCAGAACGTAATCCTTCTCGAATCACCTCCGCCAAATGCTCCGTCTTCCTTCCCGTGCATTGCTCAATCTGTTCCCGGCAACTGAAGCCGTCAGCAACGATCAGCGAGTCCGAAGGCATCCGACGAACTGCGGGCAGAAGTTCGAGTTCACCTATCGCTAACGAAACCTCGGAGCTTTCCTTTTCAAAGCCGAATGCACCTGCCATTCCGCAACAGCCGGGCGCGGGCATGTTGTAATCAATTCCGAGCCGCTGCAACACCACTTCCTGGCTCGTCATCTTCATGATTGACTTCTGATGGCAATGCCCGTGAACCAGCGCCGGCCGGCCGATTTGAGGCAACTCAAAGCCGGGTGCGTGCTTCTCCAGGAACTCGCTTAACAGGAACACCTGCGATGAAAGCTTTTGCGCCCACTCGTCAGCGGGAAATAGGTTCAAAAGCTCGTCACGAAACACGGAGGCGCAACTCGGCTCGAGCACGACCACAGGGGTTCCGGAGATAATTTCCGGTTCCAGAATTTCGAGCGCTTGCTGCAACAACTTTTTTGCCCGTTTGAGCATGCCGAAATCGTAGAGGGGGCGGCCGCAGCAAACATGGCCCGCGGGTAACAAGACTTCAAAGCCAGCGGCTTCGAGCACTTCGACCGCGGCAATTGCCGTCTCTGGGTGAAAATAATTGTTGAATGTGTCAGGCCAGAGAACCACGCGGTGGTGCTCGGCCCTTCGACTCGAACCGTCACGTTGCGAAAACCAACGTTGAAAGCTTCTGCGTGCGACGGCCGGCAGTCTGCGTTGCGCAGAGACGCCAATCAAGGCCTTCGCGATTTCCCGCAGCCCCGGAGTCTGCGTGAACAAGTTTGCCAGCCATGGCGCATGTGCTGCAATCCGCAACCAGCGGTCTATCTGGCCAAATGCATAGTGACTCAGGGGGCGGTGCTTGCCTTCGTAGTGATGCGAGAGAAACTCGGCTTTATAAGTCGCGACATCCACCGCCACCGGGCAGTCGCTCTTGCATCCCTTGCACGACAGGCACAGATCGAGCGACGACTTCACCTCCTCGTCCTGCCATTGACCTTTGACCACGCCTCCATTGGTCATTTCCCAAAGCAGGTGGGCGCGACCGCGCGTGGAATGTTTCTCTTCCCGAGTCACCCGAAAGCTCGGACACATCACGCCCCCGTCATATTGACGGCACTTCCCGACTCCGACACAACGCAGCGTTGCCTTCGCCAAACTCCCGTCGTCAGCGGGGAACTTGAAGTGAGTATCGGGCTGCCACGGGTGATACCCAGCGCCCAGCCGCAAGTCGGCATCCAGCTTGTTCGGAAGCACGATCTTCCCCGGATTCATCTTCCAATCCGGGTCCCACAACGCTTTGAATTTGCCAAAGGCCTCGACAAGTTCAGGTCCAAACATCTTCGGCAGAAGCTCCGCACGGGCTTGACCGTCGCCATGTTCGCCCGACAGCGAACCTCCGTAGGAGACCACCATGTCTGCGGCATCTTCTATGAACCGGCGGAATTTCGCGACCCCATCAGCCGATTCAAGATCGAAGCTCAGCCGATTGTGAACACATCCGTCGCCAAAGTGACCATACAGGACGCAACGATAGCCATAGTCGTCGGCCAGTTTCTTCAGGTCCCGCAGATATGCGCCCAGCTTCTCGGGGGCAACCGCCGCGTCTTCCCAGCCTTCCCAGTTCGGTGGCTCCCCCGGGACGCGAGATACCGCTCCCAGCGAGGATTCCCTGACCTCCCATACCTTGCGCGCCTGACGACGGTCAGCGAACAGCCGGAAGGTAGCCGAATCCGCAGACCGGGCGAGCATTTCTATGGCTCGTCCTGCTATTGATTCGGCCTCTGGCGACGTCTCTCCGCCGAACTCGGCCAGCAACCATCCTCTGCCTTCAGGCAGCAGCGCCACTCCTTCAGGATTGATTCCGATTCGTCGAGTGGACTCGACCAATACATCGTCCATCCCTTCTAAGCCAATCGGTTTATGCGCCAAAACTTCGGGAACAAGATCAGCGGCTTCGAAAACGTCGCGGCAGCCGATTGTCAGCAGTACACGTTCACGAGGACTCTCCACCAGGCGGCAGGTCGCTTCTAGCGTGGTGACGCAGGTGCCTTCCGTCCCGACCAGCGTACGTGCAACATGAAATCCATTTTCAGGCAACAGGTAATTCAGGTTATATCCGGAGACGCGTCGCGGAATGTCGGGATATTTCGCGCGAATCAGGTCGCCATATTGATTGCGGATCGCTTTCATCCCAGCGTAAATCTCGCCACGGCGGCCGCCTCCAGCAATAACGCTCGCTAGTTCCGCATCACTAGTCGCGGCGACGCGCATGCGGATGCCGTCGTAGGTGAGTACGTCCAGTTCTTCGATGTTGCTATCGGTCTTTCCTGCCATTACAGAATGCACACCGCAGGAATTGTTGCCGATCATTCCGCCGAGTGTGCAACGGCTGTGGCTGGCCGGATCGGGACCAAACGTCAGGTTGTACTTCTCGGCAGCGTTACGTAGATGGTCGAGAATGACTCCTGGCTGAACTCGTGCGATACGCCGCCCAGGATCAAGTTCCAGAATTTGCGCCATGTATTTCGAGAAATCGAGCACCACTGCGACATTGCAGCATTGACCGGCGAGCGACGTTCCTCCGCCACGGCAAAGCACCGGCGCGCCATGATCACGGCAAAGGGAAATCGTGGCGAGGACATCGTCATTAGTTTTGGGAAGCACGACGCCGATCGGCACCTGGCGATAATTGGAACCGTCGGTCGCGTAAAGCGCTCGGCTGCCGTTATCGAAACGGACTTCGCCGGAGATGTGGCGGCGCAGTCCCGATTCCAGCGCGTCGGTATCAGTCGGAGATGTGCGCTGAGGCATTGTGAGCTAATAAAGATAGCATTCTGGGCTCTGGGCAACGTGCATCGTAGAACCGGTTCTCTGCGTAACTCTGTGCCCTCTTGGAACAAAGGAGAACCTGAACCTCAGAGGACACAAAGGCTCACAGAGGAAAACCACCGAGGAGGCTTATGCCTGAATGCTTCTACCCGGCAAACCGCGAGGCATAGTCCGTGAGGCTCAGTACCAGCAGAAGGAGCAGCCAAAAGACAGCTGAGATCAGGATGGCTTTGGTCATCTTCTCGCTTGTATATTTCACGTGCATGAAGATGAGAGCTACGATGGAGGCCTTGAACGTGGCGATCGCGAGCGCAACAACCGTATTGAATTTTCCGAGATCGACAGTTGCGATCCACGCGGTAAGGACGGTACAGATAATCAAGATCGCCCAGATCAGCCAGTACAATCCCGCTGAAACGATGTGTTCGGAATGTTCCGCGTGGTCACCCATAAGTTCAAGCCCCCGGTCGCCGATCAATCAGGTAAAGCAACGGGAAAAGGTAAATCCAGACGATATCTACGAAATGCCAGTACAACCCCGCAATCTCGAGCGGCGTGTGGTATTCCGGCGTAAATTTTCCTCGCCACGCCATGATCGTGATCACAGTAAAGATGCCGACGCCCACCACCATGTGCAACGCGTGCATTCCTGTGAGGGCGAAGTAGAGGGAATAGAAAATCTTTGTTCGCTGCTGAATCTCAGCTTCCCGTTCGCGTAATTTCACGGGATCCCCCTGGAGCTTATCGAGGCCGAGAAACTTAGCGTTGTCGCCTTTGATCAGGCTGCCTTCGCCGCGAATGACGTTGTAGTCAGCAAAGGTCGGGATGTGGTGCTCCACATACTTCTCGCGCCACTCGTAACCCTTGATGCCCAGAAAGGCCAAGCCAAAAAGCAGCGTGAGCAGCAGCATTTTTACCTGTAGCATCCGCTTCCCGAGCTGAGCAGCGCGCACTGCCATAACCACAGTCAAGCTGCTGCAGATGAGTACAGTGGTATTGAACGTACCAATCCAAAGTGACAAGCTTCGGCTCGCAACCGCAAATTCCGGAAAATAGACCCTGCGGTAGATCAAATAGCCGCAGAACATACCGCCGAAGAACATGATTTCTGTGCCCAGGAACCACCACATGCCCAGCGAAGCGGCGTTGCGCTGCTGCTCTACATCGGCAAAATGGTGCCGCAGTTCCGGTCGATTTTCGTGTTCTGTGTGTTCCGCGACCGCGCTATCGTTCAAGGTTCACCTCTTCAGGCAGCGGCATCTTGTCATACTCGTAAGCTTCGCATGTCACGATTGGCGTCTCGTCGAAATTGAAAGTCGGTGGCGGCGATGCTGTTTGCCATTCCAGTCCGGTCGCTGACCACGGATTATCCCCCGCCAGTTTGCCGTAACGCAGCGACCAGAACAGATAAACCATTGGCAATAGGTATCCCACGGCCAGAATGCTGGCTCCAGCTGTTGAAAGCACGTTCAATGCCTGCCATTCCGGCATGTGGGAGTAGTCCCAATACCTGCGCGGCATGCCGAGGTAGCCGAGGATGAATTGTGGAAAGAACGTCAGATTGAATCCGATAAAGACGATGATCGCGGCGGTGCGTCCCCAGCCTTCCGGGTACAGCCTTCCCGTTATTTTGGGCCACCAGAAATGAATTCCGCCCAAATAACCCAGAACAGCTCCTCCCACCATGACGTAATGGAAGTGAGCGATCACAAAGTAAGTGTCGTGAACATGG
>Ga0207702_10005737_pt1 | contig 10813 bp, 1 predicted proteins | sample KBSCornC62_FD_184302 | JGI IMG/M metagenome (GOLD analysis project Ga0207702, IMG submission 184302) | Corn rhizosphere microbial communities from Kellogg Biological Station, Michigan, USA - KBS Corn C6-2 (SPAdes) (version 2) | ecosystem: Host-associated > Plants > Roots > Rhizosphere > Soil ...
AGGCACAACGACGATCAACGTAGTGGTAAAAGCCCAGGATAGCATTGCCACCAAAACATACACCATTACGGTAACGAGGGCCCCGGGCAGCACAGACAGCTACCAGGATATCAGCGTAACCAAACCAACCGAAACACCGGCACTGGCAGAGGACGGCATACAGGTGCACCAGGGCATATCACCCAACGGGGACGGCCTGAATGATTTCCTGATGATAGACAACATCAGCCAGTACCCGGATAACAAGCTCACCATCATGAACCGTAACGGGCAGATGATCTACGAAGCTAAGGGCTATGACAATGCCTCAAAAGCATTCGACGGGCACTCAAATAAAAACGGGCAGATGCAATTACCGGGCACCTATTTTTACCAACTGGATTATACGGTAAACGGTGTCACCAAACGTAAAACCGGGTTTATTGTGCTGAAGTATTGAGTTTTGAATGGTGAGTGGGGAGTCGGAAATGCAAATTCACGATTGACCACTCATCACTCACTTTTTTCTTCCGCAATACCGGTTCTGATGACTATCGGGATTCTCTAAGCCCTGGCGGGCTAATCTATCTTCCGGCCCGTGGTTGTGACAAGGCCGTGCGGTTTGAAACCAATCATCACTTATCCATTATGCCGTCAGCCGATACATTCCCCAACTTTCGTGCTTTGTTTAATGGCCAAATACATAGCATGTTACCTAAAGGTTAAATCGCTGGCCTTTTCGTTATTTTTTTTATTTTTTTGAAAATAATTCGCTTAGTTTGATAGGATTATTCTGTATGTTATATTTTTCAACCTTAAACTAACCCCCCTGTCATGATTACGAGAATGCGGATTGCATCAGCGCTATTTTTTATATTGGCCTTCAACTTTACCTTCGGGCAGGCGCCCAATATTTCCTACACAAGCCCACAAGTATACACCGTTCAAACCGCTATAAGCCCATTAGCTCCAACCAATTCAGGCGGAGCCGTGCCTACAGGGGCTATAACAACATTACCCGGAAACTTTAACAATTTGACGGGAGTAGCAGCTGACGCTGCGGGTAATGTATATGTGGCTGAGAACGGGAGTAATGACGTAAGGGAAATACTGGCTGGTGGCAGTGTTATTACGCTGGGCTTAGGTTTTAGCAACCCACCCGGTGTTGCGGTTGATGCGGCGGGCAATGTTTACGTTACCGATTTTGGCAACAACGCTGTTAAGAAAATATCTGCCGGCAACGGCACGGTAACCACAGTGGCGACCGGCTTCAATGGGCCTTATGGTATAGCTATCGACGCGGCAGGCAACCTGTATGTAAGCGATTTCAACAATAACGCAGTGGAGAAAATTGCGGCAGGCGGCGGTACGGCAGTTGCTATCGGATCGGGTTTTTCCAATCCTACCGGGGTTGCCGTGGACGGGGCTGGAAACGTGTACGTTACCGATCGCGGCCATAATGCCATAAAAGAAATTTTAGTAAGCAACGGGACCACCGTAACACTTTCAGGCGGTAATGGCAATCCCAACGGAGTGGCAGTCGACGCATCGGGCAATGTATATTTTGCTGATACAAATTTAAGCACCATTACAGAAATACCCGTTGGCGGCGGTAGCAACATTGTTATCGGTTCGGGGTTTAGTACGCCAACGAGTGTTGCCGTAGATGCCGCCGGCGATATTTTTATCGGTGATAATGGTAATCGCGTGGTAAAAGAGATAGCCTTCGGTGGGTATAAGGTAAGCCCTGCCCTTCCTGCCGGCTTGAGTATGAACGCCGGGACAGGTGTTATTAGCGGCACACCAACTGCCGCAAGTCCGGCAACCAACTACACCGTCACTGCCACAAACAACAAGGGGAGCGGCACCACGGTTATACAAATTACGGTTAATTTGCCGGCCAAACCGATTATCAGCTATAGTACTCCGCAAGTTTATACCGCGACAGAAGCCATTACGCCACTTTCGCCAAACAGCACCGGCGGACCGATTCCATCCAGCGGGGCGTTTTCCGTGTCCCCATCGTTGCCCAGCGGCTTAAGGCTGGATGTGAATACCGGAATTATCAGCGGCACGCCAATTAACGTTAGAGCCGCCGCCAATTATACCGTTACCGCCACAAATATGGGGGGCAGCGGAACAGCGGTCATTAACATCACGATCAAAGCTTTTCCTGTACCCACTATCAGTTACCATACACCGGATTCGTATCCTATAGGCTTCGCTATGTCATTATCGCCTGCATCTTCGGGTGTTGGCGCTTCCGGAAGCTTCTCTAATACGACCATCGGATCGGGTTTAAATAATTTAACCGGCGTTGCCTCCGATGCCGCGGGAAATGTTTATGTAGCAGAAAATGGAAACAGTGACGTAAAAAAAATACCGGCAAATGGAGGGAGCATAATTACGCTGGGATCCGGCTTTAACCATCCAACTGGTGTTGCAGCCGATGCAGCTGGCAATGTTTATGTTGCTGATAATGGAAATAACGCGATAAAAGAGATACCTGCGGGAAATGGAGCCGTCGTAACGATCTCCGCAAGCTTTAATGGGCCCTACGGAGTCGCCATTGACGCAGCTGGAAACATTTATGTCGGCGATGCGAACAACAATCTTGTAAAGAAGATTCCGGCCGGGTCCACTACGCCGGTAGCGATCGGTTCCGGATTTAACCATCCCACCGGCGTGGCGGTTGATGCATCAGGAAATGTTTACGTTGCCGACCGGGGCAACAATGCCATAAAGGAGATTTTAGCGGGGAGTAATAATACGATAACTCTCGCCAGCGGCTCAGGTAACCCGAACGGAGTTGCCGTTGACGCTGGCGGAAATGTTTATTTTGCGGATACAAACAACGGGGCCATAAGCGAAATTCCCGCCGGAGGAGGTGGTATAATAGCTGTGGGCAGTGGATTTTCAACTCCCACGGCCGTTGCTGTGAGCGCGCAAAACTCCGACGTAATCTATGTGGACTCCAATGGCGATGGAACGGTAAAACGGGTAACGCCAACCGGCGGGTATTTCATTAGCCCTGCATTACCTGCCGGCATGTCCATATCGCCCGGCACCGGCGTCATAACTGGTACGCCTTCCGCAGTGTCGCCCGCAACAAACTACACAGTTAAAGCATTCAACGCGGGCGGAAGCAGCTCAACTACGGTAAATATCGCTACCTACACCCCAAATGGGGGGCTGGCCAACCTTAGCTTAAGCGCGGGTACGCTTTCCCCCGCGTTTGCTACTGCAGTAACCAATTATTCGGCCACGGTTGATAATTCAGTTTCATCTGTAACTGTTACTCCCACCGCCAGTACAGCGTCAAATACCATAACGGTAAACGGGACCGCAGTAGTTTCGGGGAATGCTTCTGCGCCTGTCGCGCTTAATTTCGGATCAAACAAAGTCGAAATAATAGTAAAATCTTCCACATCACAAATTATCGGCGATTATTTTGTAAACGTATTCCGCAGCCTGTCATCAAACGCCAACCTCCAATTTATGTCGGTGAGCGCCGGTTCCCTCACGCCGGCGTTTGCGACCAGCACCACCGCGTATTCGGTGGGCGTTCCCGACGCAGTTACGTCTTTTTCGGTTACTCCGGTTAGTGCCGACGGTACCGCCACTATAAGGGTTAATAACCAGGTGACCATTTCGGGTTCGGTTTCATCACCTATTGCTTTGTCTGAAGGGTCGAACACTGTTACGGTTATGGTGACCGCCCAGGACAATACAACTACAAAGATCTATACGATAACCGTTATTCGTTCAAGTAACGACCAACTTTCGAAACTTACCATAAGCAAAGGAACGCTAAGCCCGGCATTCAGCACTACCACCACCAGCTACTCGGATTTAGTAACGAACGGCATCTCGTCCATTACTGTAACACCCACACTCAGCGACCCTAATGCGCGTGTAACTGTTAATGGCGCCGCTACCACTTCCGGCAGCGCTTCGTCGCCGGTTGCGCTTAACGCAGGCGCCAATACCATTTCCATTGTCGTTACCGCACCCGACGGTACGACCACGCAAACCTATACGGTTACCGTAACCCGTGCCGGCAATACCAACGATAACCTTTCTTCGCTGAAAATGAGCAAAGGCACCTTTAGCCCGGTCTTTGCCGGCGGCACCACTAGTTATACAGATGCTGTTGCAAATATCGTTACTTCGGTAACGGTTACGCCGACAGCCAGCGACCCCGGGGCTACAATACAGGTAAACGGAGCAATGGTTCCCTCAGGAACAGCGTCCGGAGCGATTAACCTGGCCGTAGGCCCGAATACCGTTAACGTAGTAGTAAAGGCTTCTGACGGCGCCACTACCAAAACCTATACGATAACAGTAACCCGTGCACCAAGTTCAAACGCCGGTCTGGCCAATATTGCGCTGAGTTTAGGAACATTAAGCCCCGACTTTGCAACAACGACCACCGCTTACACAGCAAGTGTTGCAAACGCAACTACCTCAATTACCCTAACGCCAACCACGGCTGACCCAACAGCGAGTGTACAAGTAAACGGAACAACGGTAAACTCGGGGACGGCCTCCGGCGCCATTAACCTGAATGTAGGTCCTAATACAATTACAATGATAGTGACTGCACAGGACGGTGCCACAAACAAAACTTATACTGTGACCGTAACGAGGGATCCATCCGCTAACGACGACCTGTCCTCATTAAAAATGAGCAAAGGAGTCTTCAGCCCCACGTTTGTCAGCGGCACCACCAGCTATACCGATGCAGTGGGAAATACGATTACCGCGGTAACCGTTACGCCGACCACAGCTGATGCAACTGCTACAGTAAAAGTAAACGGAACACCCGTAACATCCGGCACAGCATCGAACGCCATTAACCTGAACGTCGGCCCTAATACCATTAACGTAGTGGTAACGGCGCAGGATGGAACGACCACCCAAACATACACGGTAACGGTAACCCGTGCCGGGAATAGTAACGACAACCTGACTTCGCTGAAAATGAGCAAAGGCATTTTCAGCCCGACATTTACAAGCACCACCACCGGCTATACCGACGCAGTTGGCAATACCATCACTTCGGTATCCGTTACCCCAACCACCAGCGACCCGGATGCTACAGTAAAAGTAAACGGAACGGCGGTATCTTCCGGAACGGCATCAGGAGCTGTTAACTTAGCGGTCGGCGCAAATACTATTCAAGTAGCAGTAACCGCTTCGGACAATGTCACCACCAAAACCTATACCGTAACCGTAAACAGGGCTTCAGGCGGAGCAGACAGCTATACCCCGATAACTATGGGGACCGGGATAAGCGTAAATAACCCGGCGGGGCGTCCATCTTTTGACGACGACATCATTTTGGTGCACCAGGGTTTGTCACCCAACGGCGACGGGGTCAACGATTTCCTTACGATAGACGGGATACAAGCCTACCCTGACAACAAACTATCTATCATGAACCGGAACGGGCAGTTGGTGTATGAAGCCAGCGGTTATGACAACGCCACCAAGGTTTTCGATGGCCACTCAAATAAAAACGGCCAGATGCAATTACCCGGCACTTACTTTTATCAACTGGATTATACAGCAAATGGCATCACCAAACATAAAACAGGATTTTTGGTGCTGAAGTATTGATTTTTGGCGATCAGAGGTTGGCGGTTTGAGATCAGTTTGTCTTTTTAAACAAATCTGCAGTTAACTAACCGCTAACCTCGTCTTCAAAATAACCTAAACGCCGGTCCATTTAGCCACAAAGAACGCAAAGGGGAAGACACAGCGGGCGCAAAGCTTTAATAGTTTGTCATTTTTCTCCCAGGCCCTTGTTGTGCCTCCGCGGTAGTTTCTAAATGCACAGACCAATGGCCAGAGCGTCAAAAATCGATGAATCCTGATTTGTCACATTAAAAAGCGAATCATTAAGATCTAACCTCTTTTTGTCTGCATTTTATCGTATAAAAGTTTGCTTTTTTGTTTTTTAATTAATTACTTTTAGTTGCCCCAACTACCAGTTAAATTATTGTAAAACACCAATATTATGGTTAAACTTTTACCCAAGACAAGAGATTCTTTTGTTGCCCTCAAAATTGCCTCGCTGGTAATTTTTTCGACTTTTTTAATGCCAATTAAGCTTTTTGCCCAGGCGCCGGTTGTCAGTTATAGCAGCCGGCATATCTTCGTCCAAAACACAGCCGGGGCACTGGCCCCGGCAAGCAGTAATGTGGCTGCACCCACCGGCGCCTATGGCAGCGGCAACGTGGTCGGGTCTGGCTTAACAACGTTCGGGCAGAATGGTCTGGCTATAGATGCAGCCGGCAATATGTATGTGAATGATATAATCAGCGCCAACGGCGTTGTTCAAAAGATACCGGCCGATGGCAGCAGCACCACCAATATAGGTTCAGGTTTTTCAAACCAGAGTGCGAATGTAGCTGTAGATCAATCCGGCAACGTATATGTTGCCGACCAGGTGGCGGTGTGGAAAATACCGGCAAGCGGCTCACCGGTAAGTTATGGCACACCCGTGGTGATCAATAACACATTTGCTCGACCGTTCGGCATAGCGGCTGACAATGCCGGTAATGTTTATGTGGCCGATTTCACCCTCGGGGGGGTATATAAAATGGCGAATGACGGAAGCAATAAGGTCAGGATAGATAACGGGCTCAGCCAGGTCTCTGCTTTAACGGCCGATTCCGCAGGCAACGTTTATGCTTGTACCCTTTCGACTTTGGCATTGTATGAAATTCCTGCAAACGGCAACCCGCAGGTGCAGTTGGCAACCGGGTTTAGTTTGCCGAGAGGCCTGGCTGTTGATGCTGCCGGGACCGTATATGTTGATGACGAAAACTTAGGGGGCATCTACTCGGTGCCGGCGGGCGGCGGAACGCCCGTTGCGGCAGTGCCCGGTTTACCTAATCTTGTTGGCGTTGGCATCGACGCCAGTTACAATTTGTACGCAACCTTGCAGCCCTCGGACGGCATAACTAAATTTAGCCCGACGGGCGGTTATTTTATAAGCCCCGCATTACCCGCCGGGCTTGCGATCGACGCGAGCAGCGGCGTCATCAGCGGCACGCCGACGGCGCCTTCAGCGGCTGCCAATTACCTGGTAAGCGCTTATAACGCCTCCGAAGGCGCCACCGACACGGTGAACATAGCCGTGGGCGTGCCGCCGGTTTTAGACTACGGCGCGCCGCAAACCTATACGGCGGGCACGGCTATTACACCTTTGGCGCCTTCGGTCAACGGGTCCGCTGTCAGCGCTCCGGCTTATAACAGCCTGCTTACCAAGGTACTATCGGGCTTTGGTTCACCCTCGGGTGTTGCTATGGATGCTTCAGGGAATATTTATATTGCTGATAAGTTTAACAACAACATTATTAAAATTCCGCCGGGCGGCGGCACTCCGTTAACCATCACCGCGAACCTTAACGGTCCGTTGGGCATAGCGATAGATAAAACCGGGATTATTTACGTTGCCGATAGCCAGAACGGTTTGGTGAAAAAGATTTCCGCCGATCTGGCTACGGTTACCACGGTTGGTTCAGGTTTTATCGAACCCGTAGCAGTGGCCCTCGACCCAAGCGGTAACCTTTTTATAGCCGATGCAGGCAATGGCGGCACCATTTATGAGATTGCAAAGGTTGCCGGCAACCAAAGCATATTTGCGAGCGGCTTTTTTACCAACTTGAGCGGCCTGGCTACTGATGCCTCCGGAAATGTATACGCAACCGACGAAAGCGCCGGCACCCTGTTCAAGTTCACCGCGCGCAGCAACCTTTCGCTCCAGTTTGCCTCTATGTTTAATTTTCCAACTGGCGTGGCTGTCGGCTCTTCGGGGGATATTTTTGTCTCCGATGGCATTGACGCGCAGGTTTACGAAATCCCGATGGGCAACAGCGCGCCCATTGCTATAGGTTCTGGCTTTGCCTTCCCGGCAGGAGTTGTGCTGGATGGCGCAGGCAATGTTTATGCAAGCGACGCAGGGCCTAACGTGCTTTATGAAATAACACCTTCAGGCGGTTATTATCTCAATCAGTCCCTGCCGCGCGGCTTAAAGTTAAATGACACGACGGGCATCATCAGCGGTACCCCTAAAGTAGTAGTCAGCCCGGCAATAAACTACACGGTTACCGCCTACGCAAGCAGTACACCCGGCACAGCCCCGGTTAACATTGCCGTTAACGCTGCCCCGTTGCCGGCCATCGCCTATAACGGCCCGCAAACCTATACGGCCGGCCTTGCAATTACTCCGCTTAGCCCAACCAATAGCGGCGCGGCGGTTGCTTCCATCGGCTACAGCGATAACCTGGCAGTGCTTGGCTCCGGATTCTCTCATCCGGCAGGCACAGCAGTCGATTTGCACGGCAACATTTATGTGGCCGACAATTTGAATAACCTGGTGAAGGAGATCCCCGCCGGAGGCGGAACACCCGTTGCCATCGGCGGATCGTTCAGCGCACCCGCCGCAGTAGCAGTTGACAGTACCGGGAATGTTTATGTAGCCGACGAAGGGAACCAGCAGATCGTGGAGATTCCCGTTGGCGGCGGAGCTAATATTCCGCTCGGTTCCGGATTTATCGCGCCAAACGGTGTTGCCGTAGATCACGCCGGAAATGTTTTTGTGACCGATGAATCAACTGAAAACGTTTGGGAGATTCCTCTCGGAAATGGTACGCCCCAACTCCTCGCCACCGCATTTTACGGGCTTACAGGCGGTATAGCTGTTGATGCATTTGATAATATTTATATCGCCGATGCCGACAACAACAATGGTACGGTATATAAAATTTCGCTCAGCAACCCGACGCCAACATTTCTTGGCTCTTTCTTTGATTACCCTACAGGAGTTGCCGTAGATGCAGTCGGCAATGTATACGTTGCCGACCAGGGACCGAATGTGATTTACCGGATACCGGCGAATAACTCGGGACAATTTACGGTAGCATCCGAACTGAATAATCCGGAGGGTATTGCAGTCGATCCATATGGCAATCTTTATATCGCCGATACGGATAATAACGATGTGGAACAACTCAGCCCGGCTGGCGGATATTTCATCAACAAACCGCTGCCTTCCGGGTTAAGCCTGAGCAGTTTTACCGGAAAGATAAGCGGCACACCATTGTCGGTGAGCACCGCAACCGATTATCTTATTTCTGCATACAATACCGGGGGCGTATCGAAGGCTTCCATAAATATTACGGTCAATCTTCCGCCGCCAGTTGCTATCAGCTATGTTACGCCGCAGGTTTTTGTGCAAAACACGGCAATTTCGCCTGTAAGCCCAATTTCTGCAAACGTAGCAATCCCCGCATACAATGCTGCATCAACCGCCATTGGCAGCGGTATTTCGTTTCCGTTTGCTACTGCCGTCGACCAAAGCGGCAATGTGTACATTGCCGATCCTACCGCCAGTTCGATATATGAGATCCTTGCCGGAGGCCCGCAAATTACCATCGGCACAAATTTACAGAACCCGGTAGGTGTTGCCGTGGATAAATCCGGAAACGTTTACGTGGCGAACCAGGGAAACAACACCATAGTGGAGATACATGCGCATACCGGCGTGCAGACATATAAGGGCAGCGGTTATCAGGGCGTTTCTGCTGTTGCGGTCGATTCGGCCGGCAATGTTTTTGTTGCCGATCTTGAGAGCGGCGGCGGAGTGGTGTACAAAGTGCGCCCCGGGTTTAACAAACAGCTCTTTAAGGGGGGCTTTAGCGACCCGAATGGCCTGGCCATCGATACGGCGGGCAACGTTTACGTTTCTGATGGCGGGAGTGGACCGCCCTCAAGGGTATATAAAATATCCCCCGACGGCAGCACCGAAACACACATTCAACATTTCTTTGGTGTTGCAAGCGGCGTGGCCATTGACGCAACCGGCAACCTCTTTATCGCGGATGGTGGCATTGGCGACATCATAGAATATCCGTCAGGCGGTGGTTCCAGCATTACATTTACAGCCGGGCTGACGGCGCCGTTCGGTCTGTCAGTTGATGGCGCCGGGAATTTATATGTTGCCGATTTCGGCACCGGCACAGCAGATAAATTAACACCAACAGGCGGTTATTTCATTAACCGCGTGCTTCCACTGGGGCTTAGCTTTAACGCCGCTACGGGTGTCATTAGCGGGACGCCGGTAGTTGCGGCGCAGGCAAATGATTATGCCGTGAGCGCGTACAATTTCGCAGGCGGCAGCACAGCCACTTTGAATATCCAGGTTTTATCTGTTAATAATAATCTTTTATCGCTAAAAATGAGCAAGGGCATTTTCAGCCCGGTGTTTACCAGCACAAACACCAGCTATACAGACGCAGTGGGGAATACCATATCATCTGTAACCATTACCCCAACCGCAGCCGACCCAACCGCTACCATACAGGTAAACGGCACAACGGTAACTTCCGGAACGGCCTCAGGACCGGTGAATGTACCTTTCGGCTCAAGTACCATTAACGTAACGGTAACCGCGCAGGATGGCACAACCGTTAAAACCTATACGATAGTTGTCACCCGGGCACCATCAACAAACGACCAGCTGGCTTTGTTAAAGGCGAGCAAAGGCATTTTCGGCCCGGCGTTTACCAGCATAAACACCAGCTATACAGACGCAGTGGGGAATACCATATCATCCGTAACGGTAACCCCAACCGCAGCCGACCCAACCGCTACCATACAGGTAAACGGCACAGCGGTAACTTCCGGAACAGCGTCAGGGCCGGTTAGTGTACCATTCGGCTCAAGTACCATTAACGTAACGGTAACCGCGCAGGATGGCACAACCAGCCAAACCTATGCGATAGCGGTCACCCGCCCTGCAAACAACGATGCCGATCTTTCC
>Ga0207702_10005739_pt1 | contig 10812 bp, 9 predicted proteins | sample KBSCornC62_FD_184302 | JGI IMG/M metagenome (GOLD analysis project Ga0207702, IMG submission 184302) | Corn rhizosphere microbial communities from Kellogg Biological Station, Michigan, USA - KBS Corn C6-2 (SPAdes) (version 2) | ecosystem: Host-associated > Plants > Roots > Rhizosphere > Soil ...
CGCATAGTTCACACTCTTCGATCGTATTTTCGCCCCCACCGAAGCACGGGAAAAGCCTGGACCTCGAGGATTCGAGATCGCGCGGGTCCGTGTCGCCTGCCGCGTTCGCGAAGATCATCGCCGACGACCTCGTCAACGGGTGCCCATGGTGAAGGCCGCCGGCGCAAAAGCCGACTAAGCGCTAAAGCCGCAGCGCGTTTGAACATGGCGCTAAAGGCCGAGCGCCTCCACCGTGAGCCGCCTGAGCTCGCCGCGGAGCTGCTCGCGCACCGGTGCCATCGTGCGCGCGCCGCTCAAGTTTTCGAGCTCGTACGGATCAGTCGATAGATCATAGAGCTCGTCGAGCTCGCCGGCCACGTCGCGATTGATCCAGTAAATGTATTTGTAGCGCTCGGTGCGCACGGCTTTGTACGTCATGCCGATGAGCCATGGCAGCGCCTGTTCGGCCCAATATTCGCAGAGGATCGATTCGCGCCACGCAGGCGAGGTGCGCGAGCCTGCTCGCGCAAACAGCGGCAACAGCGATCGTCCCTGGATCTGCGCGCCCGGCGTGCCGCCCGCGAGCGACACGAGCGTAGGCGCGATGTCCTGGCAGATGACGAGTTCCCGCCGCCGTGTGCCGGCGTCGACTTGCTTTGGAAAGCGCACGACGAACGGCGACCGTATGCCTTCCTCGTACGCGAAGCGGCGCTCGGGTCCGAGTCCGTGCTCGCCTAAGAAGTAACCGTTGTCGCTCAGGAAAACGATGAACGTATCGTCGAGCATGCCTTTGCGTTGCAGCAGATCGAGGATCGCGCCCACGCCTTCGTCGACAGCGGCCATCATTCGCGCGCGAAGGCGGATTTCCTCCTGCTCGCCGGAAAAAATCGCCTCGAGAATCGAGCGCGCTTCATCAGTCGCCTTGAGGCGAAGGGATTCCGCCCACACCGGCTTGCTGCGCACGATGTCGTCGACCGGCATCATATTCGGCTTCGCCGGAAAGTCTGCGCCTTCGTACAGTCCTTGGTGGCGATCGGCGACGACGTAGCCGCCGGTCGTGCCGATGCGCAATGTGCCGTCAGCCGCCTGCTCGGCATCCGGGTGCACCGCCTTGTGCGCGAAAAAAAGCGACCACGGTTTCGCCGTGCGGCGCTCGAGCCAATCGAGGGCGAGCGCGTTCATGATGTCCGTGATGTAACCCGAATGCGCGATGTAGCGGCCGTCGTGATTGAGGCGCGGATCGGCGAGACGGCCATGGCCGTCGTAGCTTACCCAGTAGTCGTATCCGGGGCGCGGCATTCCGTTGTTGCCCATGTGCCACTTGCCGATGTGAGCGGTCTCGTAACCGAGCCGCTGCAGCTCGACGTGATAGTTCGGCAAGCGATGGCTCATTGCGTCGCGCGCGACATTGTCGATGATGCCGTGGCGGCTCGCGTACTGGCCGGTCATGATCGACGCTCGATTCGGCGAGCAGATCGGCGTCGTGTGAAACGCGCGCTCGAACAGCGCGCCTTCTTGCGCAAGCCGGTCGATGTTCGGCGTCTGCATGTACGGATGACCGCCGGCGCCAAACTCGTCGTAGCGCAGATCGTCGATCAGGATCACCAGAAAATTGGGCCGCATCGGCATCGTCGGACCTTTGGAGAAATCGCTTATGCAGCCAATGGCGGACGCCATCGGCGATCGACGCAAGCATTCGGCGAGGAAGCTTCGTCCACGGGTGCAAGCCCCTATTGTCTACCTGGGAAGACGGGGCGCGGCGCACCGTGTCGTAACACTTGCTTACAAACACGCGAAGTGATTTGCACGAGCCTGGGCAAAACGCTGGCGCGACAACAGGAATGGCTGAAGCGCGAGCACAGTTTTACCGTCTGGTGCCGCCACACGATGGATGCGTGTCTGTAAGGGTTTCGTAAGTTTCGCGAAACCAAGAAACCAGAGCCGTTGCTTGTTGTTTGAATTCGATGCACGATGGACCGTGTGTCGTGATTCGAAAACGCGATGGGCGTCGCAAGCCGCAGTCGCGTGCCCGACGTACCCCATCCGTTGACGGCGCTTCCGATCGCCGATTCGCGATGCGCACACGGCGGGTTTGTTCCGCTCGCGAGCGTTGCATGCGAGCGGCATGTTGCGCAACGACACGTCGTTTTGGAGGAGCTTTAATTGTTGGCGACATCGAGAAATCACATTCAAATTTAGGAGGCAAAGTGAAATCGAACTACGTGTCTGCGCATTTGATGGTCATCGCTGCTGCATCCGTCGCGTTCGCTTCCAGTGCACTGGCGGGCGATCCCGGCGATCCGCGGCTCACCGCCGCATCGCCGGAGGCAGCCTGCAACTCGCTGACGATGGCGTCGACGGGTGGACCGACGATAAAGGACAAGAAGACGCTGCTGGTTCGGTGGATGGGGTTCACGAATTACGAGTTGGTCTACGGCGACCATGTCATCCTGCTCGACCAGTGGTACGACCGTGCGGGCACGCAATACAAGGATCTGGGCTTTTCGCCTTCGGACGTGACGCGCGCCGATTTGATGCTGGTCGGACATGGCCACTACGATCATATGGCCGATACGGCACGGGTCGGCAGCCAGACGCACGCGCCGATCATCGCGGCCCCGATTACGGTCGCGAAATTGTTGACGCAGCCCGTCAATCCGGCCCAACTGATCCCGGTGACCGGAACGACCGGTGAAGTGTTGAATTTTCCGGGCATCGGCATCACGATTCAGCCGATTCTGGGGAGGCACGGGCAACCGCCCGCCTTCACGGGTGCGTTTGGAACCGCGTACAAAGCGGGCGCGCCCGTTCCGACGCCGAGTCAGGCGTCGGCACTCGCGACCATTCTCGCGCGGGGCTCATCCGATCCCAACATCACCACGCAGGGCACGATCGCCTACATCTTCACCTTCGAAGACGGATTCAAGCTGGCGTGGCGCGATTCCGGCGGCGTCATGACGGATTACGAAAAGCAGGTGCTTGCCGAGATCGGTCCCGTCGATGTTCTGCTGGGCGCCGTCGCGGCCAACGTCATCGCGGAATCCCAGGCAAAGATTTTGTTGCCGATGCTCGAAACATATCGTCCGGCCGTTTACATTCCGGGCCATCACGAGGAAGAGGTCGGCGGAAAGGTGGACCGCGCCACCGAGCCGCTCTTCCAGTACGCCAAGAATGAGTTTCCGGGAATGATCACGATATCGAAGGAATTCAAGGAGCCGACTTGCTTCGATACGCAAAAGAACGTCGCAAAGGGCTATCCATCGCACAACGGCTACACGGGTGCTCGGGGGACCAACGGGAATTTGAACGATTGGAACGGGCCGGGATTCTTCTGATCGCTCTGCCAACGGTGGCCGCGGGTCATGTAGCCCGCGGCTTTCCGTTTTCAGTTCCATGCTGAAACTGCTCGTCACGCGGCGCGTTGCCGCAGCGACGCTGTTTCTTTCGGCCATTGCCTATGCGGCGCCGCACGATTCGTGGAATTACATCACGCGGAGTCCCGACGGACGGGTTTCTTTCTACGGCGACCACAAGAGCATCACGTTGCGCGAGGCGATTCGACGCGCGCGAGTGCTATACAACTACAAGGAACCGCAGCTCGATCCGGATACGCTGGTCACGACGCGATCGACAATCGCAGTAACGCTCGCCGATTGCCGCAAGCGGAAGCTGGCCGGAATCGAAGGGACCGATTACGCCGGTCCGATGGGCAGCGGCAAGATCCTTTCGAGATCACGGCAGCTGCCGAACGCGGCGCCGGAGTACGTTGAAGCCAAATCCGGATCGGCCGACGAAGCGGTGTTGAATTACATATGTGGTACGCCGCACGCTGGGAAGCTGCGGGACGCCGCCGCGCGGTGACGAGCCGTTGTCCGTTACCGGGCAACCCGCAACTTCGCGGGTGAGCGCAGCGACATTTGCTCTCGCATTCGTTCTGGCTTAGTCTCTCGTCGCCACATCCGCTGAAGCAGTGTGCGACCGAGAACGTCGGCTGAACGCGCACGCTGATCGATGAACGACAAGCGTCGTCCACGAATCGGCGTTTCGTCAAAGGAGGAGAAGCATGAGCAGGCTTACCAGGCGCGATTTTTTCAAGGCCGGCGCGGCGACCGGAGTTGCCGCCGCGTTGCCGCTGAGGTCCACGAGCGCTGGCGCGAAAGACGTCGGCGACGATTCGGTCCTTACCTTCGTCAATGGCCGCATCCATACGATGAACGACCGCAACGACATCGTAAGCGCGGTTGCGATTCGGAATGGCCGCTTCGTTTCGGTCGGGGACGCTTCGAATCCCGGCGGGGGCGGAAAAGTCGTCAATTTGCATGGCCGCACGGTCGTGCCCGGGCTCATCGAGAGTCACACGCACTTCGTCAGTCTCGCGAACCGTCCCGGATACCACGTAGCGCAGTGGGAGCTTGCCTCGAGCGTCGCGGAAGTGCTCGAGTTGCTCGCGGCGCGGCGCAAGGACGTGCCCGCTGGCCAGTTCATCACCGCGATGGGCGCCGGAACACCGCGGATGTTCGCGGAGCTTCGCTTGCCGACGCTCGCCGAAATCGACTCCGCGGTGCCCGATCGGCCGGTTTTTCTCTACCAGGGCGGCGGCGGCCCCGCGCGGACCAACACGCTCGGCAAGCAATTCTTCGAAACCGCGACGGCGCCGCTCGCCGGTCCTTGCGTCGTCGGCGCCGACGGGACGCTCGCCGGCGGCAATCCGAGCATGGCGAATCGCGCGCTTTACCACTTACGCATCCGACAAACCTTCGAAGACAAGAAGCGGAGCGCGCTCGATGCAATGGCGTACTCGGCGAGCATCGGGCTCACGACGAATCTCGACCAGACGCTGGTTGCGAGGGCGACGGGTACGCTCGATCCATCCTCGCTCGATCCGCAGCCGACCGATGCGCTGTTCACGCTCAATCACTACCGAATGTACGACGCGTGGCTCGCGCTGCATCGCGACCGCAAGGCGTTCGTTCGACTGCAGATCAATTTCCTGCACAACCAGGGATTCATCGCCGCGCTCGGCGATCTCGATCACCAGCTGCCGGAGTTGCGTGAGCGCCTCAAGAACCAATTCCCCTTCTTCGGGGACGACATGGTGCGCACAGGTGGCATCGGCGAATGGGCCGCGCCGTTCGCGGCGCCCGGCAGCGCCGACTACCCGGTCTGGTATGAATCGCAGCGACAAGTCGCCAAGGCGCGCTGGCGAAACGAGAACGCCCAGCCCGGCACGCCGACCAGCTCGGCAACGATCGAGCAGGTCGTCGCGACTTACGAGGCGATGGACGCCGAGTTCGGCATCAAAGAGCTCCGCTGGGGATTGCAGCACGCGGACTTCACCACGCCGGATCAGCTTCAGCGGCTCAAGAACCTGAACTGCGCCGTGTCGATGTCGGGCTTCCGTTGGCTGAACGGTGTTCCGCGCGCCGACGGCTTGCCCGTGGGGCCGCTCTATCCGCAAATCATTGCGAGCGGCATCCACGCCGGCATGCACGAGGACGGCGTGCATATCGCGCCCCATAACCCGTGGTTTGCGCTCCACTACGCCACGACTGGCCTGAACGTTCTTGGCCAGCAGATCAACCCGGGACAGCAGATCACGCGCCAGCAGGCACTTTATGCGTACACGCGCGGAAATGCCTGGTATCTCAATCGCGAGAACGATCTCGGCTCCATCGAAGAGGGCAAGTTCGCTGACCTCGTGGTGCTCGATCGCGATTACTTCAGCGTGAGCGACGCTCAAATGCGCGATACAAGCTCGGTTCTAACGGTGGTGGACGGGCGGATCGTGTACGACGCCGGCGAGGTTTAGTCCGCTCGAACCGGCGTGTTGCGACCGGATAGAGAACGAGCGGCTCGCATTGGACGACGGCTTGCGCGAAGGCGCGAGCCGTTTTCCGGGACCACTGGACCGGGCTGCCATCGGTCACTCCGTCGAAAGGGCCGCCGCTGCGGGCGCGAAAAGTTCGCGGGGATTCGCAACGCCGCGGAATTGGTGGATTCCCAGGGACCGCAGCGGCATGCCGTACGCCTGTGCAAATTCGCCGGTGACGACGATCGGCTCATCGAGCGCTTTTGCGGCGTTTTCCACGCGGCTCACTAAATTGACTGCCGGTCCGATCGCGGTGAAGTCGAGTCGGTCCGACGCGCCGACGTTCCCGTAAATGACGGTGCCGGCGTGCAGCGCCACGACGATCCGCAGTGGGGGCTCGCCCGACATCGCGGGATTGTCGACGAGCCGCTGCACTGACTCGAGCCCTTGCATCGCGGCCGCCATCGCGTTACGCGCGGCGTCGCGCGCCCGTGCAGCGACATCAATCGGAAAAATGGCCAGCAGGCCGTCGCCGATGAATTTCAATATCTCGCCTCCGTATCGGTGGATCGCGTTCGCCTGGACATCGAAAAGCGCGTTCAGTATCGCGATCATCTGCTGCCCGGGCAGGCGGTCCGAGCGCGCGGTGAAGCCACGAAGATCCGACGACCAGAGAACGGCGGTCAACTCTTCCCCTGTGCCGCGGCGAATTTGGCCGCTCAGCACCTTGGGACCGGCGCTGGCTCCCAGATAGATATCGAGCAGGCGACGCGTCAGCGTCCGCTGGGTGTAGGAGTCGCACATGACCGACATGCGTTCGGAAATGGCGGTCAAGTCCGCGACCTGTCGCGCGGAAAAGCCATCGAGGCGATCGGTTGTGAAGGTGACGGCGTAGCGACGGCCCTCGGCACCGGCAACCGGCAGCGCGAGGTAATCGGTGCAACCTCTGTCCTTCAGGTCCCGCAAAATCGGGAAATCGAGCTCGTGGCCGGGGCGGTCGATTCTTCGCCGCAGCGTCTCACGGCCTTGTATCACCCGCAGCACCGGGTTGTATTGGTAGGGCACCACGTCGATGATCTCGTGCGCGATGAAGGTTTGCACCGTTTGCCCGGTGTCGCGCCACCAGGTAATCGAAGTTCCGAGGAATTGAGGGTGGAGCGTCCCGCTGTGTACGGTCAGCCGCGCAAGCGGAAAGTCGGCGGCAAGCATCCGCCAGGCCAGTTCGTCGATGGCTTGCGCAGCAGTCGCAGCTTGCAGCGCCGGCCCGCTCAGCCATTCGGCGATCGCATCGACGGTCTCATGCACCGGCCGCTCGGCGAGCGGACGTTCAACGATCTCAGCAGTATGGATATACGACTGATCGATTCCGCCTTGGTACGATTGCTCGTTCGTATCGGTCACCGGGTCGGGAACGTCAGGCCAGCGCGCGTTCGGCGCGGGAGGAAACCATTATGTCATCGCCAACCTACACTTCGGCATTGATCGTCGGCGCAGGCCAGGGACTGAGCGCGTCGCTCACGCGGCTTTTCGCACAAGAGGGCCTCGCGGTCACACTTGCCGCGCGGGACACGGCGAAGCTCGCTGCGTTATGCGCGCAGACGGGCGCGCGTGCCTTCCGGTGTGACGCTCAGGACGAACTGCAAGTGCAGCGATTGTTCGCCGATCTCGACCGCGAGCAGCTTGTGCCCGACGTCGTCATCTACAACGCCAGCGCCCGCATGCGCGGACCGTTCGTGCAACTGGCTCCGGCCGAGGTTCAGCGCGCGTTGCAGGTGAGCGCGTTCGGCGCATTTCTGGTCGCTCAGCGAGCGGCGCAATTGATGCTTCCCCGCAGGCACGGCGCAATTCTCTTCACGGGCGCCTCGGCCAGCGTGAAGGGCTACGCGCAGTCGGCGCCGTTTGCAATGGGCAAGTTCGCGTTGCGCGGACTGGCGCAGAGCCTTGTCCGCGAGCTCTCGCCGCAGGGAATTCACGTCGCGCATTTCGTGATCGACGGCGCGATCCGCGGCGGAGGACGTCGCGATGATCCCGACAATCCGGACGCGCTGCTGGACCCCGACGCGATCGCGCTTGCCTACCTGAACATTCTGCGTCAACCGCGCAGCGCCTGGTCCTGGGAGATCGAGTTGCGGCCCTGGGTGGAGCGCTTCTGACACCGGTTGAACCTGGAATGGCATTCAAGCATTGATCGGCGTACTATTTCAACCGCATGGGCGAGCTTGAAATGACGACCGACGCAACTCGGTCCGCGGCACATGTTCGTACGGCGATCCCGGAAGGAGCGGACGCAGTGGCGGTCACGTCGACGCAAAACGAGGTTCGTGGGCTCGCGCCGCCTGACAATTGGCAAGCGCCGCCATCGGAAGCGTTTCTTTCAGGATCGCGCCCGCGCGCTTCGAAGCGCATCCGGCTGGTTCGCCGCATCGCGTGGAATCTGTTGCCTCCCTTTACGTTCGCCGCCATGGTGGCGCTGTGGTGGGGGGCAGTCGAGCTGTTCAAGATTCCTGCGTACCTGTTGCCGGGGCCGGGGCCGGTCTTTTCACGGCTCGTCACCGATGCCCGCCTCCTGTGGACGCATTCGCAGGTCACGCTGATCGAGATCATGCTGGGTTTTGGCTTGACGATCGTGACGGCGATTCCGCTCGGCCTGCTGATCGCACTTTCCGCGCTTGCGAAACAGGTCGTCTACCCACCGATCATGCTGATGCAGCTCGTGCCGAAGATCGCCGTCGCGCCGCTGTTCCTCGTGTGGCTCGGATTCGGATTGGAATCGAAGGTGCTGCTCACGATACTCATGACGTTCTTCCCGCTGCTGCTCGCGAGCATCAGCGGTTTCATGATCCTCGATGATCGCCTGCTGTATCTGACGAAGTCGATGGGCGCCTCGAGCTGGGACACGTTCCGTTACCTGCGCTTCCCTGCGGCGTTGCCCGTGATCTTTTCGGGCATCAAAACGTCGGCGACGATTGCGGCGACCGCCGCGATCGTGGCGGAGTTCGTCGGCGCCAACAAGGGTCTGGGCTATGTGCTGCTCAGGGGCACGAGCACGATGGATATCGAGCTGGTCTTCGCGGTGCTCGTCGTACTGACGATCGTCGGAATCGCGATCAACTATCTCGTCGAGTTCTGCGAATGGGCGATGACGCCCTGGCAGCGAGCCAAGGACTAGGGGTTTGTTCCCACGATGGACACAAACCGTTGCGGCAACCCGAAGGGAACGGGCGTCCTGGAACCCCCTCGCTGTTGCTCTCCTCTCCAAGAGCGCCAGCCTTGGCATCCTTATTTTTCGAATGAGCCGCGATCGGCCGCCATGCCACGCGCTCGCGTTTGCGCCCATCGTGTAAACAGGCCCTAACAGGAGGATCACATGCGTCAACGGTCAACGAAGTCGCTCATCGTGTCGATCATTTCGGCCGCGTCGATAGTTGGCGCCGCATCCACAACCGCAGCCGAAACGCCCGTCACCTTTCAATTGAACTGGATGGCCGGCGGACCGAATGCTGGATTCGAGGCGGCGGTCGCCCAAGGTTATTACAAGGACGCAGGCCTCGATGTGACCCTCGTTCAAGGCAACGGCTCCGGCAACACGGCGCAGCTCGTCGCCAGTGGACGCGCGCAGATCGCGTATGCCGACGCCGTCGCGGTATCGCAGCTGATCGCGAAAGGCGCGCCGATGAAGATCATCGCGACGATCTACCAGTCGAATCCGAACGCCGTCATGGCGCTCAAGAAGACCGGCATCAAATCGGTCAAGGACCTGGCGGGCAAGAAGGTCGGCGTGCCGTCGGGGTCGTCGCAGACGACGATGCTCCCGCTGCTGCTCAAGTCGAACAATCTCAAGGAATCGGACATCGACATGATCGACATGCCGGTCGCCTCGATGGTGCCGGCGCTTTTGCAGGGACAGGTCGATGCAGTCCTCGGGTCGATCGATGCCTATCAAATCCAGGCAGAGTCGCAGGGCGCGCAGCTCGATGTCTATCGCTTCGCGGATCACGGCGTTCCGACGGTCAGCACGTCGATTTTCGCGAATAACGACTACCTCAAAAGCAATCCGGACGTCGTCAGGAAATTCGTGGCCGCAAGCCTCAAGGGATGGAGCTTCGCGCTCGATCATCCGGACCAGGCGATCAAGGATGTCAAGAAGGTCTTTCCTGAAACCAACGAGAAGCTCGCCACTGCCGAGCTCGCCGCGATCACGCCGCTGTTCTGCAGCGGCGGTGCGAAGTACATCGGAAAGGCGGAGGATGCTCTATGGGCCAAATCGCAGGACCTTCTCGCCGAGGTGAAGCTCTTGCCGGCCGGACAGGATCCGAAGACCTACTACTCGAACGACTATCTGCCGCCGCCTTCGCAAATGCGCGCATGCAAGGCTTGACGCGGTGACGCCACGATAATCGAAGCAGGCATGGCTCACGAGCGCGACGGCGGATATACCTATGCGGATCTCCGCGTCGGGATGTCGTTCCGAAGTCCGGGACGAACGATCACCGACGCGGATGTCGTCGCGTTCGCCGGCCTCACCGGTGACTACTCCGAGCTTCATACCAGCGATGTCTATGCAAAGAACAGCCAATTCGGACGTCGCGTCGCACACGGAATGCTCGGCCTCGCGTACGCGCACGGACTGATGTGGCCGCGAACCGGCGAGCTGCGCCAGACCGCGATCGCGTTTCTCGGGATCACCGACTGGCGATTCGTCGGGCCGATCTTCATCGGCGATACGATCTTCGTCGACTATCGTCTCGCCGAGCTCCGCGACAGCAACTCGAAACCCACGCAGGCAATTGCGACATTCGACGTCGAAGTGGTGAATCAGGACGGTTTGGCCGTTCAGCGCGGTCGCAAGGCGGTCCTGGTTTCGAAGGTGCCGCTATCCGCCGTCGCCGCTTCGAACGCGCATCGCAAGGGAGCTTGAGCGATGTCCGAGCGGATTGCCGCCGATGCGAAGTGCGGCGTTCCCATTCAGATCGACGGCGTCGCGAAGATTTTCGGCGAGGATACGGACGCCCCGTTCCGGGCGT
>Ga0207702_10005743_pt1 | contig 10806 bp, 9 predicted proteins | sample KBSCornC62_FD_184302 | JGI IMG/M metagenome (GOLD analysis project Ga0207702, IMG submission 184302) | Corn rhizosphere microbial communities from Kellogg Biological Station, Michigan, USA - KBS Corn C6-2 (SPAdes) (version 2) | ecosystem: Host-associated > Plants > Roots > Rhizosphere > Soil ...
ATCGAACCGCGGTGGTCCAGGCCGAGCGGTTCGATCGGAGCGCCCATTCGGCCGCCCCGATCGCGAGCAGCGCAACACCGTCAGCTCGACAGATCGGGGCCACGAGCAGCAACACCGCCGTGGCATACCGACGATCTCGCATCATCTGTAGCATGAGCGCGGCCGCCAGCAGCAGGATCGCGAGGTGCGCGAACGGCATGGCACGCTGGGCTTGGAGCTTCGCGATTGCCGCAATGCGCCAGTGCTCCACCCCGATGTCGTTGAGAACGAGCAGCGCGGCCGCGATCACAACGGCGCTCGACGCGGCGGCTTTCAACCGGTGTGTCGCGCCGGATTCCCACAATGCGCGGCCAAGCCCGACTGTCGCGAACGCGAGGGCCGCTTGATTGATCCAGTGCAGGCTGCCCGCGCTGCTTGGAAGCCAGTGATGCGGCGCCCGAACGTATCCAAAAATTCTGATGAGCTCCGCACCCGCGACATGCGAGGGAGTCAAGATCATCGGCACGACGACGGCGCCGACACAGGCTGCGCACGCGAGAAGCCCGATAGCCAACCCAACGAGCATCGTTCGATTGTTCCGAATGTCTCGGATTGCGAGCGGCGCCAGCAGCAACGCGCCCATGATGCCAACGAGCACCTGCAACAGCGCGGCGAACCCGAGAAGCACGTACGCGCCGCGCCAGCGTCCGCGCAGCCCAGCATACCAACCCCAGAGCGCGAATGACATCGCGAACGTTCCGGGCACCGCGTTCGTCGAATCGACGATCGGGAGATTCCACAGATGGTGATTCGCGGCGCAGAGCCAGAGCACGAGCGCCGCTGATACGGCGAGCGCCGGCCACGACAACTCCCGCTCGTCGGCAATCCACGCTACGATCGCCACGACGGCGCCACACACGGCGATGAGTGTCGCCAACTGCACCGCGAAGTACGCGTGCGCGAACGTGAATCCGGCACGCACCAATCCGGAGATCAACAGCTCGTACGCCACGCGCGGGCTCGGACCGAGGAACGACTGCACGGCGAAGTCGCGCGCGAAGAGTCCTGGATGCAGCCGAGCGAGAATCGGCAGCACTTCTTGTGAGTGATTGGCCATCGGCCAGCGGTACGGCCCGATCCACAGCGTCGCGAACGCCAGCCCAATCGCGAGCGGCCAACGCACCACGAGCCGGGTGCGCCGTTCGGTGTCCACTGTCGACTCGACTGCAACGCGAGGGCCGCTGAATTCGCGAGCTCGCGTTCGCCGAGCCTCAGCGAGCATGAACTTGGGGCGATGGCGCGGGCGGCCACACGCGGAACGAGACCGCGCGCGCGCCTTGAAAGGATTCGTACGTGAGGCGAATTCCGTCTCGCAAGCCGGTGCGGGGCTTCCACCCCAAGCGCGTGAGACGCGCGCAATCCAACAGCTTCCTCGGCGTCCCGTCCGGCTTCGACGTGTCGTGGACGATCTCGCCGTCATAGCCGACCACGTCTCGCACGATCGCCGCCAGCTCCCTGATGCTGACGTCTTCGCCGCACCCGATGTTGACGATCTGCATCGGGTCGTCGTGGCGCTCCATGACGAGAACCGTGGCGTCGGCCATGTCGTCCACGTACAGGAACTCGCGGCGCACGCTGCCGGTGCCCCACACGGTGACGGTGGGCGCTTCCGCCAGCTTCGCTTCGTGGAACTTCCGAATCAGCGCCGGGAGCACATGACTATTCTCTAAATCGTAGTTGTCGCCCGGCCCGTACAGATTGGTCGGCATCACCGACACGAAGTTCGACCCGTGCTGCCGGTGGTACGCCTGACACATCTCGATGCCGGCGATCTTCGCCACGGCGTACGGCTGGTTGGTCGGTTCGAGATAGCCGGACAGGAGGTACTCCTCCTTCATCGGCTGCGGGGCGTGCTTGGGGTAGATGCACGAGCTGCCGAGGAACAGGAGCTTCGCCACGCCGCAGCGGTGCGCCGCCTCGATCACATTGCACTGGATCGCGAGATTGCTGCGGATGAAGTCGGCGGGATACGTGTTGTTCGCCAGGATCCCGCCGACCCTCGCCGCGCCGAGGAACACGAACTCCGGCCGCTCGGATTCAAAGAACGCAAATACCGAGCGCTGATCCTCGAGATCGAGCTCGTCGTGCGAGCGAACGATGATGGTCCGGTAGCCGCCCTCGGCGAGCCGCCGCACGAGCGCGGACCCCACGAGGCCGCGGTGACCGGCGACGTAGATCCGGCTATCGTGGCGCATCATGCCCTCGTGCGAACGCGGCGTCGACGGACTCATCGGATTTCCGGCATGGGAGCGTCGCGCGCTGGGCACGCTGGTTATTGAATTGAAGGATGCTTATGCGGACCGCACGCGGAAGCCGGCGGCGGCGAGCTTGACGAGCGCTCGGACGCGCTCGCGCTCGCGCTTCGCGTACAGCGGGTCCACCGCGGGGGCGCGCTCCAGGTGCACGACGCCCCGGCTGTCCATGCGTGATTGCACGTCGACGATGGTCTCCCCCGGCACCCGGGACGGCCGGTCGCCGCACATCACGATGTACTGCACGCCGTATGTGCTCCGAACGGAGGACGGGATCGCGTCAGAGGCGTAGCCCACGAACAGGTATCGCGGAAACAGCGGCCGCATACCCGAGCGGGTCGCGACCCATGGAAGCACCGTGGCAAACCCCTGCCGCTTCAGGTTCCCTTGCGCCCACGCCTCAGCATCCCGCTTGGTGTACACCAACACCCATGTTGTCGCGCGTGCGCAAGACTCCTCGTCCGCCATCGATGACATCCCCGACCTGTGGCAAAGCTACCGCGCGATTCGCGCCGAAAGGCTGGGGCAAATCGGAGCCGTTGCTTCGGTGTGAATGGCGACTTTCAGCGGCGCGCTCCAACGGCACGGCGCACCGAAAACGGTGCGCCGCTCGCCCTGCCCCAAGAACAGCTAAACTATTTCTGGGGCACGCTTCTGCAAGGCTCTCTTTCCGCGTGTAAACGCCCGCGCCACACCGGATTTCGGGCGGCTCGCTAATTTGTCGTGTGAATGATCGATATTCACACGCACCTCCTGCCCGGCGTGGACGACGGCTCTCCGTCGCGCGAAAAGTCGCTGCCGGTGCTGCACGAATTCAGGCAGGCCGGTGTGCGCACGGTCGTCTGCACACCCCACCTGAACGCCTCCCGGGCAGGCGCCGCGCCGTTCGAGCATCACGCCGCGCTGCTCCAGGATCTCCGCGCCGACGCGCCCGCGGGGCTCACGCTCGAGCAAGGCTGGGAGATCATGCTCGACATGCCCGGCGCCGATCTCTCCGATCCGCGCCTCGGGCTCGCGGGCTCGCGCGCCCTGCTCGTCGAGTTCCAGCATTCGAATCTCCCGCCGAACGCCAGCGCCGAGCTGTTCAGAATTCGGATGAGCGGGCGGGTGCCCGTCGTCGCGCACCCCGAACGCTACGTCGGGTGCACGGTCGAGAACGTCCGCGACTGGAAGCGCTCGGGCGCCGTGATACAGATGGACGTCACCGCCATACTCGGCGGTCGCCGGATCAGCGAGCTGACGCGACGACTGCTCGCTGAAGGCCTGTGCGACATCTTCGCGAGCGATACACACGTGGACAAGCGTTCGCTCGGTCCCGTGCGGCAGTGGCTCCGTGATGTCGGCTCGGAGACGCACGCGAAGCTCCTCACCCACACGAATGCGGCGCGCGTCCTGGCCAACGACGAGCCCATTGAGGTTCCACCGCTGGTGACGAATCGCGGAATCATTGCCCGCCTACGCGAGCTGCTTTTCCGCTCGAAATAGCTGAATCGCCAGAGCCACCGCGCCCCCGACGAGCGCTCCGGCGATCATGTCGACGCCATAGTGGAAACCGCCGTACACGGCGCCAAGGCCGACGAGCACACTGACGACGACGCACGCCACGCCAACCCTCCGCTGCCATTTGAGCGCCAGTAACGTCTGCGCCACCGACACCGCCATGTGCGATGACGGAAATGCGGCACCCCGCGACGACCCCGCCGCCAGTATCGCCACCGCCAGTCGCCGCATCGGACCGTCCGGCGCCGCAGTCGAGGGTCCCCACAGATACCGCGGGCCCTCAACGGGGAACACAATGAAACACACCCAGCACGCGATCCACGTCGCCGTGAGCACGAAGATCGTCTCCGAAAAGCCCCGCCGCTCGCCTCGCACGTACAACAACAAAGGCGGCACGAAGATCATCGGATAGAAGAGCATGTACCCCGCGTGCAGCGGCTCACTGAGCCACGCGAAGGGAAGCGCACTCGCGAATGCCTTCGCGGGCTCCGTCCCGAACACCCAGAGATCCAGATGCTGGATCGTGGCGTCGTGGTACGACGTCCCAACCACGGCGATGAGCCGCGGAATCTCGCCGTAGAGCGCGACGGCAATGATCAAGGGCGCCACGTCGCCAACGACGCGCCCGAGGCGCCTCTCAGACGTCGCCGCCCATGCAACAACACCGAGCAAAAGGAGATGCAGCGCTGCGATGGCAAAGTCGTGCGCGAGCACGAGCGCGAGGCCGGACAACGCGACATACACGCCGATCCAACGGAGCGCGCGACGACGCGCAACAGTATCGACGGGCTCGGCAGTGGTCGCCTCTCGCGCGCCTGCCGCCCGGATTACATTCGCCACCGTGTCCATCGGTATCGTTCCGGTCTCATCGTGGCGCAACCTGCGCCGTCTCGTCGAGCTGTGGGGGCAGGTCTCCAATCCTCGGGATCACCCGCGGGGGATTCCGGCCGCTCAACATCGCGACTCGCCACGCAGCCGAAATTTTCAGTTCCTCTACCGAATGTACGCACATGCGTTGAATGCCTGCGTGCAACGCCAGTCGCGGCGGCGCATTCGAGGATAGTCTTGCGCGACAACATTGCACGGCGAAGCGTATGCTCGCTGCGAACGGCCGTGCTCCGACTTCTCCTGCCCGTCTCAATCCAGGGTGGCCGGTGCCGCGTGGCGAGGCGGGAGCCGGCCTCATTGTCTCCAGAGACCACTTAAGAATGAATCAAGTCGGCTCGACCCCAGCACGCGTCGTTTCCTGTTGCGGCAACATGGTTCTGCCGCACGGGCTCGAGTTTGCCGCCTTTCAAATGCTTGAAAATCTCCGTGAGCATGGCGCCACGATTCATTGCATCGTCAACGACTGGGAAAACCACCGCATCGTCGAGCTCGCGCAGCAAATCGGCGCATCGTGGTCCGAAGGACCCTACGCCGCACGTATCAACAAACGATCTCTCCGGCCGAACGAGTTCCTTCGAACGTACCGAACCGTGGCGGCCACGAGTAACGATCTCGTGCAGCGCGCAACTGAGATCGCTGCGACCCACGTGCATATCCCAGACTTCGCGATCGTGCTGCGAACGTTCCCCGCGTTGATGCGGCTGCGCGCACGCGGCGTAAAGGTGGTGTTTCAAGTCGCAAATGCTCCTGCTACCGAGCGCTTCTATCCCCGCCTGTGGCGTCATGGAGTTGCGCCGTTCGTCGACGTGTTCGTGCCAAACTCTCAGTTCACGAAGACGGAGCTGGGTCGAATCGGCGTTCCGGCGGCCAAAATTGCGGAGCCGATCCACCCGGTAGGCCGGCACGCCCTTCCGCGTGCATCCGCCGACGGCAAGCGCGATTTTAGCCGGATCGTCTTCGTCGGCCAGACAATACCGCAAAAAGGCCTTCACGTACTGCTCGAGGCGATGAGTATTCTGGTCGCGCGGGGATATTCGCCGATATTGGACGTGGTAGGCCAGATGGACGGCTGGGAACACCCGAATTTCCGTGGCTATCGCCAAAGCTTGGTTGACCGCGCGAACGCGTCAGATCTCGCCAATCGAGTCCACTTTCACGGATATCTAAGCGACGTCCCGAGTGTGCTTGATCGGGCGGGCATTCACTGTTGCCCGTCGCTTCCAGAACTCCGTGAAGGGTTCGGGCTGGTCAACATTGAGGCGAAGCGGGCGGGGCTGCCGAGCGTCGTATTCCCGAGCGGTGCGCTGCCGGAGTTGGTGGCCCACCGCGTGGACGGCTGGATCTGTACTCACGCAACGGCGGAGTCCCTCGCCGAGGGTCTCCAGTATTTCCTCGAGGATTCCGGGCGGACTGAGCGTGCGGGCTCGTGCGCCAGGAACTCCGCCGAAGCATTCTCGTCCGCGCGCGCTAACAAGGCCTGGCGAATCGTATTTGGTATGTGAGCGTCGCATTCACCAACTCGTGATCGCTCGACTTCGGGAGACCTCCTCTCGCGCATTCTCCGCTTGGATTACATTCGCCGACGTGTCCATCGACATCGTTACCGTCTCGTCTGCGCGCGATTTGCGCCGGTTCGTGGACCTGCCCTGGCAGATCTACAATCGCGCGGATCACCCGCAATGGGTGCCGCCCCTGCGCATCGCCGTGCGCGACGCGCTCGATTCCAAGAATAATCCGTTCTACCGCGAGGCTACCCGGGAATTGTTCCTGGCGTTGCGGAACGGCAAGCCGGTCGGGCGCATCGCCGCGATCGAGAACCGCGCGCACAACGACTTCCACGGCGACCGTGTCGGCTTCTTCGGCTTCTTCGAGTGCAAGGAGGATCAGGAAGCCGCGAACGCGCTCTTCGCGGCCGCGGAGTCATGGCTTCGCGAGCGTCGGCTCGATACGATCCGCGGGCCCGTGAACCCGTCGACCAATCACGAATGTGGTCTGCTCGTGGACGGCTTCGAGCAGCACCCCATGATCATGACGACGTGGAATCCGCGCTATTACTCAACGCTCGTGGACGGTGCGGGCTTCGCGAAGGCGAAGGATCTCATCGCCTATCATATTTCGATCGAGACGGAGCAGCCGTTCGTTCTTCCGGAGCGATACCAGCGTCATGCGGAACGAGCCATGCAGGGCAACCGGCTCACCTTTCGTGACATCGATATTCGCGACTTCGATCGAGAGGTGGAACGCTGCTGGGAGATCTACAACGAGGCGTGGGAGAAGAACTGGGGCTTCTTTCCGATGTCGCATGACAGCTTCGTGCACGAGGCGAAGGTCCTGAAGCACATCGTGTGGAAGAATCTCGCCTTCATTGCCGAGGTGAACGGCGATCCGGCCGGCTTTCTGATCGTGCTGCCCGATTATCACCGTGCCTTCAAAGCGATCGGCAACGGGCGGCTGCTGCCGACGGGCATCTTCAAGATCCTCGCGGCCAAACGGCGTCTCACATCCGTGCGAATCATGATCCTTGGCGTGAAAGCACGGTACCGCACGCGCAGCATCTTTCCGCTCTTCGCGAACGAGATCGACCGGCGCGGTCGAGCCAGAGGAGCCACCACGGGCGAGGCGTCCTGGATCCTCGAGGACAACGAGAAGCTCAACCGGCCGCTCGCCGCATTGGGCTTGAAGGAGTATCGCCGCTGGCGGATCTACGATCGGGCCATCACGCCGGCAAGCGTATGAGCATCTTCGACAAGTGTGAAGGCTATACGGCCGTTCGCGAGCACGAAGCCCTGGGACTCTATCCGTATTTCCATCCGATCGAGGAGGCGACGGCGACCGAAGCGCGCATTCGCGGCGATTGGAAGATCATGGTGGGGTCGAACAACTATCTCGGGCTCACGCACCATCCCAAAGTGCTCGAGGCGGCGCGCGTCGCCCTCGCGAAATTCGGCAGCGGCTCGACCGGCAGCCGCTTTCTCAATGGCACGCTCGATCTGCACTACGAGCTCGAGGCGCGGCTCGCGAAGCTGTTCAACAAGGAAGCGGCGCTCGTCTTCACCACCGGCTATCAGGCGAGCATCGGCGCCATCGCGCCGCTCGTCGGGCGCGGCGATCATCTCTTTCTGGATCGGCTCAATCACGCGTCGCTCGTCGACGGTGCGCGCCTGTCGAACGGCGAGATGCACCGGTACCCGCACGGCGATTTCACGGCGCTCGACAAACAGCTCGCGAAATTGCCGCCGGACGCCAACAAGCTCGTGGTGAGCGATGGCGTGTTCTCGATGGAAGGCAGCATCGTCGACCTGCCGGAGCTCGTGCGCGTATCCAAGCAGCACGGCGCGCAGATCTTGCTCGACGAAGCGCATGCCCTCGGCGTGCTCGGACCCGATGGCGCCGGCACGGCGAGTCACTTTGGCCTGGGCGAGCAGGTCGATCTCATTCTCGCGACATTCTCGAAATCGCTCGCATCGCTGGGCGGAGTCGTCGCGGGATCAGACGCGGTGATCCACTGGCTCCGGCATCACGCCCGCGCGCTGATCTTCACCGCGAGCATGCCGCCGTCATCCGTGGCGGGCGCGCTCGCGGCGCTTGACGTCATGGAGCAGGAGCCCGAGCGGCGCGAACGGGTGTGGCGGAACACGCAGCGTGTGGCCGACGGTCTGCGCCAGATGGGCTTCGACATCGGCGCGAGCCAGACACCGGTAATTCCGGTGTTGATCGGCGATGTTGAGAAAGTGCTCATCGCGTGGCGCACGCTCTTCGACGATGGAATTTTCAGCCACCCCATCGTTCCGCCGGCGGTGCCTCCGAACGCGTGCCGCATTCGCGTCTCGATGTCGGCCGAACACACGGACGAACAGATCGAGCGCGTGCTCGCCGCGTTCGCCCATGTCGCGAAAGCGGTGGCTGATTTCAGCGTTGCGCAGCCATCAGCCCCGGATCGCGCGGCGAGCGCCGAGCGCGTAGCCAACGCCGATTGACGGGGCCATGAAACACAGGTGCTGGACGATCGCGAGCGCCAGCGCCTGTTCGGGCGAAAGACCCAGATAGCGATAGACGAAGAACGCGGCGGCTTCGTACGCGCCAAGGTTTCCTGGTGACACGGGGATCATCGTCGCGAGCAGCACGGCCGCCAGCACGAGCAGCACCGCCGGGAGCGCGAAGCCCAGCCCGAACGCATGCTGCACCGCGACGATCCCGAGCGCCTCCATCACCTTGGACATCGCGACGAGCACCAGCGCGACGATGCCGTGTCGAACATCGCGCAGCGCGGCGAGATCGCGTCCCCAGCGCTCGCTCGAGTTGGCGACGAACAGCAGGAGCACGAGCAGCAGGCCGACGACGATCGTCACGCCGATGAACGCGCGATGCATCCAGCCCGGCAGCGGTGAAAAGAGTCCAACCGCGAGGCAGACCGCGACCTTCACGATCCCTTCGCCAAGCTGGTCGAGCGCGAGCACCGAGAGCGCCGATTGCGCCGAGAGACCGGCGCGCTTGATCAACAGCGCGACGCCGGTGGCGTGGCCCGCGAGAAATGGCACCGTGTTCATCACCGCCGAGGCGATCGCGGCGATCTCGAACATCCGGCGGTATGGCACGCGCGCGGCGCGCGGCGCGAGCACGCTCCAGAATCCGCCCCAGGCCACCAGAATACCGGCGTTGAGAACGACGGCCAGCACGAGCCACCCGATACGCACGTGCGCGATCGTCGACAGCGCGGCGCGCCAATCGACCGACCGAACGGCCACGACGATGCCGATGGTGACGACCAGGAGACCCACGGTCCACGCGAGGCGCGCGCGCGCCGCCGGGGTCACGCCGCGAGCTCTCGCATTCTGACGAACCGTGCGCCGCCGCGCTGGTAGCCGGCGAGTACGTCCCGCACGCACGCGAGCGCCGGAGCGCCGGTCCTGAACCGGCAATCCCAGCGCAGCTGCTCACGCGTGAGATCGACGAACTCCCAAGGATGCGTGAACAACACGACGGGGCTCGACAGCGCGCCGAGGTAGAGCCAGCGCAGCCCGCGCGGGAAGCGCAGCACCGACGACGTGACCGACGCCGGCACGCGCGTGATGTCGAACGTCTTCCTCGTTCTGTAATACTCGATCTTATATTTGGCTTGCGACGAGTCGAGCATGAGTCCCGCGTCGCGCAGCAGCGCGACGTAGGCGGGCGGGAATTTGAGGTACGGCGCGCGGAACGACGTCACGAGGTCGAACGCGCGGAGGATCTCCGTCGACTGCGTGATCTCGTCGCGCGCTGCCGCGGGCGACAGCTCCGTGAAGGCGGTGTGGCTCATGCCGTGGCAGGCGAGCTCGTGCCCTTCGCGCACCACGCGCGCGACGGCGTCCGGAAAGCGCGTCGCGACTTCGCCCGTCGTGAAGAACGTCGCCGGCACGCCGAGCTCCGCGAGCAGATCGAGCAGCGCCGGGAGTCCATGCTCCACGCCGCGAAACCCGGAGAGGAACGGCGGGCAGTCCGGCTCGAGGTCGACCGTGAACGCGACGGTCGTCACGACGCAGGCTGGCTCACGGCCGAAACTCAGCGCCCAACTGCACGATGCCATTCGTTTTCGTCATTCCGCCGACGAAGGCGAAGTTATGCGTGCGCTCCGCCCCCGCCGCCGCCCGCACGTCGATCCGCCGATCGCGTGCCGACCGCCAGACGAGCAGCGCGCGCGCGCGCTTCTCGGCGGGGTTTCTCTGCGTCAGCTCGAAATGAAAGTCGGTCTGATTCACGCCGTTCGCCACGGCCGTGTAGACGTTTCCGCTCCGCACCTCGAGCGCGCCCTCGACCGAGAACGTCCCCAGCCGCGCCGCATCGAGATCGACGGTGGCGTACCCGGCCGTCGCACGTGGCCCGAGCTGGTCGCCCAGGATCAGGCTGTCTTCGGTGATGCCGCTCGCGAACTGTCCATGCGTGTAGTAGCGGATGCCCGTCTGTCGATACTCGGCCCGCGCGCGCAGACGGCCACATTCCATGATGCATGAGAAGTCGATGCCCCCAACACCGCCGCCGTCGTCGAACAGGCTGCTCTTCACCCGCCGCTGATCCCAGTCGTCGAGCAATCCTTCGGCGTAGAGCTCGAACCCGCCAAAGCTCGGCGCATGCAGTCGGAAATTGCCGCCGA
>Ga0207702_10005747_pt1 | contig 10805 bp, 13 predicted proteins | sample KBSCornC62_FD_184302 | JGI IMG/M metagenome (GOLD analysis project Ga0207702, IMG submission 184302) | Corn rhizosphere microbial communities from Kellogg Biological Station, Michigan, USA - KBS Corn C6-2 (SPAdes) (version 2) | ecosystem: Host-associated > Plants > Roots > Rhizosphere > Soil ...
CTCGACAAGCCTCTTTTCCTGATCGCCGGTCCCTGCGTCGTCGAATCGCTGCAACTGCAGATCGACACCGCCGGCGCGCTCAAGGACATCACGGCGCGCCTGGGCGTGCCGTTCATCTTCAAATCCAGCTACGACAAGGCGAATCGCACCTCGTCGAAAAGTTTTCGCGGCCTCGGCATCGACGAAGGTCTGAAGATCCTTGGTGAAGTGAAAAAACAGCTCGGCCTGCCGGTGCTGACCGACGTGCACGAATACACGCCGCTGGACGAGGTCGCGAGCGTCGTCGACGTGCTGCAAACGCCCGCGTTCCTGTGCCGCCAGACCGATTTCATCCAGAACGTGGCCAAGACGGGCAAGCCGGTGAACGTGAAGAAGGGCCAGTTCCTGTCGCCGTGGGAAATGAAACACGTCGCCGATAAGGCGCTCGAAACCGGCAACACGCAAATCATGGTGTGCGAGCGCGGTGCAAGTTTCGGCTACAACAACCTCGTTTCCGACATGCGCAGTCTCGCGGTGATGCGCGACACCGGCTGCCCGGTCGTGTTCGACGCGACGCACTCGGTGCAGCTGCCCGGCGGCGCCGGCGGCAAATCCGGCGGCCAGCGAGAATTCGTGCCGGTGTTGTCACGCGCCGCGGTCGCGGTCGGCATCGCCGGCATCTTCATGGAAACGCACCCGGATCCGGACAAGGCGCTCTCCGACGGGCCGAACGCGTGGCCGCTCGGCAAGATGGAAGCGCTGCTGGAAACGCTGCTCGTGCTCGACCGCGCCGTCAAACCCCGCGGCTTGCTCGAAACGAATTCGTAAACCACCTGCTGGGCAATCCACAATGACGCAAATTTCCGCCATCCACGCGCGCGAAATCCTCGATTCGCGCGGCAATCCCACCCTGGAAGCCGAAGTCACCCTGAGCGACGGCTCGTTCGGCCGCGCCGCCGTGCCGAGCGGTGCGTCGACCGGTTCGCGCGAAGCGGTCGAACTGCGCGACGGCGACAAGGCGCGCTACCTCGGCAAAGGCGTGAAGAACGCGGTCGCGAACGTGAACGGCAAGATCGCGCAGGCGCTGAAAGGCTTCGATGCGGCCGACCAGGCTGGCCTCGACAAGAAACTCATCGCGCTCGACGCGTCGCCGAACAAAAACGCGCTCGGTGCGAATGCGCTGCTCGGCGTGTCGCTGGCGAACGCGCACGCGGTCGCTGCGTCGAAAAAAATCCCGTTGTGGAAACACCTCGCCGGCAATCGCGCTCCGGTGCTGCCCGTGCCGATGATGAACATCGTCAACGGCGGCGCGCATGCCGACAACAACGTCGACATGCAGGAATTCATGGTGCTGCCGGTCGGCCTGCCGACGTTCGCCGAGGCGCTGCGCGCCGGCGTGGAAATCTTCCACGCACTAAAAAGCGTGCTCAAGTCCAAGGGCTTGAACACGGCCGTCGGCGACGAAGGCGGCTTCGCGCCGGACCTGAAATCCAACGAGCAGGCGATCGAAACGATCCTGGAAGCGATCGGCAAGACCGGCTACAAGGCCGGCAAGGACGTCTATCTCGGCCTGGACGTGGCGAGCTCGGAGTTCTACAAGGACGGCGCCTATCACCTGGAAGGCGAAGGCAAGAAACTCTCGTCCGACGAACTGATCGATTTCTACGCCGACTGGTGCGCGAAATATCCGATCATCACGATCGAAGACGGCATGGCCGAAGGTGACTGGGACGGCTGGAAGCGGCTCACCGACAAGCTCGGCAAGAAAGTGCAGTTGGTCGGCGATGACCTGTTCGTGACGAATCCGGCGATCTTCCGCGAAGGCATCGACAAGCACATCGCGAACGCGATCCTGATCAAGGTGAACCAGATCGGCACGCTGTCGGAAACGCTCGAGGCGATCCTTATGGCGGACAAGGCGAACTACGCCGCGATCGTGTCGCACCGTTCCGGCGAAACCGAAGACACCACGATCGCGGACATCGCGGTCGCGACCACCGCAACCCAGATCAAGACCGGCTCGCTGTGCCGTTCCGACCGCGTGGCCAAGTACAACCAGCTGCTGCGCATCGAGGAAGCACTCGGGGCCCAGGCGAAATACGCCGGCCGCGCCGCGTTCCCGAACGTGCCGGGCCTGGTCGGCTGAGCGCCAAGTCCACACGTGGTCGACCGCTCGTTGCCCTCCTTGACTCAAGGAGGGCGCTCAAATCGGCGTATCGCGGCGATTTGATGGTTGTTGGGAGAACGCGTTCGCCCGAAGAATTGGGCCCCTGTTTCGCAAAGAGATTGTCTGATTGCTCCGCTACGTCGCGCTGATTCTGCTGGTCCTTCTGATCGCTCTGGAGATCAAGCTCTGGGCGGGCGAGGGCGGCATGCGCGACGTCTGGCGGCTGGAGAAGCAACTTGCGGAACAGCGCGCAGAAAATCGGAAGCTGAAAGAGCGTAATGAGAAGCTCGCGGCCGAAGTCGAAGACCTGAAAAGCGGCAAGGAAGCGATCGAGGAACGCGCACGTTCGGAGCTCGGGCTGATCAAACCGGGCGAGACGTTCTACCACGTGGTCGAACCACAGGGATCGGAGAAAAAGGCGGCGAATGGCGAACATTGAGCCCACCTTCTGGTGCATCGTCCCGGCCGCGGGCCGCAGCGCGCGTTTCGGCGGCGAAATCCCGAAACAATACCTGCCGCTCGCGGGCAAGCCCATGCTGATGCACACGCTCACGCGCCTGGCCCTCCACCCGCGCATCGCGGGAATAATGGTCGTGCTCGCGCCGAAAGACGCGTATTGGGCGGGCATGGGCAGCCTGCGCGGCAAGCCGGTGCGCACCGCCCTCGGCGGCGAGGAACGCGCCGATTCGGTGCTGGCCGGGCTGCGCGCGCTGCGCGACGTGGTGCCGAACGACGAGTACGTGCTGGTGCACGACGCGGCGCGCCCGTGCGTGCGTGCGGCCGACATCACGCGCCTGATCGAGCAGGCCGCGCCGGTCGGCGGCGGCCTGCTTGCCGCGCCGCTGCGCGATACGCTCAAGCGCGCCGGCACGGACCAGCGCGTGGTCGTGACCGAACCGCGCGAGGCACGCTGGCGTGCGCTCACGCCGCAGATGTTCCGGCTGGGCGAACTGGCTTCGGCGCTGGAAAGCGCCGGCGGCGGCGCTGCCATCACCGACGAGGCGATGGCGATGGAACGCAGCGGCCAGCGCCCGCTGCTGGTCGAAGGCAGCGACGACAACATCAAGGTGACCACCGCGGCCGACGTCGCGCTGGCCGAATTCCTGCTCGCACGCACTGCGGAATCCTGATGCGCATCGGCCAAGGCTTCGACGTACATGCTTTCGGGCCGGGCGACAAGGTCGTACTCGGCGGCGTCACGATCCCGCACACGAAAGGACTGGTCGCCCATTCCGACGGCGACGTCGTGATCCATGCGCTGTGCGACGCGCTGCTCGGCGCGCTCGCGCTCGGCGACATCGGTCAGCATTTCCCGCCCGGCGATGCGCGCTGGCGCGGCGCGGACAGCCGCCTGTTCCTGCGCGCCTGCGCGGAGCTGCTGCGCGAACACGGTTTCGCGCTCGCCAACGCGGACGTCACCCTCGTCTGCGAAGAGCCGCGCGTCGCGCCGCACGCCGAGGCGATGCGGCGCCATCTCGCCGCGGACTTGAGTTGCGACGTGACGCAGATCAGCGTCAAGGCGACGACCAGCGAAAAGCTCGGCTTTACCGGCCGCGGCGAAGGCATCGCGGCGCTCGCGGTCGCACTGCTGCAGCCGCTTTGAGCGCCGACGCGTTGCCCTATGCCTGGGGCGGCCCGCCGCTGCGCGCACGGCTGCGCGTCGCGCCGGAGGATTTTGTGGTCGACGAAGACCTCGGCTTCGCGCCCGACGGCAGCGGCGAACACGTCTTCGTACGGGTTGAAAAACGCGGTGCCAATACCGATTGGGTCGCGCGCGAACTGGCGCAGTTCGCGCGCATCGCGCCGGATGCGGTCAGTTACGCCGGGCTCAAGGATCGTCACGCCGTCACGCGCCAGACGTTCTCGCTGCACTTGGCCGGACGCGCCGATCCCGACTGGTCGGATCTGACCCACGCTGAGTTCCGCGTGCTCGACGCGCAGCGCCACAGCCGCAAACTGAAGCGCGGCGCGCTGCGCGGCAACGCATTCCGCATCGTGTTGCGTGAAATCGCCGGCGACCGCACCGCCGCCGAGTCGGCGCTGGCGCACATCGCGCGCGCCGGCGTGCCGAACTATTTCGGCGAACAGCGTTTCGGCCGCGGCGGCGGCAACGTGCAGCGCGCACTTGCGATGTTCGGCGGTCGGCGCGTGCAACGGCACGAACGCGGGCTGCTGCTGTCGGCGGCGCGCTCGCACCTGTTCAACGTCGTGCTCGCCGAACGCGTGCGCCGCGGCGACTGGGCCGCGGGCGGCGCGGACGACGTCTGGATGCTCGCCGGTACGCACAGCATTTTCGGACCGGAGCCGCCGAGCGACGCCTTGCGCGAACGCGTGACGCGCGGCGATATCGCGCCGACAGGCGCGCTGTGGGGCGTCGGCGAATTGCGCAGTACGGGCGCGGTGGCGCAACTCGAGCACGACATTGCCGCCGCGCAGGCGGAACTGGCCGCTGGCCTGGTTGCCGCCGGGCTGAAACAGGAGCGCCGCGCGCTGGTGTTGCGCGCGCAGGATCTGCGCTGGCAGTGGCTCGGACCCGACGCACTGGAAATCGCGTTCGGCCTGGAAGCCGGGGCCTATGCGACCACGCTGCTGCGCGAAGTCGCAGAGACCGACACGCTTTCGTAGGGGCGCGATTCATCGCGCCCGCTTTTGATCCCGTTGCGAAAATTGCGCGAAGAGCGGCGATGAATCGAGCCCTACGGCCGAAGAGGCCACGGCACGCCGCCCGCGGATTCGCATCTGCCCCTGCAACGCCTGCGCCCGTCTTCGCGTCCTTACTGATACCCAAGGCGAAACACACGGGGAACTTGCCATGTTGAAGACGCTTTTTGCGGTAGCGGCTGCACTTTCTCTCGGCGCGTGCGCGATCAGTCCGGGTCCGGCCCGTTCGAAGACGGGCATTCCTGGCGTCGACGACGATATGGTCAAGGTCGCGACGGTCAACCAGTGGGCGGCGGAAAAGGGCGCCACGGTGGTCTGGATCCACATGCCGACCAAGGTGCAGGAGAATTCGTCTCCGCTCGGACGCTGAAGCCTTGTTTGCCCCTCTCCCCCGACAACCGTCAGGGGAGAGGGATAGGCGAGGAGTTGCGCGGGACGTCCGGCGCTTTTAGTCGGGCCGTAGCAGCACGATCACCGCACCCGTGCCGCCTTCGGCTGGCCGCGCCGAGGCGAACGCCAGCACGTCGGCGCGCTGGCGCAGCATGCCGTCGACCATGCGCTTGAGCACCGGCCCCTCGGCGCGCGAGCGCAATCCCTTGCCGTGGATGATCTTGACGCACAGGCGTCCGGCACGCTTGTTCTCGTCCAGAAAATCCTTGGTCGCGGCACGCGCCACCGCGGCAGTCATCTGGTGCAGATCGATCTCGTCGGTGATGCTGAACTGGCCGCGCTTGAGCTGGCGCAACAGGCGCGGCGACAGGCCGGCCTTGAGGTAGCTCAGCTCCTCGCCGATTTCGATCGCGGCCGGGTCGATTTCGGAGAACATCAGCTCGCTGGCGACGCGCGCCTCATCCGCCTGCGACTGCAGCGGCTCCGGCAGCGGCCGCGGCGCGTCCGGCTGGAACACGTCGCGCGTCGCGGCGAGCGGCCGCACCGGTCCGATCGCTTCGGCGAACAGGCGCTGGTCTTCGGCGCTGACCACGGTTTTGCGCGGCGTTTTCATTGGGGTTTCGAGCTTATCAGTTCCTCGCCGGCATGCCGTGCACGCGGCGCTCCGGTAGAATGCGCGGTTTAAGGCGGCGGAAACGGTTTCCGGCGCGGGCAGGCGGGGCCGATGCGAGTTCTCGTAAGCAACGATGATGGAGTCGACGCACCGGGCATCAAGGTGCTGGCAAAACGCCTCTCGGCGGTCGGTGAAGTGACCGTGGTGGCGCCGGACCGCGACCGTTCCGGCGCCAGCAATTCGCTGACCCTGGATCAGCCGATCCGCGTCTCGAAGATGGAAGAGCGAATCTACCGCGTGATCGGCACGCCGACGGACTGCGTCCATCTCGCGCTCGCGGGCCTGCTCGAACACGAACCCGATATTGTCGTGTCCGGCATCAACAACTCCGCCAACCTGGGCGACGACGTGATCTATTCCGGCACGGTGTCGGCCGCGATGGAAGGCCGATTCCTTGGCCTGCCGGCGATCGCCGTGTCGCTGGTGTCGGTGGATCACCGCGGCCAGCATTTCGACACCGCGGCCGAAGCTGCGCTCGTCATCATGCGCCGCCTGCTGGTCGATCCGCTGCCGGCGGACACGATCCTCAACGTCAACGTGCCGGATCGGCCGTGGCACGAAATCCGCGGCTTCGCGGTCACGCGCCTCGGCAAGCGTCACCGCTCGGCGCCGTGCATCCGCGCCAACGACCCGCGCGGGCGTCCGATCTACTGGATCGGCCCGCCGGGCGAAGCGGAGGACGCCGGTCCCGGCACGGACTTCCACGCGGTGCGCGAAGGCTGCATTTCGATCACGCCGATCCAGGTGGATCTGACGCGTTACCAGGCGCTGGAAAAAGTCGCCGGCTGGGTCGGCTCGCTGTCGCACGAGCTCGGCGGCACCCCGGCATGAACGTGTTTTCGCGGCCGACACCCGAGGCGCGCGGTCTCGGCATGACCTCGCAGCGCGCGCGCGACCGCTTGATCGAACGCCTGAAAGCTGAAGGCATTGCGGATCGCCGCGTGCTGGACGTGATGGCGCGCCTGCCGCGGCACCTGTTCGTCGAGGAAGCGCTCGCGTCGCGCGCGTACGAAGACACGGCGCTGCCGATCGGCCATGCCCAGACGATCTCGCAGCCCTGGGTTGTGGCGCGCATGACCGAAGCCTTGATCGAGCCGAAACTGCCGGCGAAAGTGCTCGAGATCGGCACCGGCTCGGGCTACCAGGCGGCCGTGCTCGCCGCGCTCGGGCCGCAGGTGTACACGGTCGAACGCATCGAGGAACTGTTGCGCAACGCACGCCGGCGTTTCCGCAAGCTCGGCATCGACAACATCCGTTCGAAACACGACGACGGCAAACTCGGCTGGCCGGAGCATGCGCCGTTCGACGCGATCCTGCTCACCGCAGCCGGCGACCGGGTCGATCCGGCGCTGATCGCGCAGCTCGCACCGGACGGCGTGCTGATCGCGCCGGTCGGTCCGCCCGGCGCGCAAAAACTGATGCGCTATCGCCAGGGCGAGAAAGGCTGGACCGGCACGTCGCTCGGCGACGTGAGTTTCGTGCCGCTGCTCGGCGGGTTGGGGTAGAGATGATGGCGCAACAGAGCGGGTTCGGTGAATCGAACCCCTACGACAGCGGATGGCGGCGTAGGGGCGCGATTCATCGCGCCCGCTATTGGCTTTCGAAAAAGGACCCACGTTGAAACTGTTCAAGCCGCTGTACGAATTCGCGCTGCGCTGGGCAGCGCACCCGCGCGCGGAATGGTTCCTCGCGGGCTTGAGTTTCGTTGAAGCGTTCATTTTCCCGATCGCGCCGGAAGTGATGCTGGCGCCGATGACGCTGGCAAAGCCCGAGCGCTGGGTGCGCTACGCGACGCTCAGCTTGGTGTTTTCGCTGCTCGGTTCCTTCGTCGGCTACGCACTGGGGCACTACGCCTTCGATCTGGTGCGGCCGCTGCTGACCGACCTCGGCTGGATGCCGAAGATCGACGAATACGTGGGCGAATTGCGCGTCGAGATGCAGGCCAGTCCGCTGAAGGCGTTCGGAGCGCTCGTGGTCGCCGGCTTCATGCCGATTCCGCTGAAGATTTTCACCTGGGCATCCGGCATTGTCGGCGTGCCGCTGCCGGCGTTCGTCGCGGGTATGCTGGTCGGCCGCGGCAAGCGCGTATTCCTGCTGTGCGGCTTGATCAAACTGGGTGGTCCGAAGGCGGAAGCGGCGATCCACCGCTGGATCGAGCGCATCGGTTGGGCGGTGATCGCACTGATCGTGTTCGTTGTGGTCTACTTTCGTTATCTGCGCTGAACGGGTCGTACCGGATCGAAATACGATGGGACAGGGGCTAAGCAGTGGATTGCGTGCGGTGCTGCTCGGCGCCGCGCTGGCGCTGGCGGCGTGCGCGTCGAATCCGCCCGCGCCGGTCGAGGATCGCTCCAGCGGCGATACGGCGCCGGCACCGGCGCGCGACCGTGGCATCAGCCCGGCTGCGGCCGACAGCGGCGTGGTCGAAACCTACCGCGTGGCAAAAGGCGACACGCTGTACGCAATCGCGTTCAAGCGAGGCATCGATTTCAAAGAGCTGGCGAACTGGAACAATATCGCCGCGCCGTATCGCATTTTCGTCGGCCAGGAACTGCGCCTGCGCGCGCCGGCCGGATATGTCGCACCGACCGTAGCCGCGGCGGCGCCTGCCGTCGCCGCAGCGCCCGAGCACGGCCCGAGCGGCAATGCCACGGAACCGGCCGCGGCGAGTGGCACGACCACGAGCGGTTTGTCGACGCCGTCCGGCAAGCCGCAGCCGTCGATGTTCGAAGACGTCCCGCCTGTAACCGGCGGCACCGCGTCGAACAACTCGACGGGCGCTGCGCCGCCCAGTCCCGCGCCCAACGCGGCGTCCGCGGTCGCTGGCGCCAAACCGGCTGCGAACGACGGCGCGAAGCCGCCGGTCGCCGTGAGCAAGCCGCCGCCGGAAGCGAGTGCGAAACCGCCGGTTGCTGCGGTGGGCGCGAATGAACCCACCGGCACGTCCAAGCCGGTCGAAGCGACACCGGCCGCGGCGCCGCCGCCTTCCACCGCCAAGCCGGGCGACACGCACGCGGCTGAACTGAACGCCGGCGGCGTGCGCTGGCGCTGGCCGGGCGCGGGCAAGGTTGTCGGCACGTTCGTCGGCGGCGATCCGACGCGGCAGGGCATCGACATCGCCGGAAAATCCGGCGATCCGGTCGCCGCGGCGGCAGACGGCGAAGTGGTGTACAGCGGCAACGGCCTGCTCGGCTACGGCGAACTGATCATCATCAAGCACAATGCGAGCTTTCTCTCCGCCTACGGCCACAATCGCGCGCGTCTGGTGAAGGAAGGCGACAAGGTCAAGGCGGGCCAGCAGATCGCCGAGATGGGCTCGAGCGCGAGCGCGCGCGAGGAGTTGCATTTCGAGATCCGCAAGAACGGCAAGCCGGTCAATCCGCTCGATTTCCTGCCGGTGCGTTGAGATGCGCGCGCACCGCCGCCGCTGCGATGGCGGAGTATGCTGTTGAGATGAGTGCGCGCATGCCGGACGACCTCGATGCGGAGGAACTGCTCGAACTCGTCGACGCGGTCGAACCGCAGGACGACGAGGCGCGCAATTCCACCAGCGTCTATCTGAACGAGATCGGCCTCGTGCCGCTGCTCGACGCCGAGGGCGAGCGCGCACTGGCGCTGCGCGTGCGCGCCGGCGACGCCGAGGCGCGGCGGCAAATGATCGAAGCGAACCTGCGTCTGGTCGTCACCGTGGCGCGCGGCTACGTCGGCCGCGGCGTCGCGCTGCTGGACCTGATCGAGGAAGGCAATCTCGGTTTGATCCGCGCGGTGGAGAAATTCGAGCCCGAGCGCCGCCTGCGCTTTTCCACGTACGCGATGTGGTGGATCCGCCAGGCGGTGCAGCACGCGCTGATGCACCAGGGCCGCACCGTGCGCGTGCCGGTGCACGTGCTGCGCGAATTCGCGCAGGTGCTGCGCGCACGGCGCCAGTTCACAGCGCAGCGCGGGCGCACGCCGACGATCGAGGAACTCGCCGCCGCCGTCGGCAAGCCGGCGCCGGAGGTGGCGGAGCTGTTCTGCGTCACCGAGCGCATCAGCTCGCTCGACGCGCCCGTGTCCGACAACGACGACCGCGCGCTGCTCGACCATCTGGTGATCGAAGCCGCGGCGCCGTTGCTCGACGACGTGCCGGCGAGCCGCCTCGGCGCCTGGATCGCGCAGCTGCCCGAGCGGCAGCGTTACGTGCTCGAGCGCCGCTACGGCCTCAACGATCACGGCGTGCAGACCTTGGCGGAGATCGCGGAAGAACTCGGCTTGACGCGAGAACGCGTGCGCCAGATCCAGAGCGAGGCGCTGGCGCGCCTGCGCGGTTTCGCCGACGCCGCGCGCTAGCCGCCGGGCAGCAGGAAAATCGCCGCGACCCGGCGGCCTTCGCCGGCGAGCACGTTGAACGTGCGCGCGGCGGCGGGACTGTCCATCGTTTCCAGGCCAACGCCGCGACTCAGGAAGGCGGCGAGCGTCGCCGGCGGCGGAAACGTCAGCTGCGCTCCGGTGCCGAGCAGGACCACTTCGGGCGCAAGCTCCAGCACGCGCTCGATCGCGGCCGCGTCGAGCTCGGCCACGCGCCGTGGCGCGAAATCCTCCAGCACACGCTCGGCGCTGAGCACCAGGCTGTGCGTGAACGAGCGATCCACGACGACCACTTCGCGCGCATCGGCGCGGCGCACGAACAGCTCATGCTCGGGGCGGTGTTCGGTCAGTTGCATGCGGGCAAGGAATCGGAGATCGGGATTGCTAAATGCGATGGCGCGAATCGGGAATCGAGAAGCGGCGAGACCCCGCTTTCGCCTCGATCCGATCCTGCGGCTCAGCGCGGCAGCGCGAGCCGCGGCGCGTCCGGGTTCTCGCGGTAGAAACACGCGACCTTGCCGATGCTCTGCACCAGGTCGGCCCCGCTTTTTTCCCCGAGTTCGGCGATCTGCGCCTTGCGCTCGTCGC
>Ga0207702_10005748_pt1 | contig 10800 bp, 8 predicted proteins | sample KBSCornC62_FD_184302 | JGI IMG/M metagenome (GOLD analysis project Ga0207702, IMG submission 184302) | Corn rhizosphere microbial communities from Kellogg Biological Station, Michigan, USA - KBS Corn C6-2 (SPAdes) (version 2) | ecosystem: Host-associated > Plants > Roots > Rhizosphere > Soil ...
ACGTAAACGTCATGTCTGATCTCCATGTCGAGCCCGGGGCTCGCTTTCCTATTCGAGCCTAGTGCTCGCCTCGGTTTTTTTAGGGCCATTCATCAAATCGCATTTTACCGAGCGTTGCAAGTCGAGGTCGCCGGCGATAGATTGCGATGAATGCTTCCTTCTATCTTGAGCTCCCTCAATATTGAACTCACGCCGTGCCAGGCCAAAGCTGACGCCGCTTTGCGGGGTTCTCAGAACGTGTTTTTGACGGGCGGAGCCGGTAGCGGCAAGTCGTTCCTCATCCGTCATTTCCTGCGTACGCAGAATCTGCGTGAGTTTCCCGTTCTTGCCTCGACGGGCGCCGCGGCCGTTCTAATTGGCGGAAGAACGTTCCACAGCTTCTTCGGGCTCGGCATTCTCGAGGGCGGAGTCGAAGCCACGGTCGAAAAGGCCGCAAAAAACCGCCAGGTCGTGCGCCGCCTGAAGAAAATCCGCGGGTTCATCGTCGATGAAGTCTCGATGCTTTCGGGTCCGACTTTGCGGGCGGCCGAAATTATCGCGCGCCGGGTTCGCGAGAGTGATCTTCCCTGGGGCGGACTTCGTGTAATCGCGGTAGGTGATTTCGCCCAGCTTCCGCCAATTGAGCGAGGAAATTCGCAGCGGCGTGGATGGGCGTTTTTAGATTCGGTCTGGACGTTCTCGGGCTTCGAGACGCAGTTTTTGCGCACGCAAACTCGTTGTAAAGACGAAGAGTACATGCGCGTTCTCGCCGATGTGCGTGAGGGGCGGGTGTCGCCGCTGGTGCGGGATTACTTGAACTCGAAAATCGGTCCCGTGGCGGATGATTTCGAGGGCACTCGGTTGTTCCCACGCCGCGATGAAACCGAGCGCTTCAATTTGGGTAAACTTGATTCCTTGAGCGGGCAAGCGGTCCGCTTCGAAACCGTTTATTCTGGCGATTCTCGAGCGGTTGAATCGTTGAAGAAATATTCGCCGTTGCCGGATGCGCTCTTTCTCAAAGAAAACGCGCTCATTATGCTTCGGCAAAACGATCCGCAAGGCCGCTGGGTGAACGGAACAACAGGGCACATCACCGCGATCAAGCCGAACGAACTTAAAATTGAACTTTTGAACGGTCGCATAATCGAAATCGAGAAGACCTCGTTTTCGCTTCTTGATGCCGAAGGCAATGTGACCGCGGCCGCGACGAACTTTCCAGTCTCACTTGCGTGGGCATCGACAATTCACAAATCGCAAGGTGCGACGCTTGATAAGATGATGGTGAATCTCTCGAATTTGTGGGAGCCAGGCCAAGCCTACGTCGCGCTTTCTCGTTTGCAGCAAGGTGCTGACTTGAGCGTTGAGAAGTGGGATGCACGCTCGATTCGCGTAGACCCGGATGTCGTGAATTTTTACCGAGTTCGCGAGGCTGCGGCGGAGGCCAAAGCGGCTGCTCCTGATTCACCGCAAGCCGAGCCGGCGGCGGGAACGATGGCAGGGCCGGGTGGTCAAACGGAGCTCGACGTATGAGCGGACTTAACTCCGCCCAAGCCATGGCGATCGCGATCCACGAGGGAAAAAAGGGGACGGGCTTTGTCTCGCCGAATCCTTTAGTCGGCTGCGTGATTCTCGATGCGCAACGAAATCTCGTCGCAACCGGGTATCACCATAAAGTTGGGCATGACCACGCTGAAATCGATGCGCTCAAGAAACTAAAGCCAGAGCAAATCGCGGGCTCTCACATCTACGTGACACTCGAACCTTGCGCTCATCAAGGTCGCACCGGTTCTTGCGCGAAGGCGCTCGCGCCGCTGAAGCCCGCTTCCGTCACCTATGCTGTCGAAGACCCGAACCCGCTCGTCGCAGGCCAAGGTGCGAAGATTCTTCGTGACGCCGGAGTCGATGCGGATCTCTTAGTGAATCGAAAAGATCTCACCGCCGACGAAGCGCGAGAACTTGAAGCACAAGCCGAAGACCTGGCCGAAATTTTCCTTCACAACATGCGTGCAAAAGAGCCTTTCGTTGCGATGAAAGTCGCAAGCTCGCTCGACGGAAAAATGGCTTACGCTTCGGGCGAAAGTAAATGGATTACGGGCGAGGCGGCTCGCAATCACGTTCATGAATTGCGCGCGCGCTACGATGCGATTGCGGTCGGACGTTCGACATTTGTGGCTGATGATCCATCGTTGAACGTTCGCCACGCGAATTACCCGGGCTTTAGCAATAAGGCGATCGTGTTTGATCCCGAGGGTGAAACTTTGAAAGACATCGCAAAGTCGAATCTTTTGAAGGTTCGTTCGCCTGAGCAGGTGTTTGTGATCACGGATGCAAAGACGTCGACACAAAATCCGTCTGGCGTGAAAGTCTTGAAGGTTCCGATGCAAGCGCCCGGTGACTTCATGATCGAAGAACTCCTTCAGCAACTCAAAGAACATCAGATCACAAGCGTCATGCTCGAAGGTGGCGCGCAAACTTACGGCGCGTTCTTTAACGCGAAGAAGGTTCGTCGCCTTCACGTTTATCTCGCGCCGATCTTGCTAGGTAGCCGGAGCGGACTCAGCTGGTCGCACGGTTTTGGCGGCGCAAGCATGAAAGAGCGTATCGAGCTCAAGCGTGTTGAGCGTCAGACCTTCGGGCCTGACGAATATTGGACCGCGCGCGTATGAGTGAAGAAACTCCTAAAATGCCGAAGACAATTTGGGCTCTGGGATTTGTGAGCCTTCTCATGGATGTCTCGAGTGAGACGATTCACGGGCTTTTGCCGGTGTTTCTGATTTCTGTTTTAGGCGCGAATTATACGATGGTGGGTCTCATCGAAGGAGTCGGTGAGGGCACGGCGCTTGCGTTTAAAGTTTTGTCGGGGCCGATTTCAGATCGCTTGGGAAAGCGCAAGCCCATCGTCTTTTTTGGTTACGCATTAGGAACGATCAGCAAGCCGTTGTTTGCGATTGCGCAAACGCCTGCTTTCGTCCTCGGTGCGCGGTTCTTTGACCGTATCGGAAAAGGAATTCGGGGCGCTCCGCGGGATGCGATGATCGCGGATATTGCTCCGCCGAGCATTCGGGGGCGCGCGTTTGGACTTCGGCAATCACTCGATACGGTTGGCGCATTCACCGGTCCGTTGCTGGCGATACTCTTGATGGGATGGACGAACGGAAATTATCGCGCGGTCTTTTGGTTTGCGCTTGTTCCGGGTGTGATGTCTGTCGCAATGCTTTTCTTCGGAGTGCAGGAACCTGAAGTTCAACAATCAGGCGAACAGAAAAAAGTTTCGTGGGGTTCCGTTCGGGAGTTTCCGAGAGTGTTTTGGATCGCTTCCATTGCCGGCGCGATTTTGCAGCTCGCGAGATTTAGTGAAGCGTTTCTAATTCTTCGAGTAAAAGGCTTAGGTCTTTCGCTGAATTGGAGCCCGGTCGTTCTCGTCGTCATGAATATCATCTATTCGCTTGCGGCTTATCCGATCGGTTGGCTCTCTGACCGCTTCCGCCGCGAATGGTTTTTATTCGCAGGCTTCATCGTTTTGATCTGCGCCAATTTTGTTTTGGGCTTTGCGACCAATCTGACAATCGCGTTTGCCGGAATCTCTCTCTGGGGTCTTCATATGGGTCTGACCCAGGGAACGCTTTCGGCCCTTGTGGCCGACAGTTCGCCTGCGTACTTGCGTGGTACCGCTTTCGGCCTTTTCAATCTCTTAAGTGCGGTTGCGTTGTTTTTAGCGAGCGGAATCGCTGGCGTTTTGTGGGATCAGATAGGTCCGAAGATGACCTTTTTGGCTTCGGCGACGTTCTCGTTTATCGGGATGGCCATCTTGGCCGCGATGTACGGACGTCGCCTTTTGAGCCGACGTGCTTAACTTAATCTTCCGTTATTCACACTGTTGAAGAGTGATCAAAGTCGACTTGCCACCGCCCTCGAGGCTCGCCTGTCCGCACTGAGTGCGATCGAAGCGAATCGTTGTCGATTCGTACTTAGTTGCGCCGCTCGTGACAGTCGTAATCGTTCCCGCTGTCGGGTAACAGCAAGCCGCCTTCCGCCACTCGAGATCGCTAAAAGTAAGATCCGATTGAAGCGATTGAAGGTTGTTGAACACGCGAACCGTTCCGTTATTAAGAACGCGCGTTCCGTTCGAGCGAGCGCCGGTCATGTTCAACTGTGAAAGACCTTTAATCGAGTGGTCGTAAATTTTCTGGCCCGATCCATTCTCGAGAATGCGGTGAAGGCCCGCAATTTGGATCATGCGCGTGTCGTTGATTTTTGAAATCGTGATTCCCGCATTTGAAATCGTCGTACCGTCATAAGCCGTGTGAAGCTCGGTCGACCAAGTCACGCGCCCTCCGTAAACGCCATCGATCGACATGCCGCTGCTCGTACGAGTAACGGAGTCGCCGCTTGCAAGCGGGCCGACTTTTCCGCGCAGGCACGCGTTTGTGCTGCTGTATGTGTTGGTCCATCCGCCAGAAAGTGTAGATCCGTTAGCGGCCGAGCATTCGCCCCAGATCACCGAAACTTGATTGCTTGAGTTGCAATCTGATTTTGCGCTTTGGGCTTTGCACGCGGGCTTCATCAAGTTCTCTGCGGGAATCACTGCAAAATCAGGTGTGAACTCATTGTTTTCGCCCGCCAGAGTGAAGTTGATTCCTTCGCTGTCGTTTGCGATTGAGTTGATTGTTGCAAGCGCGGTTTCTGCAGGGCTTGTTGTTGGATTCGCCGCATCTGACTGAGCTTTCAGTTTGTTACATGACGTAGTGAGAAGCGCGGTGAGAGCGAGGACAACCCATCTCTTGGTTTGCAACATAACATCTCCGATTTCGATCGAGTTTCAATTATCGTTGCGTTGAACCCGACGTGCGTCAACCTTGCTTAGCTTTAAGCTTTCGAACGGTTTGTTGGAGAACGTTATTGAGCGTTCGGAGCTCTTCGGTTGTCGGAGCCCGACCTAATAAAATGCGGTTTAGAGTTTTTTCGATGTTGATTCGCGGTGAAGCCAAGCTGAAGCCCAAAAGTTCGAGCCACTCTTGAATGAGCTTTTGCGGATAACGAACATCGCCGGCTTCGGTTTCCGCCACGCTTTTAGGTGCCTCACTCATCGCCGTGCGAGTGATGTAAAGGGTCAACAAAACTGCGTGCGATAAATTGAGAGAATTGATTTCCGTGAACGTTGGAAGCCGGCAGATGAAATGACAAAGTTCCATTTCCTCGGCTGACAAACCGTCGTCTTCGGTTCCGAAAAACAGATAGACGGGAACGCTTGGGTTGCGGAGGCGGTGATCGTCCCTTGCAAGTTCGCGATTCAAGAGTTCGGGAAGCAGATCTGGAGCTTTGAGGCGAGCGTCTTTTCCGCTGAGTGCGATTCGAACTCCGTCGGGCTCGTTCGCGTAGAAATTCTCAAGCGTTGAATAAAAAGTGGTGTTGGCGAGAATTTCTTGCGCGTGCGCTGCGCCCTGCTTGGCTTCATCGGTGAGCGGCTCTTTTCGCCCAACTATAATTAAGCGACCCGCGCCCATGTTGCCGATTGCGCGTGCGCACATACCGATGTTGCGAGGATAGATAGGGCGGTGAAGAACGACGTGAAGGCGGTTCATCAGAACGTTTGTCCGAAGACTTGAACGCCTTCGGCGATGCGGTCTGCGACGTTTAAATCCGCCTCGCTCATATTCTTCAACTGAAGATCGAGTCGTGGACGCCAATCGTCGGCGGGGAGTTCGCGCGCGATTTCCAAAATTTCAAGGCGAATCAACCAATCATGATCAAAATCGCCTTCGACTTTAGCAAAAATGGCTTCGAGTTTATCCGATGTCGACTTGTCTTTTGCGATTGCGCCCGCCGCAATGCCTTCGCGTAAATCGCGAACCGACTGATAAAGTTCATGTTTGTACTTCATCATCGGAGAGTAGGTTTTGCGCGGAATGACTTTCGCTACGAAATCATCCGTCTCGCCATACGCTAAACGATCCGCAGGCCCGCCGAAGACCGAGACGACGTGAAGGCCGACGCCCATATCGAAGGTTCCCCACGACGGATCGAAGAGAACTCGCGAACCGTCCCAGACGCGGCAATCAGACCACGAAATCAAAACGAGTTTGCCGTCGGCGCGCGTGAGCGTTGTCGGTGTGCCTTCGACCGTGACTCCGCTCGCAAAATGTAGAACCGAGCGGGTACCAACGCATACGCCCAAGGTTTCTAACTGCGCTTCGGTCATTTCCGAAAGGGGGCGATCGAAACCTTTTACGAGTCCGTAAGGAGTTCCGTAACCTTGAGAATGATATTTGTTTGAGTGCCCCTCGAGTTCGCGGCCGTTGAGGCTTAACTGGCAGGGGCCTTCGAACTGCAAGTAAGAATCGCTGTATGTTTTCAGCTTGCCCGATATTTGTAGGCCCGAATCAAACTGAACGGTGTTCACCGTTTGCGCGCGATGCGCTTTCTCAAGAGCTTCGAGTCCTCCGCGCCTAAACGCCATTCGATCAGCGAGCTCATCGAGTACGACGCTTAGATGAGCGAAATTAGGCGTCACGAAAAGCTGCGGCTGCATCTCGGTGATGTCGTAGGTGTAGTCGATGCAATCGACCGTTAGCGGAATCTTCTTTACCTTCGGAGACAAACAGGCCTTCGACTCTTCAATCGACGAGAGCAGTCCTGCGCCGTAGATGCGCGGAGATTCAAGCGAGCCGATGAGTCCGTACTCCGCCGTCCACCAGTTCATGCGACCCAAAAGTGCCGCTTCTGAAATGTGCGAGATGGCGGCGTTAACTTCCATAAGGCGTTCTTCGGCTTCGCGAATCTGCTCAGGTGTCGACGTCGGATCTTCTTTCAAATCAGAAAGAACACGAATGGCTTCGTACTGGGCCATGTCTTCGTGCGAGATAATCGCTTTTGATGCGACTTGCGCATACGACTTTAAGTACGCGGCGAACTCAGGCTCGATCAAAATCGGTGCGTGTCCTGCGGCTTCGTGAACGATGTCGGGTGCCGGAGTATAGAGAACGTGGTCGACGGTGCGAAGATCGCACGCAACCGGCAAGAAGCCGTGCGCTTGCAGTTCCATGAACGCAGCTGGAGGAATAAAGCCGCTGACGGCGACAACGTTCCAGCCGAACTCATCGAGTTTGCGAGACATCTTCGTGAGATCGGGAATGCGGTCAATCTCGATGCCCGTGTTTCTCAAACCTTGAAGATAAGCAGGGTGAGCGGCGATCGAGAGATAGCTTGCGAGTTGGCGCATGATGTAGCGCCAAACCGCTTGATCAACGGGCGTGTAACGTCCGTAATCTTGATCCACGATGTATCGGCTTAAGTGAGCGGGAAGTCTGTGAGGCATGAAGCTCAGGCCAGCGTAGGGTCGCCGCCCGCTGCCCCTTTCTTCAAGTAATTCGAAACGTAATCGTCAACGCCGCGTTCAAGCGACCATTGCGGAGCTGAGAGACCGAGTGAGAGCAAGCGATCGATCTTCGCTTGTGTATAGTACTGGTAACGCGCGCGAAGCACTTCTGGAATTTCAATCCAGTCGATCGTCATTGGCTTATCCAGCGCTTTAAATGTGGCGCCCGCAAGATCAAGCCAAGTGCGCGCGGCACCGAAGCCCATGTTGTAAATTCCGCTCTTCATTCCCGGCTTCGTCATGAGTTCAAGAATCCAACGAGTGATGTCCTTAACGTAAACGAAGTCCCGAAGCTGTTTACCGTCTTCGTAATTTGGATTTGCGGATTTAAAAAGTTTCAGAGCGCCCGTGCGACCGATTTCATCGAACGCTTTTGAAACGACCGATCGTTGACCGTCTTTGTGTTCTTCGTTTGGTCCGTAGACGTTGAAGAATCTTAATCCCACCCAAAGTGGCGGTGTTTTCGTTTGTTGAACGGCCCAACGATCGAAAGCGGCTTTTGATTCTCCGTAAGGATTGAGTGGCTTGAATTCAGCCGGCGGAGTTGCATCGTCAAAACCTTTTTCGCCATCACCGTAAACGGCTGCCGAAGAAGCGTAGATGTAAGTTTTCGAATTGCCGGTGCACCAATCCCAAAGGCGGCGCGTGTACTCAACGTTGTTCTCATTCAAGAACTCAACATTGAGTTCAGTCGTCGACGAACAAGCGCCCATGTGCAAAATCGCTTCAACGTGTTTGCGCGCTTCATGCGTTTCAAGAAACGCCCAGATCTCATCTTTTTTCAGAAAGCGCGCATACTGCCGGTTGCGCAGCGGAGCAGGTCTCTCAGACGGGCTCACGGTATCGACACAAATGATGTCTTTGCGCCCAGCTTGGTTAAGTTCCCAAACCAACGCACTCCCAATAAACCCATTCGCACCGGTGACAATAACCATAGGCAGAGTTCTAGCAACCCCAGAGGGCTAACTCAAGCGCCCAAGCATCAAACCGAAACCGACGTTAGATGTCTTCTTCCCAGTCTTGGGCGATGGCGGCGAGTTCCTGGAACAGGCGTCCCGCTGGAGAGGCTAAATCTGCCGGTTGTGACCGGCGCGAGGAGCGAACTTTGGTAGGTGATTGGCTCAAAACGAAGAGTTCGACACCCTTCTGAATTTCGGCGAAAGAAAGGCCGCGGCGGCGTGCGTTCATGACCGCTTCTACGACGAATTCAGCGCCGTTTCCGGTGATGCGGCCTGCGCGGTTTTCGTCGGCTGCTCGCGCCGCGACAGCTTTCATTGCGCCTTCGCGTGAAACGACGAGTTTCATGGCATTGACGTAGGCTTTCGTGAACGTTTCGATGCGCTCACGCAGTTTGCCGCGGAGACGCTTGTCCACTTTCTTCGCATATGACGTATGCATGAGTTCGAGAACGGTTTGGGCGGAAGGTGTGATCCACTGTCCGTCAACACGAACCAAACCAGGAAGCTCGCGCAAAACCGTACGCATGTTGAAAACCGCGGGGCGATTGACGCCGTCGGCAACTTTCTTCAATGGCGCTTGAGTCTTGGTTTTTTCCAAAACGAGGAATGACGAGTAAAGCTTTTCGACTTCGGCTCGCTTGAGAAGCATGGCTTCGATTTGCGTGTCGTCAAAACCGACTTGCTTGAGGAAAATACGTCTGACTTCGCTATCGAATTCTCGATCAAATTCGCGAACAGCCGCGTGATTTTCAAAATCTTCGACGGCCCGGCGCTTTCCTGTTTCCAAGTAAGTGACGAGCTGAGCGAAGACTTGAACAGTTTGGCGCGCTTTTCCGCGTTGTTCGTTCAGGTTCGTTGAGAAGCGCTGTACGTCGTCATAACGGTATTGGTCGTGGCGGAGGCCGAACTGTCGAATCGAGCCGTAGTCAATAATGCCGGCGTTGGCGAGAACGTTATCTCCATCCCAATCCAACCAAGCGAAAATGTAATTACGCTCAAGAAATGCAGCGAAGCGGGCAAAACTTTGCGAAATTTCGCGAAGCATTTTCGAAAAGCGGTCTGGTGAGCGCAAATCGATTTTCCACTCGCCGTTTTCAACCTGACGCGAGATCAGGTAATCACAAGCATTCTTCAAAGAATCCAAGCGACCTTGTTTCAAATACAGGAACAAGTGGGCTGGACGAATCAGATTTGGTGCGGCGCGAACGCCGATGCCGCATCCTTTACCAAGATCGATCACGGTCAAAACGCGCTCGGTTCCGAGTCCGTTTAAGTGAAAGATTTCTGACATGATCGCCGAACCAAGAAGCTCAGTCGTGTCAGCTAACCCGCATCCGTAACCGAATTCAGCTGCGCCGGTTTTAAGAAATTCACCGGCTTCGACCGAACCTGGCGACAAGCACGTCACGCCGGTTCCACGCGAAGAAAGATCCCAAGTTGTTCCGCGGTGGCGGAAGGTGCCGTTCCAGACACTTCTTCCGTCGCCCGAGGTTTTGCCTTGTTTGTTTGCGTGTTGAAGTTGGAGATAGCGAGTGGCCATGTACGGATAAGGCTTTTGCGGGCCCTTGTATCCGTTCTTCTGGTCATACTCGTTGATGATTTGAATATTGAACGTTTCGAGAATTTTCTCGGCAAGCGCGGGCGTCAACTCATCAGGATGAGAGACGGGAAGAAGACCCATTTCGCGGGCGAGCGCGAAGTTGAAGTACGCGACTTTCCCGTGTTTGAGATTGCGAACAGGGTAACCGACGTAACCTTCGGGCATTTGTTGTTGCCACGGGTGACGGCCGTCAACGAGGTCGAATGAATCGTAACCTTCTTTGACTTTCGTTTTAAGTGTCGGCGCCAGTCGTTTAGACATTCTCCCCCATGCCTCTTATTGTTCCATAAAGAGATCGGAATTCGCGAGAACAACTAAAGTGGAAATGGGCTCAAAACACTGGAGAGAAGTCGTGTATTGGTCTAGGACACACGACTTTCGTATCGCAAAATTAGTTTACGACAGCGAACGCGAGGCTCACTGCGTGGTGAATCGAATCGCGGCCGCGCCGCCGCCGAGCGTTTGCATATTCGTCATTTGCCCGCGGTAAAGACGCGCGCAAGCGAGCTGAATTTTGTCTCGATAAACGTAAAAGCGAAGATCGACTTTCATTTCTTCTTCTTCGCCCGCAAATTTCACATGAGACGGAGGCACCATCTCTTGCGCGAGATAATCTCCGGCGAGAATGTTTGCGAACGTTCCGCGAGAAATCGAAGAGCCGCGGTAAACCGCTTTTCCACCGTGCGACCGGCGCGGTTTAAAGAACCATTTCTTCCGTTCGGCCCAAAGTTGATCGGGATCCATCGCAGAGACTTCAACCGTTCGAATCAGCGCCTTTTCAATCACGGCGCGATGTTCAGGTGAAACCGGCCACTCTTGCAGATTCGAAAGTTCGAGAAGGCGGTCTTTGTCGCCGAGCAAGCGGTACTCGAATGGATGTGGAGTCA
>Ga0207702_10005756_pt1 | contig 10785 bp, 13 predicted proteins | sample KBSCornC62_FD_184302 | JGI IMG/M metagenome (GOLD analysis project Ga0207702, IMG submission 184302) | Corn rhizosphere microbial communities from Kellogg Biological Station, Michigan, USA - KBS Corn C6-2 (SPAdes) (version 2) | ecosystem: Host-associated > Plants > Roots > Rhizosphere > Soil ...
GGGGAAAAAGTGCGCCGGAAACGAAGCTGGGTTGAGCTTCCCGCGTTTTGAGTAAAGCAGATTCAGGGCGGCTGCCGAACCTCCGAGCGCCCCCGTAACGTAGATGCGATCGCCCGGCCGCGCATTTGACCGGAGAATTGTGCGTCCCCTTGGGGTTGAGCCCAGCACCACGACGTCGGCGAGGACGCCGCCGGTAGAAGATGCGGTGTCGCCACCTGCCAGAACGACGTCGAATTTTTTTGCCAGCGCCAGAAATCCGCTCATGAAGCCGTCCACCCACGTCTGAGGCAATTTTGAAGGCAGGGCCAGAGACAGGAATGCGGCCATTGGTTCACCGCCCATGGCGGCGATGTCGCTCAAACCGCGAGTCAGGCATCGATGACCAACGGATTCCGGCGGATGCCACTCGCGACGGAAATGGATCCCCTCCAGACTGAAGTCGGTGGTGACGAGAGCATCATGTCGCACTGGCAAACGAACTATCGAGCAGTCATCGCCGATGCCGGCGATCACGCCTGCGCGTGCCGTTCCCAGAGATGGGAGTCGCGCCGCTTGACGCAAGCGTGAGACTAGTTGTCGTTCAGGAAGAGGCAAGGCGAGAACAATGATATGCGCGGAGAAAGGAGATGCAAAACGCGGCGGTCAGCGCGTATCAATACGCAGCTTCACCTCGACAACTTTGCGATCGTCGAACTGGCTCACGCGTTTGGTATCGCTGCTCTTCCCATTGGATTGGGCATAAACCTCGTATTCGACATTCGCTGCCAGCGCTGGAAATCGGTAGGTACCATCCGGGCCCACAATATAGGTTTTGACAGCATGAGTACGGGTGTCGGTCACATAGACGACTGCATTCGCCAGGGGCGCGTCCGAGCGATCCACAACGGTGCCGGTCAATAGCCGGCCAGGGGTAGTGTCCTTGTCTTTCGCAGCCGCTGAAAGGGCCAACAAGGACATAGCAAGCGCAGCAGCGAGGACTAGCCGAAGGATCTTCACTATGGAACCTCCTAACCGTGAGTCTCTGTTTATTTTAGATGCAGACCGGTGTCGGCGCGCTCATCATTCTCAATGTGCACGGTAAGCTCGGGGCTGTCCTGTAAGTGCTTGCCATCAGGCAGTTTGTAGTTCCTGGTTACGGCCCAGATAACGTAGTCGGCCTTGCCCGCCGGGACCGCCACTTCAAATTCTCCGCGGCGATTGGAATAAAGAGTCCAGCGAGCTTTTTTCCCAGGGCTGTCGGCCGGCCGAATCTTGACTTCGACGCCGGGGAGAGCGCGGTCGTCCGGTCCCCAAACTGTGCCGAAGATGACGGCGTGCCGTTGTGTTTTGGATGCATCGCGGCCATGAAGCGGCTCAACAGAGATTAACAGGGAAAAAAGCCAGGTAAGGACAATCAAAAAGCGGAGCAGTGCTGAGGACCGCGCGGGTTCAGGAATAATCGCCGTCTTCGTTCTCTTCCTCATCGTCGTCGTCGTATTCCTCTTCCTCCTCGACCGGTTTCAGTTCCACGGGATTTATGGTGGCCACTTCGAAGTCTGAGCCGCACTCAGGGCAGGACAGAACTTCGCCTTCATCCACCTCGTCCTCTTCAACGTCGAGGCTGGTTTCGCATTCCGGACAGTAGAGCATAATTCCTCCGTGCTCAGCTCAGGCTTATGATTGCACTTGTTATATTTAGTGACTTCACAGGTATAGGTCAAGTCAGACCTCAGGTCTATTAAAAGGCTCAGATGATGGAAGCCGGAGAAAGGACGCACGCAGGCAGGAAAATGTAATGATGGCCATGAGAAATCATCGAAATATCTTTTCATCGCTTCTGCGGTCGTCGAATGTGTGCGGAATCTGTGGAGTGCTGCTGCTGAACTGCACGGTTTACGCACAGAATGCGCCTGCATACGTTGATCCTCAAATCAAGGCTGCATTGAGTGAGATTTCAGCGGGACAGATTCAATCGGACATCGAGAAGTTAGTTGGCTTCCAGACACGGAGCACAATTTCGGCGCAAGATGCTGCGTCAGTTTCTGGTGGTCGCGGCATCGGAGCAGCACGGGAGTGGATCAAGAACGAGTTCGAGCGCTTTTCGCGCGATTGCAGCGGATGCCTCGAGGTGAAAACGGATACGTTTACGCAACCGGTGAGTGAACGAGTGCCTTCGCCGGTTGTGCTCGCCAATATTTACGCAATACTGAAGGGTATAAATCCCGAAGACGCGAAGAGAATTGTGCTGGTAACCGGCCACTATGACTCCCGCAACGGCGATCCGCTGGACAACACGGGTTTTGCTCCGGGCGCCAACGACGATGCCAGCGGCACGGCGGTGAGCCTGGAGTGCGCGCGAGTTCTGAGCAGGCTGAAGTTTCCAGGAACGATTATTTTCCTAACCGTTGCCGGAGAGGAGCAGGGACTGTATGGCAGCAAGCATTTCGCAGAGCTCGCCAAGGCGCAAGGCTGGCAGATCGAAGCAGTGTTAAACAACGACATTGTGGGAGGAGACCATAGCCCTGGGCAGGATGCAAAAGCTGTGCGCATCTTTTCGGAGAGTATTCCCGACAATGCCACCGAAGCCCAACTGCGGACGATTCGGGCATTGGGAGGCGAAAACGACTCGCCGTCGCGCGAACTGGCCCGCTACATTGCGCAGACTGCGCGAACGTATCAGATTGAGGTCTCGCCGCTGCTGGTATTCAGGCGGGACAGATATTTACGCGGGGGTGACCACATTTCGTTTAACGAGGCCGGATTTGCGGCGGTGCGGTTTACCGAGTATCAGGAAAATTATGCTCATCAACACCAAAACGTGCGATCGGGAAACGGAATCGAATATGGTGATTTGCCGAAGTTCGTAAATTTCGGCTATGTGGCCAATGTTGCCAGAATAAATGCGGCGACGCTGGCGTCTTTGGCGTCTGCTCCTGGGCCGCCGAGAAATGTGCGAATTGAGACTAAGGAACTAGTGAACGATTCGACCCTGGTTTGGGTCGGCCCCGCCGACGGTCGGGCGGTTGCATACGAAGTGTTGTGGCGGTCCACGAGCACGCCGGATTGGGAGCATGCGCAATCCATCGGGAACGTGCTCAAAGCCACCGTTCCGGTTTCCAAAGACAATGTGATTTTTGCGGTGCAGTCAGTTGACGAGGCCGGACATCGAAGTGAGCCCATCGTGCCTGCGCCGGAACGCTGAGGGCTGATAGGATTAGCTGCGAGTGGATGGCAGTGGCAGTGCCGAAGCATATGCCCAGAAATGTAAATTTCGATATGGGTTTTCCCCCGTTCAGGGGAGCGACGCGGCAGATCATTCTGGCGAGTGGCGCGATCTACGTGATCATCCTGCTGCTGATGGCCTTTGCACCGGCGACCGGCCAAACCTTGATCATGCTGGGTGCGCTGAATCCACAAGCCATCGCCCACGGATGGCTGTGGCAGTTTGCCACGTACGCGTTCATCTACGTCGATCCGATTGATTTCGTCCTCTCGATCATGGGCATTTATTTTTTGGGTTGGGCGGTCGAGGAACGAATCGGCGCGGCTCGTTTTTATGGTCTGTTCTTTGGCAGCACGGTACTGGCTGGAATGGCCGGATTTGGGCTGTCATTGCTGGGGCCGCATTTGCACTCAGCAACCTTCGGGCAAGGCGGCGCAGCCGGCTGTGGCGCGGCGGTCAATGCCATTATGATGGTCTTCTTCCTGTTCAATCGAAATGCGCCCATTATGCTGTTCCCGCTCCCCATTCAGTTCCCGGTGAAGTGGATGGTGATCGGAATTGCAGGGATAGAAACGGCGTACCTTTTGCTGCACGGCTTCGGCCTTTTCGATTTTGTGTTGCTGCTGGGGTTGGGAGCGGGATACGTGTGGTACAAACTGTTTCTTATCCGCCGCACGAGCACAGGAATTTCCGAAAAATATTTCAGCCTACGAAATTCCTATTACCGCTGGAAACGACGCCGCGCGGCGCGCAAGTTCGAAGTTTATATGCGGGACCACGACCGTACCGTGCAATTTGACGAACACGGAAACTACATTCCCCCGGATGATTCAGGCAAGAAGAATGGCGGGTCAAAATCCGGGTGGGTGAACTAGAAGGGCAGCTTTTAGCTTCTAGCTTTTAGCCAAACCAAAAAACAAGACTCAAGATTTTGTCATTCCGAGGACCTTTAGGTCCGAGGGATCTGCTGTGTCTTTGCGAAAGCAGTTCTTCGCTCTTCGCTCCGCTCTCGGTTAGCGACAGGTGTTTTATTTTGGCTAGAAGCTAAGAGCTAGAGGCTAGAAGCTGCTTTTACGCACTCACCAGCGAGCCGATCTTCTCTCCCGTAACGACTTTCGCGATATTTCCACGCTGGTTGAGATTGAAGATGATGATGGGAAGGTTGTTGTCTTTGCAGAGCGAAATCGCCGTCGAGTCCATGACCTTGAGACCGCGCTTCAGAACATCCATGTAAGTGATATGCGTGAATTTGGTCGCATCCTTCACGATCATGGGATCGGCGTCGTAGATGCCATCAACTTTAGTAGCTTTCAGAATGGCGTCAGCTTTGATTTCCATGGCACGCAGTGAGGCAGCGGTATCGGTGGAGAAATAGGGGTTGCCGGTGCCCCCGGCGAAAATCACGATACGTTGTTTCTCGAGATGCCGGATAGCCCGGCGACGGATGAACGGCTCTGCCACCTGGTTCATTTCGATCGCGGATTGCACGCGGGTATAGACGCCCTGTTTTTCGAGCGCGTCCTGCAAAGCAAGCGCATTGATGACCGTGGCCAGCATGCCCATGTGGTCGGCGGAAACCCGGTCCATGTCTTTGGCCTGCTCGGCGACTCCGCGAAAGAAATTGCCTCCGCCTACGACGATTGCAATTTGCAGGCCGAGTGAATGAACGTCAGCAAGCTCGGCGGCAATTTCGTGGATGCGGAGGGTGTCAATGCCAAAGCCCTGATTGGCAGCCAGGGCTTCGCCGGAAAGTTTTAACAGGACGCGTTTGAAGATGGGTTCAGGCATTAGTTCTTTCCATCCGCTCTCTTTTTAATGTCATCGGTTATATACGCGTCAAATAATTGCTTCCAGCACTCCTGGGCGCTCGACACCGAGTCGGTCAACTTAAAACTGTCGTGTTCAGGATTGCTACATGATGAGGATCGTTTCAGCCAGCCCTGCTTAATCATACCTTCTACTGTCTCGTAGCTGAACGTGCCCACGCGAGTTGGTGGTATCGATGATTCTAACTTATGCCACCAGACGCCGTTGAGCCGAAACAACGTGCTGGCGCCCGGCGTCAGCCGATACAACACCCGCAATTCATCGTAGCTTGGCCGTTGATCAGGTGGTTTGAAACCGGTTTGCTGTTCTTCATAGGCTTCATACAAACTACGAAACTTTGGCATCACAGCAATTCCGGCCTGGGTCAGCTCATAGGAGTCATGCTCGGCATTATCGTATTCGTGCAAACGTCTTATCCACCTGCGATTGTGCAGTTCATTCAAGGTGTCTCGATTTACCGAAAAACTCGGGTCGCTGCGGCAACTCCAATAGCCGCCCTCACAATCGAGGGGCTCTCTCAAATTCCCTAACTTAAACAACGCCCTCAGGACCTCATAAGAAGGCCGCTCCGCCGCACTGCCGTAAGCATCCAAAATACTCAAGCGCTGTGCCCATTTTACTTTAGCTTGAATCTAGGATAGTGGAAGCGAAAATCGAATCAATGGGGCTCGCGGCAGACGACGTAGCTGGGGATCAAACTAAAAAGGGCACCTTTCGGTGCCCTTCTGAATTACTCCGGCTTTTGTTCTGGCTTTGAGATGGCTATCGTTTCACCGGCATCGCCGACTTTGAATCGCGCAAAACGCTTGACCGAGATGTTCTCGCCCAGCTTGCCGATTTTGGTCGTGATCAGCTGAGAAATTGAAACGGTCTGGTCCTTGATGAAGGGCTGCTCGTAAAGGCAGACCTCCTCGTAGAACTTTTCCATCTTCCCGGTAACCATCTTCTCGGCGATATTCGCGGGTTTGCCGCTGGCCATTGCCTGTGAAAGATATATCTCCTTCTCCCGCGCGAAATCCGCTTCGGTCACGTCTTCCTTGCGAACGTACTTCGGATCGCTGGCCGCGATATGCATGGCAATGTCGTGCACCAGTTCTTTGAAGTCCTCGGTGCGAGCGACAAAGTCGCTTTCGCAATTGACTTCAACCAGCACGCCGATTTTGCCTCCGGCGTGGATGTATTCGGCGACGGCGCCTTCGCTGGTCACCCGGGTGGCTTTTTTCTGTGCCACGGCCGCACCGCGCTTGCGGAGGATCACGATCGCCTTCTCTATGTCGCCGTTTGCTTCAGTGAGGGCCTTTTTGCAGTCCATCATCGGAGCCCCGGTCTGATCCCGGAGTTCCTTGACTCTGCCCGCAGAAATGTTGGGACGATTCTCGTCCGGTTCGGGAGTAAGTGTAGTTGCCATAATTACTGATGATTCCTTTTCCATTTATATAAAACTTGACCCGCGCCGTTGAAATTCGCGCGGGCCTGATACCTCAGGGGCTAAAGCCCCGGCGTTTTTGTGCCATCTATCGGCACGAGTAAACTCGTGCCCTTCCGGTTCTTACCGAATGCGGCGTTCCTTTTAGCCAACCACCAATGACCGACAAGCAAGGGGGCCTCTAGAGCGTTTGATGCTCGACTTCAGGCGTCTCAGCGGTAGTGTCGGCAGTCGCGGCTTTCTTGCGCGTTCCCGGTCCCAGCACCTCTTCCATGCTGATATCGTCCGTTGCAGCTTCGCCTTTGAACTCGGGCGCCTGATCATCGGCGGACAACATTCCTTCGACCGGTTCTTCCACTGCGGCGGCTTCCGCTTGCTGCGCTTCGCCAACCCCGGCAGTCAAGTCAGCAGTCTGCTTGTCATTCAGCAGTTGCGCACCTTCAACCACCGAGTCGGCAATCTTCGAAGCAAACAACCGGATCGCGCGCAGGGCGTCGTCGTTGCCCGGAATTACGTAATCCACTTCCGTCGGATCGCAATTCGTATCGACAACCGCGACCACCGGGATGCCCAGTTTACGGGCCTCGCGCACAGCGATCTGCTCTTTGTTCGAATCGATCACGAAGACTGCATCCGGCAACCGGCTCAGGTTCTTAATGCCAGCCAGGTTTGCCTGCAGGTGCTTGCGCTCACGTTCAAGCTTGATAACTTCTTTCTTCGGCAGCAACTCGTAGCGGCCATCCGTGGCCATCTCGTCGAGTTCCTTCAGCCGCTTCACGGACTTTTGCACGGTCACCCAATTGGTGAGCAGTCCGCCCAGCCAGCGCTGGTTGATATAGAAACTTCCGGCGCGACCTGCTTCTTCAGCAATCGCATCCTGGGCCTGCCGCTTGGTGCCGACGAAAAGAACGGTTTTTCCCGCGGCACTCAGGTCCGCCACAAACTTTGACGCCTCTTTGAACATCTTGAGCGTCTTCTGCAGATCGATGATGTAGATCCCGTTGCGCTCACCGAAGATGTATTCCTTCATCTTAGGGTTCCAGCGCTTCGTCTGATGCCCGAAGTGAACACCCGCTTCGAGCAGCTCCTTCATGGTGATATTAGCCAAAAAACCTCCTTTTAAGTCTGCATCCCGCTGGTTGGTCGTGCTGCAAAGCACAACTTGGAACTCAGCGAACCAGCGGGATTGCTTTCCCGTCCCCGCACTTGTGGCACGGGAAGAATTGTGAAACCAGCTTCTAGCCATTAGCTTCTAGCTTTTGGCAAAAGCTAAACCTAAAACCCTCGTCATTCCAACTCGCACACGAAGCGGGCAAGAAAGGAACCGACGAAGCGTCGATGCGACCTTGGACGCTTGCGGACGCAAAAACTACCGCTTGCTGAACTGGAACCGCTTACGGGCACCCTTCTGCCCATACTTCTTGCGTTCTTTGCCACGTGCGTCGCGGCTGACCAGTCCGTCGGACTTGAGCTTCTTGCGAAGATCCGCGTTGAACAGCATTAAGGCGCGCGCGATACCGAGTTTCACCGCGTCCGCCTGGCCATTCACGCCGCCGCCGGAAACATTGGCCAGCACATTGAAACTTGCCGCCGACTCGGTGGAAACCAGCGATTGCTTGGCGCTGGCGCGCTGCGACTCGGTCACGAAGTATTTGTCGAACGGTAGTCCGTTGACCTTGAAATCTCCGCTGCCGGGACGCAAGAAAACACGGGCCACGGCGGTCTTGCGCCGTCCAGTGCCATAGTATTGAACTAGATCAGCCATTAGCTTTTAGCTGTTAGCTCTTAGCTTCTTCGTGCTAAGCGCCAACTTTGTGCCTTTCTTCAAAATCATCCAGAGTGTCATCCCGAACTCGCGCCTGCGCGAGAGAGAGGGATCTTACGTCAGCTTCAACCACCGATGCGGTCAACGAGACCGCACAATCCGATTCAGCCAAAGAGCTAAAAGCTAATAGCTCAAAGCTGCAGCTCGCTATGCGAGCTGCTTCGCTTCCGGCTTCTGCGCAACATGCGGGTGCTTGTCGCCCTTATAAACTTTCAGCTTGCTGAACATGTGCGTGCCCATCTTGGTCTTCGGAAGCATGCGCTTCACGGCGTCTTCAACTATCCACTCGGGCTTACGCACCAAACGCTTCTTGTATTCCTCCGAGCGCAGGCCGCCGGGATATCCCGTGTAGCGGTGATAGACCTTTTGATCGGCTTTCATCCCGCTGATCTTTATCTTCTCGGCATTGATAACGACCACGTGGTCGCCGGTATCGATAAACGGCGTGTATTTCGGATTCTCTTTACCCATCAAAATGCGGGCCACTTGCGAGGCAAGACGGCCGAGCGCCTGACCAGAGGCGTCCACGACATACCACTTGCGCGCAATTTCCCCCGCTTTGGGGAAATACGTTGACATGCTGATCTCCCAAAAATATGAAGACTGAAAGAAGACCGCTGAGTTACCCAATTACTTCACAAAAGCGCCGAAGGCGCAGGGCCACCAGGCGGGCAACCGCAGAACTACCCAGATAAGAATAGAGAAGGAAGTGCTTGCTTGTCAACGAGGAAGGGCACGCAGAGTGCAAAAACTGAGTCTATCAGCCACATTGCAGAATCGCCCAGCAATTTGTAAAGTCGCCTGCCTCGATCTCTTGTTGGCGAGCCCAAAAGTACACTCTTCCAACGTCGCCCCACATCCAGCCCAGTTGCGCTTCGTCGGAATCGAATTGAGCAAGAAGCTGCCAGTCTGAAGCCCCTTTCTCCAGTTCAGCGCGCCGAGGATCTTGGTACCCGCTTTGATCGCCGCAATAAAGGCCGTTGGTGACAAGCTGACATTCGAGGCGCATGTCTCCTTGTATTTCTTGGGGATATCCACCGACTCTATGGAATAGGCCTCCTTCGGCCTCACCGCCAGAGCTGAGCCTCGCTACCAGATCGGAATATTCATTCATTTTCCAGACGACCAGGTCTCCATTGTTCAGCTCCAGGTATGTCGGCAACGTCCACTCACATCGAAATTCCAAAGAGCGTCTGGGGAAATGCGCGTCGGTCGAAAGGGTTGTTGGAAATTCAGCCGGGGTAAGCCGTTCCTCCTCCGGATAGAACAAGACGCGGCAATGGCCGCGATCGAGCGGGTCATATCCCCAAACCTGGGAAGCATCGTAGAAGAAGGCGAGAACGCCTTCGCGGGGCCAGCCAGGCAGTGGAGCAATGGCACAAATTTCGCGTAGAGACAATTGACCGAGAAAGGCCAGCGGAATCTTCCCTAGGGACATCTCTTCGCGTTTCTTGCTGATACTGTTGCGAAACCCCGTCAAACGCCTCTCGCGGATACCAGGGATCGTTTCAGGTTGATCCTGGGTCCTCCGGGCATATGCCTCAAGCCGTTTCTCAAGCGAGGCTATCTCCGCCTTTAGGTGGTTACTCCTGTCCCAGGCGGGCCAAGCCGCGTTCTTGGGTAGGAGCGGCAGGCCGCCAAAGAAAGACGCGCTTAAACGATTGCCGATACCTTCAGGTTCGCTTCTGACGATGGTTCGAGCGGAAGGCGAAAGGTAGCTCACAAGTATTTCACCGAATTCAGCCAAGGGAGAGCTACGAATCAGCTCGATTGCCTCTTCTCTTTGCATAAGCCCAGTATATTGACGGTGACCCAGGCCTGCCGTCTGACGGTCTGTGAAAACATGCAGGAGTGCCCCCCCACTTCTCGCCACTCTTGCGAGAAGTGGGCAAGTTTCATTTCTTTTCCGAGCTCTTCGATCCCGACTCCGCTTTTGCCTTCGATTCCTTCTTCGCCCCGGAATCCTTGTCCTTTGAGCCGGAGTCTTTCGCAGAATCGCCCTTGCCGTCGGAATCCGACTTCGACTCAGATTTCGGAGCGCCCGAGCCCTTCTTGGCGTAGTCGGTCACGTACCAGCCCGATCCCTTGAACTGCACGGCGGGCGCGGAGATCATCTGCTCGACCTTGCCGCCGCATTCCGGGCACTTCTTCACCATCGGGTCAGAAAATCGCTGGATGCGCTCAAAGCGATGACCGCATTTCTTGCACTCATATTCGTAAAGGGGCATGGAAGGAATGTGCGGGTCGGACATTCCCTTCGACTAGCTCAGGGCAGTCTCTGTCCGACAACCGCGACTTCTGAAGCAATTTTAGCATCTCGTTTGTATCTGCACAGTCATGATTGGGCGACAGCCCTTCGACTTCGCTTTGCGCAGACTCTGTCCGGCCACTTGCTCGCATCAGCTCGGACACGAATGTCCGAGGCACATTCTATTTCTCAGCAACACGCGGTGCTACACTCCGCCTGATGGCTGCTGAAAAAGACATCGCGCCCGGGCTCTACCT
>Ga0207702_10005757_pt1 | contig 10784 bp, 8 predicted proteins | sample KBSCornC62_FD_184302 | JGI IMG/M metagenome (GOLD analysis project Ga0207702, IMG submission 184302) | Corn rhizosphere microbial communities from Kellogg Biological Station, Michigan, USA - KBS Corn C6-2 (SPAdes) (version 2) | ecosystem: Host-associated > Plants > Roots > Rhizosphere > Soil ...
TGCCGAGCGGCTGGGAGTCACCGAAGGGACGGTGAAAGTCTATCTGCACTCCGTCTTCGAAAAGACCGGAGTCGCCAACCGAACCGAGCTTGCGATCCGCGCCCCCGAACTCGTCGGCGCCTGAAATCGGAAGTTGAGCTGAATCCCCATGTCCTGGAACAGGACGGTTAACGGGGATTCAGCACTTCTGCTAACTTTCGGTAAGTTACCCAAAAATTAATAAACAATTAACAGAGGGTTAGCGCGCGAGTCGCGGCCAGAGGCTCGACGCCATTTGCTACGCGACACAACAAGGGACACTTCCGATGAAGAGAGCAGTATTGACAGTAGCGGCGGCGGCATTGCTTTCGTCGACGATAACCACACCGGCCAATGCGGCCGTTACCATACTCGATACGGTGACACCCGCGGGCCCGAATTCCACGACGTTGGCTGCCATGCAGACTCAATGCACTGCGCTGGCAGCCGCACATGGCACGGCTTGGCACGGCTTGCTCGATGAGACGAGCATTGTTGCTACATGGGTGAGCGGTCCGACCGAGATCGGTACGGAGGCCGACCGTAACATCGATTACTCAACCCGCGTGGGAGCCGGCACTTTCACTCCGGCGCATACCGACATCCTGGGCGATCCCTTCCGCAACGGCGGAAGCGTCAACATGTTCGGAATCGAGGAAGCCGTAGGCGGCCACTACAGCAACAGCGCCTACGATTTCACCGCGGATTTCACTTCGACCTATTCTTACGCCTTCAACTGCACGATGACCGAAACCGTCCACGTGCCGGTGCAGGGCTATTACACGGTCGACCCGAATGCCCCGGGCGATAGCAAGGATGCCATCCGCGGCAATTGCGATGCGTACACTGCGATGGGCCCCGATGCCACCCAGCCCTGGTGGGGAACGGACCACGCGTTCTGCGACTTCAACGTAACGACGCCGGCGCATGATGAAGATCAACCGCGTCCGGATGAAGCGGGTAGTCCGATCAGTCAGGACCAGGTCGACACGCTGCATGCTCACGAGAGCTTCGGCGCTGGCTTCGACACGAGCGATACGATGATTATCGGTCAGGTCGTGGTCTGCATTTCTTCCAGCAAGACCGGCACCAAGTTGCCGGGCGCCTGGACTGCGCAGAACGGCTATGACGGCAGCAAGTGCAACAGCACCTGGTATTATGGCGGAGCAACAGCCGGTGTGCCGAACCTTAACGACGGCAGCCACAACTGGGTGACGGTTCCTGTGATCTGAACCTCACGTTGACCAGCAGCCGCACTGTCTCCCTGCCCGGCGTCACCTTTCGCTCCGGGCAGGGAGGTTACCAGGGTGTTGCTGCGATTATGATATCGTTCACAAGAGCGTGTTAACTTCGGCCCCCGCATTGGGGGCCATTTCGTATCGAGACTGCCGATGCAGAGCTCAAGGGGTTGGAACGTGTCTCACGCTGCTCGCGTAACTGGGGAAACGGCTCACCGGCGTCTCGTGCATCGAACAACCGTAGCGCTTCTCCTGGTGGGCGCGGCCATCCCCGTACAGGCATCCAGCAACGCGGCGGTCAGCGGCTCAGATGTTTCTGCCGGCCAGCCGGCGCAGACTCAGCCCGCCGATCCCACTCAGAAGGAAATCATCGTCACCGGGCAGGCTCTGTTCCCGAATATCCAACCGGAGCGCAATCTCGATGAGACCGGGATCGAAAGCTACGGGCTCAGCACCGTCGATGAATTGGTTGGCGAGATCGAGAATGAACTGGGGGATACGGAGGACGATCCGCCGCTTGTCATTGTCAACGGTCAGCCGATCAATGACCTCAGCGAAATCGGCAATCTTCCAGTCGAGGCGCTCCGCAATCTCCAGGTGCTTCCGCGGGGCACGGCGGTCCACTTCGGCGGTACTTCCAGCCAGCGAGTCATCAGTCTCACGCTGAACCGCACTGTTCGGTCCGCAACTTTGACTGCTGCGCGCAAGATCGCGACCGACGGGGATTGGAATGCCACCCGCGGCGAGGCGATCCTGACGGACATTCACGGATCGACGCGAGCCAACCTGGCCTTCCGCGTAAATGACCAGGACCGTCTTCTGGAAAGCCAGAGGGGCATCATCGAGCCACAGCCCTTCCAGCCATACTCGCTGGGTGGCAATATCGTTGGTTATCCGGACACCTCCGGCGAAATCGATCCGCTGTTAAGCTCGCTTGCCGGCAAAACCGTTACCGTAGTTCCGGTGCCGGGGGTCCCGACGCCATCGCTCGCCGATTTCGTTGCGAATGCCAACAATCCGACGGTTACGGATGTCGCGCCTTACCGGACGCTCACTCCGCAGATAGAGAATTACAATCTGAACGGGACGTTCAGCGCGAAGCTCGCTTCTTGGCTCACCTCAACAGCGACCCTCAATTTGATGCAGGCATTCAGTCATTCCTTACGCGGGCTTCCGTCGGGTTTGCTGGTGCTTCCATCGGACAATCAGTTTTCGCCCTTCTCCACCGATGTGGCCATTGCCTTCTACGGCAACGACCCGCTTCGCTATCGCTCCCGAACGAGATCCGCCAACGCGAACCTGACGCTGAACGGAAATTTCGGCTCGTGGACCGCCAACTTCAATGCTCGACATTCCGAGTCGAACGGCATCTCAAATTCACAACGGCAGATATTTGCCTCGAACGGACTTCCGACCAACGTCAACCCTTTCACTGCAGACCTCAGTTCATTCGTTCAGATCACCACCGACCGAACTTCTTCACGATCGCTTACCAATCTCGCGCAGCTGTCGATGACCGGTCCGCTTGCAAGTGTCCCCGCAGGGTCCATCCAGACAACGATCGAGGCGCATTTGGAATGGAATCACCTACGATCGTCCAGCAGCTTCTCTACATTTGGCAATCGCGACGTCAGCCGGGCAGAACAAGCGATCCGCGGAGCCGTCGACATACCGCTGACCAGCCGAGCCCAAGGCGTTCTTCCGCCGATCGGCGATTGGGATGCGACCGCCGAATATCAGTTCGATCATTTTTCCGATGCCGGAACGCTTCACGATTATGCGTTCGGCCTGACGTGGCAGCCAGCTTCCACTCTCCGGTTCCATGGTGCGATCGAACATCGAGAGACCCCGGCCAGTGTCGACCTTCTCGGCAGTCCGAACCTGGAAGTTCCGAATGTATCGGTGTTCGATCCCTTGACCGGCAACACGGTGCAGGTGGTGGAGATCACCGGTGGAAATCCCTCGCTCAAGCCGGAAACCGACCAGATCCGCCGGCTTTCCACGCAGCTAACCCTCGTCAAGCGACTGAACCTGCAGCTCAACGGGGAGTATACCGACACCAACCGGCGTAATTTCGTTTCCTGGCTTCCGGACGAGAGTGCGGCAATCATGCTTGCGTTCCCCGACCGGTTTGTCCGGGATTCGAACGGCAATCTCACGACGATCGATCTGCGACCGGTCAACTTCGCGTCCGATGAAGAGAAAAGGCTGCGTTGGGGCCTCAGCATGAACGCCCGACTCGGAGGCGCTGCGCCGGGCCAGAAATATCAGCCGGGCCGCGTCACTCCGCCGACCTTTTTGCAACTAACCGCCAATCATTCGATCGTCTTTTCCGACAGGATCGTCATCCGATCCGGGCTCGATCCGGTTGACCTCCTAGGCGGAGGAGCGATCGGTGTCGGCGGCGGCAGGGTCCGGCATCAGCTGGACGGAACAGCGGCAATCACATCCGGTGGACTAGGCGCACGGATCGGAGTGATGTGGCGCAGCCGAAGTTCCCTGCTGACCAAGGTCAACGACGCTACCGATACTCTCACTTTCTCGCCGCTGATGACCATCAACCTGCGGGCATTCGCCGATACGAGGCGTATTCTTCCGCAAGTGAAGTGGACCAAGGGCCTTCGGCTTTCGGTCGACGTGCTCAACCTCACCAACAGCCGGCAAAGAGTGCGCGATTCCTTCGGGATGACGCCGCTTCAATATCAGCCGGGATACCGGGATCCGATCGGCCGCACCATCGAGCTGGAAATTCGAAAGGTCTTTTAGAGATCTTTTGCCGCGTTGCGGCTGCCCTGACCGCCTAAGCGTGGCGCGCAGCTGGCCTCGACGTTCCCGACCATTCCGGACGCGCCGCCAATGTGAGTTCGAGGATTCGCTCGGCCGTCCTGCGGTTATCGACCATGGGCGGCGGGGTGGATCGGCCCGCAACTTTCGAGCTTGAAACGTGTCCGCGAACCAGCTCCGGACCCACTGTCACGACTTCAATCCCGCTTCCGCGAGTCTGCTCCTTGAGCACCGCCGACAGACGCTGGAACCCATCGAGCGAGCTGGCGTAAGGGAACATGCCGTCGGAATCGGGGAACCGGCCAGCCGACGGAATATTGAACACCATTCTGCGGCCCGAACCCTTACGCAGGAGAGGAAGCATTGCCTGGGTAACCCGGGCCATCGCCAGCGTTCGGACATAGCCGCGGCCAGCGGCGTTAATGACCACATCTATGGCAGGCAAAAGGGATCTCAGCTCTTCGGCGAGGATTTCGACGCTGCAGCTTCCGATCGCATCGCAATGGCGGGATACAGCGCCAAGGCGCTTCGCGGCCGCACTCAACGCAATACCGTCGCAGTCGGTCAGAACGAGCTTCGCGCCATGGGCGGCAAATGCCTCGGCGCACGCGAGTCCGACTCCGCCGCCGGCACCGGTGATCAGGACTCGCGGCGCGCTCTCAGCGTTTGTCATGTTCCTGCCCACATCTGACGAAAATGCGGGAAAACAATAAGTTGCGCGGCCCGCCAGCGGCGAGCCGCGTTAATATCGGTAGACATGTGGGGTACACCTTGCTAATGCAACAGACTGTTGCGTTAGTGGAATTTGTCTGATGAATCAAGACCGCTCTTCGACTGAGGTAAAGCGTCGCCCCGGCGGACGTACGGCAGAGGTCACTGCGCGGGTCCACGATGCGATTCTTGACCTTATCGTTGAGGGTGGCGTCGACTCCTGCACCTTCTCCACTGTTGCGCAGCGGGCGGGCATCGAGCGATCCACGCTTTACCGAAGATTTCCAGACCGCTGGGATGCGATCATCGATGCGTTCATGGCGCGCGCGGCCAAGGACGTGATGCCGGATCCCGGCAAAAGCTTCGCCGAGGACCTCACCTCAATATTGCTCAAGCTGGTCGAGTGGCTCGAATCGCCGCTCGGATCGGCGCTTCTCGCCGCCGCGATCGAGCTTCGCCGAGCACAGGAAGGCACTTTCCCGCGCCCCTATTTCGACCGGCGGATGGAGCAGCTCGCCCCGATGTTCGAAGCAGCGATCGAACGCGGGGAGCTACGCGCGACGGTGGATCGCGAGACCTTGTTCGCTTCGGCAGCTGGACCGATCTATTTTCGAATATTCATCGCCGGCGGGGCCGCCGACGAAGACTTCGTTCGGAACATCGTGGACTCGATCTGCCAGCTCTATTGCCCGGCCGGCAGCGCGGCAAAGCTTTCTCTCTCGCCACCTATCCCCTAACCGGGACGCGATGCATTTTCTCGACCAGGCCAAGATCTACATACAGTCGGGTGCCGGCGGCCCCGGTGCGGTCAGCTTTCGCCGCGAGAAGTTCATCGAATATGGCGGCCCTGACGGCGGCGACGGCGGCAAGGGTGGCGACATTATTTTCGAGGCGGTGCCCGGCCTCAATACGCTGATCGACTTCCGCTACACGCAGCATTTCCGCGCACCTCGCGGCAAGGGCGGCGCGGGCGCCAACAAGACCGGCGCCGGCGGCAGGGACCTCGTCGTCAAAGTGCCGGTGGGCACCCAAATTCTCACCGACGATGAGGAACGGAGCCTGCTTGCGGACCTCACGCACGAGGGTCAGCGAATTACCCTGCTCAAAGGGGGCGATGGGGGACGTGGCAACGCCAGTTACAAGAGCTCGACCAACCGCGCGCCGCGTCAGCACACAACTGGCTGGCCGGGCGAAGACATGTGGGTGTGGCTCCGGCTCAAACTGCTGGCCGATGTCGGCCTGGTCGGTTTGCCGAATGCAGGCAAGTCTACGCTCCTCAATGCCGTGACCAACGCCACCGCGAAGGTGGGCGATTATCCGTTCACGACTCTGAGGCCGCAGCTGGGCGTGGTTCGTCACAAGGGGCGCGAGTTCGTCCTTGCGGATATTCCGGGCCTGATCGAGGGCGCGGCGGAGGGCGCCGGGATCGGCGACCGCTTCCTTGGTCATGTCGAGCGGACTCGGGTGCTGCTCCACCTGGTCGATGCGACGGGCGAAGATCCCGTCACAGCGTGGCAAACGGTGCGCGAGGAGCTCGGCCGCTATGGAGCCGGCCTCGACGAAAAGCCGGAAGTGCTCGCCCTCAGCCGGATCGACATAGCCGACACAAAAACCGTGGAGAAGGCGAGGAAAGGGCTGATCAAGGCTGGAGCGCCCGAGCCGCTGGCGATCTCCGCCGCGACCGGCGAAGGCATGGATGCTTTGCTCGATTCACTGCTGCAACGACTCGGGCCGGAGCCGGAGAGCAGCGAGCCCGAGGACGGGATGGACCAAGCCTGGTCGCCGCTATGAAACTGGCGGTCACCGGCGGCACCGGTTTCGTCGGTTCGCATTTCCTCGATATCGCACTTGAAACCGGGCACGAGGTGAATGCGCTGACTCGCCGCCCACAGGCCCCGAGGGAGAGGCTTCAGTGGGTCGAAGGCTCGCTCGACAAACCCGACAGCCTGCGTGACTTGGTGGAGGACGCGGACGCGGTGATCCACATCGCCGGAGTGCTCAACCCGCGCGATCCTGCGGAATTCGATCGGGGGAATGTGCAGGGCACGCTGGCGATGCTCGCCGCAGCGACGGCTGCGGGAGTAACCCGCTTCGTCCATGTCTCGTCGCTTGCCGCGCGGGAGCCGAAGCTTTCGAAATACGGCGGCTCGAAAGCGCGCGCCGAGGAACTGGTCCAGCGATCGGGCCTGAGCTGGGCCATGGTGCGGCCGCCAGCTGTCTATGGACCGGGTGACCGGGAAACCTTGGACCTGTTCAAATGGGCGAAGTCGGGCCTGATGCTCCTGCCCCCCCGTGGCCGGGTCTCGGTTATTCATGTGAACGATCTCGCGCGGCTGCTGCTCAGGCTTGCAGAGGCAGCCGACGTAGCCGGAATCCTATACGAACCCGACGACGGCAGGCCCGGCGGCTGGTCCCACAAGCAGCTGGCGAAGGCGATCGGGCGAGCAGTCGGGCGCAGCAACCTTTCGCTGTCGATGCCGGGGCCCATGCTGAAGCTGGGAGCGATGATCGACCAGCTGGTCCGCCGCGAACGGGCGAAGCTCTCCCCCGACCGGGCCGCCTACTTCAGCCACCGCGATTGGGCGGTCGATCCGGCGAAGCGACCGCCGGAGACTCTATGGCAACCGCAGATCGAGACGGAGGTGGGGCTGGCGGAAACGTCGCGGTGGTACCGCGCCCAAGAGTGGCTCTAATCCGCCGCATTCGCGCCTTATTGCGTTGCGAAAGGCCGCTACCGCGAATAGGGCGGCGAGATGGACCAGAGCGACAACACATTTGCCCGCATTGAGGCGCTGATTGAGCCCTTCAATAAGAAGGGTGTGGCGATCACGCCCGAGACCCGCTTCCAGCAGGATCTGGAGTGGGACAGCCTGACCGTCCTCGACTTTGTCGCCTCCATCGAAGACGAGTTCGACATCCTCATCACCATGAATATGCAGGCCGAGATTGAAACTGTCGGCCAATTGGCCGGCGCGGTGCGCGAGCTCTCGAAGAGGTGAACGACCTTCTTTCCAAATTCGATCCCCTGATCGAGCAGCGCGAAAAGCTGCTCGAGAGCGGAGTCACGGACCCGTTCAACCTGGTGATGGAACGGGTCGAAAGCCCCACCGTGGCAATCTGCAACGGCCGTCGCACGATCCTTCTCGGCACCTACAATTACATGGGCATGACCTTTGATCCGGACGTTATCGCGGCCGGCAAGAAGGCGCTCGACGAGTTCGGTTCGGGGACGACCGGGAGCCGGGTGCTGAACGGCACCTACGTCGGTCATCGCGCCGTGGAAGACGCGCTCCGCGAGTTCTATGCGATGGACCACGCAATGGTCTTTTCGACCGGGTACCAGGCCAATCTCGGAGTCATTTCCACTCTCGCCGGAAAGGACGACTATGTCGTCCTCGATATCGACAGCCACGCATCAATCTACGACGGCTGCGCAATGGGGAACGCGCAGATCGTGCCGTTCCGCCACAATGACGTCGGCGCGCTGGAAAAGCGGCTCAACCGCATACCGCCCGAGGCCGGGAAGCTGGTGGTGCTCGAGGGTGTCTATTCGATGATGGGCGATGTCGCTCCGCTGAAGGAGATGGTCGCAGTCTCCAAGGCTGCCGGCGCGATGGTTCTGGTCGACGAGGCGCATTCCATGGGCTTCATCGGCGAGCACGGGCGCGGAGTCGCCGAAGCCCAGGGGGTGATCGACGACGTCGATTTCATCATCGGCACCTTCTCCAAATCGGTCGGCACGGTCGGCGGCTTCTGTGTTTCCAACCATCCCAAGTTCGAGATCCTTCGGCTGGTGTGCCGTCCATATGTCTTCACTGCATCACTGCCGCCCTCGGTGGTCGCGACCGCCGCCACCTCGGTCCGCAAGCTGATGCACGGCGCTGAAAAGCGGGCACATCTGTGGGAGAATTCAAAGCGGCTGCACGGGGGTCTCAAGCAATTGGGGTTCACGCTCGGCACTGACGAGCCCCAATCGGCGATCATCGCCGTCATCATGCCCGATCTCGAAACCGGAGCGGCGATGTGGGAAGCACTGTTGAAGGAGGGACTTTACGTCAATCTGGCCCGCCCGCCGGCGACCCCCGCAGGCATGACCCTTCTCCGCTGCTCCCTCTGTGCCGAACATTCCAGCGACCAGGTCGGCGAGGTCCTGAACATATTCGCCGCTGCCGGAAGAGCGACGGGTTGCATTCAATAATAGGCGGCTAGGCTTCCGCCGCGGACGGCAGAGGTCTACACTGACGCCATGATCTCGGGCGGGGACGACATTCGCTTCGACTGGAGACGCGGCGGCGCGGCGGCGGGAGCGTTCATCGCGGTCCTCGTCCTTCTCGCGATGGTCTTCCTGGTTGCGATCTCCAACGGTGAGCGCGACCAAGCGGTTCAGCTGGAACGGCATTCGTACGACGTCTACCTCCTCACCCGCTCCGTCGACGCCAGTATCTCCCGGTCGGAGGCCGCGCTCGGCCGGTTCGCACTGGACCAGGACGTCCAGACGAGCGGCAATATCTACTACGATCAATGGACTCTGGCCGGTTCCCAGATTGCCCAGCTTCGCAGGCTCGTTACCAACAGCCCCGGCCAGGAACGCCGCGTAGACGAGCTTCAGAATCTGTATGATCAACTCGGCGCGAAGTTCGCCAATGTCGCAAAGATTGTACTTGAGCAGGCCAACGGGACCATCAAACCCAAGAGCAGCTACGGCATAAGCTACTATTACGCTGCGAGCCGCTCCCCCCTCGAGCCCGCGCTCCATGCGAAGCTGCGAGAGATCGCCGACACGGAGCAGACATCGCTCGAGGAGCGGATGCAGCAGTCGACTTTCTTTTCAGCCCGGGCGGACAAGTTCACCGCCTACCTGAGCTGGCTCGGCGTGCTGGTGGGCGCGGGCGCCATTTTCCTCGGACTGGTGGCTGTTCAGGCGCTTCGGCAGAATGCGGCAGCGCGGCGGCTTGCAGAAAAGCAAGCCGAACGCGCCGAAGTGCTGGAAATGGCGGTTGCCGAGCGCACACAGGAGTTGAGAGCAGCTAACGAAGCCCTCCGAGCGGAGGCAGAAGAGCGGCAAGCCGCAGAATCCCAGCTCCGGCAGGTGCAAAAAATGGAGGCGGTCGGGCAGCTGACCGGCGGTATCGCCCACGATTTCAACAATATGCTTGCAGTCGTCGTCGGCGGGATCGATCTTGCGAGGCGCCGATTGAACGGACCGCGGCGCGAGGTGATGAACCACCTTAACAATGCGATGGAAGGCGCGACGCGAGCCGCCGCCCTCACCCGCCGCTTGTTGTCTTTCGCCCGATCCGAGCCACTGCTCCCAGAGCGCGTCGATGCGGGCGAACTGGTTGGCGGCATGTCCGACTTGCTTGACCGCACACTCGGCGAGCGGATCCGGATGAAGGTCGAAGTCGCGCCTGGCACCTGGCCCATTTATGTCGACCCGCACCAACTCGAGAACGCGATCGTCAATCTCGCCGTGAACGCGCGCGACGCAATGAACGGGACCGGGCGGATGCGGATTGAAACCCGCAACGTCAGCCTCGCAGCCAACGAAGTGGGTGACGTTCAGGCGGGCGATTATGTCCGGATATCGGTCAGCGACACCGGCTGCGGCATGACTTCCGAGGTGCTGGAGCGCGCGTTTGAGCCGTTCTTCACGACAAAGCCGGTGGGAAAAGGAACGGGCCTGGGCTTGAGCCAGATTTTCGGCTTCGCTCATCAGTCCGGCGGCGAGGTCGGAATCGAAAGCCAGGTGGGAAAGGGCACGACGGTCTCGCTTTACCTGCCCCGAACGCGGGTCGAACCGCCGGTCCGGCTGCATGCCGCCAGCGAGCGCGCGGACGAGGTGCGGGTTGCCGGAGCGCGCATTCTGGTGGTCGAAGACGACCCGCGGGTCCGATCGGCGACGGTCGAAGCGCTTCAGGATCTCGATTACGAACCCGTCGCCTGCGAAAGCGGAGCGGACGCGATCAGGCTGTTCGACGGGCAGACCTTCGATCTCGTCATCAGCGATATCATCATGCCTGAAATGACGGGGCC
>Ga0207702_10005759_pt1 | contig 10782 bp, 10 predicted proteins | sample KBSCornC62_FD_184302 | JGI IMG/M metagenome (GOLD analysis project Ga0207702, IMG submission 184302) | Corn rhizosphere microbial communities from Kellogg Biological Station, Michigan, USA - KBS Corn C6-2 (SPAdes) (version 2) | ecosystem: Host-associated > Plants > Roots > Rhizosphere > Soil ...
TGCCGAGTATGCGGCAACAGCAAGTACCAGGTACTTTGGAACTGTTAGCGTATGAGCGAGGACGCCGACCACCAGATCGCCACCGACATTCCAAAGGATACCGATAAATACCGCCGCACTGAGCACAGCCTTGAGCAATCCGACGCACATGCCGATAGGCATATCAGTCGCGACCCGAGCGTCCTCGGCAATCCGATATTCGGGATTTTTATCTTCGTCAGCGGCGAACGGGAGGTTGCGAAAGAGATGATTGGCGAGCCAACGGTCAATCAGGTGCTGCGTCAACCAAGCACGCCACCTTCGCTGCGTTGTCATCTGCGACCAAACCCCGAGGGTCGCTACGAGGACGCTTGCGCCGGCAAGCGGCAGGAACAGCAGCGCCTGGGCTCCAAGGTCAGCACTGTCTCGGCGGCCAAAGGCGTCAAAGAAATCTCGACCCCAATAGCTCAGACGATATTGGATCATAAGTTGGAGCAACACGCTTCCTAAAAGAACCACAGTAGGAGTCCATGCCTTCAGAGCCCTGGGATTTTGCCAGAATCCCGATGCTGTGCGCCAGAATCGGCTTACTAAGAAGCGTTGACCGTGAGATAGAGATTTTGCGACCGGTTCTCTCGGGTAGCTGCGTCCCTTTCCGACAGCGTGGGATGAACTGCCACTTTCGAAATTTGTATGGTCGAGCATCGTTAATACCAGCGACCATGACCGTACCAGCCACCGATTAGCAGAACTACCAGAACGATGATGACAAGTGTGGTGGTATCCATTTTACGTCTCCTGAGGTAAAATTATTATCCGCTTCGCACCTGCCTACTCGGTACTTTTCTAATGGGATGCATCTATACAGCTGAAACACCTGAAATTGGTCGATTCAGCTCGTTGGTACGATGTACCGATGTGATATCGATAAGGGTCTACCGATCAGTTTTAACCTCGACGAGCACGACCCGCCGATAGACATCAGCTCTAAAAACTAAGGATCTGTACTCGAACTCCGAGCACTCGTGGAGCTTATCGCCCCGGCGGTTTGTCGCTGCTTCTTACTTTCTGAGCGTCCAGTTGTCCGTGTTCAAACGATTTGGCTGCAGGGCTTCCTTCCGCATATGGGTTACCTTCCGTCGGATTTGACTGTTTTCCAGCCTTTGCACCGCGCTCATAAGCGCCGGTATCGAGTTTAGCATCCCGTTTCGCATCCGTTTCATCTAAGGTCCGTGTTTTGGAACGCTTTGTCATTGACCTATCCTTTTCTATTGCCGATCTGTATTCAAAGAGAGCACCATGTTTGGCTTATGCCACATGCCACCGCATCATTCAGCGCCAAGAATAACCCATCTGCCACCGACAATGTTGCAGCTACATCGATGCCCATGATTGAAATCGTCATAAATCGGATCATCGCGTAGTTAGTGCTCAGGCCTCAACGTGTAGAAATTCTGAGCCACTTCATTGGGTTAATCATCGACATCTGTCCTCCAGTGACGCGTCTATCGGCATTCGACGCGCGGCCCGATGTTTGGCTGAAACGAATTGTCCGAAGCACGATAGGATCGATAGCGGTTGGCGCAATACTGAGCGTGAGAACCAGGGTTGTAGTGTGACTGGGACGCGATCGCTCCGCCAATGATCGCCGCGGCTGCGATGCCGCCAATAATAGCGCCCGCGTTCCCATTACCATCGCGGTGGTAATTGTGATACCTGCCATAGTCACGATTGGAGTGCGAATAGCCATTGTTATAGTGATAGTGACCATGTCCACGCCATATTTGGTCAGTGGGATGTCCAAAATCTCGCACCTGAATTACATCGGATTGCTGGATCTTCGGTAGCTCAGCAACCGGAAATGCATATACTGGAACAATGCTGCAAAGCCCGATGGCAGTAGTTAGAGTATAGATGTGAATTCTATTCATTTTCATGTTCTCCTGTTATTGCATAGATAAGCATAAAACCTGATATATTTCATGAATTTAGCTAAAATAACTATTAAGTAAGAATTATAGTTTTGGGTATTTTCTGACGATTCGAATATACAGACCTGAAGAAGATGTATAGTCCAGAGCAATTCTGACCCTTATCTTATTTGCGGTATTTGTGAGCGAAAGGGGTTGGCCGCCGACGCCTCTTCAGCCACTGGTTTCCTGGCCACGACCGAAATTCCGCGCCAGCTCTAAGTGGTAGACGAGCAGGAACGACCGATAACTCGAACCAGAACCCGCCCGTGGGTCGATCCGCGCTCTTTGAGACCGGCGCGGTTCGTGTGGAGATCTTATTGAGACCAGCACGTCCCCTAGCGGCAATGCCCTTAGTAACCAGCACCACCGTCAGGCGAAAGGATCAATAAAAGCACAGTGGGAGCATGCCTATGGTTTGATGCCTTCCGTAGAAGAAGGGCCGCCGGGAAAGCGTCATGTTGGACGGTCTCGAATTCGGCAGCCGAGAAGCTGTCCTCCGGTCAAATTAGTTGCCGGTATGGTATTCAAACTCAGGAAGCGCATTCAACGAATCCTTTGTTGCGCCGGCCAACACCATCTTCTTGTCCTGCACCTGGAGCGAGTTGAACGGTATCACCACATATCTCGTGCCCATGCCCAGAAATCCACCAACCGAGAGTACCGCGAAGGGCACCTTATCCGCCGGTGTGACGATAAGGTCGTCGATGGTTCCGACGGCAACATTGGCTTCATTGACGACGATGCTGCCCACCACTTTGGATGCTCGGTAGCCCGTTGCAAGCGACGCAAGATCGATTTTCGTGAGGGCTATCGTCTGAGGAGAGCCTTGCGAGAGGGCGTGATCACCAAGCGATATCGTCAAGAAGGTAGCGAACGCTAGGGTTGCAATAAATCTTTTCATCCGATCGCTCCTGAAAAGGGAGCGCCATGCATCCTCTAGGATACATCGACGCTCCTCACCCGGCTCTACCCCTTGAGGACATTCGCTCTTCGCTTTTGACTGGAGCGTATCGCATCCGCGAACTTGCCTTCAGCTATTATTTTTCGTATCGGCAAGGCGTTGCCAGCACATCTGTGCGCGAGCCTCTACAAGCGCGTGGGCAATGTCGCTGGTGCGGTGTAAGCGACGAAGAAGTAGCCAACATCGACTGTAAACAAAAATTGCGGGGCCGATAGGGTCGGAAACTACTCAGACGATAAGCTTGGTCACTTCGACCTCGCCGCCGGCCGCCGCGCCAGGGGCACGTGCGGCATCCACCATGCGCTGGGTGAGAATACCTTCCTCGCGCGGTTTAGCGCGCTGGAATTCCAGAGAATGACACGCGCGACCGCCGCGTTTGAGATCGAGTATTGCAGTGTCGAAGGTGTGCGGTCGGACGTTTTCGGCCAACTGGCCAAAACTTTTGCAAGCGTGACCGATAGACAGCCTGTACTTCTGGGGTGCGGATATCGCGGGCGGCATCGTGGAGGACGACGTCTTCGAGATGGATCGGCTCGCCGTCGATCCGCGGCGACGCGCAGGCGTCGGCGAAGTGCGTGCGCTCGAGCCATCGTTCACCGACCGGCGAACGGCGAGCCACCTCGTCGAGTCAGGGTCGGAACAAGATGGGGTGGTTGCCGTCCTCCCCTCACGGCATTGCAATATGCCAAGATGATGTGGTTGTAGCCCACAGGACGGAGAAGACGGCAAAATGAAAGACACGATGATCGGGGTGGATCTGGCAAAGAATGTTTTCGTACTGCACGCAGCAACGATGGCGGGCGAAGTACGGTATCGAAAGAAACTGTCACGAGGACAGTTTCTTCGCTTCCTATCGGAACAGCCGCCAGCGATTGTGATTATGGAAGCCTGCGGTAGCGCCCATTACTGGGCCCGTGAGTTGGTCAAAGTGGGGCACGAGGTCAGGCTGATCGCTCCGCAATATATCCGCCCTTTCGTGAAGCGCCAGAAGAACGACGCCGCCGATGCTGAAGCAATCGTCATCGCGGCCCGTCAGCCCGAGATGCGTTTCGTCCCACCCAAAACTGCGGATCAGCAAGCTCGGGCGGTTCTGTTCCGGGCGCGCGAGCGGATTGTCCGCCAGCGAACGGAATTGGTGAACGCTTTGCGTGCTGTTCTCTATGAATATGGCCAAGCCATTCCACAGGGCATTGCTCACATCCAGCGCATTGAAGCGATCGTTGAGAGGGCTGAGATCGACCTGCCTGAACTCGTGCGGGAGGAGTGCCGTGATCTTCTGGCTCAGATAGACGAGAAGACAGCTCGGATTAAGGAGAAGGCCAAGAAGCTCGTGGACCTGTCTCGGCAGAGCGGAATCGCGCATCGACTTCAAACGATGCCTGGCGTGGGTCCGCTGGTGGCACTGGCGGTAGAAGCCTTCGCGCCAGCGATGGAGAATTTCCGCTGCGGCCGAGATTTCGCAGCCTGGCTTGGTCTCGTTCCCCGACAATTTTCATCGGGCGGAAAGGAACGACTCGGCCGGGTATCGAAGGCCGGACAGGCCGACATTCGCAGACTTCTGATCATCGGTGCGATGACCTGCGTAAGTTGGGCGGGTCGCAAACCGCCAGTGCATGGATCGTGGCTTTCACGGATGCTCGCGAAGAAGCCGAAGATGCTGGTGGCTATCGCACTGGCGAACAAAATGGCGCGGAATATATGGGCTATGCTGACGAAGCAGGAAGATTATAGAGACCCGGCTCTGGCAATTATGGCGTGACACGGAACCGCTACGGATAACCAGGACCGGCTAGGAGGTGTGAGAAGTCGATGACCCGAATGGGCGCATGATCGAAACGATCTGGATCGGGAAAACCAGTACTGCTCTTGGAGCCACGAGCTCGGGAACAAGATTTGGGCCGGATCCGCAGATCACCATACCGGCCAGCGGCCTCTGAAAGTGCCGCAAAGAAAGGCCTGACAGAAGACCGCACTCGATCACACCTCAAAAAAGGTCAGAAACTACTTGCGCAACGGACGGCAACCACAGAAGAGCTGTGCGAAATCGTACGCGGCTTTTATCAACCAAAGACAGCCACGGCAGATTTGATGGTGATGCCTCCGCTATGACCACGGCGCATTTGGCGGCCGGTAGCAGCACGGAAAACTTGCATTAATTACAGTGCAGGAGGTACTCGTGACCAAAAGATCTTCTTGCTTCCCTTGCCGGCGCGGTTCAGTGCCACGCCGCTGCGTTCTTCGCCCTGATGGGAAATGAACCGTCGACCCACGCATCAAACGGCAGGATGGCGGTGTTCAAGTTTTTGTTTCAACGTTTACTGCTACCTGCCAGCTACAGCAGAAGCTTAGAGAATCTCTTCTCCCGAAGTTGCTCTATCGCCTTCTCCGACGACTTCCATGGCTCACCTTTGAGCAGCGGCAGGACATCGTTCCAGATTACACCAAATGCATGAACAGCATGGTCGTCCGTGAACTCCACACCAGGAGGAAGCAAAGGCGCGATATCCTCCGTCAGGCTCTTCGTTAGCTTTTCAAGATCCGTTGCTCCGTGTTAGGCCTCAAGATGACGTAAAATCCATGTCTCGGATTGGCTAGCTGTTTCTTGGCGATTTGCCGCGTCAAAGCTGCGGCGAAGGCTTCGGGTTTAAGCGGCAACTCAGCCAAAGCCTCTTCACGGGTGAACGTCGAACACCCGCTTATGAGCTTGTTTTCGATATAATCATCCGCCGATCATACGCGAAAACAAACAAAATAATGGGGGGTTTGCATATGATTGACGGCAAGCATTACGAGACCTAACATTCCAGCTGGCATCGAGATGCATGGCTGAGACACATAGGCGCGAGCAATCTGCCAAGAAATCCCTTGAAGCGCACATGTCCTTCTATAGCCGCCAGGGATATCCGCTGGCCTTCATGCTGATCGACGAAGGACACATGGAAGCGCTTTTCGTTGATCCCGCCCGGCGCGGAATCGGTATTGGTGCTGCCCTCGTGCAGCACGGCCTCACGCTTCATCCAAAAATGACAACCGATGTCAACGAGCAGAATGATCAAGCTATTCGCTTCTATGAACGAATGGGATTCAAACAGACAGGCCGCTCGCCAATCGACGGACAGGGCAGGCCATATCCGCTCATCCACTTGGAATATTTGAACTGATCGGCCGACCTCCGAACATCAAACTCGGCAGCTTCATTGCGCTGAAATTAATGGGTTCACGGCCTAGATCGTTATCGATCAGATACAACGCCTACTCTGAACGCGCCAATGAAATTAGCCCCTCGGAGAAACGGTGCCGGAAATCATCCAAGCTGCTGCTATCTTGGATGGAAATGTCGGTCAGTTTCTGAACCTCAGAAATCAGGTTCGCGCTGCGAAGTTTCAGTTCGGCAACCAGCATTTCTTGCCGCGCCTGCAAAGCTTTGAGATCCTCCACGTCTGTCGATGTGGCGAGCCATTCCAGAACTGTGCCATTGTCATCGTGAACTGGCGTCGCCTGCGTACGAAACCAGCGATACGAGCCTGTTTCAGCGTTACGAATACGATATTCGATTTCGAAGCCGCCCATTTCGATCGCGTCTTCCCAGGTCTTCTTTGCCACCTCACGGTCGTTAGGGTGAACGACTTCGAGCCACCCCAGCCCATGGCTTTCAAGTTCTTTCTGTCCGGTGTAGTTCATCCACTGCGGACCAGACCAAGTGAAATGGCCCCCCTCGGTGGCTCGCCAGACAAGTTGCGGTATCCCTTCTAGAAAGGCGCGTTGGCGTAATTGCGCAGTTGCCAACGCTTCTTCCGCGTTCTTTATTGATGTGATGTCGTGGCAGATCCCGCCCAAATGGACAATCTTGCCATTGCCGTCTTTGATGGGGAAGTCGGTTGTCCGGAGCCATCGAATGCTGCCGTCGGTAGGTCGCTCGATACGGTAGTCGAACGTCACCAATTCTCCGCTCCGAACTCGGCGGAGGTTTTCCGCAGCACCGTCCCGATCCTCTTTCACGATCAACTCGAGCCAGCCCAGCATATTGTCACCGCGCAGCGCCGCTTCACGGTCCAGGCCAAAGATCTTTTCGAACGCCGGCGTTAGATACGACCATTGCAAGGTCTCCGCATCTCGGATCCAGAGTATGTCCTGTGACGCCTCTCCGAATTGACGGAAGCGATTCTCACTCTCTCTTAGCGCTGCTTGCGCACGGGCTCGTTCCGAGACATCCACGAATGTAACGACGGTCCCATCAATCCTGTCTTCCACGGTTCTGTAAGGCCGAAGGCGCATAGAAAATTCCTTGCCCCGCCGGCTGGTGACCTCTCGCTCGATCGGCACCAGATCCTTCAAAACCTTTCGCGCATCAGCGTCGATATCGTCATAGTCGAGAAAGTGTGTGAAGTCCGTGATTGCCCGACCAATATCGTGCCGGGTGATATTGAAGAGCTCGGCGACCGGTGCGGTAAACATCTTGATCCTGAGATCGGAGTCGAGAAAGAGGGTGCCGATCTCCGTCGCAGACGACAGGTTCTGTAGGTCGCTGTGCGCGGCAGATATGCTATCGAGCTTGTTTTTTAGTTCGGCGTTGACTGTGTGCAATTCCTCATTGATGGACTGCAGCTCTTCCTTCGAAGTCTCAAGCTCTTCGGCTGTGGAACGGTATTCCTCATTCATCGACTGAAGTTCTTCGTTGGCCGCACGGAGCTCCTGGACGAGTGCCTCGTGCCCGTTTCGGCTCATCATCAAGGCTTCTTGTGAAGCTTTCAGCTCGGCGTAAATGCGACGCACCTCATCGGGTCGGGTGTCAGAAGGCTGGGCAGCCTCCTCATTTTCGTGCACGATACCGCCATCCAGGAAGAACACGAGCGCTTGAGTGGCCTTGTCCGTCTCGTTCGTAACCGGAGTAACTTGTAATGCGACGCGCCGTTTGCCGTGGTCAAAGGCAACAACCGTCGGAAATGTCAACGACGGCTCCCCCGATTCCAGTGCGCGTGCAAGCGCGATGCCAAGGCCCAGGCGCAACTCCGGTCTTACAACCGCCGTCAGTGACCGTGAGACTGGGCCTGCAGAATGGAGAAGGAAGCGACCGGCAGTTGGGGAAAGATGCAGGATATTCTCGCTGTCATCGAGGAGCGCGCTAGCTGGCGCGTGTTGCTCCAATGACGCGACGTGGAGAGCCGCAGGCAGAGCTCCCCGATCGCTGACGAGCGGAATGGGACGGGTAAAATCTGCAAGCTGTTCTGAAACAGCAAACTGCGGAAGGATAGGAAGCAATTGGGTGCCATTTGCGCGGGCGCTGTAAATCCGCGCCTGTCGGTCTATTGGCGCAAAGAGATTGGCAGCGGCATCGACTGTTTCCGCCGAACCCAGGAACAAAAAACGCCCGGTTCGCAGGCTATAGCTGAACAGCGAGCAAATCTGGGCTTGCAGCCCGCGTTCAAGATAGATCAGCAGGTTGCGACAGGTGATCAAATCGAGCCGCATAAACGGCGGCTCTTTGAGAATGCTGTGTTTGGCAAAAAGGACTGTTTCGCGAAGCTCCTTACGCACACGAAAGTGGGTCCCCTCGTCGACAAAAAACTGCGCAAGTCGCTCTTGCGAAACATCGGCCTCGATTGATCGAGGATAACGACCTTCCCTGGCCACCGCCAAGGCAGCTTCGTCAAGGTCTGTCGCAAAAATCTGCAGCGGTATATTTACGCTTTGCCGAGCCATTTCCTCGTGGAGCAAGATGGCGACGCTATAGGCTTCTTCGCCTGTTGCGCAACCGACGACCCACACTCGTACGCTATCCTCGTTTGCTGCATCGTATCCACTAACCAGGGGGCATATCACCTGGCGCGCCAGTGCCGCAAAAGCATGTTCATCCCGAAAAAACATCGTTACCGATATTAGAAGGTCGGAGAAAAGGGCCATTGCTTCGTCAGGGGTGGCTATTAGGTAATCGGCGTCCTCGGTGAGCGTCTTACTTCGGCTCACCTGCATTCGACGAACGACACGCCGCATGACTGTGGCTCGCTTGTAGGCGGAAAAGTCATGGCCGACACGAGAGCGCAACAATGCGACAATGCGCCGAAGATCGCTTGCTGATCCCTTTACATCGAGAGACCGCACCGCGTCCTTGCTGCCAGCCACTTCGGCGAGATGCTCAATAAGGCGTGCAATCGGTGCAACGAAATCAGCCGCCCCTGTCGCTATGGCATTCCGCGGCATGGATGGGAAGGCCGCCTCTGCGGGATCCTGCACCATGATGACGCCGCCAGCTTCCTTGACGGCTGTGACACCAAGCGAGCCGTCGGTTCCAGCTCCTGTCAGCACAATCGCGACGCCGTCGCCGCGGGCTAGCGCCACAGAACGAAAAAACATATCGATAGGAGCCCGTTTGCCCCGAGGCTCCGTAAACGGTCGCGCTGCGATGCTGTCGCCCTCGATAACGAGTTCGCGGTCTGGCGGGATGACATAGACGCAGTTTGCCATAAGCGTCGGAGTGTCTTCTATCTGGTAGACCGGCATGCGTGTGCAAACGGAAAGAATCTCTCGCAGCGAACTAGGCTCGTCTGGTGACAGATGGAGAATGACGACATAAGCCAAACCGAGATCGGGAGCGATTAGCCTGAACATGGTTTGCAGAGCTGCCACGCCGCCTGCGGACGCGCCGATCGCACACACCGGTACGAAGTTCTGACTGCTGCTGGAGGGTTTCTCAGTAAGATCCGTCATGTAGCCTCTGTTATCGTCGACCGCCGCCCCGCGCAACAGTGGCTAGCGGGCGCGTCGACAATATATACTGAGGCGCGACTGAAGCTAGGCGGCTGACTTCGGGCTCCCGGAAATTTTGCCGATTTCTTCGAGTGTCGCCATGACTTTCAAAATGTCCTGTGATGAACACGAGTAGTAGAGATTTTGTGCGTCTCGGCGCACAGCAACCAGATTGGCGCTCCTGAATCTTGCTAGATGCTGAGACAAGGAAGACTGGCTAAGCCCCAGCTCCGTTGCGAGCTCTGACACGCCCCACTCATCTTTGGTGATCAGCTCCAGCACTTTCAGACGGCTGGGATTTGCGAGAAGCCCAAGCAGCTCCGCAGCTTTATCGGCATTGAACTTTATATCGTCTGTCATCAAGCAATCCCCTAAGAATTTGGGGTGAGAAAAAACGCCAGTCATCACGGTTGATAAAGGTAATGTTCAATACCCTATGCTTGTATTAGGTTATACTATGCTATGAAGGCGGACAATGGGCCTTGGAGAGGGCGTTCAATTGGAGCAAATGGAGCGAACGAAGATTCTTACGTCAGAGATCGCCGGTCTCCTGTCGGATGTCCGGGAGAACATCAGCTTAAGCCGCAGGCTTTTGCAGGACGCGCCGAGTGTCCCGTCTGCGCACGAAACCGTAAGGCTTGTGATCCCCGAAATCGGCTTCTTTACGTGGTTTGTTGCAGGGAACCTTTACCATGGTGATAGCTTATTCGCGGCGCTCCACGGGATGGAGGCAGAGGACCTGGCGGCCGGTGTGGCTGTCGAGGACTTAATAGGCCGTATGGAGAAAAGTGACCAGCCTCAGGTCGCTCACGGGCTCTTTCAAGCCATCAAAACAGGAGAACGATGCCATCTTGAATACTCGACCTATCCCGGTGGAACCCAACGGAAAGTAGTACTTACGGGCTGCTGTCTGAGAAATGAGCTAGGTCTAGCCTCATTCTTTTGCGGCATAGTCGTCGAGAAGAAAGCTGCCCTTGTTCTTGATGGCTCGGAGCCGTTTCAGGCTTACTGTGATGCAGCCTTGTCTTTGGCGAGGGAGCGGGGAAACCTGCTCGCAGCCCGCTACCTCAAATCGGCGCTCAATTCAGTACCGGGGAAAGCGGAGCATGTGTGACGCAGCCATCG
>Ga0207702_10005760_pt1 | contig 10780 bp, 13 predicted proteins | sample KBSCornC62_FD_184302 | JGI IMG/M metagenome (GOLD analysis project Ga0207702, IMG submission 184302) | Corn rhizosphere microbial communities from Kellogg Biological Station, Michigan, USA - KBS Corn C6-2 (SPAdes) (version 2) | ecosystem: Host-associated > Plants > Roots > Rhizosphere > Soil ...
GTCGGGGGCGCCCAATACGTCCGCGCCTGCGGCTGGAGGGTCAGCGTGTCCCCATCCCCGCGCCGCGCCAGCAAGGTCGCCTGCAGCGCCTGCCAACTCGGCCCGAACGTCGGGTCGATCGCGTCGAGGGTGACGGCATAGGGCCCGATCGAGACCGTTTCGCCTACACGCGCCGCGACGAGTTTCTCGACCGTGAAGCTGCTGTCGCATGCCATGCCCGCCAGGCTGACGGCAATACCGAGATGCGCGACGACCATACCCCACACGAACAAGGGCGTGCGCAGCAGATTGCGACGCCACAGCGGCGCGATGCTCGCCAGCGCAAGCCCTGCGGCCAACGCCAGCCCGAGCAGCGACAGGATCGAAGTCCGCGGCGCTGCCAGCTTGACCGCGATCAGGGCGACCAGTGCCAGGATCGTCGCGGGTGCGATCCGCTTGAGCAGCGGCGTCAGATTGTCGCGCCGCCAGCGCAGCAACGGCCCCGCCGCCATGATCGCGACCATGATCAACGCCAACGGCCCGGCCGCGGCATCGAAATAAGGCGGGCCAACCGAGAGCTTGGTGCCGGTCGAAGCCTCCAGCACCAGCGGATAGAGCGTGCCGACCAGCACGATGCCGAGGATCGCGGACAGGAGCAGATTGTTGGCGACCAGCCCCGCCTCGCGGCTGACCGGATCGAAGCGTGCCCCTTCGCGGACCGTCCCGACCCGCGCGCCGAACAAGGCGAGCGCGCCGCCGATATAGAGGAATAGCAGGACTAGCAGGAAGGTACCGCGCCGGGGGTCGACCGCGAAGGCATGGACGCTCGTGAGGATGCCTGATCGCACAAGAAAGGTGCCGACCATGCTCATGGAGAAAGCGATCACCGCGAGCATCAGCGTCCATGCCCGCAAGCCGTCGCGTGTCGCCAGCACAGTCACCGAGTGAAGCAGTGCGGTCGCCGCCAGCCACGGCATGAGCGAGGCATTCTCGACCGGATCCCAGAACCACCAGCCGCCCCAGCCGAGTTCGTAATAGGCCCAATAGCTGCCCGCGGTGATGCCGAGCGTCAGGAATATCCATGCGCCCAGCACCCAGGGCCGCATCGCGCGCGCGAAAGCCGGGCCGACGTCGCGCGTAACCAGGGCACCAATCGCGAAGGAAAAGGCGACCGAAAGCCCGACATAACCGAGATAGAGCGTCGGGGGATGGAACGCCAAGCCCGGATCCTGCAGCAACGGATTGAGCCCCTTGCCTTCGGGCGGAACGGGATAAAGCCGCGCGAACGGATTGGAGGCAAACAACAGGAAGGCATAGAAGCCAAGCCCGATCACTGCCTGCCCGCCGAGCGTTGCGAGCAAGGTCCGTTCCTCAAGCTTGCGCTCGAACAATGCCACCGCCGCGCCGGCCACCCCTAATATGGCAACCCACATTAGCATCGAGCCTTCGTGATTCCCCCAGGTCGCGGCGAAGCGGTAGAGGAAGGGCTTTTCGCTGCTGTCATTTTCGAACACGAGCGCGACCGACAGGTCGACCTTCACGAACAGCCAGATCAGGAGCCCGAACGCCAGCGCGGTCAGCGCCGCCTGCGCTATCGCCACCGGCCGGACTATCCCCGCCAGTTCCGCCTTCCCGACCACGGCGAACGCGGCCGCCACCAGTTGCAGCGCACATAGCGCCGCACCCAGCCAGAGCGCAGCAAGGCCGGCTTCGGCGATCACTTCTTCAAACTCTCGCTCTTGTGCATCGCGCCTGCCACTTCAGGCGGCATGTAGCGTTCATCATGCTTGGCCAGGATCGTGTCGGCGGCGAACCGGCCAGCGGAATCGAACTTGCCGTCCGCAACCACGCCCGATCCTTCGCGGAACAAGGCGGGCACGATCCCCTTGAAACGCACCGGCACGCTTGCCGCATTATCCGTGACGACGAAGCTTATGGTGACGCCGTCAGGCAGCCGCTTGAGCGACCCCTTCTCCACCATCCCGCCCAACCGCACCGCGGTACCCGGCTCGACATGGTCTCTGGCGACATCGCTCGGCGTGTAGAAATAGGCGGCTTGGTCCTTGAGCGCCGACAGAGCCAGCAATGCCGCCGCAATGATCGCGACCACCGCCAGCAGTGCCAGCGTAAGCCTCTGATTCTTGGCTTTCATGCGGCTCAGCTCTTGCCCCGTCGATCGAGCGCATCGGCGCGGCGCTCAGCGCGTCGCAGCGCCGCCAGGCTGAAAAAGATCAGTGCCAGCGTCGCGCTTAGGGCGACCGCATAGGCCGCGATCACGAATGGCCATGCATTGAGCGTGGCGCTCATATCGATGCCATCCGACGCAGCCGCGCCTCGACCTTGGCGTCGGCGAGCAAGGCACGCATCCGCATCAGGGTCACGCTTAGGAAGATCAGGCTGAACCCCAGCACCGATAGCGGGATCGGCCAGATCAGGCTTTTATCGATCGTCGATCCGGTCAGCCCGATACTCTCGCCCTGATGCAGGGTTCGCCACCAAAGCACGGAAAAATGGATGATAGGCAGGTTGATCGCACCGACCAGACCGAAGATCGCCGCGATCCGTTGACCGCCCTCCTCGCGCCCCACCGCCTGCGCCAGCGCGATATAAGCGAGATAGAGGAAGAACAGTACCAGCATCGATGTCAGCCGCCCATCCCACTCCCACCAGGTTCCCCAGGTGGGACGCCCCCAGATCGATCCTGTCATGAGGCAGGTCGCCGCATAGACCGCGCCCGGCACCGCCACCGCGCGCGCCGCGACATGCGCCAGCGGATGGCGCCACACCAGTTGCGTGAAGCTCGCCGCGGCGATTCCGACCCAACCAGCCATGCCGAGCCAGGCGGAGGGGATATGAATATACATGATCCGCACCGTCTCGCCCTGCAGATAGTCGGGTGGCGTTACCGCCAACCCGCCTGTCAGCGCGATCGCGACCAGCAGGATGCCGATCCAGCCGAACCAGGCGGTCAGCGGGCGCGCGATGCGCACGAAGCGGGCGGGATTGGCGAAGCGGTGCATGCGAAAAGCTCGGTTGACGCCTTAGTGCACACTATCCGGCGTGGAAAGGCGGGTTGCGCCAGGCTGCGCCAGCCGCCAAGCGCAACTTTATGTCCGAAGCCGCCCCTCCCGAACGCCGCCTGTTCGGCATCGCGTTGCGCGCCACTTCGGCCACCGCTTTCGGCCTGATGGCGGCCTTTCTCAAGACGGCGAGCCAGCATGGCGTCTCGACGTTCGAGATGATCTTCTACCGCAACATCTGGGCGTTGCTGGTGGTCGGGAGCTGGATCGCGCTCGGGCCGGGCTGGTCTGCGGTGAAGACCAAGGCGCCGCTCGCGCACATCACCCGGTCGGTGATCGGCCTGATCTCCATGCTGCTGACCTTCGGGGCGGTGGTTCTGCTGCCCTTGGGCGAGGCGACCACGCTCACCTACGCCGCGCCGATCCTGGCGACCTTGCTGTCCGGCCTGGTTCTCGCGGAAAAGATCGGCCCGCGCCGCTGGAGCGCGGTCGCGGTCGGCTTCCTCGGCGTGCTGTTGGTCGCGCGACCCGGCGCGGGCATCACCACGCTCGGCCTCGCGGTCGGTATCGCCGCCGCGTTCGGCCAGTCCGCCGTGATGATCACTGTGCGCCAGATCAGCCGCACCGAGCAGACGGTCGCGATCGTCTTCTGGTTCACGGTCTTCACGATGCTTTCCGGCCTGCTCATGCTGCCCTTTTTCGGGCATATCCATGATCGCGAGACCTATAGCATTCTCGCCATTGCGGGCCTGCTCGGCGGCATCGGCCAGCTGAGCATGACCGGCTCGCTCCGCTTCGCCCCCGTCTCGGTGGTGGTGCCGCTCGATTATCTGCAGATCGTATGGGGTATCCTGATCGGCTGGCTGGTATTCCTCAGCCCGCCGACCCCGCTCATGCTTGCCGGCGCGGCCCTGATCGCGGGCAGCGGAATCTACACGGCCTATCGCGAGCATGCCGCCGGCAAGATCCCCGCCGAAGCGGGTTCGATGCCCGAGGCAAGCTGATCCCCTCCGGAACGGGGAGGGTTTACCTTCCAATCAGCTTCATCGCCATCCGGTCGGCGACGCTGGCGGCGGTCTCGCCGGTGGCGGCACTTTCCGCCCAGATCGTCTCGAGCCGCCCGGGGATCTGCTTCAGCCGCGCCTGCACCTCGGCCCGATCGCCCTGGCCCAGATATTCTAGCGTGACGTTGATGATGCCGCCTGCATTGATCACATAATCGGGCGCATAAAGGATACCGCGCGCATGCAGCCGATCGCCATCCTCGGGCGTCGCCAGCTGGTTGTTGGCGCCGCCCGCGATCACCGGCGTGTTGAGCTTCGCGATCGATTCGGCGGTCAGGATCGCGCCGAGCGCGCACGGGCTGACCACGTCCGCATCCACCGCCAGGATCTCGGCCGCGTCGACTGCCGATCCGCCCAGTTCCTTCGCCAGCGTCTGCGCGCGCGCCTGATCGACGTCCGCCAGCGTCAGCCGGGCGCCCTCGCCCGCCAGCAGCCGCGCAAGCCCGCCGCCGACCGAACCCACGCCCTGGATCGCGACATGCACGCCGTTCGCGCTGTCCTTGCCGAGCGCGCGCTTGATCGCAGCCTTCACGCCCAGGAACACGCCCATCGCGGTCGACGGGCCGGGATCGCCGCCCGCATGGCCCTCGCCCACGGGCAGGCCGGAAACGTGGCGCGTTTCCCTGCCGATCGCGACCAGGTCGGCCTCACCCATGCCGACATCCTCGGCGGTGACATAGCGCCCGCCCAGCGAATCGATCGCGCGGCCGAACGCGGCGAGCATTTCGGGCGTCTTGGTACGCGCGGCATCGGCCAGGATCACGCCCTTGCCGCCGCCGACTGGCAGGCCCGCCATCGCATTCTTGAAGCTCATGCCGCGCGACAGCCGAAGCGCGTCGGTCACCGCGTCATTGGCATCGGCATAATGCCAGAAGCGCGTGCCGCCCGCGGCGGGCCCCAGGTGAGTCGAGTGGATCGCAATGACCGCGCGCAGGCCCGAAGCCGGATCGGAAAAGAAGTGAACGCCCTCATGAGCGTCGAAATCGGGCAGGTCCCAAACGGCAGGCATGATTCTCACTCGCTAAGAAAATTGCGGTATGGCGCAATAATCTTGTCAGCGCTGGTTCGAAAGCCGAAAAAGTGGGGCGGATGACGGGACTTGAACCCGCGACCCTCGGTACCACAATCGCAATGTGTCGTTGTTTTTATTGGATTTTTTTGTAAACCGAAGCCCGCACTCGCCCATATATATCAATGACTTACCCTATCACTGTAAACTGTCCACAAGCCGTTTTGACCCTGATACGGTTATGTCATGGACGATCTAGATAGCTTCTTTGCCGTGCAGTTTCCGCCCGACTTTCCGATGGACGACGTGATTCAGATCGCCTCAGACCTCACAGCGGACGGCGGCATAATAGCTGGCTACATTCCCGCCGAGCGCGGGCTCCTCGACCTTATGGTGATGAAATACTCTGAGCTCTTGGGCGAGACGACGATCATTCTTCCGGACCGTAACTTAGTCTCACGCATGGCCGCGATCGCCGAGGGCCGTGCACGGTATCCGCTCGACAAGATCAGCCAACTCGCTGCGGATTTAATGGCCTACTGCCAGTGCATGGATCTCAACTTCGACCCCGCGATCGCATTCCATGAACTCGCACACAAGGAAGGCAATGATGAGGCCAACCGCGAGCTTGCGTGGTTCCGAGCGAGCAATAATGCCCCGCCACTCGCTTGGGTCGATATATCGCGCGGTCGGGCAGAGACGCTCGGACTGCTCAGTCCTGCTCCTCTGACCAACCACGATCTGGCGGCGCCGCTCAATCGGTGGAAGCGCAACTACACCGTAGCGCTGAAGATCGCAGAACTCGAACTCTCCAACAGCAAGCCGATAGAGCGGGCGCTGGCGTTGCTCGACTGGATGCTCACCGATTTCTTCCTGGCTGGCCCCGCCGCGATCTTCGCCTCGATGTACTTCTCCCCTAATGCTGCGAAGAAGCGGCTGATGAAGTCATTACGTTCGGCCGATCGCGAGAAGGCCATCGATGGCGTCCGGAACGCTGCATGGGACATGACACATCTCAGCGAGCTGGCTCGACGTATGAGGGAGGAAGGCGACGGTCCTGGGCGGTTCATCTTCGCCACCGGAGATAGGGGGCTCGCCGAAGTCGCCAAGCTTATCCCGATCGACGCCGAACCATGCGATCTAAAGGAAGAACTCGCACGGCAGATGTCGATCTGGTGGTCCGAGCGCGATGTCGCCACGCTGGCTATGCGGTTCGCCGATGCCATCCTCGTCTCATCTTCCCGACCGCCACCTACCGGACCGGAGAATCTGATCGCCAACCTTATCGTGACCGGTGAACAGGCGGTGCGCGGCTGGCAGGGTGCGACAAGCTAACCCGGCGCGCGGCTAAGCAGACGTGTTCGGAACCCCCGAAGCCCACAATCTCGCTCGAAACGCATCGCGATACATCGTTGGCGGGTCGTCGAGATCTTTCCGGATCTCCCAGACCAGCTGAGACCAAAGAACGTCATGACGTTCTGCCGAGAAGTTGGCGCGATTCGATATAGCGATCTCGTCAGTGAATGCGTGCAGCGCCGCGATCACTCCCGCGGAGCCGATAAGGTGCAGATTGTTGACCGCCGTGGCAAAGCGAACTTTCGCGGATGGTGGTGCGTCACCGACGATCCCGCTCGCCGCCCCCAAAAACTCCTCATAATAGGCCAGCTTCTTCGCGCGCCAGATCGCATCCCGCTCCTTTTGCTTTGTTAAAAAGATGGCGCCGGCTGACGCCAGGATGGCGGCAATCGCCGATATGAGCGCTGCGAGCATACAATCCCTCCCACAAGTGATTGATAGGCTCGCTTGCGCGCGCTCTGCAAATGCTCCTAAGGGCGTGGGAACCAATGAAGAAGATCATCGTGCTGGTCTCGATCGCCAGCCTAGGAGGATGTGCGGCCACTCCTGAGGAGATGGCCCAGCTCAGTGCCTCGATGCAGCAGCTCAGCCAGGTCGGCACAAACATGCAGGCGAGTGCCTACCAATCGATGCAGACTAACACCCAAATTGCACAAGCTACTGCTCCTGCTGTCCGGTCGGCCGATGCCTCGCAATGGGGCCAACCGATTCAATCTGGTCAGAAGGTCAATGGTGGCTGGCTCCAGAAGAACGCCGATGGCACGATCGTGTACTGCTCTCAGCGAGGCAGCACGATCATCTGCAAGTAATCAACCCGCCGAAAGGCCTTTACTCATCGATGCCCGCCAGCCGTAAATTTCCACCGACCGTCGAAATTAAGCGGGTCATCGCCGCAGCCGAGCGAGCAGGCATCGAAATCGCTTCAATAGAGATCCAACCGGGTCGGATTACTCTCTACGCCCGGACGCGACCAGAAACTCCCGCGCTCACGCCTTACGATATTTGGAAAATGAGCGAGGGCCAGAGCACCTCTCGTGTCCGCTCGGGTGAAAAAAACCGATGCTCTCGCTGAAAAATCAAAGGGTTAGCGATTCGGTTTACCCAAACCAGGAGAAAGTCGGGCTTTTTTTGTAAACCCGAAAGTACGTGCAGCTCGCAAAAATTGCCGCTAAGTACTTGAGAAGTGGGGCGGATGACGGGACTTGAACCCGCGACCCTCGGTACCACAAACCGATGCTCTAACCAACTGAGCTACAACCGCCACGCCTTATGCGCCGCCGTTTCCGGCAGGGCGCGGAACCCCTTAGGGGTGGGTGGCGGTCGCGGTCAAGGCATCCGATTGCGGATCGGGCCGCCCGTGTCCCCACGGCACCAATGCCCAGAGCCGTTCATGAAAATAATAGAGTATGATCTTGGTCACCACCTCGGTGCCGGCGATAGAGCCGGCGGTCTTCACATCCGCGGTGAAGATGAAGCCCAGGATGAACGTGTCGATCGAGCCAAGCGTACGCCAGCTCACCGCCTTCACGAAGGATCGGGGATGCGATTCACGGCCGCGGAACAGGAACATCCTTCACTCCTTCTTGCCGGGCCGCTTTAGCCATGAAATCCCTACTGCTCGACAAGGCTTAGCTTGAGTCGCATGAAACGGAACTTGGCCCACCCCGCGCGGTTCGGCCAGCCATGGCAGATTCCCTCGTTCCCCTCCCCATGGAAGCGCGACTGGTCGACGCGCTGCCTGCCGGCCCTGATTGGGCTTACGAGCCCAAATGGGACGGCTTCCGCTGCATCGCCCGGCGCGCGCGGGACGACATCACGCTCACGTCCAAGTCGGGCAAGCCGCTCGGCCGCTATTTCCCCGATATTGTCGCGATGCTCGCCGGTCTCGACCGGGAGCGATTCGTGCTCGACGGCGAACTGATCATTGCGGCTGGCGACGGCTTGTCCTTCGCTGCCTTGCAGATGCGGCTCCATCCCGCCGAGAGCCGCGTGCGCAAGCTCGCAGCCGAAACGCCCGCTTCGTTCATGCTCTTTGATTGCCTGGCGCTGGACGGCAGGGATCTGACCGCCCTTCCGTTCGCCGAACGGCGCGCGGCGCTCGAAGCTTTCCATACTGAAACAGGCGACCGTCGATTGCTTATGTCGCCCCTTACCCGCGACGCGGCCGAGGCTGAGCAATGGCTCCAACGCGGCGGCAAGGCGCTCGACGGCGTCGTCGCAAAGCGGCTCGACCTCGCCTACAGTCCCGGCGAGCGTGCGATGGCCAAGGTCAAGCAGCATCGCAGTGCCGACTGCGTGGTGGGCGGCTTCCGCTATGCCGGCACGTCGAAGAAAGCGGTCGGCTCGCTCCTGCTCGGCCTCTATGACGATGCGGGCAAGCTCGACCATGTCGGCTTCACCTCCTCCTTCGATGCCGAGGAGAAAGCGACGCTCAAGCCAAAGCTGGAACCCCTGATCGCGCCGCCCGGCTTCACCGGCGACGCTCCCGGCGGGCAGAGCCGCTGGTCGACCGAGCGTTCGACCGAATGGCAGCCGCTCCGCCCGCAATTAGTGGTCGAGGTGCGCTACGACCAGGTCACCGGCTGCCGCTTCCGCCACGGCACCACCTTCTTGCGCTGGCGTCCCGACAAGGCGCCGGAACAATGCCGGATGGACCAGCTCGGCCGCGAACTGAAGCCCGCCGAGCTGGAGGAATTGCTCGGGCTGTAGCTATCAGAGCCGCTCGGTCATGCCACCTAGCACCTGACGCGCCGTGTCGGCGAGGAGCTCCATCGCGCTGGGATCCTTGACCATCGACGACATGAAGGCCCTGGCCTGAGCGAGTGTGAGGTGCGGCGGAAGCGGCGCGACATTGGGATCGGTCTTGACGTCCAGCACCACCGGACAATCCGCCGCCAGTGCGCGCTCCCAGGCCGCTCCCAGATCCCCATCCCGATGGCGTCATAAAGGCCAGTTACGAGATGCGTCGCCCCAGGCCCGCGGTCGAAAGGCAAACGCCAAGTTCGCCCGTGAACTTGGCATGCGCGGCCGCCATGAACGCCGCCATCTCCTCATGGCGTACCTGGATGAATTCGATCCCCTCGCCAGCTTTCTCCGCGCGCTGGAGCGCGCCCAGCACGCCGTTGATGCCGTCGCCGGGGTAACCGTAGATCCGCGTGACGCCCCATGCTTTCAGGCGTTCGACAAAGAAGTCGCTCGTCAGCTTGCTCATCGGTCAATCTCGCTGAAGGAGGCAGTCGGTCTCGCCGGGGCGATCGTGTCGCCAACGAAGGTCGCGCACGCCGGTTGCGGCTTTTCGGGCATTTTCGTCGTGGATAATCGCCGCTTTTCAACCTCCTGACTTGGGCCGATCGATAGCCTTAGCCCCTGCCGGGGCGGATGGATTTGGCCTGCGGGCCCACCTCGGCTAGGGCGTGCGCCAATGACGCCCGATGCCGTTCTTTCCGACTGGGTCCGCCAAACCCTGCGCCACGATCCCCGCGATATCGCCCTGTTCCGCCGCGCGCTGACGCATGGCAGTCAGGGCGGCCCCTCCTATCAGCGGCTCGAATTCCTCGGCGATCGCGTGCTCGGCCTGTCGATCGCCTCCTGGCTCTACGAACAATTCCCCGACGATCCCGAAGGCAAATTGTCGGCCCGCCTCAATGCGGTGGTCAGCCGCGAGGCCTGCGCCGAGATCGGGCGCGATCTCGGCGTCCCCGCACATCTCATCCTCGGCAAGCAGGCGCGCGAGGATGGCGCACAGATGAGCGACAATGTCGTCGGCGACGTGGTCGAGGCCTTGATCGGCGCGCTCTATCTCGAAACCGGGCTCGACGGCGCCGCCGCCTTCATCCGCCGCGCCTGGGACGGCAAGCTCGACCGCCGCGGCGAGGCGCCCAAGCACCCCAAATCGGCGTTGCAGGAATGGGCCGCCGCGCGCCAATGCGCGCCGCCCGTCTACACCCTGGTCGGCCAGTCCGGCCCGCATCACGCCCCCGTCTTCACGGTCGAGGTCAAGGTCGGCGGCAAGCGGGGCGGCACCGCGCAGGCCGACGGATCGTCCAAGCAGGAGGCGGAAACCGCCGCCGCCGCCCAGTTGCTCAAGGAACTCGCATGACCGAACGTTGCGGCCTCGTCGCCGTGCTGGGCGCGCCCAATGCGGGCAAGTCGACGCTCGTCAACGCGCTGGTCGGACAGAAGGTCGCGATCGTCAGCCCCAAGGCGCAGACCACGCGCGCGCGCTTGATGGGCATCGCGATTGAGGGGGAGGCCCAACTCCTGCTGGTCGACACGCCCGGCATTTTCGATCCGCGCCGCCGGCTCGATCGCGCGATGGTCGCTGCTGCCTGGGGTGGGACCGAGGGCGCCGA
>Ga0207702_10005763_pt1 | contig 10775 bp, 15 predicted proteins | sample KBSCornC62_FD_184302 | JGI IMG/M metagenome (GOLD analysis project Ga0207702, IMG submission 184302) | Corn rhizosphere microbial communities from Kellogg Biological Station, Michigan, USA - KBS Corn C6-2 (SPAdes) (version 2) | ecosystem: Host-associated > Plants > Roots > Rhizosphere > Soil ...
GCTGGAGCTGGCTGCGCTGTTCCTGTTCCCTGATGTGCGGCTGATCCTGCATTCGGCGCATGAGTTCAAGACGTCGCAGGAGGCGTTCCTGCGGGTGCGGACGCTGATCGAGGACAACCCGGATTTCGATGCGCAGGTGTCGCGGATCCGGACGGCTGCGGGTGCTGAGGCTGTTGAGCTGAAGGACGGTAAGCGGCTGCGTTTCGTGGCCCGCTCGTCGGGTTCGGGGCGTGGTTTCACGTCTGACCTGGTGATCCTCGATGAGGCGTACAAGCTGGGCGACCAGGAGATGGCCGCGCTGCTGCCGACTTTGAGCGCGAGGCCGGATCCGCAGGTGTGGTACACGTCGACGGCGGGTGATCAGGACAGTATCCAGCTGGGCCGGGTGCGTGCGCGTGGCGTGGCCGGGGGTGACCGGTCGCTGGCGTTCCTGGAGTGGTCGGCTGAGGAGTCGGACGACCCGGCGGCCGAGGTGACGTGGGCGCGGGCGAATCCGGGTCTGGGTATCCGGATCGCGCCGGAGTACATCGAGCGCGAGATGGCGGCGCTCGGTCCAGATGCATTCGCTCGTGAGCGGCTGTCAATCGGGGACTGGCCGGTTGGTGATGCGGGGCAGTGGTCGACGATCACTGCTGACGCGTGGGGGGCGTGCTCGGCTCAGGGCCTGAGCCTGTGAGCGGCGAGATAGCTTTTGCGGCCGAAATCTCGGAGGACCGGCGGCATTGCGCGATCGTGGCGGCCGGGCGGGCTGAGGACGGCCGGATCCTGGTGGACCTGGCCCCCGAGTTCTACCTTCATCCCCGCGACGCCGTGGGGAAGCTGGCCGGCCTGTACGCCAAGCATGACCCGGTGGCGGTGGTGGTGGACCCGCGTTCGCAGGCGGGGACGCTGCTGCGCCCCCTGGCGGAGGCCGGGGTGCTGGTCCGGGAGCCGTCGACAGCGGAGGTTGTCGCCGCTCACGGCGAGTTCCTCGACCTGGTGAACGACGGCCGCCTGGCGCACCTGGACCAGCCGCCCCTGACCGCAGCTGTCCGCGCGGCGCAGCAGAGACCCCTGGCGGGCGCGCAAGCGTGGGAACGGCGGATGCAGGTCGATCAGAGCCCGCTCGTGGCCGCGACGCTGGCCTGCTGGGCGTTCCGCCGGTGGGAAGAACTGGCCGCGCCGGGCGCGTGGGTCGTGTAGCGCATGTAGCGGTCAGCTCTCCGGGCTGAGGAGTCGCTGTCTGGCTTGCGCGTGTTCCTCGTCATATCTCGCCTGCTCTTCTCCGAAGAAGGCGCGTCTGGCGTCGATGAGGTTCTGCTTCATTTCCACGAGCGCCTGCGTGCAGGTCGTTTCGTACTCGTTGACGATCTTCTGTATCGCGTCGTGGTACTGGGGGACGTTCATCAGGCGGCCCGGCGCAGGTTCGCAGCGACAATTCGGGCTAGCACTTCTTCGGCGGGGATTCCGCGCCAGCCGCCGAGGCCGCGCACGGTGAGCTGAAGCCAGTAGAGCACTGCGGGATCGTCAGGCAGCGAGAACCACTCGCCGCCGACGCACCAGCGGCGCACTATGTCGTGGAATCTGGCCTCGTCGTCACGGGTACCCGTCATGAAGCCCACGACCTGGGCGCGGAGCTCGCCGGACCGCTGGCGGATCCCCCGGCCGGTGTAGCCCCATTTGAGCTTGAGTCCGTCAGTCATCAGGTAGACGATGCCGGTCCTGGCGTCACTATCGGGGAGTTCCGGCAGGAGTGTCAATTGGGTCATGGCGACAGTATGAACGCCGCATCCGCATAAGCGCTGCGCAGCGCCACTCATTGAGTAGCTGGCTGCGGAGCGCTACGAACCAATACGGATGCATCGGATAGCACCGGAATACCCGGGCGGACGAATATGGTCTCCTACGGACTTTCGCATCTGTTACCGAATAGTTATCTATGCGGTGCGCCTGGGGCGTGTCGGAAGGAGACGACGTGCGCCTGTCCGTGGTCCTCCTGGGCATCTCCCTGCTAGGCGTCCTGGCCGGAGGGTGGCTGACCGGCCGTCTCGGGTTCGGCCTGTGCGTCATCGCTGACAGCGTGGCCGTGGCCGCGTGGGCGCTGCTCCGCGACGACGGCAAGCCCGCTGAGCCGCAGGTCCACGGCGTCCCGACGCTGGCGCAGGTGCTGGAGAAGGCGCGGCACGCATCGTGACGCGGCTATGGGACCGGCTCATCAAGCGAGACGGCTACTGGGAGGGCATGGCGTCCGGTGCGGCCGTCCTGACCACCTCCTACGCCGGGCCCGACCGGGAACCTGTCCTGCCGCAGCTCGCCGCGTTCGCGCAGACCGCCAACGCGTCCAACGCCGTCATCTTCGCCGCCGGCCTCGTGAGAATGGCCCTGTTCAGCGAGGCCCGGTTCCAATTTCAGGCGAAGGACGACGGCCACCTGTTCGGTAACACGTCCCTGGTCAAGCTGGAGGAGCCGTTCGGGCCCAATAGCACGACGGGGGATCTGCTCGCGCGGATGGAGCAGGACGTGTTCCTTGCGGGGAACGCCTACATCTGGGATGCCCCAGGCGAGGACAAGCTGGTCAGGCTGCGGCCCGACTGGGTGACGATCGTGTCCGAGGTGGTGCACGTCGGCGGGGGCGGCTGGTACCGGCAGCCGGTCGGCTACTGGTTCGAGCCCCCCAAGTCCCTGTTCAGCAAGGACGAGGGGTTCCTTGTCCCGGCCGGGGAGTGCGTGCACTGGGCGCCGGTCAAGGAGAACCCGTCGGATTTCCGGGGACAGTCCGTGCTTCAGGCGGTCATGCGGGAGGTCTCCGGCGATGACGGCCTGACCACGTACAAGCTCCGCTACCTGGCGAACAACGCGACCCCGAACGTCTACATCCGGTACGCGCAGAAGCTGCAGGGCGCCACGATCGACGCGATCCGGGAGCGGGTGAACGCCCGGTACGGCGGCCCGGACAACGCGGGCAAGGGCATCATCCTGGACCAGGGCGCGGACATTACGCTGGTCGGGAACTCGCTGTCGCAGATGGACTTCTCCGGCGTGTCGGCGGTGGGGACGGAACGGATCCTGGCGGCGACCAGCGTTCCGGGTGTCCTGGTCGGCCTCGAGCCCCTGCGCGGGGCCGGCCGGGGCTATCAGGAGTCGATGCAGAAGCTGGCGAACCTGTGGGCGCGTCCGGCGTGGCGCAGCGTGTGCGGGGCGCTCAGCCAGATCGTGGACGTGCCCGCCGGCAACCGGCTGTGGTTCGACACGGCCGACATCGCCGCTTTGCAGGACGGCGAGATGGAACGCGCCCAGGCGGCCCTGGTGCGGATGCAGGCGGTCCTCGCCGGGGTGCAGGCCGGGGCGACGATGGAATCGGTGGCCGCCGCGGTCGACGCGATGGACCTGACGCAGCTGAAGAAGGCGCCCGTCCCGGCCGCGGCCCCGGCGCCGAACGTGCAGCATCTCCTGCCGCAGACGTCGCCCGGCGCGACCGCGGACCCGCTGCCGCCGACGATGCCCCGGCTGCCGACTGGCTCGACCTCGCCGGGTGACGGCGGGAACGGCAGCAGGCCGACGCCGCGGCCGGCCAGCGCCCGGCGGGCGCTCGAGGAGGCCAACGGGCGTGTCTGACACGTGGACGGAGCGGGCGTCTGACCTGGAGTACGGCCACGGGTCGGCGCTGTGGAAGTACTGGACCAGGGGCGAGGGGTTCGCGAAGTGGTCCGGGGCCGTCCACAAGTGGACGACGCTGCGTGACCTGCTGCTGAAGGCGGGCGTCCCGGCCATCTCGGTCGACGGGCTGACCACCAACATCATCCAGGCGGTCATGCCGGGCTACATGAAACAGGCCCACGCGAAAACGGGACACAAGGCCGGGAGGTCAGCAGTGACGACCATGACGGAGCGGGCCGACACCAAGAACCGGCCGTATGGCGACGTCAAGTACGCCGACCCCAAGAACGGCAAGTACCCCATCGACACCGAGGCGCACTGCCGCGCCGCCTGGTCCTACATCAACATGCCGAAGAACGCCGCCCAGTACCCGATGAACGGCGTGACGCTCAGCGAGGTCAAAGACCGCATCAAGGCGGCCCTCAAGAAGTACGGAGCCGATGTGAGCAGCGACAACAGCAGCGCGTCCCGGGCGGTCCCGCTGGACTATTTCCGCACGTACGAGCTCGAGGACATCCACATCGTCCGCTCCGCGCAGGGCGACGCCACCGGCCGGCTCGTTGAGGCGTACGCGGCGGTGTTCAACCAGCCCGCGGAGATCCACGACCACGAGGGTCACTACGTGGAGGAGATCGACCCGGCCGCGTTCAACAAGGTCGTAGCCGACATCGGCCGCAGCCGGGCCGGATTCGGCAAGGTCAAGGTCATGTTCAATCACGGCCTGACCATGCACGGCACCCCGTCCGAGCGGGGGTCGATGCCGATCGGGACGCCGGTGGAAATCCGCCCGGAGGCCCGCGGGCTGCTGACCCTGACCCGCTACTCAGAGACGCCGTTCGCTGACGAGGTCCTGGAGAACATCCGCAACGGCGCGATCACCGCCCAGAGCTTCACCGGGCGGATCGTCCGGTCCGACCCGCAGCTCCGCCGCGGCGACAAGCACTACCCGCGCGGCGGCCAGCTGACCACGGTCCGGCGCACCGAGCTGGGCCTGAAAGAGTTCGGCCCCACGCCGTTCGCGGCGTACAGCGGCGCCGAGATCGTCGGTGTCCGCATGTCCACTCCCGGCACCTGGGAGCCGGACGAGCACGATGAGGCACTTCCCCCAGACGAGGAAGCCGCAGCCGGTGAGCCGCTCACCCGCACCGACGACGGTGGCGAAGTTGAGCACTCGGCCCGGTATCACCAGCACCAGCTGTTCCTGCTCGAGTCGCAAAAGCAGCGGGAGGCAGCCGGGCTGGTCTGGTAACGGCCCGAAAGGAGCGCGGAATGGCCGCGCTGAAAGACATCCTCGCCGAGCAGGCCAGGATCAAGGACGAGCTCCAGCGGATGGAATCCGACGGGGACACCACCGAGGAGAACGACGGGAACATCCGCGACACCATGATCGAGCGGTGGCGCGAGCTCGACGACCAGGCCAAGCCGATCATCGAGCGGATGGCCAAGATCCGCGACATCACCCGCACCGCGACTGACGAGGCCAACCTCGAGCGGCCCGGCGGCCAGGACGGCACCAGCGCCAGCCGGTTCGGGTCCCCCGACCTGGTGATCCGCAACCAGCGGGACCCGTTCGACGCCATGGACGCCGTCTCCGACAACATGATCAGCCGCGGCGAGCTCCGCGACCGGGCCCTCGACGCCATCGAGATCGTCGCCAAGCGGGGCATGCTGCAGCACGACTGGGCCGAGGCCGCCACCGAGAAGGTCCAGCGCGGCGGGTACTTCAAGGACAACAACATCGCCCGCCACATCCTCGAGACCGGGTCGCAGGAGTACTACGACGCGTTCGAGAAGTACATCCGGGACCCGGACCACGTGTCCCAGGCGACCCGTGCCGCGCTGAACCTGGGCGTGGCATCAGGTGGGTACCTGCTGCCGTTCGTGCTGGACCCGACGATCGTGCTGACGAACAACGCGAGTGCGAACCCGTACCGGCGGATCAGCAACGTCAAGACCACGACGAGCAACACGTGGAACGGTGTGACCAGCGCCGGCGTGACGGCCGCCTGGCTGGCTGAAGGTACGGCTTCCGGCGACCAGTCCCCGACCGTCGGGAACATCGTCATCACGCCCCTCAAGGCTGCTGCCTGGATCTTTGGTAGCTTCGAGGTGTTGTCAGATACTGACTTTGGTCAGCAACTGCCACGTTTGCTCGCGGACGCCAAGGACCGGCTCGAAGAGGCCGCGTTCGCCACCGGCACCGGCACGGCCCAGCCGACCGGCGTCGTCGTCGGCGCGACCACCACCACGGCGACGATCACGACCGGCGCCTATGTCCTGGGCGACGTGTACGCCATCCACGCGGCCCTCCCGCCGCGGTTCCGCAACAGCCCGAACTGCGCCTGGGTCGCGAACGTGGCCCAGATCAACCGCACCAGGGCACTCGACACCGCCGGCGGCTCCAGCTTCTGGACGAACCTGGGCAAGGATTCCCCAGAGCAATTGATGGGGAAGCCAATTTATGAATCGTCGTCAATCGACCCTGTATTGACGACCACTCACAAGCCAATGGTATTTGGAGATTTTTCCAACTACTATATTGTGGATCGCGTGGGAGTCAGTATCATCTATGAGCCCATGGTTACCGGAACCGGTGCCAGCGCGAACCAGCCTACAGGCCAATCGGGATGGTTCATGTATTGGCGTGTGGGTGCAAACGTGTCCACACCCGCAGCTTTCAGGGTTCTTCTGACCTAGCCAGGCGGCGTGTCCTGGCTCGTTCCATACTGTCAGGTTGGTACACTGGCAGTATGGAACGAGCCCAGGATAAGAAATGCATGGATTGCGACCGGCTAGTCGGCCCGAAAGGCGCGAAAGGCCGGTGTAATCCGTGTAACCAGCGGGAAAAACGCGAGGCATTCAAACTCGCCCCGCCAGTGAAATGCACCAGGGAAGACTGCAAGTTCTACATACGCACTCCTGGCGCGAAACTGTGCGACATGCATGCGACCCGCAAGCGGCGCACAGGCGAGGTCGGCGAGGCGGCGCCGCGGATCGCACCGCACGGCGCGGGGACGACCGACCAGCACGGCTACCGGGTGACCCGGTACGGCACGTGGCCTAATGTCACGGTGGTCTACGAGCACCGTGACGTGATGGAGAAGCAGCTCGGGCGGCCGCTGGAGTCCTGGGAGCATGTGCATCACATGAACGGGATCCGGGACGACAACCGCCCGGAGAACCTGGAGCTGTGGGCGAAGTGGCACCGTCAGCCGTTCGGCCAGCGGGTCTCTGACCTGGTGGCGTTCGTCGTTGAGCATTACCCGGCTGAGGTCCGGCGGGCGCTGGGAGGCCAGTGAAGATCTTCGGCTTGCCGGTCGGCGCGGACGGCTGCGGCTACTACCGCTGCTACCAGCCGCTGGCCGAGCTCCGCCGCCGCGGCCATAACGTGATGCTTCCCGAGCGGGGCATGGTGTGGCTGCCCGACGCGGAGCTGAACGCCGGCCAGATCGACGTGTTCGCCGGGCAGCTGCTGACCGGGCCGCGCGGCATGGAGCTGTGGGAGTCGTGGGCGGGCAAGACGAGCCTGGTGTACGACATCGACGACGACGTGTTCAGCTCCGACCATGAGGGCTCGCTGTGGCACCGGCTGCCGGAGTGCCGGGACATCGCCGCGTACCTGATCAGCATCTCCGACCTGGTGACGGTCTCCACGGAGCCCCTGGTCGACGTGGTGCAGCAGTACAACCCGAACGTGGTGGTCCTGCCGAACTGCGTGCACGAGGATCTGCTGAAGCTCGAGCGGCCGGCCCGGGAGCGGGTGACGGTCGGCTGGAGCGGCGGTACGAGCCACCTGCGGGACTTCCGGTACGTCGCGCCGATGCTGTCCAGGTTCCTGGCCAGGAACCCGCAGGTTGACTTCCATTTCGTCGGCGCGGATTACTCGCTGATCGCCGAGTGGAAGGCAGCCCCGGGCCGGTCGCGGCACACCCCGTGGACGCCGGACCTGTGGGACTTCTACGCCGGCGTCGACTTCGACATCGGGGTGGCGCCGCTGGACCCGGCCGGTAAGTTCAACCGGTGCAAGAGCTTCCTGCGGGCGCTGGAGTACGCGGCGCGGGGGATCCCGGTGGTGGCGTCGGCGTGCGATGCGTACCGGGGTTTCGTGGAGCACGGCGTGACCGGGTTCCTGGTGAAGTATGACCATGAGTGGGGCCGGTACCTGCGTGACCTGGTGAACGACCAGGGGATGCGCGAGGAGATGGGCGCGGCGGCTAAGCGGCTAGCGCGGGAGTGGACTATCCAGAAGCGGTACACCGCCTGGCAGGCCGCCTACGAAGGAGTGATGGACCGTGTACCTGTCCCGTGAGGCCGGGTGGTACGACGTGAACGGCAACGCCGAGTACATCCGGGCCAACGAGAAGTTCGCCGACAACGACCCGGCCGTGGCGGCGTGCCCGCAGATCTTCGACAAGATCAGCGATGACGTGCCGCCGGGCGGCGTGAAGGCGGCCGTGGCGAAGGCGAAGGCCGCGGCGTCCGGCAAGTCCGATGGCTGACGCGGGCCCGGACGGGCTGATGTCCGCGCCGCCGGGCACGCCGCACGACGCGGGCAGCGACAGCACGATCGCGGCGACCATCGAGGCGGCGAAGGCCGCGGGGATGGCGCACGTGATGGAGATCGAGCAGGCCACCCACACGGCGGGTGACAGCATCGGCGACCTGATGCCGCTGCCGCCGCCCCCGGATGTTGACACGTCGATTCTCGGCGGGCAGCCGCCGCCCATCCCTGGAGGCAATTCATGACCGCACCGCTGCCGCCCCAGTCGGGGCCGACCACGTCGCAGGAGCGGCTCGCCGCGGAGGACCACGGGGTGGCGCCGGACATCCAGGCGCCGTATGACGCGTCGATCCCGGGCGAGTTCGCGACGGCGACGTCTGCGGGGAACGCGTGGTGCGCGGGGGCGTCGGAGTGGGCTGATTCGCCGCAGGGCGCCGGTGAGGGCGGTTTCTCGCTGGCTTCCCCGGCGGCGGCTGATGACTGGCCGACTGACCTGTCGTTCTCCCACCAGGGCCCCTGACCCCCGTTGCATCCGTCGGCGTACATCTTCGCGTCCCGGGCGCTGACCCCGGCGGACGTCAAGGGCCGCAGGCTGGTCGAGGCGGGCGCGCACGACTACAACGGGTCGGTCCGCGGCGTGTACGAGGCGATGGGCCCGGCGTCGTACACCGGGACGGACATGGAGCCGGGGCCGGGCGTCGACCTGGTATGCCCGGCTGAGAAGCTCCCCGATGCCCTCGGCGAGGCCGGCGCCGACGTGGTGATCTCCACGGAGATGCTGGAGCACGCGGAGGACTGGCGGGGCGCGGCGGCTGGCCTGGCGCGGGTGCTGGCGCCGGGCGGCCTGCTGCTGCTGACAACCCGTTCGCCGGGGTTCCCGTATCATCCGCATCCGGGTGACTTCTGGCGGTTCACCGTGGATGACATGGACGGGGTCGCGGAGGCGTGCGGCCTGGACGTGGTCAGGCTGGAGCCGGACCCGGACTGGAACTGCCCGGGAGTGTTCCTGCTGGCCCGCAAGCCGGACGGGTGGGACGGGGCGGGGATGGCGGAGGGCCTGGCCGTCGTCGAGCCGTGGCCGCCTAGGTAAGAGCAGCCCCGGGGAGGCGGCGGCAAACCAGCCCGTGGCAGGAGCGGGTCTCACACCCGCTCAGATCCGGCCGCACGGCATGACGTCACTTCGCCCTGACTGGCCCTACCTCCCCGGACGGCCCATCCTATGCTGGCGCACTTCTACCACGTCTACGCGGACGGCGCGTGGCAGGACCCGCTGGCCGAGCACCTCGCCGCCCTGGACGCCTCCGGGCTGGGCGCGGCGCTAGACGTGAAGGCCGCCGGGATCGTCGGCCAGCCGGGGAACTGCCAGGCGGCCATCAAAGCGCTCGGCGCGGACTGGCAGATCGCCGTGACCGCCCGCAGCGGGCATGAGGACGTGACCCTCCGGGCGCTGCACGCGTTCGCGGCGCTCGACGGGAAAGTGTTCTACGCGCACACCAAGGGCGCGGGCGGCCCGTCCCGGGCGGGCACCCTGTGGCGGCGGCGGATGACCGCCTGCTGCACGCAGGGCTGGGAGTACGCCGTGGCCGCGCTTGACGCCGGGTGTGACGCCGCGGGGCCGCACTGGCTGACCGCGTGGGAGTACTGGGAGTGCGCGTCGCCGCCGTGGCGCGCCTGGTTCGCCGGTAACTTCTGGTGGGCCGACCTGGCGTTCCTGCGGCGGCTGCCGGTCCCCGCCGGTCCGGACCGGTTCGCGGCGGAACAGTGGATCGGGGGGACGGTGACCCCGGTCGTGCTGGACCTGCTGCCCGGCCGGCCGCTCGACGGCCTGGACGAATGGGCCGCGCAGACCATGACGACGATCTGAGGAGAGCGCGTGCACCTGCCGTGGCGCGGCATGCCCCCCGCGGAGGGCGCCCAGCCGATCTCGACGTCGCTGACGGTGAACGAGGCGGCGGCCCTGGCTGAGCTAGCCGTGGGCCGGGACGTCCTCGAGGTCGGGTCGGCGTTCGGGTTCTCGGCGTGCGTGATGGCCCTGGCCGGCGCCAAGCATGTCACCGCGGCCGACCCGCACACGTGGCTGAACTCGCACGACGCGATGACGGCGAACCTGGCTGCGTGCGGCGTCGCTGATGTGGTGACGGTCGTGCGCGGCACGTCCCCGGCCGCGCTCGACGGGCTCGGCCCGTTCGGGCTCGTGTTCATCGACGGCGACCACGGCGCGGAAGCGGTCGCGGCGGACGTCGCGGCGGCCCGCGCGGTCCTGGCCGACGGCGGGGTCCTGGCCGTGCACGACTTCGGGGAGACGTGTTGCTGTCCGGGTGTGCGGCAGGCCATGGACATCCTGTTCCCCGGCGGACCGTCAGAGCAGGTCGACACGCTGGCCATCTACCGGGAGGTCGCGTGAGAGTCCTGGTCACCGGGTCGTCCGGGTTCATCGGGCAGCATGTGTGCGCGGAGCTGACCCGGCGGGGGCATGAGCCGGTCCCGTTCGACCGGCCCGCCCTCGACATCCGGTTCGCCGGCGACGTCGGCCAGGCGCTGCACGGCGCGGGCGCGGTGATCAACCTGGCGGGGATGCTCGGCACCCCGGAGCTGTTCGGGTCGGAGCGGGCCGCGGCGGAGGTCAACATCCTCGGCG
>Ga0207702_10005770_pt1 | contig 10768 bp, 9 predicted proteins | sample KBSCornC62_FD_184302 | JGI IMG/M metagenome (GOLD analysis project Ga0207702, IMG submission 184302) | Corn rhizosphere microbial communities from Kellogg Biological Station, Michigan, USA - KBS Corn C6-2 (SPAdes) (version 2) | ecosystem: Host-associated > Plants > Roots > Rhizosphere > Soil ...
CGTCAGATCGGGCCGCACGGTCGGTCCGAGCGCGCGAATCCGATCCTTGATGTGCGCCGGGCGAGGGCCGTCGGGCGTCTCGGTCGCGTCGAGAATGTAGCCGCCATTTACGTGCCGCGCGCCGTCTTCGGCCTGCAGGATCGATTCACCCTGGTCGCCGACGTCCACGGCGTCCTCGACATGGCGCGACCAGCCGCTGCCGGTCCACCAGATCACGTCACCCGTCGGCAGATCGTTGCCCGTCAGAATCTTCACGCCGTTGCCTCCGCAATTCGCGCCCAGCGCGCGAGCTTATCCTCGGCATCGGACAATTCGACGACATCGCCGACGACGATGATCGCCGGGCTCTGCACCTTTTCGCGCTCGACCATCGGACCGAGATCGGCGAGCAATGTCTTGATCGCACGATGCCCGGCGAGCGTACCGCGCTCCAGCACCGCGACCGGCATATCGGGCGCGACACCATCAGCCATCAACTTGTCGGCGATATCGGGGCAGGTCGCGACGCCCATATAGATGACGAGCGTGCGGCCCTTGCCCGCGAGTCCCGACCAATTCTGATCGGCCAGGCCCTTGCACTGGCCAGCGACGAAGCTGACCGCCGAGCTATGGTCGCGATGCGTCAGCGGCAGCATCGCTTCCGCCGCGCAGCCGAGCGCGGCCGACACGCCGGGGATGACCTCGACCGGCAGGCCGGCGGCGCGCACTGCTTCGACCTCTTCGCCGCCGCGGCCGAAGATGAACGGGTCGCCGCCCTTCAGCCGCACGACGATCGCGCCGGCCTTCACATGCGCGACGATCAGCGCGTTGATCGCTTCCTGCGACAGCGTGTGCTTGCTGCGTTGCTTGGCGACCGAGATGCGGTGCGCCTCGGGCGGCGCGATGTCGAGGACGGCCGGGTCGATCAACCCGTCATGCACGACGACGTCGGCGCTTTTCAGCGCCTCGACCGCGCGAACGGTGAGCAGGCCAGGGTCGCCGGGGCCAGCACCGACCAGGATGACGCGTCCACGCGCGTGCGGATCGAGAAGTGTCGCCATGATGCGGGCCAGATGGGCCGTGGAGGCCGCACGGGCAACCGACGCTTGCTACTGGCTGGAATAGCGAAACTTTGCGGGCGTCAGTCCTTACCGCCCGATGCGCGGCTCGCGAGCTCCTGCGCCCGGCGCATCAGGCGCATGGCCTCGTCGATCAGCTCGCCGGCGAACACCGGATCGGATTTGCCGACCGCAATGGTCAGGCAATTGCCGGCTTCGGTTTTGAGACGGAGCGCGCGGGCGGGAATGGACAGGTCGTTGGCAGGCTTCACATCCCGGCTAATTCACGAATCGCGGACGGGTTCCACATCTCGTCGCAAGTCGATTCAGCTCGTCCCAACGCGTTCGAGGATGAAGGTGAGGCGTTCGGCAACACTGACTTTCGGCAGCAGGATCACGTCGTAACCAAGCGCCGGATAGGCGGCCGCGAGCCGGTCATATTCGGCGACCGCAGAGGCGAAATCGTGCCGCCGCTCGGCGTCGGAGGCGAACAATTCGGGCCATGGTGGGGCGAGGAAGACGGGGCTGGCATAGCGGTAGCGCGCCGCGAGATCGGTCAGCACCGTTTCGCTCGTGAGATGTTCAAGCGCGACGGCGCCATCGATCAGCCCGCGATCGAAGAAGACCGGGCCGGGCAGGGCGCGTGCAGCTTCGTAGTCTGCCTGGGCCATGGCGATGATCCGCCGGACGAAGGCCAGCGCGTCGATCCAGGGCAGGGCGTCACCGGCGGATGCCAGTTCATCACGAACCACGCGCCGGCCCGGCTCCCCGATCGTTGCGAGGCCATGTCGCGCGAGTTCATCGAGCAAGGTCGACTTGCCGCCGCCCGAGCAGCCGGAGATGAGGATGAAGCGGTTCATGCTCTATCATGCCGGACCAAATTGGACATAATTAATTGTGCGTGTGCCATTTTTTGGATCTGCACGACTTGCGGCCGCAACAATAGAGTTGCACCCTCCCACCACGGACCGCCGCTACGATAGCGAGCGGAAGCGGACCGAGTCGGAGGAAGCAACATTTTTTGGATCTGCACGACTTGCGGCCGCAACAATAGAGTTGCACCCTCCCACCACGGACCGCCGCTACGATAGCGAGCGGAAGCGGACCGAGTCGGAGGAAGCAAGGTCGACGTCAATGGATATGGATAAGGATGATTCCTTTATCCCAATGAAGCGACGAGCCGCACTAAGCTCGTCTATCGGAGAGAGCGAGGCAGGAGGCGTGGCGTCTAACTCCGTATTCACTCGCCAAGGTGTATTTCAATGACAGCCTTGGCGTCGCGGAGACTTGGCGCAGTCGCTCTCGGTATGCTGATGGTCGCTTTCCTCTCAGCAAGCGATTCACCGAAATTGGTTTTCTTCGCTAGCCAGGCACAGGCGGAAAAAGATCTGAAAGACTTCGGGCGGAGCAATCCGAGTTGCGAACTTTGGAGCAACTGGCAGAAGGTTTGCTCAAGAATTGGCGACACTATCTATTGCGGAGTTGACGTCACAAACCGTGTCCGGCCATCAAAAACATTCTGCGTCGGATCTTGGGATGGCGTCGATACCCTAGCTAATATGTCGCAATTCCGATTCTGCAAAAAAAGAGGCGAGCTATATTATTCTAGTTCTAGGAGATTTGCGGTGTGTGAAGAATACCTTTCCGGTCGCCCGTTCGATGGAAGGGACCTCTCTGCGCGCCTATCTCCTGCGTGCGTGGAGTGGAGACAGGAAAAGACCGGCGCTCGAGCTGAAAAATTTTCTAAGTCAGGGTATTATTGTGCGAAGTTCAAACAGAATAACTGCTCGGATTATTCCGAACATTTCCGAAATCTACAAATAAACACAGCAGACTCTTCCGGCGTCGTGGCGGGGGGAAATTCGACTGGCTTGGACCATCAGGCGGTCTACGGAACTTCTTGTGGGAGCGAAAAATGAGTGGTCACCAGAATTCCGGGATACTTTACTAAATGCACTAAATTCCGCTGGACTACTCACACCTCCCGCAACCCCACCGCGATCGACGCTCGTGCCTGATCCGCCTCGTTCGACACCACCGGATAGGCGCAGTAATCCGCCGCATAGTAAGCGCTCGGCCGGTGGTTGCCGCTCCAGCCCACGCCGCCGAACGGGGCGGCCGAACTCGCGCCGTTGGTCGGCCGGTTCCAGTTGACGATGCCGGCGCGGGCATTGGCCCAGAAGCGGTTGTACAGGTCCGGCGTCTGACTGATCAGGCTGGCCGACAGGCCGTAGCGGGTGTTGTTGGCTTCCGCGATCGCCTCGTCGAAATCGGTCGCGCGGATCACCTGGAGGATCGGGCCGAACAATTCGATGTCGGGGCGGTCCTTCATCTCGGTCGCATCGAGGATGCCCGGTGTCAGGAACGGCTTGTCCTCGAACGGCCGCTCCATGTGCCGCAAGGGGCGGGCACCGCGCATCATCAATTCGAGGAAGCTTTCGGTCAGCAGATCGGCGACCTCATTGTCGATCACCGGGCCCATGAAGGGCTGCGGGTCGGCGTGCGGATCGCCGACGATCAGCCGGCTGGTGAGCTTGAGCAGCTCGGCCATCAACGGCTCGTACAATGCCTCGTCGACGATCAGCCGGCGCGCGGCAGTGCAGCGTTGCCCGGCAGTGGTGAAGGCCGACTGGATGATCACGATCGCCGCGGCGTAGAGGTCGGGCGTGTCCCATACGATGATCGGGTTGTTGCCGCCCATTTCGAGCGCCAGGATCTTTTCCGGGCGGTCGGCGAATTGGCGGTTGAGCGCGATGCCGGTGCGCGCCGATCCGGTGAACAGCAAGCCGTCGATGCCGTCATGCCCGGCCAGCGCCTTGCCCTCGGCCGGGCCACCGATCAGCAGGCGTGCGCAGCCTTGGGGCACGCCCGCTTCGTGCAGGCAGTCGACCATGAATGCGCCGGTCGCCGGGGTCTTTTCGGATGGCTTGAACACTACCGCGTTGCCCGCGATCAACGCGGGAACGATATGGCCGTTGGGCAGATGCGCGGGGAAATTGTAGGGGCCCAGCACCGCGAGCACGCCGTGCGGCTTGTGGCGCAGCGCCATGCGGCTGCCCATCGGGGAATCGAGCTGGCGCTGGCCGGTGCGCTCGGCAAAGGCGCCGGCGGAGATGTCGACCTTGGCGATCACCGAATCGACCTCGGTCTTCGCTTCCCATAACGGCTTGCCGGTCTCGCGCGCTATCAGGTCGGTGAAGGCATCGGTGCGCGCGCGGACGACATTGGCATAGCGGCGCAACGTCTCGATGCGAAAGGTGACTGGCTTGGCCGCCCATTCGGCCCAACTCTCTCGCGCGGCCGCGACTTCGCTGTCGGCATCGCCGATCGCATGGCGCCACAGCAGTTCGCCGGTCGCCGGTTCGTAGGAAAGAAGTTCACCCGACATGGACTATGGTTCCTAGCCGTTCGCCGCGGCCGCCGCCAGCGGCTCGCCGGCCAGCGCCTGACCCATTTCGCGTATCGCCGCGACCTTGGCGTAGAGCGGTGCCCAGTCGTCGCGCTCGTCGACTGCCGACCAGATCGCCTCGACCTCATCGATCAGCATCGAACAGGGCTCGCCCGACCAATAGGCATGGCTACGGTCGGCGCGCGGCGTGTAAGAGGCGAGGGCATTGCGGACCTCGTCCCATGGCTCGCCATAGCTGTCGGGCAATTGACCGCCGAAGGCGTCGAAGAAGAAGCGGTCGATCTCGGTCGCGGTGCCGCGCAATATCGGCTCGATCGTCTGGACCAGCGCGCGGTCGCTATCGGGATCGCGTGGCGTCAGGCCGAGCCGCCACAGGATCGCGTCGCTGACCGCGCGCTGATAGCGGTCGCCGAACGTATCGAGCATTGCGATCAGCGGCTCGGCATCGCAGATCGGGCGGAGGGCGACCGCAAGCTGCATCGCGTCCCAATGGATCGCCTCGGGCTGGCGACCGAAGGCGTAGAGTCCGGCATGGTCGAAATAGGCGGCGGTGAAGCCCGGATCCCAGGTTGGGGTGAAGCGCCATGGGCCGTAATCGAAGCTTTCGCCGGTGACGTTGATATTGTCCGAATTGAGCACGCCATGGACGAAGCCGGCGGCCATGTATTTGCCGGCAAGCGTCGCGGTGCGGCCGACCACTAGGTCGAGCAAGCGTGCCGGGGCGTCATCGCCGGGCTTTTCGCCATATAGCCGTTGCAACGCATAACCGGTCAGTGCGCGCAATGCCGCCTCGTCGCGGAAATAAGCGAGACGCTGGAACGTACCGATGCGGACATGGCTGTGGCTGAGCCGCACCAGCACCGCCGACCGCGTGGGAGAGGGTTCGTCGTTGCGCTCGAGCGCTTCGCCGGTTTCGATCAGCGAGAAAGTGCGCGAGGTCGGCACGCCGAGGGCCTCCAGCATTTCGGTCGCCAGGATTTCGCGAATCCCGCCCTTGAGCGTCAGCCGCCCGTCGCCGAACCGGCTATACGGCGTCTGGCCCGATCCCTTGGTGCCCAGGTCCATCAACCGGCCGTCGGTGCCCAGCATCTGCGCGAACAGGAAGCCGCGGCCGTCGCCGATGTCCGGATTATAGTTGCGGAACTGGTGGCCGTGATAGCGCAGCGCCAGCGGCTCGGGCAGTGACCCGGACAGTGGCGCGAACCGCCCGAAATGCGCGATCCACTCCTCGTCGCTCAGCGTGTCGAGCCCAACTTCGGCCGCGGCGCGATCGTTGCGATAGCGCAGGATCGTCTGCGGAAAATCGGCCGCGGTGACGCGATCGTAAAAGGCATCCCCGAGATCGAGAATTGCGGTTTCGGGGCGATAAGCTTGCGGTCGCGCGGTCATGCGGCAATATGGGTGGACCGGCCGCGGGGACGCAACCATTGTCAGCTTATGAAAATCGTTACTGGTGGTCCAACGACGAAGTGCGGCTGCATTGTCGGGACTATCCCGGTCCTGACGCTGGCGCTGACGGACGTCCGCCGATCGTCTGCATCCCCGGCCTGACCCGCAATGCCCGCGATTTCGAGGACGTTGCCGAGCGGCTGTCGCCCGATTGGCGGGTGATCCTGGTCAACCTGAGGGGACGCGGCGAGAGCGGCTATGCCAAGGACCCGATGTCCTATGTCCCGCTGACCTATGTCCAGGACGTTGAGGCGCTGCTCGCCGAACTGGCGATCGATCGTTATGTCGCGTTCGGCACCTCGCTGGGCGGGATCGTCACCATGTTGCTGGCGGGCACCGGCCGCGAGAAACTGGCTGGGGTGCTGCTCAATGATGTCGGACCGGAGATCGAGCCGGCGGGGCTGGGGCGAATCCGCTCCTATGTCGGCCGCGCCAATACCTGGCCGACCTGGATGCACGCGGCGCGCGGCGTGCAGGACGCCAATGCCGACGTCTATCCGCATTATGGCGTCGAGGAATGGCTGGCGATGGCCAAACGGCTATATCGCCTGAACAGTTCGGGGCGGATCGTGCTCGATTACGACATGAAGATCGCCGAACCGTTCCGTGTGCCGGGGAACGAAGCCGGTCCCGATATGTGGCGAGCGCTCGACGCACTGAAAGACGTGCCGGCGCTGATCCTGCGCGGGGCGCGATCGGATGTGCTGTCGGCGGCGACCGCCGAGAAAATGGCGGCGCGGCTCGATCGCGCCGAACTGGTGACGGTGCCCGATGTCGGGCACACGCCGACCCTGATGGAGCCGGAAGCGGTGGCGGCGATCGACCGCCTGTTGGGGTCTGTACTCGCCAGCGGCGGGGTCGAGACGGAGCGGATTTTGCCGCGTGGGTAGGAGCGAGGAGGGAGCGATGCATTATGCATCGTGACCGACGAGCGATGATGAACAGGTCGCCGCGTCCCCCGGACGCGGCTAAAACTGCCGGGGGCAGTTTTACCTGTTCATCCACGCGGCAAAATCCGCCCGCCGCTTCGCGGTTGCGTTGTGGAGCCTGCCGGACGTCGTCGCTTGCTTGCGCGTAGCTCAAGCTACGCGACCGCGCTGCGCTCCTCGCCGGCGGGCTCCACAACGCAATCTCGATCCCCGCCGTTGGCGAGTACAGACTCCGGATCGCGTCGCCAAGGAACCGGTCACCGCGTGACGCGTCTCGTTTCCCTCATCCGGGAGCGCTCATGACCGATTATCCATTCGACCAGATCGTGCTCGATCCGCGTGACATCGACCTGTCGCGCGGGCCTCTCGCCGGGCATTTGGACGCGGAGACCTATTGTCTGGGCGCGTTCAACCCGGGGTTGACGCGATTGCCCGGTGGCGGCCTGTTGATGATGGTCCGCGTTGCCGAGGCGCTGCGCACCCCGATCGTCGATCAGCATATCCACGCGATTCGCTGGGACGGCGAGCGTTATGTCCTCGATCGATGGCCGCTGGAAATGGTCGACACCGCGGACCCGCGAACCTTCGTGATGCGCAGCGGCGGGTGGAAAGTGATCGGGCTGACCAGCCTGTCCTGGCTGTTGCCGGTCGAGCTCGATCCCGAGGGCAGAAGGGTGGAGGCGATCCATTACGATCGGGCGATCGGCCCGCGCGCACCCTATCAATGCTATGGCGTCGAGGATCCGCGGATCAGCCGGGTCGACGGGCGCTGGCTGATGACCACCTGTTCGGTCAGCCCCGAACGCCAGTGCACCACGCTCTATTCGTCGAACGACGCGCGCGACTGGCTGCTCGAAGGGATCGTGCTCGATCACCAGAACAAGGACATGCTGATCTTCGAGGACAGGATCGGCGCCAATTACTGGGCACAGACACGGCCGCTGGGCGATCTCTATTTCGCCTATCCACCCGGCAGCGAGTGGCGTTCCGGGCCGTCGATCAACCTCGCGACCTCGCCCGATGCGCTCCATTGGAAGCCGCACGACAAACCCGGCATCCGGCCGCACGCCGCAACATTGGCGACCGCGCGGATGGGCGGCGGCTCGCCGCCGATCCTGACCGACAGGGGCTGGTTGAGCTTGTGGCACGGAGTCGAGCCATCGGCGGTGGTCGGCATCTATCGCACCTATTGGTCGCTGCTCGACGCGCGCGATCCGTCGGTCATCATCGCAACCAGTGATACGCCGGTATTGCAACCCGCGCCGCAGCTGACCGAGCCGATCAAGGACCTGATGTATCTCGACAACGTCGTCTTCACGACCGGGATCGCCGATGCCGGCGACCATTATGTCGTGGCAAGCGGCGAGGCGGATCTGGCGTGCCGCATCACGCATGTCCCCAAGAGCGTGTTCGGTCTCTAATTCCCCTCCAGCCTGCGGGAGGGTCTAGCCTCGTTCCCCTCCCGCTTGCGGGAGGGGCTAGGGGAGGGCATGTGGCAAACCCGCGCCGGGTCTGACAGGCCCTCCCCCAACCCCTCCCGCAAGCGGGAGGGGAGCTTAAGGTTCGCCATGCCTGCCCCGCTCAACATCCTGCACATGCATTCATCGTTCAATCTCGGCGGCAAGGAGGCGCGTTCCGTCCAGCTGATCAACGCGTTCGGCGACCGCGCGCGGCATACGGTCGTGTCCGGCATGCCCGACCAATATTCGGCGCGCGACGCGATCGCCCAGGGGATCAGCTACGAAATCGCGCAGAACCCGCCGCCGCTGACCGGGCGCCCCTCGGTCGGGCGCTATGAGGCGATTGCGAAGTATATGCGTCGGTTCGATCTGGTGCTGAGCTATAATTGGGGCGCGATCGATGCGGTGATGGCGAAGCGTGTGTTCCCCAAGGCCATGCCGCCGATCGTTCACCATGAGGATGGCTTCAACGCCGACGAAGCGATGAAGCTCAAGCCGCAGCGCGCGGTCTATCGCCGGATGGCGTTTCCCGCTGCTTATGCCGTCGTCGTGCCGTCGATGACGCTCGAATGGGTGGCGACCAATGTCTGGAAGCAATCCGCGCCGCGGCTGCGCCGGATTCCCAACGGGATCGACACCGCGCTCTACGCCAGGAAGCCCAATCCCAAGGCGATCCCCGGGCTGGTCCGCAAACCCGGCGAAGTGATCGTCGGGGCGCTGGCCGGGTTGCGCGAGGTCAAGAACCTGCCGGCATTGGTGCGCGCGGCCGCCGGGTGTTCGGCACGCGTGCGGCTGGTGATCGTCGGTGAGGGGCCCGAGCGCGCCAAGATCGAGATGGCCGCGCGCGCGCTCGAAATGCAGGACAAGGTCCTGCTACCCGGATTCCTGCCCGAACCGCACAAATATGTTGGCCTATTCGACATTATGGCGCTGTCATCGCTGAGCGAGCAATTCCCGATCTCCGTGGTCGAGGCGATGGCGGCGGGGTTGCCGATTGCCTCCGTCCCGGCGGGGGACATCCCGCACATGGTGAGCGAGGCCAACCGCCCCTACATCACACCGCATTCGGGCGAGGTCGATCTGCGCGACGCGATCCAGGCGCTGGCCGCCGATGCCAAGCTGCGCGCGGCGATCGGCAAGGCCAACCGCGCCAAGGCGGTCGCCGAGTATGACGACAAGGCGATGATCGCCGCCTATGCGGATTTATACGAGCAGGCATTGGGCAGGGCAGGGGCCCTGTCCTGACGAGTATTTTGCTCGCCTCCAGGCAGCGAAACGCTATAGGCTGCGTTATTGGTCGCAGGAGAGTTACGTGTTCAAGGGCTTGACGCCTATCGTCTATAATGGCCGCGAGGTATGGCCGCTGGTGGAAGGCGGCAAGGGCGTTGCCGCGACCAACCATGCCAGCGCCGGTGCCTGGGCCGCCGCGGGCGGTATCGGCACGGTCTCCGCGGTCAATGCCGACAGCTACGATCCTGAAGGCAAGATCATCCCTCAGGTGTACAAGGCGCTGACTCGCCGCGAGCGCCACGAGGAACTGGTCGAATATGCGATCGAAGGCGCTGTCCAGCAGGTCAAGCGCGCGTTCGAAATCGCCGGCGGCAAAGGTGCGATCAACATCAACGTGCTGTGGGAAATGGGCGGTGCGCAGCGCGTGCTGCACGGCGTGCTCGAGCGCACGCGCGGCCTGGTCTCCGGGGTCACTTGCGGCGCCGGCATGCCCTACAAGCTCAGCGAGATCGCGGCGTCGTACAACGTCAATTACCTGCCGATCGTCAGCTCCGGCCGCGCGTTTCGCGCCTTGTGGAAGCGCGCTTATTCGAAAGCGGCGGAATGGCTCGCCGCGGTAGTCTATGAGGATCCCTGGCTGGCGGGCGGCCATAACGGCCTGTCCAACGCCGAGAATCCGCTCGAACCACAGGACCCCTATCCCAGGGTCAAGGAATTGCGCGAGACGATGCGCGAAGGCGGTATCTCCGACGACGTGCCGATCGTCATGGCGGGCGGGGTGTGGTTCCTGCGCGACTGGAACGACTGGATCGACAATCCCGAACTCGGCAAGATCGCATTCCAGTTCGGCACCCGGCCGCTGCTGACGCAGGAAAGCCCGATCCCGGAAGGGTGGAAGGCCAGGCTGACCCAGATCGAGGAAGGTGGCGTTCTGCTGCACCGTTTCTCGCCGACCGGCTTTTATTCGTCTGCGGTTCGCAATCCCTTCCTGCGCGCGCTCGAAGCGCGGTCGGAGCGGCAGATCGCCTTTTCCACCCAGGAAGCCGGCGATCACACGTTCCAGCTAGACGTTGGGGTGAAGGGCAAGAATTTCTGGGTGACCAGGAACGACCTGCTCCGCGCGCGCGAATGGTTCGGGCATGGCTTCACCGAAGCGCTCAAGACCCCCGACAACACGCTGGTGTTCGTGACGCCAACCGAGAAGTCGGAGATTCGCAAGGACCAGGCCGATTGCATGGGCTGCCTGTCGCAATG
>Ga0207702_10005774_pt1 | contig 10764 bp, 10 predicted proteins | sample KBSCornC62_FD_184302 | JGI IMG/M metagenome (GOLD analysis project Ga0207702, IMG submission 184302) | Corn rhizosphere microbial communities from Kellogg Biological Station, Michigan, USA - KBS Corn C6-2 (SPAdes) (version 2) | ecosystem: Host-associated > Plants > Roots > Rhizosphere > Soil ...
GCGACACCTATGGCGCGCTCACGGCCCGCACCGTGGGGCTTGGCGACCTGCTGGCCGCCGCGGCCAGTGCCGCAGACGACAGCGCCACCGCCGCCGCCCTCACCCTGCTCGCCGGGCAGGTCGGCAATGGCTATGCGGTACCGCTTAACGGCTTGTTCGGCCTTGGCGTGTGGAAGAACATGCCGGTCGGCGGCGCAGACGAAAAACCCGCTCTGCGCGCCGGCATCAATGCCTATCAACTCTTTTCCTACGCCGTTCAGGCGGGCAACGGCGCGGTGGACCTGTCGGACGCGGTCGGCACCGTCGCGCCGGGCAGCAGCGTCCTGCTGGCGGCAATGGCGACAGGGCCGATGGACCGGCCACGCTTTTCCTTTGGCCCAGTGGGCGAAACCCATGTTTCCACCTCCGCATTACGGCTGCAACTGGATGTCGGGATCAGGAATGTCAGCCTGCTCGGCGCTTCGTTGATCTCCGTCAACCTGCCGGTCACCATCGACATCGCGGCGGCCCAAGGGCAGGTCAGCGCCATCGATTGCCCCGATACGGCCGAACAGGCGCGCGACACGCGGGTGACGGTCCAGGCCAGCAGCGGCCTCGTCAACGCCTATATCGGCGCGTTGCCGGCCGGTGCCATGACGCGGCCGATGCCGCCCCTTTCGGTCGCCGATCTGCGCCCGGTCCGGATCGTCAATGTCCTGGGCCTCATCACGGTGGACAGCCGCGCCGTGGCGCAGCCGGTCATGGGCGCGCGCGGCACGATCATCTTCGGTCCCGGCGGACAGGGCAGCATAGGCCGCCCCGGATCGCCCGGTACGCCTGCCAGCATCGGCAATGAGGCGCAGGTCGGGCCGCTGCTGACGTCACTGGTGGGCAGCCTTGGCGGACAGGACGGATTGCAGATCAATCTGTTGGGCGCATGTCTGCCGCTTGTCTGCGACACGACCAGGGCGCTGGCACGATCACAATTGTTGAGCGCGGTGGTCAATCCGGTCGCCGGGCTGGTCGGCACCACCATCGATCCTCTGGTCACCAACCTGCTTGCAGCGCTGGGCATCCAGCTTGGCCATGCCACGCTCTGGGCGACCGGCGCGCGCTGCGGAGTGCCGGTGCTGGTGTGAGTCTTACGGCGGCGCGCGGTTCCCCCCGTCGCGCGCAGCCGGTCATTTGCCGAGGGGACAGGAGGACTAGGATGAACAAGTTTCTGGGTTCGCTGATCGCGAAACTGGCGCGGGATGAAAAGGGCCTGACGGCGGTCGAATATGCCGTTCTGGGCGCCGTGGTGGTCGCGGCCATCGTTGCGGTGGGCACCAATTTCCGCACGCAGCTCGGCGCCGCCTTCACGACGATGTTCAACAGCATCCCATCAAGCTGATCGCCATGCGAAAACGACAGCTGCGGGCATGCGAGCAGGGGCTGGCGGCGCTGGAATTTGCGCTGCTGGCTCCGGCCTTGCTCATGCTGGTCTTCGCGGTCGTGCTTTATTCCTTTTATTTCGCCGCCCTGATGGGCGTGCGCCATGTCGCGATCGAGGGCGCTCGCGCCGCCGTTGCCGGCCTTTCTACAGCAGAGCGTACGGCGCTGGCGCAGGATCGGGCACAGGCGGTGATCAGCGGATACGGCACCTTGCTCGCAGCAGGGGGCGGGCCGGTCGTCACGGCCGTGCCGGATGCGACCGGCACCTTCCGGGTGCGTGTGAGCTACAATATGAGCGGCAGTCCGATGATGCGCTATGCAGCCTTCGTGCCCATGCCCTCCCCCACTGTCAGCGCCAGCGTCATCGTCACGAACGGAAGCTATTGAAGGGCGGGCTCTAACCTGTGTTAGCGGCCTTGCTCTTTGGCCCGCCGATCAGGAACCAGCGCTGCCGCTCGACGATTGCATGGGGTCACGCTCACGAACAAAGGAGTCTCCCATGTCCGTCATCGACAGGATCGTCGCCGCCGTCACTCCGCCGGAATCGGAAGAGGACCGCGCCCGGGCAAGAGAGAAAGCGCGGGCGGCCGCTACGGCGGGAGACTGGCTCGCTACGACAGCGGCCTTTAGGCGCAGGTCGGACCGGCTTGGGGCAGGTCCGGCAGAACCGGCCTGCCCCACAACATCCGTCACAAAGATTACCGGGCGTTCAGTCCGCCGGCGGCCGGGGCGGCGCCGCGCTCTTGAGGTGCATGGGCAGGCCAGGAACATTGGGGTTTCGCTCTACGACATTCGCGTCCGAGGCCCAGGATGCAAGGATCGCGCGTTTCACCTCAGGCTCCATCTGGGGATGATCGACCTTTTCAAAGGGTCCATGAAAATGGGAGAGGGACATGGGCTTGCCTCCTTTCTTCCAATCCTCTCTACCTTTCGGCGGTAGCCGCCAAACGACAAATTAAAGAAGGAAAAGCACTGTTCAAGAGCGCGGCACGCCTTCAGCTTTCTTGGCGCTGCCAAAAGAAGAAGGCGGGAATAGCGGGCTGCGTCGGCCGCGACATGCCCCGTTGGCCTGGCGCCGGATGACGGCGCAGAAGCTGACAAAGGCCGTCTGCCCAAGTCCAAGTGATCATCCAACCAGGAGGCAGGAAAGCGCACCTGGGGGACAGATATTGCGTATACGCAACGCCGGTCATCGTGTCGAAAGCGGATCGCTATACTATGGCGGGACCGGCGCGCGGGCCGCGACGATTGTCTCGCGCAGTCGTGCAAATAGTTCGTCCAGATCCGCATCATGAGCGATGCTGAGGTCGATTGTCAGGCACCCGCTTCGACCGGGCCTGGCGCAGCCGATGCGCGATCCACCCGCGACAATCGTCATGTCGCGCGCTTCCTCCACGGGTTGCGGCATGGCCGCCTTGCGCAAGCGGGCAAGAACCGTCGCGGGCGAAATCATGCGGCCGCCTTCACGCGCCAGCGCCCCTTGCTGCCCTCCAATATACTGGGCTTCGGCAATCATGCGTGCCCGCTGGTCAGGACGGCGCAACAGCGGCGTCAGTATTTCCGAATAACGCACCCGAAGTTCATCCTTGGTGGCGAATGCGTCAACCACTTCCACGGGCAATTGCGCCAGGGCAAGCAGCCGGCTCAGCTGGCTGTTGGACAGGCTGAGCGCTTCGGCCATACGGGACTGCACCCCGCCGTAGAAACGCTCGACCGCATGCTGATAGCTGCGCGCCCGGTCCAGTTCGCTGATATCCGACCGCTCGCGATTTTCGATGTCGGCCAGGCGGAAGGCTTCCTCGTCCGACAGGTCGACCACCAGGGCCAACAGCCGGATTTCCGGCCGCCCATTATGGTTGAGCCAGTCCACCGCGAAACGGCGGCGGCTGCCGACCAGAAGCTGATAGGTCCGGTCCGAACCCGGTGGATTGAGACGAACGAGGACGGGGATGCGATTACCCCCCTCGCTGGCGATGGAATCGATGAGCGACCGGCAGCCGTCCGCCGTCAGTCCCGGCTGGTCGCGCGGATTGCCGTCCCAGACTGAACATTCGTCCGGCTGGATCAAAATCGTGCCCCGCGATCCCGGCGCCCTGTCCGCGAACGGAGCAAGCCGCTGGTCGAGGCGGCTGAGCTCCTCCTCATCGGCCGCGCCCTTGTCGGCTGGTTCTTGGGCCAGGGTCGCCAGAATGTCGCGTATGAAGCGTGCCATGATTCACTTCCTTTGCGTGAGCTGGCCTACGCAATAGCGATATAGGCACGGTTGTGGGCCGGAAACGGGTTCGTTTCGGATCAATCACGCATTGCGTTGAAACGGATGCAGATCACGCGCTCCAAGCTTTTCCTGCCACATCATGACCAGTGGAAAGCCCGTTCCCACTTGTTCCGCTCTAGAAGCGCCGCCCCACGGTCAGCGTCGCCGCGTGGACATGGCGGTCGGAACTGAACTCGCCCGCATAGCCGAGACGGATCGTGGTGCGATTATTCCATGTCGCGCTGACCCCGGCATTCACCAATCCTGCATCTCGCGCCAGCCGCGTGGGACGCAGCGTGAAAATCGGCAGGTCACGAGTGGCGAAACGCGCCTCGATCCGACTGTCGGGATGGCTGCGCAGCTCGCGCTGCCATTGCGCCTCGACCGAGGGCCTGAGGGTCCAGCCGCCTTGCATCACCGTGGCGGAGATGCGCCCGCCCAACCCGCTACGAAGCGATTTCGTGCGGAAGGCAGCAACCTCCAGAGCGGCGGGTCCGCCATTTTCGACGAAGCCACTGACATCCGCATAACGATAGTGCAAACCGGCAAAGGGCTGTATCCGGACAGCGCCGGATCGCAGCATCACCCCGGCTTCGCCCGAAGCGCCCCAGCCGTCGCCATCGACCGGCGCCACCATATGTCCGGTGAAACCCGCCCAGCCGACTTGGCGCCTCAGCTTGTATTCCGAGAGCGTATAAACAGCCGTCGCATCGGCATAAAAGCGGCCGTCACTATAGCTGGCATAAGAGCCGATCTGGCTGTTGAACTGGCTGATGCGCGGGCGTTGCGCCGGACCAAGCCGTGCGTCGATGCCGTCGATGCCCAGGGTTGCGCCGACGATCAGGCCGGCGACGGGCTTCACATCGACGGCGAAGCGCAGCGACCGACTGTCGGACTCCGCTTCGGGGCGATCGATACGCGCCTTATAGCTCGCCTGCTTTATCCCGCCGCTCAACATCATGGTAATGGTGCGGTCGCCGCGCACCGGAATATCGGCCGGCGCGTCGATGGCGACGCTGCGCCGCTCAACCAGCCAGGAGCGGATATCCCGGTCGACGGCGTCCATGGACTGGATCGACAGGCGGGGCAGCAGGGAATAGCTGCGCGGCGAAAGCTGACCCAGCGCATCGGCCCGCGCCGCGGCCGTGGGCAGGGCATCGATCGACGCAAGCATGGCTGAGCGGTCGCTGCCGGGCGCGCTCGACGCGGCGTCCAGCGTCATCCCGACTGCGGCTTCGCCTGGCGTTACGGCATAGGGCGTATAGGGACCGGCCATGGCGGGTTGGCCATAAAGCATCAGTAATGCCGCAGCGCCTTCGATAAGGCGCCGAACGGAGAAGAGGCGGGTGAGCAAGATGATATTCCCCTTTTTGACGAAGTCATTTTTTGCGTGAACGCAAAGTCCACCGAGCTGCGTTCGAATGGGTTTGAGGAGGCAGTGCGCCCACTGCCTCCTCGCCCCCGCCCTACCCCCGGGGGCTATTTGGGGGAGAGCATCGTCGGCGCGCGGTCTGTCATGCATGAGGACCATGGCGGACCGCGACGCCGCATCAGTTACTGCCCCCGAGCAACCCGCCGAGCAGGCCGGTCACCGGCGCCGTGGCAGAACCCGATCCTGTCACCGGCGCGACGACGCCGTTCAACAGGCCGGTGACGGGTGCCAGGGCATTGCCGGCAGTTCCCTCCCCTGCCCCCAGCAAGCCGTTGACCACGCCGGTCACGGGAGCGAGCGGGGTAGCGCCTCCTGTTCCGGGCAGCGCAGGAGCCAGGCTGTTGACGGTGTCGAGCAACGGCGCGGCAACGCTATCGGCCGTGCTGGTGACGGTCGCGACCACTGGGGCAACGCCGCTGACAACCTGATTGACCGTGCTTTGCGCCTGCGGCCCCAGAAGGCCCCCCGCCAGATTGCCGACCGGTTGCAATCCCGCCTGGACCCCGGCTGCAGTAGTGGGGACAGCGACGTCGACCAGATTGCCTTGGGTGAGGACATCGACCGTCGCCAGCTGCCCGGCAACCGCGCCGCCATCCGATGGCAGGAGATTGACACCAACCAACGTGCCTGCAGTGGAAGCACCCGTCAGCACATTGCCACCGACATTCGCGCCGACCAGCGGCGCGTTCAGTCCAGTAGCGGGGTCGCCGCCGACACCGCCCAGAGCGCCGGTCAGGCCGCCCACCGCAGTTTCCACCAGCCCCGTCACCGGGGAGAGGACGCCATTACCGCCCACCAGTGGGCCGGCAATGGGCGAGAGCGCCCCGTTGACCGTGTCCAGCACGGGCGTGGTGAGCTGGCTGACGGTCGAGGTGACAGCCGCAACCGTCGGAGAAAGGCCATCGGTAAGCTGAGACACAGCCTCCCCGGCTGGCGCGCCAAGCAGGCTTCCGGCGAGCGTGCCCACCGGCGCAAGCCCCTGCTGAACGCCCTGGGACGTGGTCGGCAGGGTGACTTGCGCAACGGTGCCGTCGCCCGTCAGCAGATCAACCGTGGCCAGGTTGCCAGTCGCCGGAGTCTCGCCGGGAAGGACATTGACGCCGATCAGCGACCCCGGGCCGGTTGGGCCAACCACCGGCAGATTGCCGATGGATGCCCCGATGATTGATCCGCTGCCGGTCGGGCTGGTGGGGCCAGAAGGTCCCGTTGGACCACCAGGTCCAGTGGGCCCACCAGGGCCTGTCGGTCCAGCAGGTCCCCCAGGGCCGGTGGGGCCTTCTGGACCTGTGGGACTGGTGGGACCTGTGGGACCGACAGGGCCAGAGGGTCCGCCGGGACCGGTTGGTCCGCTTGGGCCAGATGGATTGGTCGGACCTGTCGGGCCGCTGGGACCAGTGGGAGACGGACCGCCCCCCGCCCCCACGTCGAAGCCCACGCCGTCGGCGCAGGCGCTGAGCAAAAGAAGAGGTATCGCCGTGGCGCACAGCAAATAATGCCGTCCCGAACGGACCGATCCATAACGTGGCATTGCAAGACTCCCTGTTTTCCTGCGAGCAGATCGCAACGGGAGCAAGTTAAGCGGGCCAGTCCTTATCGCCGCGTCAAGAAAAAACCAGTCTGGTTATAACAGTTCACACTGCCCGAATGCGCCCCGATCCACCGCGCAAAAGCATGCTGCCGCATGCGCAAAGCCTTCGTAAACATGAGTCAATCGCTGAATTTTAGCGCTTTTATGGGCTTCCAAAAAAACCCTTCGCCCGCAAGGGTGGGGTTGAGGCAAGCAAATCTCCTTCCCTGGCTTTTCTTCCGATATGGTTCATTCTTCCTGCAGGGCGAGGATCGATCATAGAGCGGGTTTCGATCTGATTGAATCAGTTCGCCGCTCTGGATTCCTTGTTTGCCGCGATTTCTTGACCAGCGATCGGTTCCGATCGTTTGGAAATCGCTCTAGGGGTCGTAAATGCGTCGGTCGCACGCATCCCGCCCGCGCCAGATCATCGCCCGCGGTTCTTCGCTTGGGGACAAAAATGCTGATCGAACCGTCAGCGACGACTCATCGCCATCTGGGCCCTTCGATCCAACTCACCAGGCTGCGACGCACGCCCCTGGTTACGGGCAGGACGCGATGCTGGAGGAAAGAGGGAAAGATCAGCATGCTGCCGCGTGGCGCAAAATTGACGCCGGGCTGCTGAAGGCCGAAAAATTCGAAGGCGCCACCCTCATACTGCTCCGGTCGGACAACTGCACCACGACCGAAAGCTTACGGTCAAAGGGACGGGGGGATTCCAGCCATACATCCTGATGCCAGTCATATTTGCCCTGAGCCCGTCCATGATATTCCGTATATTGCAGCTCATAGGGCCCCATGATGTCGACCCCGAAATTAGTGCGGTTGGAAGATTGAACGAACTGCATCAGCCGATCGACAATGTCCTTGTCGCGATGAATATCCAGCCAGCTTATGGTTGACGACCGATAGCCATGGTCGCTGCGCACCGCCTGCGCAAAGCCGACAGTCGCACTTTCCGGCTGGTAAAGTGCCGCGCGCTTGATGATCGCATCGCATTCCGCCCCGGTCAGGGCCGAGGGCCATAGCTCCCACACATTGTTCATTGTCCTGCTTCCCGCTTTTTGTTTTTGCGTATTCGCAAAAAGAACGGATCAAAAAGCCCGCCCTATCCCGAAGAAAAAACGCGCCTTGTCGCTATAGGCCGGATCGGGCCGCTTGACCGGCACGGCCATTTCCGCGCTGACCCGCCATTTCGGTCCCAGGCCCAGCCGCACCCCGCCGCCGGCAGATGCAAGGCTGTAGTCGCGTGCCGCAAGGCGGTAGGCCTGCCGCGCCGTCCCATGTGCCAGCGCACCGTCGACCGCGATGAACAACGCGCTGGCCTTCAGCAAGGGCGACCGGGCGGGCAGCGACCATGAGAGTTCCGCGCTGCCCGCAAGCGCCTGTTCCGCCGTCAGCGTTCCAGTGCGGAAAGCCATGCCGGCGCCACGGCCGCCCAGCGGAAAGCGCTCCGTTACCGGAAGACGATCTTTCGAATATTGGCCCTTGATTGAAGTTCTGAGACTGAGCTTGCCGCTGATCCCCTTCACCGCGATGGCCTGAACATTGACCTTGGTGAAGCCGGTTTCGGAAAAGCCGGCAAAGGGTCTGGCGCCCAATGCGTCGATACCCTGGCTGATGACTGAGGAAATCGCATAGCCGTTCGTCGCGTCGGCGCGGGACCAGGAAGCGCCCAGGCGGAACGCGCGCGATCGATAATCCCCGAAGCGGATATCGAGGAAATAATTGTCGCTGTCGATGCCGTCGATGGACGCGGTGAGGGAAAGTTGGGTCTTCGTCGATCGAACAACGGGATAGTTGAGCGTCAGGCCCGCCAGTGTCGCCTTGCCGCTAATCATGCTTCCGCGTGACCGGCTCTCGACATGAGCGGCCTGCGCAGCCAGGGTCAGGCCGTCGCTGCCGATCGGCGTGCTGTGGCTAAGCGAATAATATTGGTAGCGGTCGGGGTAAAATGGCAGATAGCCGGCAATGCGCGTGCTGTCGCCTTCGCGGACAAGGCCGTTGATCGTGACGGACATCTGCGCCTGCACGCCCTGCACGACGTTGCTGACCCCACTATTGTCGATCGTCAGCCCGATCTGCACCTGCTTGCGCTTGACGATAAGGTCGATCAGAAGGTCGCCGGGCGCGCCCGACTGCCGCAGCCGCGCATCGACCGTCTGCCCCGGAATGTCGCGCAGCAAAGCCAATGTTCGCTCCAGAAGGCTCTTGCGCAGCGGCGCGTCGCGCATCAGCCGACGCATATGTGCGGCGATAAGCCGGGCGGGCACGCTGGGCGACATACCCGCGAGACGATAATCCTTTACCCGTCCCTCGACCAGACGAACGGTCAATATGCCGCCGCCCGGCACCTGGGGTGGTATGGAGACGGAATAGAAGGCAATGTCGCTCTTCGCATAAGTCGCACTGATCGCATTGGCGATGCCCTGCAGGGTCTCGCCGGTCAGCGGCCGTCCGATATAGGATGAGGTGGCGGCATCGAGACGGGCCGTGGGCAGCGTCGTTCCGCTGTAGCGCAGGCGCGTCAACAGGATCTGGGAAGCGGAGGAAGCTCCGGGCGCCACCTGGACCGAGGGCGCAGGTTGGGGCGTGGCGACAGGCGTGGGGACGACCTGGGGTTCGAGCCGGTCTGTGCGGTCGCGATCAATAATCGGGGCTGCGCTCTGCTGACCCGGCGCGGTATCCTGCGCGACCGCGGGAACCGCCAGCATCAGCCCCAGGCCCCACGCGACCGCGCGTGCCGTGCGTCTGCGCCACCCTATCCCCGCCATCATCCGCCGCCACATCGTTCCGCACCATTTCCGCCACCAAGGGGCGGCCGCACAGCAGGATGGGCGAAAACGACCTGCCGTTCATCCGCAACAGGGACCGGATCGGTTGTATCGGCAAGTCTTTGTAAAAGACCCTCTGGGAACGAAGGCCGCGCCTTGGGCGATCCCCACCCGACACGGCGCTGAACGGGCGCGCGGCAATTGCGACCATTTTGGCGGAACGGCCGTCTGTAGCCCTCTTTCCCAGGCGAAATGCCCGTTCCGGCATCCACATTGTAACAAGCCGGAGGAGTCGCCACGGACGGATAAATGCGGCCCAACCGCTCGCGCCGGCATGATTTTGACGTCTGAAAGCGTCAATAACGCGATTTTACTGCCGATTTTCGCCGGTTACCGATCGCAAAGGGGCTAGTTGAGCGCGCAGAGACAGGTTAAGACCAGCCGTCCACGAAAGGGAGATCATCATGAACAATACTGAACTCGCCGAAGCACTGGCCGCCGACCATGGACTGACCAAGGCCGACGCGCGCAAATATGTCGATGGCATATTTTCCACCATCGCCGGTGCTGCTGCTAAGGGCGAGGAAGTTTCGCTGAACGGATTTGGCAAGTTCAAGGTCAAGGACCAGCCAGCTCGCGAAGGTCGCAATCCGTCGACCGGCGCCGCTATCCAGATTGCCGCTTCCAAGAAGCTGACCTTCACCCCGGCCAAGGCCGTGAAGGACCAGTTGAACGGCTGAAGACGATCCTGGCGGCCGCATCCGGTCGCCGATCAAGTCTCCGTCGAAACATGATCGGAAGTTTTTGGTCCCAGATGGCGGACCGCATCTTCCTTTTATGAAATGGCGCGCACTGCCGTATTGGCGGGCGCGCCATTTTCACAGGAGTCTGCCTTTCCTCGTGAACTGACGAGCTGTCCAGCACATGATATGAGACCCGGACATGCCGGCCGTCACAACGCTGTTTCTGCAATTCCCGAGGCCCCTCTCAGCACTCCGTCCCACCATGTCGCGACGGGTTGCTGCCCACGACTTCGTATTTGCCGTTGCAGACGTAGCGCCTTTGGGCGTCGTTCGGGCATCCTCTCTCAAAGTCCGCGGGCGGGTCGAAAGCTTGCATTTTATACAGGGAACAGCTTTCATACTATGGGATCTTATCTTGCATTGATCGAGCATTGATAGCCGGCACGCGAATATGGAATCTTGTCCGTCATCCTTGTACCAACATCTTATTTCCGAGACGTGGCCGCCAAAGGACCGATGAAGACAGCGGTTCATTGATGGAAACCCCTTTATCAAGTGTGCCATGTCGAGACAAATTGGAG
>Ga0207702_10005775_pt1 | contig 10761 bp, 9 predicted proteins | sample KBSCornC62_FD_184302 | JGI IMG/M metagenome (GOLD analysis project Ga0207702, IMG submission 184302) | Corn rhizosphere microbial communities from Kellogg Biological Station, Michigan, USA - KBS Corn C6-2 (SPAdes) (version 2) | ecosystem: Host-associated > Plants > Roots > Rhizosphere > Soil ...
GCGGACAGCCGGAACTCCTTGACCTCTCTGAGAAAAGCGTTGTTCGCCTGGTCAAAAGTAAATGCCGACCACGGCAGTGTGATCGTATGCCAGCCCTTGCCGCTAACGCGCACCGTGGCATTCACCGGCGTTTCCGGCGTGGCAGTGCGCTGGAAACGGACGATACCGGCCGTCAATTCCACCTCGTGGGCATCGGGCAATTTCACCTCAAATTGCACGCCGTAAAACTTCTGCCACTCGGCGGCGCTGTCGTTGTAGGTGCGGAAACCCTGCTTGAACTGGCCGCGCGGCCCGTCCGGCTCGCGCAACCTCGTCTCGCCGGAAACTTTAATAATCGCATCCGCCTTCAACCCACCCACCGGCAGCGTCAACGGCGAATTTTGCGCCGCGCACAAAAAAGTGCAGCCGAGAGCAAGGATGAGTTGGCAAAGGCGTTGCATGGCGATGCGTTGGTTCGTCTGGACTATGCCAGATGACTGTAGGAGATAAAATGCTTTGGTTAGTTTCCCTGTAAACCCGATTTTGCACTTTTGTATCCGTCCGTGGAATTCGCCGGTCAAACCAGCGACGACATGACCCCGCTGCGTTCGTCATGCAGCTTGGAGGTGTCCAGTCCATCCAGCACCAGCACGCCTTGGAGCGACGAGATCAGGTCGGGCTTGCTCCATGACCAGACGATCTCGCCGGCACCGTTGAACTCCAGCAATTGCACGCCGGACTGGCCAAAACCCGGCCCATGGCCCTGCCAGTTGGCGACCACGACATGGCCGTTTGGCAGCAACTGAAACATGGCATAGAAAAATGGCCGCACATTTTCCGGCACCTGCTCCTTGTCGCCGAATTTGCGAAGGATTTTTCCATTTGGATCAAGCTCCACCACGAACGCGCCGTAGCCAGCCGTGACAATCAGGTTTCCATTCGGCAACCGCAACGATTTCCACGCGTGAAAAAAGCCTTCGACCGGGAACTCACGCAGATATTTCCCGTCGCGTGAGCCTTCGCGGATGCGGTCGTTGCAGGACATCAGATACGTCCCCTGCTCCGTCTGGCGGATGAGCCGGACATAATCGCCCGGAAAAATCACGCGGGAGATTTCCTTGTCGTTCTCGTCCAGTTCCAAAACCACGACGCCTTTCGTCGGCGGAATATCCACGCCGGCAATGAGCGTGTGGCCGTTCGGCTGGCGGCGCACGGCAGTCACGCCTTCGAGCGCTTTGAATTCCTTCGTCACCCGGCCCAGCGCGAGGTCGAACTCGCTGTAGCCGTGATGATGGCCGATGAGAATTTTCCCGCGGCCGATCAACTGCATGTCGCGCGCCGCCGGCTGGCCGATGGGCACGATCCAGTTCTTCGACTGGTCGCGCTCGTTGATGTGCAGCAGGGTCGCGTGGCCTTCGTCAATCGCGATGAATTCGTGTTGGATCGGAAGCGAGGTCATTTTAAGCCGCAAAGGTTTTGTCAATGAATGCCAGGTCTTCCGCGCTCAACTGCCGGTTCACGGCGGAAAGGTTGCACACGACCTGCCGCTCGTTGCGGAAACCGGGAATCGTGCAAGCGACATGCGGATGGCTGAGCACGTAGCGCTGCGCCACGGCGGACAAATCCTCAACCGTCGAACCGAAGCGTGCCTTCATCTGCGCGAGCTTGGGTTTCAATGGCCGCAAAAATTCCGGCTGAAAACGGTTGTCCGTGCGGCGGATGTCGCCTTCGTCAAACTGCGGCGGGTTTTCGGGATCAAACTTGTCGAGCAGAATGCCCTGTTGTAGCGGGCTGAATGCCACAAAGGACATCTGATGTTCCGCGAGCAGCTTGCCGACGACGCTTTCGGGCTTGATGAAATTGGGGCGCAACGCGTTCGCCCACGACTGGAGCACCGCCGGCTTCACCACCGGCACGGCGCGCTGAAAGTCCGTATCGCTGTAAGCCGACTGCCCTTTGACCCGGATCTTGCCCTCCTTCACCAAGGCGTCCAGCGTGGCAGCGGCGCCGGCGAGCCATTCGCCATGCGGACCGAAATCGCCGTGGTGCAGGTAATAGATATCCACGTAATCGCGCTGGAGATTTTTCAACGACTGTTCGCACTGATGCCGGATGTGCAGCGGATCGTAAGCGTGCTCCGCCGTGCCGCGAAAATGCCCGACCTTGGTGGCGATGATGAAATCCTCCGACTTGAGGCCGAGCCGCTTCAGCACGCGGGCCAGCATCCGCTCGGCACGGCCGTTGCCATAAAGATCGGCATTGTCGAAGTGATTCACGCCCGCATCCACGGCGCGTTTGACGGCGGACGTGATTTCCTCCTCATTCACATTTGCCCAGCCATTGGCCTTGCCGTCCGTCCAATTGAGTCCGCCCATCGTCCAACAGCCCAGGCTGATTTCCGAGACGGCAATGTCTGTCTGACCCAGTTTGCGGTAATTCATAAGCGCGAACTCATTTTATTGTTTTCCAAAATACAACACCGCCGTCGAACGCGGCGCGACTTTGATCGGCGCGGCCAGTTTCATAGTTTTGCCGGAGACAAGTTCCTTTGCCTTGCTCACGTCAGACGGCGGCGTCAGTTCAAAGGTTTTGTCGGTCGTCATGTTCATGCCGATGAGGTAATTGCCGTAGCGCAGCACGTAGAATTGCGTCTTGCCACAATAAACATTCTCGTCGCCCGGCTTGAATTTCACATCGCCGGGAACCTTGGCGATGGGCAATTTTTCGCCCGCGGACGCCGAATGCAAGTTGCCGGGATATTTCGGCCCGCCATTGCCGAAGCCGAACGTTGTCCAGTCGGGCCGCGAGTAAAATTGTCCGCTGGGTTCAAATCGTGTTTCTTCCGCCACCACTGCGATCTGATCCACCGTCGGCGTCGTGAAATGCACCCGCGCCAGCGAATTCACCGCGTTGCGCGAGCGCCAGTAAAGCGACGCGTAGAAAATCTCATCGCCATTTTTGATGGCGACCACGCCATCCTCTTCGTCGCTGAAAACGAAGTCAGGCTGCCCCGGCGTCATCGGCAGCCGTTTCGCGCTTGGCGGCTGGGCTTTGACGATTTCATACTGCTCCGGCACGCCGAGCAGCCCGGCGGTGACGCGCAGATTGCCGCTTTGCGCCATCTGGCGCTCGAGCGAGATGAAGAATTGGTTGTCGTCAAACATCTGCTGCGCATAGCCGATGCCCGCCGGATCAAGCGTGGCGGCGACCTCGTAAAGCGTTGACGCATCCCACGTCGAGCGCTCGGCATACATGACATCGCCGGGATAGTGTCCACTGTCGCGCCAGCCGACGATGGTCTCGGCCCGCATCGCGCGGAAGCCGTCCGCATCCGTTCCCGGTGCACGGAACGGCGCGCGGGCTTGGGCGATCTTCTCCAACTGCGCCTTGATCTTCGCGTCGCCGGGCTGGCCGGGCGCGGGCCGTGTCGCATCGTAAATGGAAGTCACCCAGTCCAGAACCTCGCCATAATAGCCGACGAAGCCGAGTTCCTTCGTCAGCCCTTTCGCCGTGAGCTGCCAGTAGTTTGTGCCAACGCCCCAATTATGGCTGTCCGGCCCCGGATCACTATCGCGCCACGGTTCCAGACCGACGGCTTCGTAGAGATAACGCCGGACTTCGGCTTCGGGAAGTGCCTTGGCCGGGTCAACCACTTCGATGCCGCGATTGGACAGATAGACGTTCATGTCCGTGATCATCGTCTGGTTCGTGTAAAGCCGGCGATGTCTCCGGTGCCAGTCACGGGCGGTCACGAGCATTTCGGAATATGCGGCGCGCCGGGAAATCATCTTGCCGCCGTCATCAATCTGCGCGTCCAACAACGGCTTCACCCGTTCGGCGAGCAAAGAAAGCGCTTCGCCAGCCGGGCCGAATTCAAACCATTGGGGATTAGGAGTCGCCGGATCGTTGTGTGCCAAATCAGGATTTTGGCGATACGCGGCGAACAACGCATCCATGCCTATCACGACCTGCGTGACGACCTTGGGATTTTGATACGCCGGTGTCCACTTCACGAAATACGCCCGGGCCAGAAACTGCATCTGCATTTCGTTGAGCGCGCTGGCGGTGGCGAGCAGCTTCTCGACCTCGCCGTTAACGCGTGCCTTGAGTTTGTCCATGACTTCCGCACCCGGTTCCTGGCGGACAGGCGGATTCCCCGGAGCCGCGCCCTGTTTCTCACCGGCGGGCGGAACGAACCCGCCGTCCGTGTGCGTGTAAAGCCGGTAGATTCCGCGCGTCGGACCGGCGAGCGGCTTCTGAAATTTTTCAAATTCACCCGTGTAGCCCCAAGTCGGACCGTAGCTGCGGATTTCAAAGTGTAATTCCGATTCCCCCTTGGTCATCGCCAGCGGCAGCGGCGTGGTGATGTAAATGAAACGACCGGGAAAAGCGGCTTCGCCGCCGCCGATATCGAGGATGTCAATGTCGCCGAGATGACGATAGCCGATTTGTTTACCTTCGCAGAACAGCACGAGTTGATTTCGCGTCGCGTCAGAACCCCAGAGCTTCACGGTGGCGTAATTTTGCTTCTCGGGATCCACCTTCAGTGCGAACGCCAGCCGTCCGCCCTCCCACGCGGGATCGGTTTGCGGCAACGCACGGCGCGCGGATTCGCCCAGACCACCGACGATGATCTCGCTGTGGCTGCCGGTGAAAGAGTGTTTCACTTCCGATGCGGCATCGCCAAAAGCAACCGTGTCCATCAGGCCCGGCGTTGAACCGGCGTCAGCCGGGCTGACCACCGCTGCTGCAAGCGGCAATACGGCACCCCAAAATGTTCTCAAATTCATGGCTGGTTTAGACTGTGAGGTATTTCCGTCATTCACGCAAAGCCAACCAAAGTTTCCCTGTAAACCCAAAGATTCACTTCACGAGAACCGCGCCGGGAGGCGGTTATTGATTTCATTTCCTGTTTGACCATTTCCCGCAAAGGCGGAAACTGCTGTCAGCATGAACCTCAAACGCTGGTTTGCCTGGCTGTGTCTCGCCCTGATGCTGGTGGCGGAGATCCTCCTGTTCCGCGCCGTCCGCGAGAAGGACGCCATGCAGACGGAATTGAACATGACGCAGACGCAGATGCGGCAGATGGAAAAAGATCTGGCCGAGTTGAAAAACTCCAACGCCGGCCTGCAGGCGGCGGAAATCACCCGGCTCCGCAAACAGAACGACATTTACACCAACCGCCTCGCCAAGGCGCAGGCCATGATTGCCCAGTTGGAGGCCGAGGTGGAGCAAACCTCGCAACATCTCAACACCGCCCGCACCGCACTCCAGTTGCAACAGGATCATCTCCAGCAGCTCCAGGCCGAAAACCACCTCATCACCGACGCCGGCATCACCATCATCCAACGCAATGCCTGCATCAACAATCTCCGGCAGATTGACGGCGCCAAACAACAGTGGGCGCTGGAAAAAAACAAGCCCGATGACGCGGTGCCGACCATGCGGGATTTGCAGCCCTACCTGAAAGACGGCACGTTTCCATCCTGCCCCGCTGGCGGCACCTATTCCATCAACTCTGTGGACGCGATGCCGACCTGCACGATTCAAGACCACGCGCTGCCGCCGTGACGACCGGGCGTGCTCAGTAAACTTTCAGCGTCTCCAACACGGCTTTGATGCGGGGAACTTCGTGCGTGCGGAACAAATCCGTTTTCCCCAGCGAAGCGAGCACAGCGAAGAACGGTTCCGCACAGCGCACTTCGTCGCCAAAAAATTCAAACGCGTGCGGCAAGGCGTGACAAACCGGGAAACCCAGTTCTCTTAGCCGAAACGTGTGGAGGAACACATTCATCTGATGCCGCACGCGCACCGCGCTGTCCTGCAAATTTTTGTAGTAGAAGCCAAGACCCGGATCCAAAAAGATTTTCTCCACGCCATTGCGCTGCGCGATTTCGATCTGACGCGCGAAAAAATCCCGGAGCATCGGGATCGGATCGGCGGACAGATCAAAGTCACCGACTTCGCGGACATTTTTGCCGGCGACGTAGCAGATGATGACGGCGGCATCGTGCGCGGCGACCATTTGGAAAATCTCGTCCGAGGCGGCCGTGCCGGTGAGGTTCAAAACGTTCGCACCGGCTTCGAGCGAGGCGCGGGTGACGGCGGGCGAATAGGTCTCGACCGAGACAAGAATTTTTTCCGCGCGCAGGCCACGGATGACCGGAAGCAATTGGGAATTTTGCCCGGCATCGTCCACGCGCGCGGCGTGGGCCAGCGTGGATTCCGCGCCGACATCAATGATCTGCGCGCCTTGCGCCGACAGAATTTTGCCGCGCTGGATGGCGGTTTCCGCCGTGAGACAGACGCTTTCGCGATACCAGGAGTCGGCAGAAAGATTCACGACGCCCATGATGGCGGGCTGGGAGTTGAACTGAAAACCATGACCGCCGATGGAAAATTCCTTCACGCGGGCGCCGGCCGCAGCGCGATTCGATTCGAGCAGGCCGGTTATTTGTTCGAGCGACAGCATGGCGAAATCGTAAGCCAGAAATGAAATTACGCAAAGAGAATGGATTTGCGTCCCGAGTTGGCGCGATGGGTCGGGCGTCCTCGCGGGCCGCTTAAACCATCAGCACACGGCTCGCGGGGAGGCTCGCCGCGCCAGAGCAGGAAGCCACGTCACTTCTTTTCTTTGGCAACCCGGCGAAAGTGACGTTAGGTTGAGCCATGAAAATTTTGCCTACACAACTTTTCCCAGCCATCGCCATTGTCGGATTGGCACTGATTGCCGGTTGTGGAAATCCAGCGATGAACGAATCCACGGCAAATGTTAAGCACATCACCCAGTCCGATTTCAGCAACGAGGTGACGTCCGCCAGCGGTGCAGTCGTGGTGGATTTCTACGCCACGTGGTGTGGTCCGTGCAAGATTTTGGCGCCGATGATGGAAGCGCAGGCAGGATTGTTCATCGGCAAGATCAAGTTTCTCAAGGTGAACGTGGATGAATCGCCAGATCTGGCGAAGACTTACGAAATTCAGGCCATTCCCACGGTGCTGTTTTTCAAAGAGGGTAAATTGGTGGACCGCGTCGTTGGTCTGCCGGGCGAGCTTGATTTAAAAATGCGGCTGGATGCCCTGACAGCGGGGAAATAACGGGTCAGCGACTCTGCAAAAACGTCTCCGCCAGGGAACCTTTCTCCGTGACGATGACCATGCCGGGGCTGATGTTGTGCCGGGTGAACCAGCCTTCTTTCGTCTCCAGCACAAACCGGATGTTGGCTTCGGCGGAGGTGACACCGTTGGTGTCGTTTTGTTCGAGGTGATGAATTTCGGCGATAACGCCGTTGGGCGTGATGTAAGCGGCGGAGATGGATTCGGGACAATTTTTCATCCAGAAATTCGCCTGCTGGGTTTGAGGCAAGACAAACAGCATCGCATCCGTCTCCTGAATGTTGGTGCGATACATCATGCCGGTCATTTCCTGTTCCGCAGTAAGGGCGAGTTCGGCGTCGAGCGTTTCCGTGCCGAGAAAAATTTTCATCGTCGGCAGTTTCGGTTGCGCATGTTTGGGTAGCAGGTCGTCAATTGAAGCTGGGGCCGGCGGCGTGACCGTGGGCTTATTACAACCGGCCAAGGCCAGGGCCAAGATGAACAACGGGAGGATTTTCAACAATTTCACGCGCCCAAGTTGCCGGAGTGACGGCAGGTTTTCAATCGCGCATTCATCATGAACGCTTGCCTTCAAACGGTAGCGAGCCGGTTTAAACTGCTAAACTCACACCATCGCGAGGATGTCAGTGAATACCGGCGGCCACCTGCCTTGCGGATGACAGGACGGACAGGACGAGTCACCACCGTCGGTCGCAGCCGCACTCACACCTCGCAACTTAAATCGTTTCAATTTATATTTTCCCGATGAGATTCAGCATCAATACCGTTTTGTTCGTCTCCCCGTTTACGAATAAGGACACCCGTCTGTTCAAGCGTTTCAAAAAATGGGGTTTCGATGCGGTGGAACTGCTTATTGAAGACCCCGCACACATTGATCCTGGCCTTGTTAAATCAGAATTGGCCAGACAGGGCCTGGCCTGCGGTTCCGTTTGCGCCGCGATGAATAAAGACCGCGATCTGCGCGGTTCGCGCAAAAGCCAAAGCAACGGCGTTGATTACCTGTGCTCCCTTTTGGATCAAATGCGGATTCTGGATTGTCCGGTGCTTGGCGGACCGGTCTATTCTTATGTGGGCCGGGCGGACGCCGTTGCCCCAACTGAATACCAGCGTCAGTGGAAAGCGGTTGTCAAAAACCTCGAAATCGTCGCCCGACATGCCAGCTCGCTTGGCAAGACGGTATGCCTGGAACCGCTCAACCGGTTTGAGACCGACTTCATCAACACCTTCGATCAAGGACTCAAGATGATTCGCGACGTAAATTCTCCCGCGCTGAAACTGCATCTGGACACTTTCCACGCGAACATTGAGGAGAAACATCAGGATGCGGCCATCCGGAGTGCTGGCAAGCATCTTGGCCATATTCATGCCTGTGGTGCGGACCGCGGAACGCCGGGCAACGATCATATAGATTGGAAACGGATTGCGGCCGCGCTCAAAGCAATCGGGTATCAGGGGGACGTGTCCATCGAATCGGTTACACTGGACGTGCCGAACATCGCGCGCAGCGCCGCTATCTGGCGGCGCATGGAAAAGACCCGCGATGAAATTGCCGTCAACGGGTTGAAGTTTCTGAAGAAAACATTGAAATGAATCCCGCTGCGTTCGGGCACGAAACGCAGAAGATTTTTCCGTTTTACCTTTTCGCGACTGGCTTCTTGAGGACCGGTCTTTTCTTGGATGCTTCCGCATCCGGATGGGTCAGATATGCGCCGCAAGATTCACGCACCACCAGATTGGGGGTTAACAAAATGGTTCGCGCAGTGATGGTGGGATCGGCGATGCGGTTTAACATAGACTTGAACGCCAGGGTGGCAATTTCACGACAGGGTTGGTGCACGGTCGTCAGCGGCGGGGAAACCAGCGTGGCATAATGCACGTCGTCAAAGCCCACGACGCGAAGCCCGCGCGGAACATTGACCCCGATATTATGCAACGTGCGTATCAACACGGCGGCGGTATAGTCGTTACCGCAAATAATGGCATCCTTGATGCGACCGGCGGAAATCAGCCGGGCAAATTTGGGGTCTTCAGGATTTCCCACCTGGAAAAAGTCGCGTGACATATCCATGCCGGCTTCGAGCACGGCCTCGCGGGCTCCCGCCAGACGGGATTTCACCGTGGGCGCTGAAAACGGAACCGCCACAAACCCAAGCCGGCGACATCCGAGCTTGATGAGGTGCTTGGCGAGAATGTAGCCACCTTGAAAATTATCAATGCCCACCAGGTCAAGATCCGTGCGCAGAGGAAAGGGACTCATGTCCCGATCCAATAAAACCACGGTAATACCCGCCTCGCGCAGCCGATTGACCAGCCGGATGTTCGTTGATTCGCACTGCGGCATGTGTTCAAACGAGGCGAAAAACACCCCGGCCACTTTGCGCTGGATAAACTGGTCGCAGATTTTTTCGGCATTGTGAAGCGTGGCGACCGGATCCAAATCTTCCGATGTCCCACCCGTCCACCAAAACATGTAGCCGGCCGAGCGCGCGAGCCGGGCCAGTTCCCCGGCGATGACCTCAAAAATTTCACCCGCCCGGCGCACTCCGGGGATAAGCAACCCGAGTTCAAGCACCTGATTCGGCAATGCCTGCGATGGCAGCGTCTTGGCCGGCACGCTGTTCAAAAATGTGCCCGCTCCAACGCGCCGCGTCACCAAGCCATCGGCTTGCAGGTCGCGCAAGGCCCGAATCACCGTCGGGCGCGACACCTTAAACCGCGAGATCAATTGCGCCTCGCTCGGCAGCTTGCCGCTATCGCGGTATTTGCCGGCACCAATATCGGAAGCCAGCGCCTGATAGATCAGGTGATGTTTTGAGTCTTGAAGCATGAGCGGCAGTTCGGGGTTCAGTGTGGGAAGATGACATTATTTAGGAATCACAGCCAATGAAAATGCCTCGAAAAAGCGCAAATGTGCCGGCAAGCGCGGCGTGGCTCCGGATTGCGAAACCACATACGCCGCGACCTCGTTGGCGTAGCGGTTGATCCGGTCAAGATTCCAGCCGGCCAAAATGCCCATGGTCAGAACGGCTGTGAAAGAATCGCCCGCTCCGACGGTATCCACCACGTTTACCGGCAACCCCCTGGCCTCGGAGTAACAACCCTGCGAATATAACAAACTGCCCTTGGCACCGCAGGTTAAGGCCACCAATTGCAATTCAAAGCGGAGGGCCAAATCAGCGACTTGATCCATCAGCCCGCCACGAAGGCCAAACAAACGTGACAGCACCGGCAATTCCTCGTCATTAATCTTTAGAACATTGGCCAACCGCAGCGAAGACTCGACAATTTCCATTGAAAAATAGTTCTGGCGAAGATTGACATCAAAAATCCGGAGCGCTTCCGGGCGCGTGGAAGCCACCAGGGAACGAATGGCCGCCCGGGAAATTTCGTGACGTTGCGCCAGCGAACCAAAGCAGACGGCGTCGGCTTGGGCCACCATATTTCGGGTGAAATCGGTGGCCGTGATCAGATCCCACGCCACATTTTCCCGGATGGCAAATTGGGGCTGGCCATCCGGGGAAATCGTAACCGCCACCGTTCCCGTGGGCGCCAGCGGATTAACCGAAACCCCCGCCACCGGCACTTGCATCTCGGAAAGACGCGCCAGAATCTCGCCGCCCAGCGGATCATTGCCCACGCTTGAGATCAGGCAGGTTTCAGCACCTAAAG
>Ga0207702_10005776_pt1 | contig 10761 bp, 4 predicted proteins | sample KBSCornC62_FD_184302 | JGI IMG/M metagenome (GOLD analysis project Ga0207702, IMG submission 184302) | Corn rhizosphere microbial communities from Kellogg Biological Station, Michigan, USA - KBS Corn C6-2 (SPAdes) (version 2) | ecosystem: Host-associated > Plants > Roots > Rhizosphere > Soil ...
CGACGGTGTCCGCCACCGACACGCGAAATCCCGGATGCTCGCTGACATCCTCACCTGTAACCAGCAAGCTGCCATGGCTTCCGCGAGTGATGCACACTACCTTCAACCCGTACTCTCGGATAAGCCTCCTGGCCGACGCCTTCTCGTCCTTTTCTGACACGTTCATCAGTCCCATCAGCTTGGGCAGTTCGTCGTCATTCAGCTTTACCACATCGGCCAGACGGATCGACTCGGAAAGAATGTCGGCGGAGTAGTAGGACTGCCGCAGATTTATATCGAACACTTTGAGCGTGTGCTCTGGTGCGGAGGCGAGAAATTGCCGGAGCGTCGCGCAACTCTTCTCGGAGCGCTGCGCCAGCGATCCGAAACAAACCGCATCGGCATCCAGAGCCAACTGCTGCCAATCCGAGTTCCACTCCAGAAAATCCCATGCGACTGGATGTGCAATCTGATATTCCGCTATCCCGTGCCCATCCACTTTCACATTCACGACTCCAGTCGAATGCTCCCGATCGGTCTGCACGTAATCGATGTTCAACCCCAGCTCTTCCATCCTCCTCAGGGCGTCGATTCCCAGTGAATCCTCGCCCACCCGGCTGGCCACAATGCCCTGGTCGCCCATGAGCGTGGTGATGTAGGCAAAGTTCGCCGGAGCCCCGCCCAGCGACGGCCCACCCGGCAACAGGTCCCACAACACTTCTCCCAGCCCAACCACTCTCTTCTTCATCGCTGCTCACCGGACAGCTTCCGAAAACGTTTACGCATCGATCACAAAAAGAGGGACCCCCGAAGGAATCCCTCTGTGAGGCTACCCCAGACGGCCTAGAACGAAATCTTCAAGGCAAACTCGATCTGACGCATGCCAGTAGTCGAACCCGGAGAAGAGTCGGCCTCAATGTCAGTGATGTTGCCATTGCCGGCGCAGTCGATGCACTGACCACTACCAGACTGATTGCCATTGAAACCTAAAACCGGGTGGTTGAACAGATTGAAAATGTCCATACGGAATTGAGCCTTCACACGTTCCGTGATCGAGATGTTTTTCGAGGCCGCAGCATCCGAGGTGAATGCCCGGGGACCACGGAGACTGAACACACCGTAGTTGCCCAGGTGCCCAACCCCAGGATCAGCAAAGGGGCCGCCGGAGCCAGTCGTAATGTTTGCCACCGGAGTGAAGTACGGCTGGATGTGATTGATCGGGTCGAACTTGCCGGCACCCACGTGGAAAGATCCAGACCCTTTGCTGGGACGGCATACACCCACATCTTCTTCGCCCCCGCACTCGCCGAAACTGGGAGTCCATGGTAAGCCGCTGCTCCAATTGGTTGTGTTGGTAATCTGCCAGCCGCCGATGAGCGCATCCTCAAGTCGACCGGCACTGCCGGCAAACCGCTTTCCCCTGCCGAACGGTAATTCGTACACGATGTTGGTCACCCAGACGTGGTTGCGGGTCTGATCGTCCGGCCCATACGCAATCGGGTGGCTTATGGCGTAGTAGTTCCCGTCGTACTTGTTCGAATGTGCGAAGGTGTAGTGAGTCAGGAACTGCAGTCCGCCGCTAAAACGCTTGTCCACTTTCACTTGAAGGGCGTTGTAGCTGCTGCTGGCATCGTTCCCGAGATAGTTGCCCAGATCATTTCCGCAGCAGACGACGACCGGTGCGACGCAGGTCGCGTCCGCGCAGGGAGTAGCAAATCTCCCGTTAAATGGTCGCCGCAGTGCCGGAGCTACGTCCGGAACGAATGAGCCGTTGTCATTGACTCCGGAACCCAGCGCAACCGGATTCACGTTGTACCCGGGCCCATCGCCAGCAAATACGTGTGTGCCCTTATTTCCGATGTACGCGACCTCCAAGCTGGTCGTATTGTTCAGCTGCCTTTGCACTGTGGCGTTCCATGCATCAATCGTGGGCAATCGTTGGAAGGTTGGACGTATCTTAGGATCTGTGTTGTTCGCGGGACCTTCGAGCGGTAACTGTCCGTTCACGAACTGGGTTGGGAAAATATACGCCGGTGGGCCCTGTGCAAGCGTAAACACTGGGAGGAGGTTGTCCGAGGCGTTGGATCTGCCCGGCAGGTTACTAACGCTAATGGACTGGTTGACGAGAACCGGAAGGTTTTGCGTCACAGTATGTCCAAAGTTGGATCCGAACACACCAATGTCAAAGCTGCGACCATATCCCATACGAACCACGGTCTTGGGATTGATCTGATAAGCGACGCCGAGCCGGGGAGCAAGCGCGGTAAATTTATTGTCGACGTTGCCGCTGAGATTGAACGGGCCTTCTCCAGCGACCCTAATCACGCCCCCACCGCCATCGCCAGTCCCGACAATATTAGCGAACCCGCCCTTGTCCTTGCCGTTGACGGCTTCAGGGGTGTAAATCTCCCATCGCAGACCGTAATTGAAGGTCAACTTGGAGGTGACGCGCCATGTGTCTTGACCGTAGAAGGCGAATCGCTTCTGGCTCTCAGCGGCATCCAGGCTCGTGCTGACATAACGATTCAGGTGAGTGACATCGCCCAGTAGGAAGGTCGCCAAGTCAAGTCCGCCAGCCCCTCCGTTCGAGGTAGCCTCGTGGTGGAAGTTTAGCTCGCCAGTGCGGTTGGCATCGCTCGGTACGCGCAGATTATGTGCAAACCGGAAGTCTGCGCCAAACTTGATTTGGTGGTTGCCCTTCATTTTCGTCCAGTTATTTACGAACTGGTACTGGTGTTCATCCTCGGTTAGAGGACAGTTGCAGCGGGCTACGTTCAATCCATCACCAAAAGGTGTCAGGACGCCATCGAAAAAGAAGGAAGCGAGACCGGCGGTGGCCTCTGCCTGCTCTGGCCGATTCATGCCGGGAATGTTCAGAGTATCTGTCATCGGCGTGCCGGCATCAGGCTTGCGAGCTTCGGGATTGTATTTGAAATACCCGAACCGAATGTCAGTGAGCAGTGACGAAGTGACTGTCTTCGTAACTCCAGCCGCCATACTGATATTGTGGATGGTCGAACTGCCGGCCAGACCGCCCGGACCGAACCCGGCCCCTCCCATAACTCCTAACCCTCCCTTGCCGGAAAGACTGAAGTAGTCGAGGCTGAATCGACCAAATGCGTTCATGCTCTGGCTGACTGAGTAGTCGATGCGGGTGTCAAAGCTGTTTTGTTTAAACGGCCCTGCGCCACCAGCGATGAAGTTGTTGAGCAGGTTCGAATTGTTCGGTGCCGGCAGCAACCCAAGGATACTACCCACTTGAGCGGGGATTGCTCCTATGGGAATCAGGAACGGCGTGGGGCAGTTGAGCGGAGTAGGATTCGCAACTTCCGTTGCACCACAGAAAGCCAGCCGGCCAGTGCCATTGTTGGGATCTCCAGTGCTTGGATCAAAAAGATAATTCGTCGGATCCCCGGCAGTACCGTTACCGATCTTGCTGGCATAATCGGCAAGGTTGCAGAAACCCGGCGTCGAACTCGAAGCATTGGTCGCCGGGTTGCACGAGGTGAGGGCCGTTAGGGTCGGAATTGTGTATTGATTCGTAATGCCGCTGGTCTGGCGTGTACCTTGATAGTCGCCGAAAAAGAACAGCTTGTTTTTGATGATGGGCCCGCCAAGGGTGCCCCCGAACTGTTGCCAGCGCGACGACGGAATGAACCGGCCGGTACTGTCTTTCTGGAATTGCGTAAACGGGTCCCGTGCCGCCAAAGCATCAGTACGTCGGAACCAGAATCCACTTCCGTGCAGATCATTGGTTCCCGACTTCGTTTGTACCGTCACTACGCCCGCGACGGCTTTGCCAAATTCCGCGTCATAATTCTGCAGCGCAATCTTGGTCTCGGTAATGGCTTCGAGGTTCGGATTGACGACGATAATACCCAGGATCGGATCCTGGTTGTCAGTACCGTCCAACTCAAAGGCGGTTCCGCTGAAGTGCTGACCGTTGACAAAAATCTGCTGGCCGCCCTGCGGATTCTCGGTCGCCGCGTGACTCCATCCCACCAGTTTCTGGGTACCCGGAGATAGCAGCTCAAAAGTCGTGAAGTTGCGGTTGAGAACCGGCAAGTCGGTCACATATTTCGAGTTGAACTCAATCGCCACGTCCGCACGGTCTGTCTTCAACTGGGGCGCTTCAGCCGTGACTTCCACCTGTTCGCTGGCCGACCCAACCTGGAATTGCCCGTCGACCCGCGAGCCGGTGTCGGCTGAGACTTGGATGTCCTTGTATTGGATGGTCTTAAACCCCGAGCCCTCAATCCGTATCGAATAAACGTCTGGGATCAAGTGCGTCACGGAATAATTCCCGCTCTCGTTGGTCGTATCTGTAACCGACACATTCTTGGTCTGGCTGGTGACGGTCACCTTTGCTCCCGACACTGCCGCGCCAGATGGATCAGACACCGTGCCTAGGATGCTTCCATACACCGCCTGCCCCACTGCGGCCGGCACCCACAGACCACACAGCAGACTCAACGTCGCCAGTGCGACCAACACAGTCCTTCTCATGGACATCCTCCTCAACCTTCGAAACGCGATTGCCCCAGAAATGCAGAGGGATACTTGACGGTAGCGTGTGCACTCGTAATACAAAACAATTAACTGGATTAAGTTGCACTATGTTTGATACCGTTACCGGAATCGAAGTGCCTGTATTTCAGCTTGATAGAGCGTTCGGTTACTTCCAGGTGATATGGCTGTAACACACACTTTCACTGTTGGTCGGGACGAGTGCTTCCAGCAAATAGAGAAGCTTACAAAAAGCCATAGCCTTCACAGCTCCGAGTCGCTATGCAAACTCCTTCGTTACCTCGCCGAGCATTCGCTCGATCACCCCGGCATCGCGCTCAAGGAATACCAGATTGCCACAGAAGTTTTAGGACGACCTGCAGGGTTTGATCCCCAAAGTGATTCCACCGTCCGCGTACAGGCCGGACGCCTACGAGTGAAGCTGGCTGAGTTCTACGCGCAAGAAGGTACGAACGATCCGGTCCTGGTGGAGATCCCCAAAGGATCCTATGCGCTCACCTTCGCCCTCCGTCCCTCGAAATCGCCCGCCTCACTTCCGGCGCTCCAACCTTTTGAACTGCCGGAGAACCAGCCACGAGTTTTGTCCTCTAACCGCGGATGGGCCATTGCGGTGATTGTGCTCGCGGTCTTGCTGGCCTCGTCACTGATTGCGGGTGCCATATTGTTGTCCCCGCGAACGCGTCAACAGTTGCTCTCCGCACCCTCAGCTCCTCCGCAGCTTCAGCTTTTCTGGAATCGTTTCGTCGCCAGCCCGCAGCAGCCATGGGTAATTTTCAGCAATGGCAGCTTTGTGGGCCGCCCGGAAACCGGCATGCGTTACTTCAACGCCGCGGCCGACAAGCGCTCTTTCATCATGGATCACTACACGGGTGTGGGAGAGGTCCTAGCCATCCACCAGCTGGATCATGTCTTCGGAATGCTCAACCGGCCCCTGCGGGTGAAGCGCGGCGCTCTTTTCTCTCTGGACGATGCCAAAAATAATGATCTGATCTTTGTCGGTTCGCCGTCGGAGAACTTGACCTTGCTGGACATCCCCGGAACGCGGGATTTCGTTTTTCAGCGCCTTGGTTCCGGACCGCGGAAGGGAGATCTTGCAGTTATCAATGTGCATCCGCAAACCGGGGAGCCCAACTATTTTCTAGGAACCCCGCCGAATCAGCCAACGACGGAGGACTACGCCATCGTCAGTTTTCTTCCGGGTCTCGACCCATCCCGCTCCATCTTAATTCTCGCAGGGGCGACCACTTTCGGCACGCAAGCTGCCGTGGAATACGTCTGCCGCGAAGACGACGTGAAAAGCTTGCTGCAGCGCCTCAATATCTCCAAGCCCGCCGATCTAAAACCTTTCGAAGCTATCCTGCACGTAAAAATCGCCCATGGCGTCCCAGTCACCACAGATCTGATCGCACTCCGCACGCGCAGCAACTAATGATTTCGCAGCCTGGCGTCCCGCGCACTTACCTCCCCGGAGCCGCCAAATGCGGATCCAACTCCGCCGCCCTCTGAAACTCTTTCTGCGACTCATCTCTGTTCCCGCTCCGCTGTAAGGCCAACCCCAACTGATAATGCGCCGCCGCATAATTCGGCGCTGAATTGATCGCAGACCGAAACTGCGAGACCGCTCCCTGCAAATCTCCAGCCAGCAACAATCTCTTCCCCGAATTCGTCGCAACTTTTGCCGCCTGCAAATTGTTTGTCGAAGCCACAATCTTCGCCCCTGCCTTGGCCTCGTCTGCCGCGCCCTGCGCGTCCCCCAATTGCCGCAATACTCCGGCCAAAGTCGTGTGCGCCCCCGCAAAATCGGGCTGCAAGCGGATCGCTTCCCGCAACTCCGCCGCCGACTCTGACAACTTTCCCTGCTGCTTGTAAACCGTTCCAAGGGTGTAATGCGCCTCGGCATAATCCGGCTTTGACCGCAACGCCCCCTGCATTTCGACCGTCGCTTTATCGAACTCCCCCCGTTGCCAGTACAAAATGCCTAAGGTGTAATGCGCATCCGCCAGATTTGGCTGCCACCGGATCGCTTCCTCAAACTCCGGCACGGCCTTATCCAGCTGGTCTTTCAGCTTCCAGGCCAAGCCGAGGTTGTAATGCAAAGAAGCGTTCTCCGGAGCCAGCTTCAACGCTCTCTGCAGTTCGCTCACGGCAGCATCGAAATTCGCCAGTTGGATGTACGCGATCGCCAGATTCCCGCGCAGCGATCCATCCTCTGGACGCAACTGCAGCGCCTTCTGAAACTGAGGAAGAGATCCTGTCGCGTCTCCCTTCTGCACTAGCGTCAGGCCCAGGTCGTTGTACACCTCAGCGTCCTCCGGATTCAGCTTCGCGGCGTGCTCAAAAGCCGCAATCGCCGCCTCGATATCTCCCACCCGCTGGCTCGCAATTCCCAAATCCACCTGCAATTCAAACCAGTCCGGCTTTAGAGCCGCGCATCGCTTGAATTCCTCGAGTGCATCTTCGGGCTTCGACTGAGCCGTCAAAGTTTTCGCGAGATAGTAATGAGCAGCCGCATTCTGGAAATTCAGCTTCACCGCTTCCCCGAGTTCGCTGGCGGCATCCTCCAATTGCTGCTGCTGCAACCGGGTTACGCCCAAATGAAGATGAGCCGAAGCAAGATTCGGCTGCAGTCTGATCGCTTCCTTGAATGCCCCGGCCGCTTCGGCGAACTGATTCTGCTGCGCCAGGATCGTTCCCAACTCATCGGCTAGGTCCGCACGGTCCGGCGCCAATTCGGCGGCCCGGCGCATCTCCGCTAAAGCTTCGCCTCCGGAATGCTGGCTCAAAATGCGAGCCAGTGTGCGATGCGTCTCCGCATTCGACGGTGCCTGCTTGACGGCCGTCCGCGCCTCCTGCTCGGCGTTCGCCACTTTTCCCTGCTGTGCGAGCACTCCCGCTAAGGTCAGACGCGCCTCGACGTAATCAGGCTTGCTCTGAAGCGCCGCTCGCAGATGAGGAATGGCAGCCTCCGTGTTTCCCTGCTGCGACAGCACCCATCCCAAGGCTCCCTGCGCCAGTGCATCATGCGGCGCCAACCGCACCGCCGTCTCAAACTCTTTCTGAGCAGTGACGAGATCGCCTTTCTGGAGAGCCGCCTGGCCCCGCTGCAACGCAACCTGCTCCCTGGATGTCGAAGAGGCCCCGGCCTGCGAGCGAGCGGCAACGCCCGACGCCGTCAAAATTACCGCAACCAGCGCCAATCTGAATAATCTGAGGAACACGATGGATGAGGATGTTCGCCGAACCAAGGGCCTGATTTGCTCGCCATTATATCGAAGCAAGCGTATATTCACTCGGGATGGTCCAGACTTGTCGCGCTCTTTACGAAGCGTGGTGACTTTGACTTCTTTGAAATGATCTTTTCTCGCCGCAAATTCCTGCAACTCTCCACCGCAATAGCCTTTTCAACTCTCTACTCCCGCGTGGCTAGGGCGGATTCCGAACTCTGCAGCAAACTCGCCTCCGATCCCCTGCGGCCTCAGTATCACCTTCTCCCCGCTCACAATTGGATGAACGATCCTAACGGACCCATCTTCTATCGCGGCCGCTATCACATGTTCCACCAGTACAATCCGCAAGCCGCCGTCTGGGGCAACATGAACTGGGCGCACGCCACCAGCGATGACATGATTCACTGGCGTCATGAGCCGGTCGCGCTCTCCCCTACTCCCGGAGGCCCCGACCAGAATGGAGTGTTCAGCGGCAGCGCCGTCCTTTACCACGGCACCCCCACGATCATCTATACGGGTGTACAACCTCCTGCCTCGGATTCCGAAGCCACTCTCAAAGACGGTGTGCACACATGGCGCGAGACACAGTGCCTGGCAACGCCGCAAGATGACCGTCTCCGCACCTGGAAGAAGCTGCCTGACCCAGTAATCGCTAATCCCCCGGCAGGGCTTGAGGTCACCGGCTTCCGCGATCCTTGCCTGTGGCGGGAAGGCGACCGCTGGATGCTGATCCTCGGGTCCGGCACTCGAGCGAAAGGCGGGCTCATCCTTCTCTATTCCTCCCCCGACCTGCGCAACTGGTCGTATTTGCACCCTCTCGTCGAAGGCTCTGCCAGCAGTAAACAGAGCACAAATGCCGTCGATACAGGAGACATGTGGGAATGCCCCGACTTCTTCCCGCTCGGCAACAAGCACGTGCTGCTGATTTCAACCATGGGCAAGGTTCGCTGGAAGGTCGGCACGTACGCCCATCAGCGCTTCACGCCGGAGAAAGAAGGAGTAGTGGACTGGGGCTCATACTACGCCGCGAAGACAATGCTCGACCGCGATGGTAACCACATTCTGTGGGGCTGGATTCCTGAAACTCGTCCTGACGCCGATCTGATCGCGGCCGGCTGGGCGGGCGTAATGTCGCTTCCACGAGTCATATCACTCACCGACGAAAATGAACTCCAGACCAGAGTAGCCCCTGCATGCAACATTCTCCGCGGAACGCACACCCACGCCAGCGGAAAGGAAGCGGCAAACCTGCGCGTTCATGATCTCGCCGCAGAACTCAACCTGCACATTCAACCCGGTCCAACAGAATTCACCCTGCGCCTCGACTCCGATGCTGGAGAGTTTGCCTCAGTCGTATGCAGCAATCGAGAGAACACAAGAGAAATTCGGGTGAGCAACTTTACCGCTCCCCTCCCCGGACCAGCAGGATCTCCCGTTCACCTCCACATTTTCCTCGATGGATCCGTTCTAGAACTGCGCGCCAACGACACGACGTTCTTGACCGCGCGCATCTACCAGCTCCCGACTGGCCCTTTACGCGTCAAAATTGAAGGAAACGCGAACCTCATTTCTGTAGACGGATGGCAAATGAACGCCATCTCCAAAGACCGCCTGACGAGCTCATTCTGCAAATGAAACCAGCTGTCGTAGAGACGTAGCTCGCTACGTCTAGATCGGCCGTGATGTTGACGCAATCCGAATTCGCCAGGACGGACGTCGCATAGAACGTCTGCAATCGTGGGTTGAAATCGCGGGTGCAAAAAATCGCTTGCTGTACACCTCGATTCCGAATCAACTCTGAGTTCGCGGTGATTGGAGGCTGCTCTTCTTCACTTCGAGATTCTCTTTCCGCTCCTGGTTGCGAGCTTCTATTTTCCTTCTTCGTGTTCTGAGTAAAAGAGTTCCTGAATCTGGTCCGTTCAGATGAGAACATGCCGAGGGACTACGTCATCGAACTTACCCGGCCTACGCCTGAAGACACTAGGAATGCTCGTCAGCTCGCAAGGGTCCTACCCGAGGATGCCCTCGCCCCTGCCATGCTCATTGCGGCCATCGTGTGTGCGCGTAAAAAGAGATCGCGTTGCTCTCGTCTTCGCGTTGACGCTTTTCATCGCCGATGGCCCAACCCGTAACCCCTTCAATGAGTCCTTCCATCCACCAACCATCCACAATGCTGAGGCTGGGTACGCCATTTAATGCGGCTTTCATTCCGCTCGTGCCGGATGCCTCCAACGGGGGCTGAGGTGTGTTGAGCCAAAGATCCACTCCAGACGTGATCAGCTTTGCCAGATCCATGTCATAGTTACGCAGGAAGGAGATCGTGACGCTATCTTTCAGCACATCCTTCAGTTCGAATATGTGGCGGATGAGCCGTTTGCCTTCCTGGTCGCTGGGATGCGCCTTGCCGGCATAGATCACTTGCAGGCCGCCGGCTTGAGCCGCGACTTTCTTGAGGCGCTCGAGGTCAGTGAACAGAAGGTCGGCCCGCTTATATGCCGTGACCCGACGAGCGAATCCGATCGTGAATACCTCTGGACTCATCGCCAGATGACACCGTTCGTTGACCAGCGCCACCAGTTCGGTCTTTGCCTGGTGGTGCGCCGCACAAATCTTCGTCGTGGGAATACTCTCCGCATGGCGCAAGCTGAAACTGTCCTGCCGCCAATCGGGAATGTATCGGTCGTACAGAGCCTGAAAGTGCGGCGACGTCCAGGTGGCCGCATGCACTCCGTTGGTAATCGCATCGATATGGTAGCCCGCGAACATCATGCGCGAGACCTCTCCGTGCCTCTTGGCCACTCCGTTCACATAGCGGCTCATATTAAGGCCCAGGTAAGTCATATTGAGCGCGGCCTGACTGCCCGGCGTTAACTTGGTCTGCCCCCGGGCGTCGTGACGTCCAAACACGCGCGAAACCATATCCACATCCATCACATCAGAGAGATCATCGCGAAATCCCAGAATCGTGCCAAGGGAGGCAAGCGCAAACTGATCATGTCCCGCCGGTACCGGAGTATGGGGTCGTGAA
>Ga0207702_10005779_pt1 | contig 10757 bp, 11 predicted proteins | sample KBSCornC62_FD_184302 | JGI IMG/M metagenome (GOLD analysis project Ga0207702, IMG submission 184302) | Corn rhizosphere microbial communities from Kellogg Biological Station, Michigan, USA - KBS Corn C6-2 (SPAdes) (version 2) | ecosystem: Host-associated > Plants > Roots > Rhizosphere > Soil ...
TCCGGTCGAGCCAGAAATCCTCGTTAAAACCCACCGTATAGACGACCAACGTGTAGCCTTCCCACCATCCGCCGTCACTCGGTGGCGCTGTCGTTAGCAATGACTTTCCAGTCTTTGATATCGACCCCGCCTTGGCTCAGCCCGAATTCCTAGGATGGCTCGTTAGGACTGAGTCGTTTGTGGATCTGTGCCGTGCCGCAAGTGAAGGGACAATTGAATACTGGAAATGTCCGTAAAGGCTTCTTTTCATTCTCACGATGTGACTTCATCTCCAAAGAAACAGACATGACATTGAGGAAGGGAAAGCTCGCAAGAGGCGATGTAATACTTACAACACGGAGAACACTCGGAAACTCCGCCCACTATGACAGCACGGTTCCATTCGAGAACATGCGCATCAATTCAGGAATGGTAATCCTTCGAGCGTTGCCCCATGTTCTTTGACCGCAGTATTTGCAGGCGGTCATAAATTCGCCAGCTTTCATTGACCAAATCTCTGCAAGGCTATCTGGCAGTGTACAATCGCAACTCCCTATTAATAAATTGGCACAGCTTGACTTCCCGCTCCCACGGCTCTCTGAGCAGCGCCGGATCGCGGACGAAGTGAAAGCGTTGCAGGCGAAGGTGGACACGCTGAAGCTGCTGCAAACCGAAACTGCCGCCGAACTCGGTGCGCTCACGCCCTCCATCCTCTCCAAAGCCTTCTCCGGCGAACTCTGATCTATGGCAACACTCGCAAACATAGCCACAACCCTTCTGGCCAAAGCTAAATCGCTGGAGGGAAAGCTCACTGCTAAGCTGGGTGACTCGCAGGCCGCTTGTGACAATCTTTCCGAGGCCGCCGCAAAGGTGGAGGAATCTTGAGATCAATGACGAATATGATGTCCAGGATCTGCTTCACGCATTGCTGCGCTTGCATTACGATGACGTACGACCGGAGGAATGGACACCATCCTATGGTGGCGGGGCATCTCGAATGGACTTCCTCCTGAAAGAAGAGCAGGTCGTCGAAGCGAAGATGACGCGGACGGGCCTTGGCGCGAAGGAGGTCTCAGAGCAGCTAATTATTGACGCCGCCAAATACAGAGAACATCAGGACTGCAAGACGCTCGTCTGCCTGGTTTACGATCCCGGTGGCATCGTCAAGAATCCGCGGGGGATCGGGCTCGATCGGTTGCTCGCCGCGCATCGTTGCGCGAATCCCCTCCAGCGCACGGCGATACGACTCTTGAATACCCTCACCCACCGCGGTCGTCGCATTTAGATACCGCTCTTCTTCTTCGAGGCTAAGTACACGATCGCGATGCCGCTCACCGGGCAGCATCTCGACTCTGGGTGGCACCTTGTCGGTCTTCCTCCACTCGACGGCAAGTTTCAACAACCGTCGCTGTACTTCCAGTTGACGATTGATGGTAGAAACCTGCAGCCCTCTGGCGTGTCGCGTTTCGATGAAACTTGTTATTTTCTGATTTGTAATCTCGTCAAGCTGACTGTCCGCTAACTGCGGGTGGTTGATGAGATTCTTGATCCCCATCGTGTAGTATTCGAGCGTCTTGGGTTTGGTTTGGAAGCGCGATACAACAAATGGCTGGAAATCCTGTTCGATAAATTGCCGCAGCGTCGGGCAGAAAGTCGATCGCGAATACCCACCTCGCCCTTTGCGAGCGAGGTTTTGTGAGCGGCCTCGATTTGTTCAGCGACCCGCTTGTTGGTCTGCTTGGTAGTCTCGCGGATGGCTTCGCCCTTCCAGGTGAAGCGATACCACCAGACCGGGCCGCGTTTGTAGACCGCCATTACCCGTTCATCCTTTCGGGTCCGGTTTCCGCGCCTGCTGGCCATGCCGAGCCGTCTCCGCGGTAATCCGGCTCGATTGCCCAGTGGCGCCTTGTTCCAAGAAGAGTCGGTTAAGAGAGTTGGCCTTCCATTCGGACCAGGACATTAGTCGCTCTCTCTTGGGAACACAGTCAACCTGAGGGTCGATTGGATTCACCACTTGGTTTGGTGCCGAGCCCGAATCACAGCTGGCGTCCGCGCCGCCAAGTCTCGCGCAAGCAATCTTGGCTGGAGGGGCCGAGAACGCGGCTACAAAACCTACAAAACCAGGTTGTGAAGGTTTTGTAGGTTCGGTCTGGGGCAAATCCGCCAAAATTGGGCTCCACTCCAACCAACGGCGATTAGTCCGGCTCTCTCCTTCGTGGCTCATTCCCAGACCCTCGGATTCACCCGGTAGCGGAGAGACGGCCGGCCTCCGGAGGGTGGGCGCGGTTCCGCATTTACTTCTCGAATCCAGCCGGAGTCCTCCAGAACTTGTGCGGCGAGTCGAACCGCCTCCGGCGTATCCAAGCCGCTCCAACCCTTTAAGTACACATCCCGCAACCTAAAGAAGCCATCCGCGCCCACCTTGCGGGTCTTGATCTTATCCGCGAGTTCCCGTGAAGCTCGCATTTGTGGTGTCGTCACGCACGAGTAGATCCGAACAGCGTGGGATTCCAGGTAGTCACAAAGCCCCGCCGCCTGTTTGGCGTGCTCAAGTGAGACCACCAAATCGGAATCCTTCGTGATTTCCTCCTCTGCTGCCGCCCGGTCCGCCAACTCGAACAGCAACGCTAGGGTCGGCATTAAACTCCGATACTTGCTCACATGCGACACGAGCGCAGGATGCAGCTCTTTGCTGCGCACTTTGGCCTCAAGATCGGTCAGCCAGTCGATGAATAGTTGTTGCGCGCCCGCATCGAAACGGAACTGGAGGGGATTCTCATGGTTCAGCCCAACCAGAGTTTCGAAAATTTGTTTGACCCGGGCTTCTGTTGCCGGGTTCGGTCGCCGGTCAACGTATTTCCATTCCAAATCTGTGTCGGGCCAGACGAGAAGTTGAAACCGTTGGATCAACCCATCGTTGCTAGGGCTGTGGTGCAATGCATCTGCCATGTAAGATCGGAGCCGGCCCGGTTGAATGCCTCCGACCATCGACATACAGCAGGCATCGACATGAATGGTGCCGCGTCCGATGCGGTCGATCGTGTGGCCCGTGTCGCCATTTCAGGCTTGCAGGCAGAACGCTCGTTCACGCTCCCGTCCGGTTCGGTCCAGTGTGCTCCACCAACCTCTGAGTTCGTCACGGATTACTAGTAAGCTGTCCCGGCGATTTTGTTAGGGCGGATCCTGCGAGTGGGATCGGTGTAGGTCCAGCAAAAAGGCTTGGCTGATTTGGAGTAGAGGCGGATGTAGCGGCGGAGCTTTCTTCCGAGATCAGCAACGGAAGTGAAGACGCCACGGCGGATCACATCGCGCTGGATCTTGGCGAACCAGAGTTCGACTTGATTGAGCCAAGATGAGTAGGTCGGCGTGAAGTGGAAGCGCACTTGCGGATGCTCGGCGAGGAAGCGCTCCACGTCCTTAGTCTTGTGAGCAGAGAGATTGTCGAGCACCACGTGAATCTGTTTGGCCCAGCCGGTGCGCGCCACCAAGCCTTCGAGAAACGTGATGAACTCCTTGCTGGTGTGCCGTCCCGCCGTCATACCTTGCACCTGACCGGTTTTCACGTCGAGAGCGGCGTACAACGACAACGTGCCGTGGCGGTAGTATTGGAAGCCGTGCCGTTCGGCGCGCCCAGGCGATAGCGGCAACACTGGATCTAGCCGGTCGAGAGCTTGAATCGCCGTCTTTTCGTCCACGCAAAACACGGCGGCGTGCTGGGGCGGATTCATGTATAGACCGATGATGTCAGCAGCTTTCTCTTCAAAGCGCGGATCGTTGGAAGCCATGTATTCATCCAGCCGGTGCGGTTTCAATCGCATCTGTGCCCACACGCGCTGTACAGTAGACTTACTCAGCCCGAGCGTCGCCGCCATCTTGCGGCACGACCAATGCGTCGATCCATCACTGGGCTTCTGCTGCGTCTTGCCAGCAATGCGGGCTTGCACCGCCGCATCGGCTACGCGCGGCTGACTGCCCTTGTGCCGTGGGTCCAGCCCGTCGATGCCGTCTTGCTCAAACCGCTGCTTCCAACGCGAGATTGTTGGCGCCGTGGTCTGTAGCGTGATCTTGATCTGCTGGTAAGTCTGCCCGTCTGCCAACGCCAGGATCAACCGCGCTCGAAACACATCTCCAGCAGGCAACGTGCGCGAGGCTGCCCACTTACTCAACTCGCTCCGTTGCTCCTCCGTGATCTTCAACACCGCCTGATTCCGTCTCATGATTATCAGACGGATCAGATACGATAACGTTATGGCCGGGACAGCTTACTAGGGCGCACCAGCTAACTGCCCAAGCCGCACACTCCCCAGCGAGGGCGCAGAAAAGACCCCAGTTTTGGTCCTAGTACGATGCGGGCCGATTTCCTATATGCTCGCGAGGAGTTTGCGCCGATCATTACACCTTGAGGGCGAGAACATTCGTCACCCGCAGCCCGGTATGGACGCCCGAGCCGCCCGGTGCCTTCCCGCCCTCATAATCGCACAGCACCCTTCCACGGCGTTACATTAATACTGATGAAGATCCTGCTGCGCAGCTCTGTCCTGGTGTGCGTCCTCATGACCGTCGCTCAAACTGCTTCGCTGGCCGCAACCGTGACTACCCTCATCGGCACTGGCCAAGCCGGCTTTTCCGATAACGACGTCAATAATCCCTATGGTCTTGCCATCGGGCCGGACGGCGCGCTGTACTTCTGCGATCTGAACAATTCCCGAATCCGCAGGATCGATCTGAACACCAAGCGCGTCACCACCATCGCCGGGAACGGGCAGAAGGGGTACAAAGGGGACGGCGGCCCGGCAGTCGACGCCTCGCTCAACATGCCCCATGAGCTCCTATTCGACGCCAAGGGCGATCTGTACATTGCCGAGCGCGACAATCACGTCATTCGGAAAGTCGACATGAAGACCGGGATTATTTCCACGGCGGCCGGCACCGGAATGCGCGGATTTTCAGGCGATGGAGGGTTGGCAACCAAGGCCCAGCTTAACCAGCCACATAGCATCGTCCTCGACCGGGACGGCTCCATCCTGATTTGCGATATCGGGAATCATCGCATCCGGCGGCTGCATCTGGATACCGGGATCATCGAAACTTACGCCGGAACGGGCGAGACGAAAGAGACTCCGGAAGGCGCGCCGGTGAAAGGCACTCCGGTCACGGGACCGCGCACCATCGTGCGGGCAGCCAATGGCGATCTCTATCTGGCGCTGCGGGAAGGAAACGCTATTTATCGTATCGATGCCCGGACGCAAACCTATCATCGCCTGGCCGGCACGGGAGAATTAGGATTCAACGGCGACGGGGGCCCGGCCCTGCAAGCCAAATTTGGCGGCTCAGCGACCGGGGGCGCGGCGCGGCTGGCAGGTCCCAAGGGTCTGGCGCTCGGATCGGATGACAGCTTGTATGTCGCCGATACCGAGAGCCACGCGATCCGCAAGATCAATCTCAAGACCGGGATCATCACAACTGTGCTCGGCACGGGACAGATCGGCGATGGACCGGAATCCGATCCGCTGAAGTGCAAGCTGAACCGTCCGCACTCGGTGTTGTTCTCCAAAGGTGTTCTGTATGTAGGGGACAGCGAAGCCAACCGTATCCTGGTTCTGCGTTAGCCGTCCTTCTTAGTAAATAGCGCGTATTGCCCGCCCAACGGCAATTTCGCCAGCAGCCCTTCTGTGCGACCCACATGGCGATACAGCGACTGCGGAAAATATAAGAAGTAATCCCGCTCCACGGCAAGCAGTCCGGCCGCGGCCGCTAAACGCCGGGCCTCGGCAACTGACAGCAGAATCGCATCCGCATCCACTGAAGTCCGGTCTACAATGAGCCGCGTGACAGGATTGAAGGGGTTGTGCTCGATGATGCAGAAGACGCCGCCCGGCCGCAGCACCCGCCCGATGTCAGCTGTCAGCGTGGCCCGGTGACCGGGGGCGACGTGGTGATATACGCAGACGGCAGTCACCAGGTCGAGCTTGGCGTCGCCAAATGGGATCCGCAACGAGTTTTGTTGAAGGCGGGTTTCGATTCCGGCCGTCTGCCGCAGCATCCCCGCGGAATTATCGCAGCCCGCCGACCGCTTGAAATCGGATTGAAGCAGCCGGAGCAGTTCTCCGTTTCCGCAACCCACGTCCAGGTAACGGAGGCCCGAAGTGGGCATGCTCCGGCGCTTGAAGAACCGCCGGATCAGATCGGCCTTGCGGCGATGAAAAAACATCGACTCGTTCCCGGTGAATCGGTCTCGAATCGGATCGTGCAGCAGCGCGTCGTAAGACGATGACAATCGATCGAAGCGCGTCATTCAGCGTGAACGGCCGCATCCCATTCCCGGGTTTTCGGGGAAATTGTGGAGTGGCCCCCGAACGTCCGCGCCACGATGTACAGGGGACGTCCCTTGGACTGTTCGTAGAGCTTGGCCACGTACTCTCCTAGGATCCCGATACTGATCAGTAGCGCACTGCCGATCAGCGAGACCAGCACGGTCAGCGATGTCCATCCTGGAACCGTGTACCAGCCCAGTACGTGAGCCAGGGCTGCCCGGATTCCCTCTTCCATTCCGAGTATTCCCACGATGGCGCCAAAGATCATGCTGAGGCGCAATGGCAGAGTCGAAAATGAGGTGGCGGCGATCCAGGAAAAAGCCAACATCTTTCGCAGCGGATATTTCGTGGATCCAGCGACGCGAGCTTCGCGGCAATAGCTGACCGCGACTTGAGGAAAACCGACCCAAGCCACCATACCGCGTAAAAACCGGTGCGTTTCCCGCATCAGTATCACGGCATCCAGGCACGAACGGGAAACCAGCCGGAAATCGCCGACATCCGGCGGCAGTTCGCGATAGACCAGGGAGCGCATGATTCGATAGAACGCCCACGCGGTGAAACGCTTATAGCTGGATTCCCCGGCACGCGACTTTCGCTGGCCGTAGACCACGTCATAACCTTCGCAATAGCGATCGATCATCTGGTGGATCACGCGCAAGGGGTCTTGCAGATCGGCATCCAGGAGCACGATGGCATCGCCGCTGGCGTGATCCAGGCCGGCAGTGGCGGCGATCTGGTGCCCGAAATTCCGCGACAAGTGCAGCACGCGGACCCGATCGTCGGACGCGGCCCATTCCGCCAAAAGCGAAAGAGTCTGATCCGAGCTGCCATCGTTCACCAGAATCAGTTCAACATCGCCCCACAAGGTACGGACGAAGTTGTCGATTGCGCCGCGGAGGAAGGCGATCATCGCCTCCTCGTTGTACATCGGGATCACCAGAGACAATCGGGCTGGGCGCAGGCGCGGGGAAAGAAGGTGTCTGGTGTGATTGGTTTGTTTCACATCTGGCTAGTCCAGGATACGTCCCGTTTTTGTACGCCTTTCACCAGATTGACCAGAAGAAGGCCACCCTGGCCTATGTCGCGGCATGGCATAGTGCAAGAATGCCTCCCGCACCCACCTCTTTCGATCCTGGATTGACCCAGCAGTACACCGGACCGCTGCTGCGGGCTATCAACAAGGACGGCTCCTTCAACATCCGCCGGCGCGGATTGCACAGCCTTGCCGGCAGCGTCTACATGCACCTGGTCAACATGTCCTGGCCGCGTTTCCTTAGCTTGGTCGCCCTGGCGTATATGGTGGTAAATACCATCTTCGCGGGCCTTTACACCGTGCTGGGGCCAGGATCCTTGCGCGCGACGGAACGCGAGATGGGCTTGGGCGCGTTCGGCCAAGCGTTTTTTTTCAGCGTCCACACCCTGACTACCGTAGGCTACGGCGACCTTTATCCGCTGGGCCTGGCTTCGAACATCGTGGCGGCCGTGGAGGCCGCCGTGGGGCTGATGGGATTCGCCCTGGCCACCGGGCTGCTGTTCGCGCGCTTTTCGCGGCCCAACGCCCAGTTCATTTTCAGTGACCAAATGGTGGTGGCGCCCTACGGGGAAGGCCACAGCCTTCAATTCCGGATCGCCAACCGCCGCACCAACGTGCTCACCGACGTGCAGGCCGACATGATGCTGATGACCGTGCAGCAGGATGCGGCGGGGCAACTCCGCCGAAACTTCGTGGAACTGAAGCTGGAGCGAAAGAAGATTTTCTTCCTCGCACTCACCTGGACCGTGGTCCATCCCATTGATGAGGCCAGCCCTTTGGCGGGAATGACCGGCGCGGATCTGGAACGTCTGCAGGCCGAAGTGCTGATCTTGGTCCGGGGCTACGACGATTCATTCACCCAGGTGGTGAATACCCGATATTCATACCGCTGGGAGGAGATCCACTGGTCGGTACGATTCGCCCCCGCGTTTGATGTGTCGCCCGCCGGGCACCTGGTGCTCGATCTGGACCGGATCAGCGCGACGTCATTGGTTTCCGATCCGCGGCAGTAACGGGCGATTATTGCTTCTGCACCACCGCGTAGTATTTGTCGAAGAACGCCAGCCGGGGTTCGTCGATCTGCGGTCCGAACTGGACCGTGTCGCCGAAGACCATGGCTTGGCCGTCGTTCTTGGCGCTGTATGGTTTCCAGATCGGGAGCCCTTTCCCGTTGGGATCGCCGGTGGCGATGAAGTTCACCCAGTAGGAGGACATCATCTCCGCCAGGTTGTGGTCCAGGACCATCCATGAGTCATTCGCCGGCGGATTGTTGAACATGTAAGGCAGTTCGGCGGTGTGAGTCGCGCCCCGCGCCCCGTTTCCGGGGGGCACGTGGGTGAAGTAATACAGGTACGCCTTCTTGCCGCGTTTCACAGTCAACTGCGCCCATTCGCGCTGGTGCCAGCCGGTTTCATCGCGGCTGCGCATCAAGCCTGAGGCGGCGGTTTCGGCGTCGGTATTGGCCGGATATAGCTTCAGGAACTCGTCCGCCAGCTCGCCATAGGTTTGCCGGGCGCGATTCTTAGCGGTATCGGCCGACACGGGGCCGCCCCCGAAGAACGTGCCCTCATCCTGGTTCGAGCCGACCAGCACCTCGACATCATTCTGCTTGCCCTTGAGGAAGGTGACCGACTGATCCTCGGGAACCAGCCAGCCGTCGACGATTATGCCCGCCTGAACGCCCGTCAGATTCTGAGAAACCTCCTGCGTCGACATCGCACGCAGCTCGGCGATGGTATGCGTGCCGGCGGAACGCTTGCCCGCTTCTTCCGCTTGTTCGAGCGTCCGCATTTTTCCGATGCTCAGGCCCATCCAGGCGCCGCTCTGCGCGATCGCGCGCTGGAACAGCCCTTTGCCCTCGGGCGATCCGACCATGGACGAAACCAGGATCGCTCCGGCCGATTCGCCGGCGATGGTCACCTTTCGAGGATCGCCGCCGAACGCCGCGATATTCTTCTGCACCCATCGGAGTACGGCGGCCATGTCCATCATGCCGTAGTTGCCGGACGCGTTGTGGCCGGATTCCTTGGTCAGCTCGGGATGTGCCAGGAAACCGAATAAGCCCAGCCGGTAGTTGTATGTCACAACCACAATGCCCTTCTTGGCCAGCGCTTCGCCGTCATATCGCGCCTCTGCTCCCGAACCTCCGGTGAATCCGCCACCGTAGGTCCAAACCATCACGGGCAGCCGGTCGCCCGCGGCCTTCGCCGGGGTCCACACGTTCACGTACAGGCAATCTTCGCTGGGGGCCGGCCCTGCGGGTAGTCCAGCTCTGGCTGGTGCGGGACCCTTGGCACCGCCCGGGCCCTTGCCCTTTCCGCCGCGTCCGACTCCGCCTCCCGCCGTGCAGTTGGGGCTGAACTGCTCAGCCTTGCGAACTCCATCCCAATGCGCGGCGGGTTGGGGCGCGCGCCAACGCAGGTCGCCGACCGGGGGCGCCGCGAAGGGGATACCTTTGAACATGCGAACGCCCGAATCGCTCGCGGTAACGCCGGAAACCGATCCGCTATCAAGATGGACCGGATCGGGAATGGCAGCCGAGATCGCGCCGGTAACAATCAGTGCAAACGACAGGATATAGAGAGGTTTCATACCAAGTGTCCCTTCGGGTGAGTATGTCAATCTGCCGGGAGCTTGTCAAACGCTGCTTGTGGCTTTGTAATCGCGGTGCACCGAACCGCGAACGTCAGTGAGCGGCTTTCAAGTCCGGCGGAGTGCCAGGAAATCGCCGTAGTCGCGAATGTATTCGTCAGCATCATAGTGTTCCGACGCCAGAACCAGAAGGACGGCATCGCGCGTGAACTTGTACTGGGTGGCCCACACCATCGGCGGAATATAGACACCCTTGGCGGGCGAATCGAGCACCGCTTCATGCCGGCTGGCTCCGTCGTCGATTACCACATGGCACCGGCCGGCCACGCATACCAGAAACTGCTGTAAGGTCCGATGCGCGTGTTCCCCGCGAATGTGTTCGCTGGTAACGCCGAAGACCAGGAAGTAGCGTTTCACCTCGAACGGCACTTGTCGGCCGATCTCGCCGAAACTGAGGCTGCCCCGAAGGTCCTTGGCGCGCGGAAGCCGGTATACCCTGGCCTCGCCAAGTGGCGTGGCTTCGAAAACCTCCTCGACCAGCCTGGCCGCGGGCACGCCATCTCTACTCCCCGCCTCGGGGGTCGCATCCACGTATCCGATAATCCGAGCCGGATTTCCCGCGAGTTTTGAATGCGGCGGAGCGTTGTGAGTCACCACCGCGCCTGCGCCAACCAGCGCCTTTTCTCCGATCACCACACCCGGAGCCAGGGTGGCATTTGCGCCGATGGAGGCTCCGCGCTTGATCACCGTGCGCGGATATTCCGCCAAGTGCTGGTTGCTGCGCGGGAAACGGTCGTTGGTGAAAGTCGCATTCGGTCCGATGAATACGTCGTCTT
>Ga0207702_10005780_pt1 | contig 10756 bp, 10 predicted proteins | sample KBSCornC62_FD_184302 | JGI IMG/M metagenome (GOLD analysis project Ga0207702, IMG submission 184302) | Corn rhizosphere microbial communities from Kellogg Biological Station, Michigan, USA - KBS Corn C6-2 (SPAdes) (version 2) | ecosystem: Host-associated > Plants > Roots > Rhizosphere > Soil ...
CCGTACATGGCCTACCAGTTGACCGGCGGCGCAGACGCAGGGCGGTACGTCTACCTGGCAGAGAACATCAAGCCCACTGTCAAGGTCGGGCAGCGCGTAGCCGCCGGGCAGACGATCGCGAACATGTTCAACGGCGGTACCGGCATCGAAATGGGCTGGGCAGCGCCCGGCGGACGCAGCCCGCTGTCCCAGACTGCGGCAGCCGGCGGCATCTCCGGCGGCAACCTGCCCGCCGACTCAGTTACAGCGGTGGGCGCGGACTTCGAGCGCCTGCTGGTTGACCTTGGCGCTACCCGCGCCACCAACGCCGGGCAGCCCGCATCAGGACGCCTTCCGAAGGGAATGGGCGCAACCGGGGCGCGGGTAGTGGGCGGCACGTCCCCGTTCACGTGGTCGTCGTGGGCTGCACCGCTCGTCCACCTGATAATCAAGGGCGTCAAGGGCGCTATCAACCTGAGCAAGGCAGCTATAGACCTGGGACACGGTGACGTGGGCGGGGCAGTTCGGGCGATGCTGGGCGTCTTCAAGCCGAATGCGGAAGGGGCACAGGGTAACTTCGGGAAGACCCTTCTCCGTCTCCCCGGAACGCTGATCAAGGACGCGATGAAGTTCCTGGTCAAGCCGGCGCAGGCGAACGCGACAAACGCCCAGAACGCAGCGGCAAACGGCAGCGGTCCTCCCGGAGGTGCCAGCGGCTCTGCAATGGCTAACGGCCTTGAGCTGGAAAAGTACCTGGCGGCTAACCTTTTCCACGGGAAGAAGATCCCGGCAGCCGGAGCGGCGGCTGCTATCTACGGCGAATCGGGCTGGAATCCCTTCGCACAGGGAAGCGGAGGACGCGGCCTTATCGGCTGGACCCCGCCGTCTAAGATCTCGAATGCGGTATTCAAGGGCGGCATGCGTACGCAGCTCCCGGCCATCATCAAGTTCGTGAACGACAACGGCGACGGCTTCGCGATCCTGAACATGATGCTCCAGAAGTCCGTGCTGGCAGCGGCGAATATCTGGGGCCAGAAAGTAGAGCGCTTCGGAGTTAACGACGTTCACCCGGCCGGCGTTGCCCTGGCTACGCAGCTAATGAGCAAGTTCGCTAAGGGCGGTGTCGTAAACCCCAGGGGAGGGCCTGTATTTGACCGGGGCGGAACGCTTTCCCCTGGCGCAAACCTGGTATATAACTTGACCGGACGGCCTGAGCCGCTTGTTCCGCCTAGCGCTAACGGCGGGGCGCAGACCGTAACGCTTGAAATCACAGGCGGCCAGTCTGATTTTGAGCAGTTCTTCCTGTCCATGATACGCAGGCACGTTAGGATTAAGGGCGCTGGCAATGTTCAGAAGGCGTTCGGAAGGCACAACTAGGCCATGGCAACGGTTAACGGCGCAGCAACCGCTACCGTAACTGCCACCGCGAGAGCGACTGGCACTAAGGTAGTCAAGGGCTTTCCCAACCATGCGCTGAACACCAAAGTCGAATTGCTTCTGAACGGCACCTGGACGGATATCACTCACTACGTCCTGGTGCGCGACGACCTTGTCATTACGCTCGGCCGCACCGACGAGTCCTCTCAGATGGACACGTCTTCCCTGGCGCTGACGCTGAAAAACACAGACGGCCGGTTCACGCCCGACAACACCTCCGGTGCCTATTACCCGTACGTGCAGCTAAACACCCAGATCCGCGTCAGCATCACCGACACGTCAGTCACGGGCGTTACCTACGGAGGCTACCGATTCTGGGGCGAGGTCAGCGAATGGCCCCCGCAGTGGGACCCGAAGGCAGTAGACATCTACTGCCAGATCACCGCTTCCGGAATATGGCGCAGGCTCAGCCAGCGCACCAGTACCATCGGCTCGCCCTACACGCGGTTCAACAACCAGCTCAACAACAGCTACAACCTGGCGGCCTACTGGCCCATGGAAGACGGCACCGGCAGTCAGTACTTCGCGACCACGACGCCGTCCACTGCCGCGAACATGGTTGTCGTGAACCCGGCTATTCCGCCTACGCTTGCCTCGGTATCGGGATTCGCCGGGTCTGACGCACTGCCCACGCTAAACGGCTCAGAGCTTTCGGGAAGCATCACCACCAGTTCCAGTCCGACCACCGTTCAGTTCCGTTTCTGCATGTTCTTCCCGGCAGGAGGCGACACCGGAAGTCCCGGCAACGTAGCCCTGGCCCGGCTTCACCTGTCCGGCGGAATCTCGTCCGTGGACGTATCGCTCGGCCCGGCGGGCGGCGGACCCCTGGTGATCACCGGCAAGAACTCCGGCGGCACCACGCTTTTCACCGGAAGCTCCACGCTTAACATCTGGGGCATTCCCATGATGGTGCTGGTGAACCTCACGCAGCAGGGCAGCAACGTCCTGTGGACGATGAACACCATCCTCCCCGGAGCGTCCACCTGGAACACCACCGTAGTCGGCACCGTGAACAGCACCACGGTAAGCGACGCGACCAGCGTCATCTTCAGTCCCGGAAGCAACTGGGGCAACGCGTGCGTAGGCCAGGCAGCCGTTTACTACGGCAACCCGCCTATTTTCTCCACCGCCGACGCGCTTAACGGCTGGACCGGGGAACTCGCGATGAACCGCTTCGTGCGGCTGTGCAGCGAAGAGAGCATTCCTGCGGAAACCATCGGTTCCTCGGCCACCACCATGGGACCGCAGGCAGACGACACGTTCTGTAATCTCCTTCAGGAAATCGAGACGACTGACGGCGGCCTGCTGTTCGAAACGCGCGACCAGTTCGGGCTCGGCTACCGTTCCATGGCCAGCCTTCAGAACCAGAGCATGAACACCACCCTGGACTACGCCCAGCAGCAGGTAGGCCAGACTCTCCAGCCGGTAATCGATGACGCGCTGACCCACAACGACATCACGCTGACCAGCAACTACGACGGCTACAGCGTGCGCGTTTACCTGGCGAACGGCGCGCGATCCCTCCAGAATCCCCCTAACGGGATCGGCAGCGGGTACGAGAGCAGCGTTACCGTCAACAGCACGAACCACACCCAGGTCAACAACCTGGGAATTCAGCTTCTAAACAACGGAACGTACTCGGCCAGCAGGTACCCCACCATTACCGCCAACATGGCGCGCACGACCGTAGCCAGCCTGTTCAACAACATCCCGACGCTGCGCCAGGGCGATTACCTTCAGATCGTCAACATGCCCTCGTTCGGCGGGGCGGCCACCTGCAAGCAGCTCACGTGGGGCTGGACTGAGACGATCAACAACTACACGTGGACGATCGCCTTCAACACCATTCCCGAAGCTCCCTGGGAATCCAGCTTCAACCCCGGAACATCGGTAAGCGGAACCGTCCCGGCCAGCCCGACTACGCAGGGAGGCGCAGGCGGCACCGGGAGCGTAACGTCCGCGATGATAGCCGAAGGCGCTATCATCGGGCAGAACCTCGCGGCCGGGGCCGTGCAGGGCGGCAACATCGCCACGAGTACGATCACCGCGACGAACATCGCGAGCGCCACCATCACCGGCAGCCTTATCGCCACGGGCACGATCTTCGGAACCAATATCGCCTCGGCCACCATCGAAGGCTCGAATATCGATACCGGCACCATCACCGGGACTAACATCGGCTCGGGCCAGATCACCGCGACGAACATCGCCAACGCGACGATCACCACCACGCAGATCTCCGGCAGCGCGGGAATTACCGGAACGCAGATCGCCAACGCGACTATCTCCGCTTCGAACATAACCTCGGGTACTATCACCGCAACCCAGATCGCCAACGCGACAATCACCGGGGCCAAGCTCGTCAACGGCACGATCACCGCAACCCAGATAGCCAGCGCGACGATCACGTCCGCGCAGATTTCCTCGACTGCGGGAATCACCGGAAGCCAGATCGCCGGCGGAACGATTACCGCGTCGAACATAACGAACGCGACCATCACCAACACGCAGATCGCCGCCGGCACGATTACCGGCTCCAACATCGGCAGCGGCACCATCACCGGGGCTAACCTGACCAACGCCACGATCACGAGCGTTCAGATCAGCAACGGCACTATTACCACTACGCAGATCAGCAACTCGGCTAACATTACCGGAACGCAGATCGCGTCTGGAACCGTAACAGGGTCGAACCTCGTAGCCGGCACCGTCACCGCAACTCAGATCGCGGCAAATACGATTACCGCCGGCCTGATGGCCGCGAACTCGATCGCGGCGGGAAGCATCCAGTCCGGGGCCATTACTGCCGGGAAGATCGCAGCCGGGGCTATCGACGGCATGACGATTACCGGCGCGAACATCGTCGCGGACGGGTCGGCCGGCCAGTTCCTCATCTACAGCGGCACGCCTGAATCGGGAAACCTGATCGGCTCCTGGTCGGGTGTAAGCGGAAGTGACAGCCTCGGAAACGTTTACCCGGCCGGCCTCAGCGTGCAGCAGGGCGTTATCACCGGACTGGACATCGACTCGGTTACGATTACGAACGCCACGCTTCAGGGCGACATCCTTGACGGGTCCACTATTTCCAGCCCGCAGATCTCCGGCGGCAGCATCTCCGAGACGAACATCGAGTTCGACAGCAACGGCGGGAACCTGCTGGTCTACACCAGCGGCACGACGAACGTCACCCAGACCACGAACGGCGACTACACCCTGACAGTTCCCGCACACGTCACTCAGTTTCAGGTGCAGGTGTGGGGAGCCGGAGGCGGCGGCAACGGCGGTACTACGAGCGCGGGCGGGGGCGGCGGCTCGGGCGGTAACTTCTCGCAGAACCTCAACTACAACGTAACGCCCGGCAGTGTCATCGGCTACCACGTGGGCCAGGGGGGCGTCAGCTCCACCACGGGCACCGGAAACGGCGACGACGGCGAGGACTCGTTCTTCGACGGCACCAACGGCATATTCGCCGGCGGCGGACCTGGTGACGGATCTACGAACACCAACATCCAGGGCGCGGGAACGGTTACCTACACGGGAGGTGCGGCAGGAACAGGTTCCGCATCAGGCGGCGGCGGCTCGGGCGGCAACTCCGGTAACCCCACGGGCAACGGCAACGTCGGAATCAACGCCGCGTCTTCTACCGGCGCGGCAGCTCCGAGCGCGCAGACCGGATCGGGTACCGGCGGCGCGGGCGGTAACAACGCGGCCAATGGGTCTAACGGCGGAAGCCCCGGTGCCGGCGGCGGCGGCGCGGGCAAGGGCTCCGGTACGGGGGGAACTAAGTCCGTTACGTACAGCCCGACGTGGATGGGCTCGTACTACGGCCCGGACGCCGGAAGCCACGGCGGCAGCAGCAACACCCTGCGCAGCACCTCAACGCTGTACCACGGTGGCGAGACCGCGTCCGGCGGTTCTTCAAACGGCACACAGCGCTCCCTGTGCAACTTCAACAGCTCACTGGCGCAGATGGCTACGGACTTCGCCGGGTACACCATGCAGTACATGGAGATCCAGCTCAAGAACGAGCACACGTACTATTCCTCCGGCATGAGCATAGAGCTTGCCTACCTGAACTCGGTAATCGGCAGCTCCCGGCCCGGTACCTACCCCACCGGATCAAGTATCGGCGGCGACGAAACAGGAAGCACCGGCCCCGGCGAGGAGCACCTGTTCTCTATGAGCGCTACCGGAGCTGCCGGATTCGTAGCCGGAACCATCGACACGATCGCCCTTGGCCCGTCTATTAACAGCAGCCACCCGCTGGACCCGCACTGGTACGGTTACTTCGACCCGTCGCAGGTGCGCCTCGTGCTGGTCGGCAACAAGACCGTTTCGGGAAGCCAGACTTCCGGTGCAGGCGCGGACGGAAAGGTATCCATTACCTACGCCAGTGGTTCAACCCTGGTAGCGGCTATCAGCCCTGTCGCGAGCACCGACGTGTTCGGCAACAACTTCGTAGCCGGCGGCAGCTTCCAGACGCTAGAGCTGTTCGGCTCCCCGACCGCCCCCAGCACCCCGCCTTCCGGATCTGCGTACCTGTACACGAACAGCAACGGCAGCATTACGCAGCTAGCTAGCTCGGGACTTAGCCAGCAGCTTAGCAGCGGCCAGGGGAACATTCAGTCGTTCACGTCAAGCACCGGGTCTCTTACCAACCTGTCGGCGCAGTACAAGATAAAGCAGGGCGACCCTAATATAGGCACCTGCTACCGGCTGAAAGTATACGGCACCGCCAACGTTACGTCTGGAGCCACTTACAACGTAGCCGTGTTCATTAACGGCACACAGCAGACATCCGGCGGATTTACCGGGCCTTCAACTAGCGCTTCTTACTACTGGAGCGCAGAGATAGTCATTATGTTTGTAACTGTCGGCTCCAGCGGCACAATGCTGGTTAACAATAACGGCACCGCATGCGTTGGCCGGGGTAGCAGCACATCCAGCGCTGCCTGGTCGGACGGCACAGCTTCTACCGTGTCTATCAATACTACAACCGGCGGCGATATAACCGTGCAGTTGTGCGGTTCGATCGGTAGCGGAAACCTCGCTAGCTACTTCTCCACATTCGAGCGCATTGGCGCATAAGCACTTAGGATTAACTCATGGCAACTGGCGTAGGCACTCAGCCGACTAACGCGACTATCAACAACTCTCTGACTAGCCTTTCGCAGCAGCTCCGTAATCTTATGGAAGCCGCGCAGGACTTGTCCACGCAGATTAACGGCACCGGCCAGGGGCTTCAGTACCTGGAAGCAATCGGGTTCGGCTCGGCTGCCAACCCGTCCAACCCTGCAAGTATGAGCGACGCTGCTTACGCACTCCAGCTCATCGCGTATTTCAACACGATCGCGGGGGTGTACTACGGCACCGTGCAGCAGGGCGGATCTGGCGGCACCGGAGCATCTACCTTTAACTTCAACAACGCGCTCGCCGTGCTGTGGAACGGCCAGTAGACTGCGCTCATGTCCGTAGTCGAACTAACCTCGTGCCCTGTCTGCGAAGTGAAGTTCGCGGCTAAGTCCAAGAAGCACAAATACTGCTCCAAGGACTGCCGCGAAAAGTCAAAGCAGCCAGCCGAGCCTGAGAAGCTTGAGTTCACGCTCACCGACCTGTCGAATCACCTGCTTGCCTTCGGCCCGTCTGCTATGAGCTGCGGCATCATGAGGACAGGCGACGGCCCTCAGCTCATCCTGACGATTCGCACGTCGTCCGCTACGCTAACGGTGGGACTGGACCGTGCGAACGCCGTAGCGTGGTTCACGGAGCTGGCTAAGAAGATCCAGGAGATGCAGCAGATCGAGGCAGACGCCAAGGCAGTGCCCCAGGACTAGCGGTACCTGCTGCCGTAGTTCGGGTCCGGCGGGAAGTACCTGACCATGTCGTACTGGTCACAGAACACCCTCGCGCCGGGATAGGCTTCTGACAGGATGTGCTCCACGCTTGCGTACCTGCTGAGCCTTTCAGAGTCGCTGGCCTGGACTATGTACTCTTCCGGCTGACGCGAATCGTACGAGTACAGCCGTCCGCTGCCGCCGCCGGACCACATGCTCGCGTAGCTGTTGCCGAAGTACCCGAGTGACCCTTTCAGCGCGGCGCGCAGGTAGTAAGACTGGTCGTAATCATCCCTGAACGCAGGGTTAGCCTGGGAAAACTTCCACTTCAGGAAGTTCTTGGTAGAGTCAGCTACGCACAAGCCGACGATCTCAGCGAACTGCGACCTGAATCCCTTCTCCCCGATGATCACGCGGCCGGTTCCCTTAACCACGCCGAAGACGGGAAGGTAGGCAGCGTTCCCGCTGCGCGCGGGGACCTGGCCGTTGAATCCGCCCAGCACGTTATCAACCTCAAGCATGGGGTCGAAGTACGCCCAGAAGCCGCAGCCGCACGCCTCACGCACCTCAGGCGGCTCGTGCTTCAGGGGCGGCACGCCCTGTATAAGGCTAGGCCAGGACGGATAGGCGGTTTCCACCTTGCAGACTGCCTCCTGCCGCCCTGGTGTCCAGTAGTAACTGTTCGCGCCCAGGAGCGGATGTTCCTGAATTTCGAACTCGCGGTAAACGCTGCTGGCACGCATCCAGCCGGCCAGTTCAACGGGAACGGCCATCTTCCACCAGCGGTAGCCGTAGACTTCCCCGATGGCCATGTCCCATTCGTCAGGCGAGCCGCTTTCAGAAAAACCGTTCATGCCGGTGGATGTGATGCCGCTGTTCACTTGAATCCTGTTCGAGGGGGTGACGAGGCCGCCCGTAGCGTAAGGCGGTACGGCAGCCATTCCTTTCGTAAGGCAATCCAACAGCTTGTTCCAGGGGATGGGACCGCTAGCCATTGGCGTAGTTCTCGTCCGGCGGGCAGTTCCGCATGAGATCCGGGATGTCCTGGTGCCAGGTCGCGTCCTCGCCCAGGATCTTCCGGACAGCGGCCTTGAGGACAGCGCGCATCACGCCGAAGTCCGTGTGCAGTTTCCCCTCTGCGAACGAGGCGAAGCTGCCGTAGTTCCTGGGGCTGCCACCGAACGCGAAGTCTGGGGTGCCGAACGCGGAAGAATTCCCGCCGTAGTTCGCGTAGATGTTGTCGTAGTAGACGCAGTCGCCGTCCAGGCTGAGGGTCAGGTCGGTGACCCGCGCGTACTCGCACCTGAACCCGCGTTCCCCGATGACGGTTTTCCCGCTGCCTTCGATAACGCCGGCGAGCGGGATCGTAAGGTGGTACCCGTCCACGCTGTCGCGCCTGGCGTAGGGAACGCAGGCGTCCCATTCCATGGGCAGTTCTTTCCAGTACGCCCAGAAACCGCAGCCGCACCCGGCTTCTATCGTCTCGGAAACATGACGGGAGGGCAGGCCCGCAGAAGTGAAGTAACGGAAGCTGTCGGCCGTGCAGCGCGCCCTGTACCTGCCGTTCTCGCTGAAGGTGCGCGCCCACTGGCCGCCGTGCATCCCCTGGATTGCGCACCGCCCTGCCAGGGGCGTCCATGAAAGGCCGTGCCACGAGTCAAGGGCGTTGGTTACGTACGGCACCGCGTTGCTTGTCACCGGCACCAGCAGGTTCCACCAGCGGTATCCCCGGACGGTGCCCACGGCCATGTCCCAGTCTTCAGGTTCGCGGTCGCTGAACCCCTGCATCATCTTTTTCTCCCGTAAGGACGTACTTCCACAGGACCGAAATGCAGTCCTCTGCTTCGAGTGCCGCCCCGGAAGGGAGATCACTGCTGCGAAGCAGCGTCTCCAGCTTCCGGAGGGCGGCGTGCGGTCCCATGGTTACGCGGGAACGGGTTCTGCGGCCGGCACCACGTCCGGCGAAGGCTCCTGGACCGGGGCCTCGGCCGGCTCCTCAAGCGGTACCAGCTCGATCCTCTTCTTTTCCTTGCCGATGTCGCCCATCTTCGTCCTCCTCGGTTCTTACGTACTTGCAGTCGTCAAACAAAAGCTGCTCCGGCTGTATTCCCAGGGCGAACACCAGCCTGCGGAAAGATGACTCGCGCGGGAACATGCGGCCCAGCTCGTAGGACTTCACGGAGTCTACCGACATCCGGGCCAGGTCTGCTAGCTGCTGCCGCGTCATGAAGCGAACGTGCCTGTAGTAGCGGAGCTGCGCAGGGTCGATGATCACGCGTCCGGCGCGGGGCATCTTCGCGTACTCCGGCACCTTGCCCCGGTAGCCGGAACGCCGGTCCTTGCCGTTCTGTTCGTCTAGCAGCGCCATGGTGGTAGCCTACCGTCATGCCGTACTCAGAAACCCGTCCTAACGGGAAGATATACCGTGCCCGCAAGGAACCTTTCGTGGAGTTCTTCCTGGGGGACTGGCCCGACGAGGACTCGGCCATCGTCTTGCGCATCGACCGGCACCACGGAAAAGAAGCACGGCAGATGGTGATCGAAGAGGGCAAGAAGCAAGGCATAGAGCTGGTGAACAGCGGCACGTTCGGCTGGTGGCGTCAGAGCATAAGGAACCACGAGCCGTTCTGGGATTACGATTCCGTTAACGGAATGCCCGGCTGGTTCTTCAATGTAGAATAACGGCCATGGCCACGTATTTCAGGGTGCACCCCGACAAGAGCAACCGCGATATCTTCGATGAAGACGGAAAGCTGTACGACGCGAACCTCGAAGAGGCCCAGCCGGAGGACGTGCACGGCAACGACATCCTCATCTGCGCTACGCCGGAGGAATTCGACGCGATCCTGGCAGGCCGCCAGTGACTACGAAAGCTAAGCGCGCACGCAAGAAGGCGAACAGGACGCTAGGCCGGCTGGAAGAGGCAGCGCGCCTTCTCGAAGAAGCCGCCGCGCACGCGGACGACGACGTGGAAGAGACCGCAGAAGAGAAAAGGCCGGAACGCCCGGAGTCTGAGAAAGCAGCGGCGATGACGGCACTGGCAGCGGCTAAGAAGATCCAGAAGAGGCTCAAGGGTGCCGGCTGACATCGTCTTCCGCTCCGACTCCAGCGTAGAGCTGGTTAACTCGATGGCCAGCGACTACCAGGTAACTGACGCCGCGCGGATCTCCACCGCTGCCTGGCACGGAATGACCGGCCCGCACGATGCGGCTAAGGACGCCGGGCTCATCGGCTACCTGATGAAGAACAGGCACGGCACGCCGTTCGAGCACAACGCCTTCACCTTCCGCGTGGAGTGCCCGATCTTCGTCGCCCGCGAGTTCTTCCGCCACCGCATGACGAGCTTCAACGAAGAGTCCGCGCGGTACAAGCAGCTAGACGCCGTGTTCTGGGTTCCCGCTCCGTCACGCGGCCTCAAACAGGAAGGCAAGCCCGGCCATTACATCATGAAGCCGGGAACAATGGAGCAGTACAAGCTCGCGTGCGCTGAGCTGCGCGAGGCCGCG